>Ga0306922_10004874_pt1 | contig 12752 bp, 8 predicted proteins | sample sta12Cox44000082_FD_203758 | JGI IMG/M metagenome (GOLD analysis project Ga0306922, IMG submission 203758) | Lab enrichment of tropical soil microbial communities from Luquillo Experimental Forest, Puerto Rico - statoxic.12C.oxic.44.000.082 (v2)... | ecosystem: Environmental > Terrestrial > Soil... | reverse complement strand
AGCTCATCGCTGACGAAACCGAGAAGTGGGGCAAGGTGATCCGGGCGGCCAACATCAAGCCGGAATGATCCTCGCGCACCCGATATTCCATATTGTCCGTTGCGCCAATCCCTCACTGGCCAGTAGTCTTCGGGGTTCCGCTGCAGCTGCTCGCCCCGAGTGATTGAATAAAGCGCCGCCGTGCTGCACCTGCTCACGTCCGGTCTTGTGCACAAAGCGGCGGTAAGCAGTTGCAACGGCATGTCCGCAGCTGGCGAAAGCTGGCGTAACGGCGGCGCGCCCCGATGCGATATGGGGCGAGAAGCGTCGGCACGCCGTGAGACGCAAGCGAACATAGAATTAGTTGCGTCTGTCGTGCTTGAGCGCCCGTGCTGTTAACGTCCCTAACGTGCGCACAGGCTGCCCCCCCCACCCCCATCGCCTGAAAATTGGCAGGCGTACCCCAAATTTGGCGGCGCGTGTTTAATTCTGGGAGCCGCGCCTTGGGACTCCAAGTACCCAATATTTTTATAATCTAATCTTTTGTAGATACTCTAATACCTCCTGCTCTATGTGGATATTGTGAGCCGAGGCGCGGCTGAAACGCAAACGAGGGCGCAATGTTCGCTGGTGGCCGGAGCTGACATAAGCCCGAAAAGGGGTGGCTTCTCGTTTTGCCGGGACACGAGCCGTCGCGGCCGGCGGACTGCTCTCCGAACGGGATTCTGCACATGAGAAATGCGTTCTGCGGGATGCAAATTCCGGTTGTCAGGTTTTCGCGATGGGTAATAACCTACTGCGCAATTGCTCGTTCACCGCGCGTCTATTGCGCGTAAGGGAGGCGGGAAAAACCGAACCATCTGTGAGGGGCGCGTCGTAAACCCACTCCAACTGAGGGACTTGCCATGCCGACCGTGACCGTCAGCAGCGGAAATTCGCCCTATCACGTGACAGCGGGCCAGATCGACACGAACGATGTCGTCATCAGCGGCGGGTCGATGTTCGTCGACTCCGGGGGCACGGCCTTCGGCACTGCCGTGAGCTCGGGCGGGTTTCTCACCGTCAGCGCCGGGGGCACCGAGAGCGGCAGTCAAATCCTCTTTGGCGGCAGTGACACCGTATTCGGCACCGATCTCGGTGCGACGGTCACCGGCAATTCGATGGGGGTGGTCGGGGTCATAAACATTTCATCCGGGGCTCGGCGAACCACACGAATGTCTTCGACGGCGGCAAGGTCCTCGTCTTCTCCAGCGGGACGACCGTCTCCGATACGATCAGCGGCGCCGGCAAGGTCCTCGTCTTCTCCGGCGGGACGACCGTCTCCGATACGATCAGCGGTGCCGGCATCACCCTGAGTGCGACGGAGGTGCTGTCCGGCGGCATGGCTTCCGGTGCGACACTCAGTAATACCGGCAGGCTGGCGGTTCGGTCCGGCGGCATGGCGTTGAACACCGTCGTGAATAACGTCATCGGTTTCGGCGCCGACAAGGACGGCCTGTTCATTTCCGGGGGCGGCACCGCGAGCGGCACCCAGCTCAACAGCGGTGGCTACGAGAGCGTCAAGTCCGGCGGTATCGACAGCGGCACGACCATCAACAGCGGGGGCAGCGAGTTCGTCTCCTCCGGGGGCACCGCCATCAGACTGCTGATCAGCGGCGGCAGTGCGGAGCTCGGCGTTGGCAGCATCGTCAGCGGGGCGATCACGTTCGGGAGCGTCGTTGGTGGGCTGCGTATCGACGGCGCTACTGGTGATAGCATGCCGACGAACACGATTAGCGGTTTCGTTCCGGGAGACACAATCAATTTGGCCAGGGTGAGGTTCGACATCACCGGCAGCATCACGCTCAAAGCGGGCAACGTGCTGGAGATCAAAGAGAATGGTATCACCTACGATTTGAATCTCGATCCGAGCCAAAGCTTCAGCGGATGGGACTTCAAGCTGTCGGTGAGCAGCGTGGGGCACGGCACCAACATCCGCCTTGGCGGCCAGACGGACGATTTCAACCGCGACCGGGTCTCGGACATCCTGTTCCGCGACGATCTAAGCGGGGACACCTGGGTCGAGCTGATCAGCAACGGCGCCTTTGGTAGCTGGAATCAGATCGGCGGCTCCAGCACCAGCTACGCCGTCGCCGGCGTGGGCGATTTCTACGGCACCGGCACCTCGGATGCCCTGTTCCGCAACATTGCGAGCGGCGACACTTGGTTCGAGGCGATCAGCAACGGCGCCTTCGCCGGCTGGAATCAGATCGGCGGCTCCGACACCACCTACTCCGTCGTCGGCGTCGCCGACTTCTACGGCAACGGCACCGATGACATCCTCTTCCGCAACAATTCGAGCGGCGACACTTGGCTCGAGGCGATCAGCAACGGCGCCTTCGCCGGCTGGAATCAGATCGGCGGCTCCGACACCCATTACGCCGTGGTCGGCACTGGCGATTTCTACGGCAACGGCACGGACGACATTCTGCTCAGAAACAACTCGACCGGTGATACTTGGTTCGAGCAGATCAGCAATGGTGCCTTTCTAGCGTGGAATCAGATCGGCGGCTCCGACACACATTACTCCGTTGTCGGCGTCGGTGACTTCTTCGGCAACGGTATCGACGATATTCTTTTCCGCAACGCCTCGACCGGGGATACCTGGATCGAGCAGATCAGCAACGGGGCGCTTAAGAGCTGGCAGCAAGTGCTCGGGAGCGGCGGCCCTAACAACCTCACCAGCTATGCCGTGGTCGGCGTCGGTGATTATTTCGCTAACGGCACGCAGGACATTCTGTTCCGCAACAACAGCACCGGCGACACCTGGTTCGAGGCGATTGCCAACGGCAGCTTCAATGGCTGGCACCAGATTGGCGGCTCCAATACGAGCTACACCGTAAAGACGTAAGCAGGATCACGAGCCGATAAGCAATAGAGTGCAGCGCGAAAACCCGCGGAAGCCTAATGCCGGTTCCTGGCACACTCCCGGCCATAAGCCTTTGCGACGGCAAGTCCGCTGCTGGCGAGAGCTGACATAAGCGCCCAGATGGGCAATTCCGGGTTTGACCCCAAGCGGTCATTAGCCGGGCCGAAATCCCGCGCCGCAGCAGCGGCAGGCCAAGCTATCAGCGACCAGGTTTGCACAATCTACGATGCGAAAGCTGCTCAACGGGCGGCATCGCTTCTGGACCCGTGTATTTTTCCATAAACAACAACTGATAGTGTCGCATTTTTGCCGTACACGCGGTAGTAGCATTCTGACACGGGCAGACTGCCTTTTTGAACGGGACCTGAAGTCTCCGTCAGGGCAAACGGGGGGCAGTGCTCGAAGCATCAAACTTTCGACCGGCATTTTTTTGGTCCGGTCATCACTTTGCGTCCAGACCGCATGCACGCATTCGGTGGGCGTGCACCGCTGCGTGTTTACGTCTGGTCATCTGGGGCCCTCAAAACAGTACAGGAGTAAGCTATGAGAGAAGTCAAAGTCGCTTCGGTGGCGCTCGGGCTCATTATAGGAGTTCTCGCGGCGGAACCTGCTAGCGCATTTACGCGCGAAGCACCCACGACCATCGCCGTTCTGACACAACAAGTCGAAGGGATCGCTGTCGGTCCCACCACCCTGGTGGGGCTCGCAAACTCAATTTTTGCTGTAAGCACCAGCGGCGCCGATCTTTTCATAATCTCGCAGTTCGCCCCGTGCGATACGTGCGTCACAACGCTGCCAATCACAGGCGCAGTAACCGCGCAATCGAACCTGCTCGGGTTGGCGTTCGCGCGGGAGGCGACCCCCAGATTGGTGGTTGCTGACGCCGGGAGTGGCCAGGTCTTGGTCTTGACGACCCCGACCAGCGGTAATTCGACTGCGTTCGTTGCCATGACCCTCCCGCAGGCCTTTCGGGCCACCTCCTTCCTCAACGCGATCACATTCGACTTTAACGGCAACATCTACGTGACCGATTCTATGAACGGAATAATCTGGACGGCGAAGTTGTCCGCTACGAATGGGATATCTGTCCAGGCGACCAACTGGATCGGAGGCACAGTTACGGATCCCCAGGGTCTGCTTTCGCCCCCCACGCCGTTTGGTAGGCTCAATCCGTTTTGCTGCGGGGCGAACGGCATTGCGTTTAGCAACGGTGAGACCAGAATGTTCGTCGCCAATACCGCATTTCGCAATATCATCCAGATCCCGGTGACCGCCAACAGTATCCCTGGCGCGCCAGGTATCCCTGGCGTGCCGTTCATCCTCGTCACCGGGATTAACGGCCCGGACGGAATCGCAGTTCAGAAAACAGGCTCTGGCGCAGGCAGAGCCTGGGTCGCCGCCAATCAGTCGGACGAGATCGTCGTCATCGACACCGTCAGCGGCACCACGACCCCCGGGAGGGTGATCACCAAGACGGGCGACTTCAACGGTCTCGTCGCGTATTCGGGCCTTGAGTGCCCGCCGGATTGTACGCCGATTGGGCTCCTGTTCCCGGCAAGTTTGGCTTTCAGCAACGATGGGGAGACGCTGTATGTGTCAAACCCCGCGTTCACGCAACAGTCCCCAGCGTGTTCTCCTCTTCCCGCGCCTCCGCCGAACTGTAATCCTGCACAGCCAGTTGTGCCGCCCTCAATCGATTCCGCCTGGACACAGAAGGTCAAGGCTTACAACGTCGTCAAGTTTGAGAGGATCAGCGGGTTCACCCCCCTCCCGTTCCCAAAATGAGGCCAGAAAAGGGCGCGGCGACACTTATGGCCCCCAATCCCCATGGTGGTCGGGGGCTCGACCGCAATTTGCTGCACCTGCTCAGGTCCGGAAGTGACCCTGAGCTGACTTAGGCCGCGTCGAAATCCCGCACTGCAGCAAGCCCCTGACCAATCGTCGCCAATGCGTTATGCTGAGACCAACTCCCCGGCTAGCGGCGTCACATGCAATTTGATCGACTGAGACGGCGTGAGTTCATCTCCATGCTCGGTGGCGCTGCGGCGTGGGCACTTGGGGCGCGTGCGCAGCAACCGGCGATGCCGGTGATTGGACTTCTCGCCGGCGCGTCGCCCAACGCATATTCGGTTGCTACCGCACCATTTCTCCAAGGTCTTAAGGAAACCGGCTATGTGGAGCGGCAGAATGTGGCGATTGAATACCGCTGGGCAGAGGATCACTACGATCGCTTACCAGTGCTCGCCGCCGATCTGGTTCATCGTCGGGTGGCAGTGATCGCGACGTTTGACACCGCTTCGTCCCTTGCGGCCAAGGCGACAACGGCGATGATTCCGATGGTGTTCTCGATGGGCGCAGACCCGATAAAGATCGGACTTGTAAACAACCTCGCGCGACCAAGTGGCAACGTCACCGGGATGAGCCATCTGATCAATGCACTTAGCTCGAAACGGCTGGGCTTGCTCCACGAGCTCGTGCCCACAGCAACCACTTTTGGGCTTCTCGTTGACCCGACTAATCCAAATACCGAGTTTGAGACGGAAGATATGCAGGCGGCGGTGGACCGGTTTGGGTACAAGTTGGCGGTCGCCAGCGCCAGCACCGGCAGCGAAGTCGATGCGGCATTCACGAAACTAGTTCAGCAGCGGATTGATGCCCTCGCCGTCGCTGCCCACGCCTTTTTCTTAGGCGATCGAAGCCATCAGCTTGCCGAATTAGCGCTTCGTTATCGGGTACCCGTAATCTACGCATGGCGCGACAGCGCCATAGCGGGCGGTTTGATCAGCTACGGCCGCAGTGTTAGCGAAGCGTATCACCAGGCAGGTATCTATACTGGGCGCATTCTCAAAGGCGACAAGCCGGCTGACCTGCCGGTGCAGATACCCACCAAATTTGATTTGGTCATCAATCTCAAGACCGCCAACACACTCGGCCTTACAATTCCTCCGGGCATACTTGCCATCGCCGACGAGGTTATTGAATGAGACGCCGCGAGTTCATCACGCTGCTCGGCGGCGCGGCGGTGTGGCCACGCGCGGCGCACGCGCAGCAACCGGAGCGGCTGCGACACATCGGCATCCTCATGAGTGTGGGCGAGAGCGATCCGGAAGGACAGGCCCAACTCACCGCATTCAGGCAGAAGCTCAAGGAACTCGGCTGGGTCGACGGGCGTAACGTGCGCCTCAACATTCGCTGGGGCGCTGGCAACGCCGAACGCTACCACCGCTACGCGGCGGACCTGGTCGCGCTCGCGCCGGATGTCATCGTCGCCGTTAGCAGCGCCGTGGTTGCGGCATTGCAACAGGCGACCCGCGCCATGCCGATCGTGTTCATTGGCGTCATCGACCCGGTGGGTGCGGGTTTTGTCGCGAGCCTCGCTCGGCCCGCCGGCAATGCCACCGGTTTTGCCATGTTCGAATACGCCATCGGCGCCAAGTGGCTCCAACTGCTCAAGGAGGTTGCGCCGTACGTGACGCGAGCGGCGGTGCTGCGGGACCCCACCATTGCAGCAGGCATCGGCCAGTTTGCCGCGATCCAGGCAGTGGGGCCGATCGGGATGGAGTTGAGCGTGATCGGTCTACACGATGGCGCCACCATCGAGGAAGCCGTGGCGGCGTTTGCGCGCGGCTCAAATGCAGGGCTCGTTGTGACGGCAAGCCCGTTCGGGCGGAACCATCCCGATGTGATCGCCACATTGGCGGCCCAGTACAAGCTGCCCGCGGTCTATCCCTTCCTCTACTTCGTCACCGCCGGTGGTCTGATCTCGTATGGACCTGACATTCTCAGCCGGTGGGCCGATGGGGCCGGCTACGTCGACCGCATCCTGAAGGGTGAAAAGCCGGCCGACCTGCCAGTGCAGGCGCCGACCAAATACGAACTAGTCATCAATCTCAAGACCGCGCGGGCGCTTGGCCTTGAGCTGCCGGCCACGGTGCTCGGCCGCGCAGACGAAATCATTGAATAGCCGCATTGGCTCACGTTGTTTGCTGCACCTGCTCAGGTCCGGAATTGGCACTACCCGGTCATAAGCATTTGCAACGGCATGTCCGCAGCTGGCCGAAGCAGACATTCGATGATCTAGCGGCTCGCTGCACACAATCGCTGAGGTCTCCTCCCCCAGTCCAAATATCGACCAACGCGCGAAGGACCTCCCTTCATCTCTCGTACAGTTGCGCGCCGTTATTACTCACACGGCGCTTGCGACGCACGACCTCAAAAGCCGGGTCGAAATCTTAAAGTGCAGCGGGCCTTCCGCCAGCAGTGTGGTCAGGCCGTAGCTCTTCCGAGCTTTGGTCGTGGTAGCGGCGGCGTGCGACGGATGAGATCGCGGCCCGGATAGCTGTGCCGGCAGAAGGCCACGATTTCCGAGACGAACTGCTCGGCATAGGGCGCCAGGAACCGCCGTGGGTCCCATGCGATGTGCGCCCATCTCCCGACCGATGCACCGCGGAGAACCAGTGGCACCGCGCGAACAATACCACGGGGCACTTGCGCGTTCGAGGGAAGGATTGCGATCCCATAGTCGCTGGCCACTAGCGCGACAAGCGTGTGCGGTGCGGCGCTTTCCAACAGCACACGCGGCCGAATGTGCGCCATCTGGCAGGCCATCTCGAACCACTCACGCGACCCGAAATCGCGACGCAGTAGCAGTAATGGCTCGTTCGCCAGTTCGGCGAGCTCCAGCACGGTGCGGCGACCCAGCCGGTGCCGCGGCGTCAGCACTGCGAGTAGGTGCATCGGATAGAGTAGCCGCTCTTGAAAGCGCGTGCCGGCCGCCGCCGTGAGCGCCAGGTGAATGTCGCCGCGTTCGAGGTGCCCGTGCAGCCGCACGCCGCCGTCCTCCACTAGGTGCACCTCCACGCCAGGGTAGCGTCGCCTGTACTGGGTCAGGAAGCTCGCGACTAAGTTCTCGATCACCTGCGGGGTAGCGCCGACCCGAAGTATTCCGGTCTCGCCGGACCTGAGCAGGCGCGCGCGTTCGCCGAGAGAGTCAGCTTCCGCCAACAGGTGCCGGCTGTACCGGAGCAAGTCCTCGCCCTCCGATGTCAAATGAGCGCGCCGGCCGATCCGGTCAAACAGCGATATGCCCAACTCAGCCTCCAGCGCGTGAATCTGTCTGGAGAGCGCCGGCTGGCTCAGATTGAGTCGATCGGCCGCACGCGCGAAGCCACCGGCGTCGGCAATGGTGACGAAGGCGTGCAAATGGCGAAGGTTCATGTCCGGTATGATAATTTTGCATCAATCATGAAGCAATAAATGCATTGGACACATCAAGCGTAGACTGTCTATCGTTGCGAGCCAGGTGGCCCGATCCAGGCGACTGTCATGACTGTCCCACATGTCCACGCAAAATGATAACTCGATCGAACAATGAGCCGCCCGCGCGCAGCGCAAGACCGACTGAGCCGCTATATCGGGGAGCGGTTAAATGTTGCATAGGGCTATTTCGCGTCACTGCATTCGGTGCGTCATTGACTCTCACGTTCCTGGTTGCCGCCCCCACCACTGCGCAGCAGCCCGAAGCGACGATCATTGCGCTGGATTCGCTGAAGTGGAGTCCGATCGGATTTCCCGGCATCACGATTGCGGTGGGTGCCGGAAACCCGATGGCGAGCGGAACGTACGTGATCTTCGTAAAATTCGCGCCCGGAGCGAAGGCCTTGCCGCACACCCATCCCGACCAGCGGGTGGTGACCGTCCTCTCCGGCATCATTCACGTCGGCATGGGGGCCGAAATGGACCAAGGAAAATCGGTGGTCCTAAAGCCCGGAAGCGTCGTCATCATCCCCGCTGATGCTCCGCACTATGGTTGGACGACGGACAGCGAGGCCGTTCTCCAGGAGGTCGGAACCGCCCCGACCGGGACCAAGGTCTGGCCGAAAGCAATTGCCAAATAAGCGATGTAGCGCCAGCCACACGGCGTGTCCGGGTCGCGTTGTTTGCTGCGGCGCATTGAGAGGCACTCCTTGCACATAACCTTGGGCGACGGCATGTCCACACTCGGCCGAAGCCGACGTAAGCCCGAAACGGCCCACTTATCGTTTTGACCCAGGCCGTGTGATACGATCCCTCGCGGGAGGGTTACATGGCAATCCACATCGGGCGGAGAAAATTCATCCTCAGGTGTTTGAGAGCCCTATTTCTCCGCGGAATGAAGTCGGCTACATTTAGCGCTTGAATGGGACGCGCCGACGGTCTCCGTTCGATTAGCTGCGAAGCTGCCATCGGCAGGCATTACACTCTCATAGTCCGACGCCTTTTCTGCCGGTCTCTAGCAACACCGCGTGCAGCCCGTTGATGGCTGCGTTCGTTTCACCTCGATGAGGCAGCGCCATGACAACAAAGTCCAGAGCCACAATAGGAGCAATGCTGGCAACTACCGCTTTCGCCACGATGGCCGGGGCACAAGAGCTCGGTCGCGTGCACTTCGATACCTCATGTACACCGGCAGCGCAGGAGAAGTTCGATCGCGGCCTCGCGATGGTGCATTCATTCGTCTATCCGGACAGCGTTCAAGCTTTCACCGAGGCCGCTGCTGCCGATCCGCAATGCGCCATTGCCTACTGGGGAATCGCGATCAGTCACCGTCCCAATCCGCTGGTCCTCCCTCTGCCCGCGGCTGTTTTGAAGAACGGATTGGAGGCTGTGGAAAAGGGTAAGGCGATCGGTGCCAGGACGGAGCGCGAGCGCGACTGGCTCGCGGCGATCGAGGCTTACTACAAGGATTACGACAAGGTCGACCAGACGACCCGAGGGCTCGCTTACGAAAAAGCGATGGAACAGCTGGTGCAAAAATACCCGGACGACCCAGAGGCGCCTATTTTCTACGCACTGGCGTTGAACGAAACGGCTCTGCCCAGCGACAAGACCTATGCCAAGCAGCTCAAAGCCGGTGCCGTCCTGGAAAAGATCGCCGCCACTCGACCGGACCACCCTGGTATACTGCACTATCTCATCCATACCTACGATTATCCACCTCTGGCGCAACGCGCGCTTGACGCCGCCAACAAATATGCCGGCGTGGCTCCGGCGGCTCAGCATGCGCAACACATGCCCGCGCATACTTATTCCATGCTCGGGCTGTGGCAGCAGTCAGTGGACTCGAATACCAAGTCGCGGGCGCGTGCCCAGGAACAGGCTGCCAGGCTTTGGCCCGGTGCCGCTCACCCAAGCGAGCCGCACCATCTGGACTTCGCGGAATACGCGCTCCTACAAATGGGCAAGGAGCAAGAGGCAAGGCAGTTGCGCGACGAGAGTAATGCAATCAGGAAACTAGGATTCGACTTTTTGGGCAGCTACACCGGGCTCGCTGCAGTTCCGGCGCGATTCGCACTTGAGCGCCAAGCGTGGAACGAAGCTGCTGCGCTCGAACCAAGAAACAGCCAGTTTCCGCAGGCTCAGGCCATCACCTATTTTGCCCGCGCCATCGGATCGGCACGCGGCGGCGATCTTGCCGCGGCTCAGGAGGCGGTCGGCAAGCTCAAGGAAATGCGGGCCACGCTGGAAAAGGCAAACCAATCCTATTGGGGCGAACAGGTCGAAATCCAGATGTTAGCGGCATCGGCCTGGATTGCCCAAGCCAAGGGGCAGAAGGAGGAGGCGCTCAAGTTCATGCGCGCTGCAGCGGATTTGGAGGACAATAGCGAAAAGCACATCGCCATGGAGAACAGGCTCTACCCGATGCGCGAGCTCTTAGGTGACCTCCTGCTGGAACAGCAACAGCCTAAGCAAGCACTAAATGAATACGAGACTTCGTTTCGGTCGACACCTAACCGGCTGCGTGGCTTGTACGGTGCGGCAAAGGCCGCGCAAGGAGTGGGGCAGTCGGAGAAGGCGGCGACCTACTTCAGCAAGTTGGCGGAATTGACTAAGAACTCCGATTCCGATCGTGCGGAAATACGCGAGGCCAGGGCCTTCACGGCACGCCAATGAACAGTCGTAATTGGCTCTCCTCACGACTGAATTCCTAGGTTGGGCGAGCCGCAACGCAACGTGCTGCGATTGCTCAGGTCGGCTAATGGCACAAACCGGCGGTAAGCATTTTCAGCATTATGTCCGCAGCTGGCCGGAGCTGACATAAGCCCGGAAACGGCGGGATTCTCGTTGTGACCCCAAGCGGTCGTAAGCCGGATTGAAATCCCGCAGCGCAGCAGTCGCAGGCCGCGCCGTAATGTGTTACTGTTATTCGCTCAAACCAACCCGTTCCCGGAGGCGGGTTGCAAGATGTTGAGATGGCCGCGCCGTAAATCGAGCGCTGGTTACACGCCGGCTGGTCCGGCCGCTTCACTTGAGCTTCCTCGCAGAAGACGCTCATGGGGTTTGCTTGCTGCCCGGCGCGGCGATTACCTAGCGCTTATTCCACCGGAGGCCTTCGAACGCGATTACCTGGAGTTACGGGGGCTGCCGCAGCGCTATCTTCTGCTGAACGATCCGGCTGCAATTCAACACGTGCTGCACAACAGAGCCGATCGCTATTCGCGCAGTCTGCTCCTGCAGCGGATGTTCAGGCGAACTCTCGGCGCGAGCTTGATCACTACGGAAGGCGATGCTTGGCGAAATCATCGTCACGTGATGGCGCCGCCCTTCACACCGCGGAACATCCGCCGTCATGCCGCAGCTATCAGGGGGCAATGGAGGACCTCATCACTTCTTGGAAGAATCTGGACGACGGCGCTTCAATTGATCTGGTCGCAGCCTTGCGACGGCTCACGATTACGGTCATTTGCCGCACTATGTTCTCGACCGCCGCGCCCGACGTAGTCGAACTGGTGCAAGAAAGTGTGTCGGGTTATGTGCGGTCCATGCGACCGGGTCTCATTGATTTGGCTGCGCAGTGGATAACTGGCTTGCCTGCCAGCCGACCGCGCAAGAATGTTCCCACGCTGGAAACAGCGGTCGAACGCATCATCGCCTCGCATCAACCGACCCTGCCGAACGATGCAGACCTGCTCTCTCTGTTACTTGTTGCCGTTGAGAATCGTGTCATGAGCATGGCCGAGGCACGTGACCACGTCGCCCATATGCTCATCGCGGGACACGAAACCACCGAACAGACCTTACTATGGGCGTGGTATCTTCTGTCTCTTCATCCATCCGAGGAGAGCATTTTGCACGCGGAACTGGATAAAGTTCTGGCGGGAAGACCGCCGGGAATCGAGGACGTGCCCAAATTGTCCTATACCCGGATGGTGATCGAAGAAACGATGCGCCTTTTTCCGCCGGTTCATACCCTGTTGCGCAGAGCATTAGCCGACGACGAAGTTTGCGGGCACCGTGTGCGCAAGGGCTCGCAGGTATTTATCATGCCCCTAGTCATTCACCGGCATCGTCGGCTCTGGGACGACCCAGACCGTTACGATCCCCAACGCTTCTCATCTGAGCAAGCGAAGTCACGCCACCCGTTCGCTTACATTCCCTTCGGCGGGGGACCACGCATTTGTCTCGGCGCGAATCTGGCCATGGTGGAAGCGATACTAGTTCTAGCGGGCATCTCACAACATTACCGGCTGCATCCGACCCCAGGCCAGCCGATCGAACTGCTTACATCGGTTACGACACGCCCGCGATACGGCATGCGCATGATTCTCCGGTGCCGATAAGACAGGCGAGATTGCGGAGGAGGGGCTAATAAGGTCTTCTTTGCTGCATCTGCTCACGTCCGGAATTGGCACCAACCGGCGGTCGTTCGGGATCAGCCTTATGCCCGCTATGGGAGGGAGCTGCGGACATTGCGGGCGAGGGCTGGACCGCGCTAGACCGCCGCCTTTGACCCACAAGAGACATGCGCGGGTCAGGATTTCCGCGACGCAAAAATGAACCAATGTGGACAGCGGCTACGTGACCGCTCACCGCGCGGGCGCAGCCA
>Ga0306922_10004872_pt1 | contig 12756 bp, 10 predicted proteins | sample sta12Cox44000082_FD_203758 | JGI IMG/M metagenome (GOLD analysis project Ga0306922, IMG submission 203758) | Lab enrichment of tropical soil microbial communities from Luquillo Experimental Forest, Puerto Rico - statoxic.12C.oxic.44.000.082 (v2)... | ecosystem: Environmental > Terrestrial >... | reverse complement strand
GTTACGTCGCTTTGCAGCTGAAACCAGGTGTCCTGCCAAGCCGACCAAAAGCGCAGCTCAAAGTTCAGCGCGCTATCGCCAAATCCCATGAAGAAAGCCGCAGGGGGGCGCTCGAGCAAGACTCCCGGATGTGATTCCGCCACGCCCACCAGCAGTTTGATCACATGTTCCGGATCGCTGCCGTATGCAACCCTGATGGGCACATCAACACGCCGCCACTGCGACGACAGCGTCCAGTTGATAACTTGGTTCGAGAGCAGGTTGCTATTGGGCACGATCACTTCTGCACCTTGGTGCGTTACGACGGTGCTGGAACGAGCACCGATTCGCCGAACCATACCCACGAGTCCGCCTACTTCCACTGTGTCTCCAACGTGGATGGGACGCTCAAAAAGCAAGATCAATCCGGAAACAAAGTTGTTCACGATATTCTGCAGACCAAAGCCCAGACCGACACCTAGTGCGCCGGTAAGAACCGTAAATTTGTTCAGCTCGACACCCGCTGAAGATAGGGCGGCCAGGGCCACCAGCAGCAGGAGAATGTAGTAGGTGATGGTTGACACGGCGTAGGGCAGGCCGCGCTGCAGCCGCAATCTTGGAAGTAACAAATTCCTCAGCAGGAACGTCAAGGTATTCGCGAGGACGTATCCGACGAGCAGGACAAGCACGACGCCAATGGCGTCCCCCAGTGTGAAATGAATCCGCCCAACGCCGATCTGACGGCGAAGGAGATTCGACGCGATGCCGATCACACTGTCGTAAACGGCCAGTAGTTGTAAGATGGACCTGAGCCACAGCCATGTAGCGCCGAGAGCTAAGACCCGGATGCCCAAACGCTCTATGGCGTCGGCACGCACATCAAGCAGTCCTCGCGCCCAAGGAGTGTGCAGCATGGCGCTCAAAATTAGGGCCAGGACCCGCACTCCGCAGTACAGAGCAGCCGCCACCAGGGGGCCGACCAGCACGATCAGTCCTAAAAGCTGAGCCAGGGAAACAAATCCAATAATGTTGGCCACGAAAGATACCACGAGCAATGCCAGGCCGGCTCGAATTCCAATTACGAAGATGCGATAGTTTCGACCTTGCATGGCCAAGGAGCTTACCTGGGAGGGACGCGCAAGCCATCCAAAAATGACCAAAGCCGCTAGAACAATCAGGGCAAACAGTTCGCGCCTGGAAAACGGCGGAAGCTGAATGAGTAGATGCAGGCCCTCCAGAGCGTAGAAGATCGACAAGACATAAAGAAGTGTACGAAACTTGGGTTCGATTAGCGGCGCAAGTATTCGCAACACCGGGATCAACAGAAGCAGGTAAAAGACAAAGGCGATGCCGATGGGTGCCGAAGCCAGATACTCCCCGGTTCCGATCAGAGTCACCAAGAGTGCGACCGAGAAGGGGCGGGCAAATACCCGTGAGGCTTCGGTTGGAACTTCAGGTTGGCTCGGAGGTGCAAGATAACGCCTGGTTTTGAGAACGCCACAAAGCGCCAGAAGGTAAACACTCGCGAGGCTGAACAAGGCGAGCTTGTGTGTACTTACAAACTCGCTCGCCGTCGTGAAGGACCGGTCAAAGGACCTTCGGAAGGAAGGTTGCAGGGCTTGTGAGTCGAGGCCTTCCCAGAGTGGACGGCTGTCCAGTTCCAACAAGCGACTGCGTTCCCGCTCTCGGGCCTCACGGACTCGCAGCAATACGTCCGAAATTTGTTGGTCCTGTTGGGAGACCTGATTCTGAAGGGTAAGCACGATATTTAACTGCTCTTGTACTTGCGATTTTACGACCTGTATCTTGTCCAATTGCTCTTTGGTGCGTTCGACAAGCGCTTCTATTCCGGGCGATTCATGAATTTGCATCCATGTAGCTGCCCACTCCGGTTGTTGGGCCTCCAGCGTTTGGATCTGCTCTTGCAGCTTTGCCGCACGAGTCGTCAAGAGCCTGCGTTTTTCTCCGAAGTCGAGGCTCAGAGAGCGCCAGAACCGTTGTTCGTCTTCGAGTTCCATCGGTGTGGAGGTGCCAGCCAAAAGGTCCCTTGTTTGCATAATTCGCCGATGAATCTCTGCTGCTTGTTCTTCCGTCTTTCGCTCCGACTCCCGCAGTTGATTCTTCGGTATCAATTGACTGCTGATTTCTCTGAGGAGGTGGTCTAACTCCTCCGCGCGATCCGCGATCCGTGGCAGAGGAATCGCTTGGTCCACGGGATTGGCCGGAGTGACCGCTGAAACTTCGCTCGCTTGTAGTTCCTTGGTGCCGTTTGTATGGCTGGATTGTGCGGGCGGGGTTTGCGCCTGGACGGAAAGAACAAACGGCACGAACAGATACAACAACGCGACGGCAAGGAAGGAAGATTCAAGCCTGTCGAAAATCTCCCCAATAAAGGCTCTGGGGGCTATGCGTTGAGAGGACCCGCGTTGCGCCAAAGCTGTAAACCCTCTCCGTTAATCTCGGTCGGCTGGGCGCTCCCTGTAAAAGTATCCCCTGTGGTTTGTGCCGGATACTGTCAGAACTGACAGATGAAAATGGATTGTCCGGCTGACGATCGAGGAGCGCCTTGGGGTAGGGGATACCGCCAAATCGTAACGAAAACCGGGGTGCCAAATGTCAAACGACTTGCGAGTGTTTGACCAGCATGCAGATGCAGTCGGAAGACACCGCAGCGGAGCAAGGAGTCAACAAAAGTTCTGATTAAGATTAAGGCATTGCACCGGACCGGGGCACAACGCTCGGGAGGTGCGAACTGGCCTCTAGTCTCTAGACCAGTCATCTTTACCTTTGTCGCCGTTCGATTCTTGTTTTCGCTGCCGATGGATCCCTTCGGTACTCAGTTTTCTTCCTCGCCCTGTCAGTTTTAACAGTTAATGAAACGCGTTGCCTCATGCGACTGTGGACCCGGCCGGAGTCCAATCCTTTGAAGTTTCAAACGACGACAGGCGTCCAGCAGGCTCCAAGTGGCTGTTCGGAACGATCCTCGAAAACCTGCGAGCAAGGAGACAGGTGAAGAAGGCAAACCAGCGAAACGGGGTTCCCGAGCAGCTCTTGATCGAGCAGGCGCGAAGCGGCAGTTCAGACGCGTTCGCCGAGTTGGTGAGTATCCACTCTCCACAGATCTACAGCATATCTCTGAAAATCTTACAGAATCATGCGGATGCCGAAGACAATGTCCAAAACGCTCTTTGGAAGGCGTATGAGAGCATCAATCGGTTCGAAGGTCGGTCGCGCTTTTCAACGTGGCTTATTCGCATCGCGATCAATGAAGCCTTGATGAGGATTCGCGGAGTCCGCCCCATTCACCTTACTCTTGATGCGCTGACGTCCGAAAACGAGAAGGGTCTTGCCTACAATATCAGCGATGACCGCCCTGATCCTGAGCGGCAGTATTCGGCCAAAGAGCTCACGGCAAGAGCATTTCTGGGATTGCCGCCGTCCTTGATCGACATGTTCATTCGAAACAAGGTCGGGGGCTGGAGTCATCGCGAATTGGCCCGCGAGACAGGCATTACCCTGTCGGCCCTGAAATCTCGAATGTTCGAGGCGCGAGGCCGCATGCGAGAACATCTGCGGGCCGTTTGCTAAGCCGAGGTTCCGCGGTTTGGACTGCCGGAATTCGCGGGATCGGCCTTCTGGGACAAAAGGACAATACTGATCTTGAAGAAACTTCGAAGCTTCGGCTTGGCCGTTCTGTTTGTCGGCTTGTTTGTTCCTCACGGTTCCCACGCCCAGAAAGTCACGACGGAATGGGCGAAAGGTTTCAACTTTGGAGAGCTCAAACGCTTCGCCTGGAGAAAAAATAACCTGGTTACGATACGAAATCCGGAAGATAACAAATTTCTCGACCAGAAGATTATGCGCGTTGTGACTCAGGAATTGGCTTCCAAAGGCATCGTCGAGGATTCGAGCGACCCGGATTTCTATCTTTTCTACCATGCCGGGCCAGGAGATGAGGGTCTCCAGGTAGCCGCCGCGCCTCCCGAGGGCCTCGATAGCATCCAACCGCCGGATCTGAGTCCCACTGGAAGCAATACGTGGAGTGTCGGTGCGGGATCAAGTGCCGGGCTGGCGCCCAATGTATGGTATTCGGTGCAAGGGAAGTTCGTCTTTTACGCGGTCGACTGCAAATCCAAAGCGGTGATCTGGCAGGGCACGGCCTCGAAGAAATGGTACGACCCACAAAAGGCGCGCAAGAACGAGGACAAGGAAATCAGTCAGATTGTCAATAAGTCCTTTAAGAATTTCCCGCCAAAAACCAAGAAGTAGCGAGTCCCGGGGTTTGGCTGCGGCGAACTCGTCGAGATGATCTAGGACGTGGATGCCGCCTTGGCGTCCTTGAGTGCCCGCAGTTCGCTTGTGGGAATGACAAGTTCAGCGAAGCCACAGTCCAAGCAAACCAGTACGCCCTGGCAAATGTAGGTGGGAGGGACATTTAATCCCTTTAGGTCCGGCAAGCTGGCTGTCAACTCTCCTTCGAACCTCTGCGTGTTTTCGGATTTGCAAACCTTACATGCCATTTTCACCCCACACCGACGGCCACAGCGGTGGCTACTGCCACAGGAGTGGTTACCTTCGAATCCTGTTTGATGCTGGGACCTGAATTCTAACACATTGCCTGTGTTGGTTTATGTGTGGAAGTCTTTCCCGAGTGGGCTCGGTCTCGACCGCCCGGAGTAGCTGGAATCTGCCCGGTCCGCCAAATTTCTGCCTTCTGGCACTGTTGACAGTATGCAGGCCCCCCCCTCTCCAATACCCTGATGACTGGGCTCGGCGGGTTCGTGCAAAGCAGACGAGTTGTCCCCTTTGCGCGGGAGACAAAGTGCGCTCTATGACGGCTAAGATTTTGGTATGGGCGCGCATTCATCGGGCGGGCCAAATAATGAAGGCGAGAATTCTTCTGGCGGACGATCATCCGCGCTTTCCGGAAATGGAAGAGCGCCTCCTTGAGCCGGAGTTCGAAGTTGTCGGCAAGGTGAGCAATGGCCAAGCCTTGTTTGAGGAGGCCATGCGATTGAAGCCAGACGTCGTCGTCACCGATATCTCCATGCCCGTCCTTAATGGTATTGACGCTGTCGATCGGCTCATGGGGTCAGGATGTGAATCGCGGTTTGTTTTTTTGACGGTTCACACCGACCCCGATTTCGTGCGCCGATGCCTTTCGACAGGTGCTTTTGGTTATGTTGTGAAATCCAGAATTGCAAGTGAACTTGTCCTGGCCATTCGAGAAGCGTTGGCAGGCAACATTTTCATTTCCCAGCGCTTGCCACATCCCAAAGAAACGTAACTCGACCTTACAAGGGACCGCCAGCGCTGTTAGAAGTGACGGTTCTGCGGTTTGTTCAAGGGATGCTATTCGACTCGCTGGTGGTTCGAGGAGTTGCAAATGAAGAGCTACAGAGTCGCAATCGCGGTAACTACGGGATGCTGATCTATTGGAATTGGCGAACGCGGATATCGCGTCGGCAGATAGCGTTGGGGCTCCCGTCGGTGCGTAACCACTGCATTTTCCCAGCACAAGAAAGAACCTGCAACCGAGGAGTTGCAGGCTTAGGCCAGAGGGACTGAAGCGATGCTTATGGTCAACTGTTTCTGTGGGTTTTCCCTGTGAGGATGCCGACATCGGAACTTGCTGGTACAGCAAAGAACGTGAAGTCTCGACTTCTCGACGGAATTGCTCCGCCTGACCTCAGGGTCATTCTGGCGGCAGGCAGGCAGCGGCAGTTCGTTTCTAATTCTGTCGTCGTAAATCAAGGAAACCCAGCGAATCACCTATACCTTTTGACCAAAGGGCGTGCTAGATTTTTTTTCAACACGCCGGACGGCAAAAAAGTCAATCTTCTTTGGCTCACTCCTGGAGAAATATTCGGCGAGTCGGCTCTTTTGTCGAACTCTTCCTCGTATCTAGTAAGTACGGAAACCCTGACAGATAGCTCGATGTTGGTGTGGGACCGTGACACTCTCCGAAATCTAGCAGGATGTTGTCCACGGCTGTTGGAAAACGCGTTGCTAATCGCCCACGACTATTTGGCATGGTACGTCGCCGCTCATGTGGCTTTGATTAGCCATACCGCGCGTCAGAGACTCGCCAGAGTGTTGGTCTGCCTGGCCCAGACCATTGGCAAAAGAGTGTCGGACGGATTCGAGTTCGATGCCAAAAACGAGGAGCTGGCTAGCGCCGCCAATGTCACCGCGTTCACCACAAGTCGCCTGCTGAGCGAGTGGCGAAGCAACGGTGCCGTCTTGAAGCGTCGTGGTAAAGTTGTGCTTCGTTCTCGGGACGGTCTTTTTCCGCGTACCATCTAGCTCCAAAGCATGGTTTGGTAGCTAGCTATTGCTAGTGTCGTCCGGTTTCTTCCTCATTGCTTTGCCGCAAATGCCAGGATGCCCTCGGGCAACGACCGAGCACGTCGTGCCGTGCGATTCTGTTTAGGCGAATACTGGCTCGAGTACGCCTGACGAGCCGGCCGCTCGTGCCGATGAAGTGTATGTGAGGAAAGACTCATGGTTCGCCTACTTGTTGTCGACGATTTCCGGCTTTGGCAGGATTGCCTGAAAGAACATCTCGAGGGACATCCCGATTTGCACATCGCTGGTTTTGCATCGGACGGATTGGAAGCGCTTCAAAGAGCGGAAGAACTACAACCTGATTTGGTTCTTTTGGACATCAGCCTTCCGAAGCTGAGTGGCATTGAAACCGCTCGTCAAATCCGAAAGGTTAACCCTAATTGCAAGATTCTGTTTCTGACTGGATACGCTTATCCCGAAATGGTGCGAGGAGCTCTTCAGCTGGGCGGGTGCGCTTACGTTCATAAGGACGACGCTGTGACGGAACTGGTGGCCGGGCTCGAGGCCGCCCTTGCAGGGCGGCAGTATCTGAGCAGCAGCGTAATGGGTCACAGTGATGTGACCTAATCCGCAGAAGCGAAATAGGGCAATTCCGTTTGATTTATCCGTGGTGACGTAAAGCCTCGCTCTTCAGGGCGGGCATCTAAGGGACCGCTAACCTCCTTCAAAGCAACTGCCGCCAGCAAGGCAGGCCCGATCCCCATGCGGCCACAACTTTACCGTTCCGAAGAACCTGCCAGTCGTCCTAATCTCCGCCGGTTTGATCCGCAGGCTGGTTCCATCCGGCGATTTCAAAACCTTCATTGAGTTCGGGACGAGCGACTGCGTTATTGGTCGTACCAAGGCCAGATTTGGTGTCCCAAGCGACCTATTTTAAGTCGCATCTCTGCCTTGCGCGGTGCCGCTTCTACTTGCATGCGGATTTCGTCCGCGACCATGCCGGCAACAATCCCCGGTGTGAAGACGATGGCCTATCCATAGACAACCCTTCGGGGAGAATGCAAAGACGTCCTTGCTTCCGGCAAATGTGAGTCTCCAACCCCAATCAATTGCTGTGGCAGGGTAACTCGTGCAGCCGCCCACCCGAGAGCTCCGAGCGGAGCTTAGGACGATCCGAATCCGGAGGCGTCCGCTCTTCAGAACAGCTTCTCGAGACGCAACCGACTGAACGTGCCGATTAGTCATCACGCTGTTGTCCGCATGGTGTGCTTGTCCGGCCCGGAACGGCTCGAACGACGATACTTTGCTAGTGGATAACTTGGGCTTTGCCTCCAGGGTGAAGGCTAGCGGCTAGTCTCCCGTCGTGAATGAGACGAGCTCCAAGAGCGTCATTCGCGCGGCCGTACTCCAGCCGCGTTTTCCATGGCACTGTAAGTTTTGCCAGATGCGTAATGCCCGCTTGCGGACTATTGTGACGCCGGCCGAGCGTTGTTGTGGGTCCTGGGCTGATCGCGGCAAGTCATTCGCTGTCTACGGCTTTGGGGAACCGAATTGGCCGTGCACGGGCTCACCAAGCGACAGCCGGCCGGCCAGACTGAATTGTAAAACCTCTGTTAAACCACGAGGACTATCTTTACTAGTTTATGGCGTTTATGGTAGCGTATCGGCTCTTACGAATCATATGGCCAGTGCTCGAGGTTGGCCCTGCGGCTGACCAGAGACATTTATTATGAAACTCCCTCGCGCGATCCTAGCTGACGACCACACACTGGTCGCGGAAGCATTGCACGGGTTGATCGCGGCACAGTTCGATGTTGTCGCGACAGTAGCCGACGGGCACGCCCTCCTCGCTTCCGCCTTAACCCTAAAGCCCGATGTGATTGTTGTTGACGTTGCAATGCCTCTGCTGAATGGTTTGGAAGCTTGCCGGCAACTCAAGCAGAAAATGCCAGGCGTCAAACTTGTTTTTCTGACGATGAACGAAGACCCCGAACTTGCTGTCGAAGCCATGAAGTCGGGCGCGTCCGGGTACGTATTGAAGAAATCAGCAGCATCAGAATTGCTCCAAGCCATGCAGGCGGCACTTCGAGGAAAGTCTTACCTAACACCCCAGATTTCTCGGGGAATGCAAGAGTCCTTCATTCGCAATCCCCAGGGCAGAAGCCATACCAAATCACTGACTGCCCGTCAACGAGAGGTTGTGCAGCTCTTGGCAGAGGGAAAATCCATGAAAGAGGCGGCGAGTGTTTTGAACGTAGCGCCGCGGACGGTAGCCTTCCACAAATACCGCGTCATGCAGGATCTTGGTTTTAAGACGAGCGCAGATCTCATCCAGTATGCCATCAAGAGCCGGATTGTCGTGGGATGACGGGAAGGTCAGACCGCATACTCTTGGTTTGTATGTCGAACCTGTACGCCTTTGGTTATCGCAGTTTCCCGCGACGGTTTTTCAAGCTACAAAGTGGGTTCCGGGATCAGCGCGGTTCAAGTGTGAGCTCCACGCGGCTTTCCGGGAATGAAGCTCTCGAGGGCCGCGACGCGATCAACTTCTGCACGTCCGCGCGAGAGAGTACGTGCGGTCCGCCAAGGCACTCCGCGGTGACCAGGATTCGCGCAAACTGCTCCACTGTTTCCATTCGTTGATAGGCCGTGGTCAAGTCATGCCCGCATGTGACCACGCCGTGATTCTCGAGCAGTATTGCATCATGTCTAGGTATTAGAGGTTTAAGACCTTTGCATAGCTCCAAAGTTCCCGGCGTTCCGTAAGGGGCCAACGGAATGCTCCCAAGATCCGTGATAACTTCAGGAAGAACCGCCTCTTCCATCGCACGTCGAGCTGCGGCAAATCCTGTTGCCGTTGGGGGATGGGCATGGCATACCGCATGCACGTCATGCCGCAAGCTGTAGAAAAGGAGGTGCATCGAGATTTCAGATGATGGGCGTCCGGTTCCATAAATAACCGCACCGCTCGGGTCAGTCACCAGGAGATCTTGGGGCGCAAGATGTCCTTTGCATACGCCAGCCGGTGTCACAAGGATTCGGTCCGGGTCAAGGCGTGCTGATAAATTTCCTTCGCACGCGACGACAAGTCCTCGTGCATACATCCTGCGCCCAACATTGCAAATCTGCCGTCGGAGCTCGCGCTCCACGCCCGCTCCTTTGGCATCGTTGACAATTGTGAGACATTTGGCCATCGACCGAAGTCCTTCCTAGAGGGCATGCACCGCCTTTTGCAAACCCTCGGGCAATCGATTCCGCCAAACCTTTCCCTCGAGAGCGCTTGCTGCCGGCAGCGGGACGGGCGGCCTGCGCTCCTCCCGTCCCGCGCCAGTGTTGGGCTTGGGCAAAATGAGAGATTCGTTACTGTTCGCTAACGGGCGAAGCGTGAAGAGATCACCCGGATGGTCATTGCCATCAAAGAAAGACCGCAGAAGAGCGTTCCAAGCAGGCCGATGAGTGGCAAGTCGCTAGCTGTCTTTGGGAGCTTGGTAGGCGCCTTCTCAGGTTCGGCAGCCGCCGTTTCAACCGGTGGGGCGGGAACCGGTTGAGCGGCGACAACCAAAATCGGTACGTCCTGCTTTGGCGGAGGTGGTGGCGGGGGCGCGCTCCCCGTTCTCTTAATCTCCTGTGCCACCACCGTTTCTGGAACCTCAGTTACTCTCTGAGCTGAGACCTTCATACCCTTCCTGAGGCCCCAGGCGTCAGTTTCTTTTCCGTCGATCGTGAATTTCTGGCCTTTGGGGATTTTGAATTGCTGGTTTTCACCGTTCTCCAGAGTCAGAATAACCGTATTAGGCGGACTGACCTGCCATACCTTGCCCGTTACGGTCTCGACGGTCGTCACAACCTTAGGGGTCGTGGTCGTGACCGTTTGTTTTTCTATCTTCATGCCTACTTTAGCGCTGTGGATATTGACGGGTTTTCCGTCGACGATAAAGCTCAGGCTGTCGGAAACGTTATCGAACTCTTTAAGAGTTCCATCGTCCATCTTGAGAACGACCGTGTTCCCGCTGAGGTAAACAATTTCTCCCCGCTCGATCTTCACTTCTTTGGTTGCTGGGCCGTGCGACTCTGTCTTTGAAGTTTGTACTTGTGCCGCGGACGGCAGCGAGAAGGCAAGGCAAAGAGCGCCTCCTCCCAGCAGGCCGCGCCAGATCGTTCCTGATAACCTGGTTGAAATCATTTCTTATTCTCCTTGTCTGTAGTGTTCTTACCCGTGGAAATGGTGTCCTTGTCGGCACCGAAGCCTGATTCGCGAGCGGTCTCTAAGAGTGCTGTCACGATGTACCGCTTTGGGGCGTGGCCAACAAAATAGAAAGGGAAGCATGTGACCAGAGTCAGCGCCGGCTCTTTTTTTGGACTCAAAACGGAAGTATCGTCGGGCGTGACGATGCGAATCTCGTCTACTACGTACCTGTCTGTGCGTCGCTGCTGAACTAGCTCAACGACATCGCCTCGGACAACGCTCTGCAAACCCCGGAAAAAGCCATCCCGATGTCCCGCGATTCCCAGGTTGCCAGGTTCGCCGACGCGGGCTGTTCCGAGAATGCGGCCCACCCCGCGATCGAGCGTGAGGTCATCGGTGTCGTTGAAGACGGGCACCTCAAGGTTGATCTTTGGAATACGCAGAATGCCAAGAGGAAGATCGGTTTTCTTGGCGAGGCTGTCTTTGTACGCAGCGATCCGCTTGACCGACCACAGGCGAAAATCAACAGGCGAACTCAGTGTGGGGTCTAGCGATGGGGCCCTAGTGTTGGCGAGATTCTCTGCTCGTGCGGCTTCAAATTCGGCAATTGCTGCTTTGGAGCTGACGGCGCTGTGAAAGCGAGCAGCACCCCACACGGCCAGGAGTGACAGGCCTGCGGCGAAAAGCACGAGCTCGATTTTTTGAAACCTCACGGCCTTGCCCCGTCATTCCTTAACGATGCAGCACAAAACTCGTGCCGGCCGCCAACAAACGGCAAACAAACGCTGTATGCGCATGCTTTTGCTGCCATCAGGAGCCAATTCCCGTTCATTGGGGCTATCGCCCAGTTGATCACTACTTCGAGAAATGTTGCTCCCAGAGTGACGACCATCAGCAGGAAAATCCAGCCCGGCCGCGTGCTATCGCTTCTTTCGTTCATTTCTTCTTCTCGGGCGTGACTCGAGTGTTCAGCCAGCGAGCTGGGCATGTATTGCGCCTGGCTGTTTTTGCGATTCGTACGGTAGGAGATGTTTTGTCTCGAGCAAACTGTCAAAAGTTACAGGCGCAGCCGCGCCTCTATTTCCTTTGGGTCTCTGTCAGTTTTGCCAGTATTCCCAACAGCTACGGTTGGCTATAAAAAATGACAAAAGTAAGTGAATCAAGGTGACGAAATGGCAACTCTGATGCGGACCTTGTGGCGGCAGTCGACAGCACTAATGTGCTCCATTTTGCTGGTTGCCGGAGCGCCCCCAACGACGGCATCGCCGGAAATACTGACACGGCAAGATAGTGCCCCTGACGAGCAGCCTCCCAAGATTTCAAACGATCAATTGGATTCATTGGTTGCGCCTATCGCCCTTTACCCCGATGACCTTCTCGCTCAAGTGCTTGCTGCATCTACTTATCCTTTGGAGGTCATCCAGCTTCAGCAGTTTTTGGATAAACACAAGGACCTGAAGGATAAAGGGCTCACCGACGCGGTGATGAAGCAACCCTGGGACCCGAGCGTGCAAGCGATGGCAGCATTTCCTGATGCGGTCAAGCTACTGGCGAACGACATTCAGTGGACGACGGACCTGGGAAATGCAGTTCTTGCCCAGCAATCTGACGTGATGGACGCCGTGCAGCGCATGCGTGTTAAAGCGAAGGACAAGGGCAATCTCAAGTCTAATGAGCAGATGAAGGTCGAAACAAAGGTGATCGAGAACAAGAGCGTCGTGGTAATACAGCCATCCAATCCCGAAGTCGTTTACGTTCCGAGCTACAACCCCACGGTAGTGTACGGACCTCCTCCATACCCCTACCCGCCCGTCGCTTATCCCCCTCCGGGCTACTATGCCGCCGGCATGGCGCTTTCGTTCGGCGTGGGGATGGCCATTGGGGCGGCTTGGGGCGGTGGCGGCTGGTGCTGTAACAGCGGGTGGGGGAGCAACAACACGATCAACATCAATAACAACAACACGTTCGTGAATAATTCCAATCGGCAGAACAACGTTTCAAATAGGAGCGGCAATAGAACCGGAAACAGCGCCTGGCAACACAATTCGCAGCACCGCGGCGGGGCTCCCTATGCGAACAAGGCAACTGCAAACAAGTACGGCGGTAGCGCACGAGGAGATTCCATGAGCAGCCGCCAGGCAAACGCACGCCAGAATCAAGCTCAGCGAGGCGGCGCGAACAGCGTGGGAGCAAACCGCGCCGGTGGGGCCGGTGGGGCCGGTCGGGCCGGTGGGGCCGGTGGTGTCGGTCGGGCCGGTGGGGCCGGTGGTGTCGGTGGGGCCGGTGGGGCCGGTGGTGTCGGT
>Ga0306922_10004870_pt1 | contig 12758 bp, 10 predicted proteins | sample sta12Cox44000082_FD_203758 | JGI IMG/M metagenome (GOLD analysis project Ga0306922, IMG submission 203758) | Lab enrichment of tropical soil microbial communities from Luquillo Experimental Forest, Puerto Rico - statoxic.12C.oxic.44.000.082 (v2)... | ecosystem: Environmental > Terrestrial >... | reverse complement strand
GCTGGCCGGCCGGAGCGGCGCGACGCCAGGCCCTATTGCATCGTCATCCCGCCGCCCAACGTCACCGGCTTGCTGCATATGGGGCATGCGCTCAACAACACGTTGCAGGACGTGCTGGTGCGCTTCGAGCGCATGCGCGGCCGCGACATGCTGTGGCAGCCCGGCACCGATCACGCCGGCATCGCCACCCAGATGGTGGTCGAACGCCAGCTCATGGAGCGCCAGGAGCAACCACGGCGCGTGCTCGGGCGGGAAAAATTTCTCGAGAAGGTATGGGCGTGGAAGGCGGAGGCGGGCGGCACCATCACCCAGCAGCTCAAGCGGCTCGGCGCCTCCTCCGACTGGTCGCGCGAACGCTTCACCATGGACGAGGGGCTATCGCGCGCGGTGCGCAAAGTGTTCGTGGAGCTTTACCGCGCCGGCCTCATCTACAAGGACAAGCGGCTGGTCAATTGGGACCCGAAGCTGCTCACCGCCATTTCCGACCTCGAGGTGCAGCAGGTCGAAGTGAGGGGGCATCTCTGGCACATCCGCTATCCGCTCGAAGGCGCAGCCTTCGATCCGAACGATCCGTCGACCTTCATCACGGTGGCGACCACGCGGCCGGAGACGATGCTCGGCGACGTGGCGGTCGCGGTGCATCCCGAGGATGAGCGCTACCGGCATCTCGTCGGCAAGCATGCCGTTCTGCCGTTGGTCGGCCGGCGCATCCCGATCATCGCCGACGAATATTCCGATCCGGAGAAGGGCACCGGCGCGGTCAAGATCACGCCTGCGCACGACTTCAACGACTTCGAGGTCGGGCGGCGGCATGATTTGCCGCTCGTCGACGTGCTCGACGCCGAGGCGCATCTCAAGCTTGCGGGCAACGAGGCGTTTCTGCGCGACGTGCCGCCCTCGGCGGAGCTCGAACAGACCTTGGCTTATGACGGCCGCGATCGCTTCGTCGTGCGCAAGGACATCGTGCGGCGGCTCGAGGCGGCGGGGCTGCTCGCCAAGACCGAGCCACACACGCATATGGTGCCGCACGGGGACCGCTCGGCGGTCGTGATCGAACCGTTTCTTACCGATCAGTGGTACGTCGATGCGAAGACGCTTGCTCAGCCCGCGATCGCGGCGGTGCGCGCAGGGCGCACGGTGTTCGTGCCGCGCAATTGGGAGGCGACCTATTTCAATTGGATGGAGAACATCCAGCCGTGGTGCATTTCGCGCCAGCTATGGTGGGGGCATCAGATCCCGGCGTGGTACGGGCCGGACGGCAAAGTATTCGTTGCCGAGAGCGAGCACGAAGCGCTCAGCGAGGCGATCACCCACTACGTCGCCAACGGCACCCTTTCCAACGAAGCCGCCGCCGACATGCGGCGTCAGGGAGGCAAGCTGCTCACGCGCGACGAGGACGTGCTCGACACCTGGTTCTCCTCGGCGCTATGGCCGTTCTCGACGCTCGGCTGGCCGGACGAGACGCCGGAGCTCAAGCGCTACTACCCGACCGACGTGCTGGTGACCGGCTTCGACATCATCTTCTTCTGGGTCGCGCGCATGATGATGATGGGGCTGCACTTTATGGAAGAGGTGCCGTTCCACACCGTCTACATCCACGCCCTCGTGCGCGACGAGCGCGGCGCCAAGATGTCGAAGTCGAAAGGCAACGTCATCGACCCGCTCGAGTTGATCGACGAATACGGCGCCGACGCGCTGCGCTTCACGCTCGCCGCCATGGCGGCGCAGGGCCGCGACATCAAGCTCTCCACTCAGCGCGTCGAAGGCTACCGCAATTTCGCGACCAAGCTGTGGAACGCCTGCCGCTTCGCGGAGATGAACCAGTGCGTCACGGTGCGGGGCTTCGATCCGAAGTCGGCGAAGGACACGCTCAACCGCTGGATTGCGCACGAGGCCGGCAAAGCGGCGCGCGAGATCACCGACGCAATCGAGGCGTACAAGTTCAACGAGGCAGCGGGCGCGGCCTACCGCTTCGTGTGGAACATCTTCTGCGACTGGTATCTGGAACTGGCAAAGCCCGTGCTGCAAGGCGCCGACGGTCCCGCCAAGACCGAGACGCGGGCCATGACCGCGTGGGTGCGCGACGAAGTCCTCAAGCTGCTGCATCCGTTCACGCCGTTCGTCACCGAGGAGCTTTGGCAGGTCACGGCGCAAGATGGCTCCGCGCGCGAGGGCCTGCTGGCGCTGGCGCCCTGGCCGAAGCACCAAGCGCTCGATGATCTCGAAGCCGAGGCGGAGATCGGCTGGGTGGTCGACCTCGTCAGCGCCATCCGCTCCGTGCGCGCGGAAATGAACATCGCCCCCGCCGCCGAGATTGCGCTGGTGCTGGTGGCGGCATCGGCAGAGACGCAGGCGAGGGCGGCGCGGTGGGGCGACTTCGTGCGACGGCTCACGCGCCTCTCCGCTATTTCGCTTGCGGAGCGCCCTCCGCCGGGCGCGGTGCAACTGATCGTGCGCGGGGAGGTCGCGGCGCTACCGCTCAAGGGGGTGATCGATTTCTCCACCGAGAAGGCCCGCCTCGAGAAGGAGATGGCGCGGGTCAAATCCGACATCGCCCGCATCGATGCTAAGCTCGCCAATGCGGATTTCGTCGCGCGCGCGCCGGAGGACGTGGTCGAAGGCGAGCGCGAGAAACGCGAAGAGGCCGAAGCGCGCCGGCTCAAGATCAACGAAGCGCTCGAGCGGCTCAAAGGCGCGGCGTAGTAAAAGTCGTCATTGCCGGGCTTGACCCGCCAATCCATCCATCTTCCTAAAAGATCTTCTTGCGAAGGAGATGGATGCGCGGGTCATAAGCGCGTTTACGCGCTTCTGCCCGCGCATGACGGATTGGTGAAATGGCTTGAAGTGCACCCACACGCCCAGTGGGGCATGAGCCGACGCCGCAGCCGGGAGTGCCATGCGGGAAGTTTGGGTTGCCGGCGGGCTGCTCTGGCTCGAGGGATTGGCTCTGCGGCTGAGCATCCTGGCGGTGCCGCCGGTCATTGCGCTCATCCAGGCCGATCTGCACCTGTCCGGAACCGAGGTCGGCGTCCTTTCCGGCCTTCCCATGATCCTGTTCGCGATTGCAGCGCTGCCCGGGTCGCTCTTCATCGCGCGGCTGGGCGCCTTGCCGACGCTGGTCGCCGGTTTCCTCATCGCCGGCGTCGCATCCGCGCTGCGCGGCGCCATACTCGACGTGTTCGCGCTTTATGCCGCCACCGTCGTGATGAGCGGCGGCATCGCCATCACCCAGCCGGCGCTGCCGCCGCTCGTTCGCCAATGGCTGCCGCACCACGTGAGCCTTGGCACCGCGCTCTACACTAATGGGTTGCTGATGGGCGAAACGCTGCCGGTCATGTTCACCATCCCGCTCGTGCTGCCGCTCGTCGAGGGATCCTGGCGCTGGGCGTTGGCGTTCTGGGGCGTGCCGCTGGTACTCATCGCACTCCTGACCGTCGCGCTTGCGCCGGCTGCGAAGGAGCCCGCGGCAACGCCGGCTGATCGGCACAACTGGTGGCCCGACTGGCGCAATCCGTTGACGTGGCAAATCGGTATCCTGCTCGGTAGCGTCAACGGCGTCTATTTCGCCTGCAATGCCTTCCTGCCCGGCCATCTCACCGAGGCGGGGCGGCCTGACCTGATCAGCGCCGCGCTCACCGCGCTCAACTTCGGCCAACTTCCCGCGTCGTTTATTCTGCTTGCGACCGCGGACAGGTTCGTGCGGCGGGCTTGGCCCTTTGTCGTGTGTGGCGTCCTGTTCCTGCTGTGCTTGGCGGGCATGGTCACGACGGCGAGCCTATGGACCGCCGTTTGGGCCGGCGTGCTGGGGTTCCTCGGCGCCGTGGTGTTTACGCTCGCCCTCACCTTGCCGCCGTTGTTGAGCGCGCCCGCCGACATCGGCCGCATGTCGGCGGCGGTGTTCGCGACCAGCTACACCCAGGCTCTCCTGGTGTCCGTGCTCAGCGGTGTGGCGTGGGATCTCGGGGGAAGTGCGCGCTTCGCCTTCCTGCCGATGGCGATCAACACGCTGCCGCTCTTGATCCTTTCCCCGCTGATGCATTTCCGTCGCCCGCTGGCGGCAAGCTCGTAGGTAACGCGATGTCCGACCTCAAGCTCACGCTCGCCTGTTGGGACTACGACCGCACGCGGCCGCTGATCGACGGGCGCGTGAAGCCCGAGGGCATCGATCTCGACATCGAGATCCTGCGGCCGCGCCAGGCGTTCCAGCGCATGCTGGACAAAAAAGAGTTCGACGTATCCGAACTCTCGCTTGCCTCCTACACGGCGCTCAAAGGCCGCGGCGAATGCCCGTTCGCGGCGGTGCCGGTCGCACTCTCCAAAATCTTCCGGCATTCCTGCATCTACGTGCGCAGCGGCGCAGGCATCAGTACGCCACAGGATCTGAAGGGCAAACGCGTCGGCACATCGCAATGGGGCTCGACCGGCCTCGTATTCATGCGCGGCATGTTGCAGCACGATTACGGGGTCAGGCCGCAGGACATGCACTGGTTTATGGGCGGGCTCAACACGTTCGTCGAGCCGCCGCTGATTGCCCTCAATCTTCCCAAAGACATCAGGCTCGACTTTCTGTCGGGCACGCAGACGCTGGAGCAGATGTTCGCGGCGGGCGAGCTTGACGCGCTGTTGTCGCTCTATATCCCGAAACTTTTTCTCGAGGGTTCCCCCGCCATCGCGCGCCTGTTTCCGAACTACAAGGAAGTCGAACAGGACTATTACCGCCGTACGCGCATCCTGCCGATCATGCATACGGTGGTGCTGCGCGAGGACATCTATCGCGCGCATCCGTGGGCGGCGCGCAGCATCTATCGGGCGTTCGTGCAGGCGCGCGATCTCGCGGTCGGCGGCCTCTACGACACCGATGCGTTACGGGTTGCGCTGCCGTGGCTGATCGATCATGTCGAAGAGGCGCGGCGCGTCTTCGGCGCGGACTTCTGGGCTTATGGCCTCGAGCCCAATCGCCCGACGTTCGAAGCAATCGGCCGCTACGTCCACGAGCAAGGCCTGTCGCCGCGGATGGTCGGCGCCGACGAACTCTTTGCGCCCGGCGTGGAGTGACCCGCAAGCGGGGGAGGGGGCACACCGAGCCTGTCGCTCGCGTTAACTCCATCAATCAACGCTTGAACGGCTTGCTGAGAAAGCGCGAGCCTTTGAGGCCGTACCGCCACGGATGGTCGATCGCTTTGGTGAGCCCGATGCGTGGCCCGACGGCGACGTCGATGTCCTGCGCGCGCGCGAAAATCGCAAATGGCGGCTCGTCCAACGCAAGGCCATATTGCGCGCCGGTAATCCCGAGCGCTTGGCACAGCCGTCCCGGACCCGCGCACAACAGCCGCTCGTCGGCGACGCCGCGGCGCCGGCGCATCGCGGCAAGTCCTTGCGTGGGCGCGAGCGCGCGGATCAGCACCGCGCTGGCGCTACCCTGCGCCTCGCACACAAAGTTGAGACACCAGTGGATGCCGTAAGATCGATAGACGTAGGCATAGCCCGGCGGACCGAACATCACCGAGTTGCGCTCGGTCGGGCCGCCGAAGGAATGCGCTGCGGGATCGGTGTGGTGATAGGCCTCGACTTCGACGATGACGCCACCAACGTCTTTGAACAACAGCGTTGCCCCGATGAGATCGGGGGCGACAGCGTGCACGCTGCGGGCGAAGAAATTTCGGCGAAGGAGGCGGCGCGTTGGCATCGAGTCGCCTCGACCGGAAACGGCGGCGTGGGATAGCATACGGCAATGAGGATATTCCTCGCGGGCGCCGCCGGCGCCATCGGCCGACGCCTCGTGCCGCTTCTTCTGCAGGCCGGGCACAAGGTCACCGGCACCACGCGCGGACGGCGGAAAAGGCACACGAGCTCGAGCGTGCCGGCGTGGTGCCGGCCGTGCTCGATGTGTTCGATGCGGGCACGGTAACCGCGTCAATGCGCGCCGCCAAGCCGGAGGTCGTGATTCATCAGCTCACCGATCTGCCGCGCGAATTCGACGAGGCGCTGATCGCCGCGTCCTATGCGAAGAACGCGCGCATTCGCACCGAAGGCACGCGCAATCTCATTGCGACGGCGCAGGCCGCCGGCGCGCGGCGCTTCATCGTGCAGAGCATCGCGTTCGGCTATGCGCCAGGCGGCGAGCCGCATCCCGAGACCGATCCGCTCAACCTTGCCGACCCGGCGCGGGCGGTGACGATCAAAGGCACCGCCGACATGGAGCGACAGGTGCTCGCTGCTTCCGGTCTCGAGGGCGTCATTCTGCGCTATGGCCTGCTCTATGGACCCGGCACCTGGCACGCGGAGCCCACCCGTAAGCCGGGACTGCACGTCGATGCGGCGGCCCACGCCGCGCTGCTCGCGCTGAGGCGCGGTGCGGCCGGCATCTACAACATTGCGGATGACGACGGCGTCGTCTCGATCGCCAGAGCGCGCGCCGAACTCGGCTTTGACCCGCGCTTTCGCCTGCAGTGAAACTAGGCGCTGGCTTGCAACGTTTTTTACGAAACCTCGACGTTGTTATGGCCAAGGTGTGACATTAGATATTAACCAATGGTTAATCCTGTTGCGGCCCTGCAACATGGCTAAAACATTGACATCCGAAAGGGAATCCCGGCCGGCCACGCCGCGATTTGGCCATACGCAGCCGTGACACCGGAATTGCGTCCGGGCTGCGCATGTCACCGGAGCAAGATGAAGGCGGCGAAGCGTCATGGACGCGAAGGCGAACCTCAAGGCGAAGTTACCCAGCCGGCACGTGACCGAGGGCCCTGAGCGTGCTCCGCACCGCGCCTTTCTCTATGCGATGGGCCTCACCCGCGAGCAGATCCATCAGCCCTTCGTCGGGGTAGCGACCTGCTGGAACGAGGCCGCCCCTTGCAACATCTCGCTCATGCGGCAGGCGCAGGCGGTGAAGAAAGGCGTTGCCGCCGCCGGCGGCACCCCACGCGAATTTTGCACCATCACCGTCACCGACGGCATCGCCATGGGCCATGAGGGCATGAAGTCCTCGCTGCCGTCACGCGAGGTCATTGCGGATTCGGTCGAACTGACCATGCGCGGCCATGCCTATGACGCGCTCGTTGGGATGGCTGGGTGCGACAAGTCGCTGCCCGGGATGATGATGGTGATGTGCCGTCTGAACGTACCCTCGATTTTCATCTATGGCGGCTCGATCCTGCCTGGCACCTTCCGCGGCAAGCCGGTGACGATCCAAGACGTGTTCGAAGCGGTCGGCCAGCATTCGGTTCGGCAGATGTCGGACGCCGATCTCGAGACGCTCGAGCAGCATGCCTGCCCGTCGGCGGGCGCCTGCGGGGCCCAATTCACCGCCAACACCATGGCGACGGTGTCGGAGGCGATCGGTCTTGCGCTTCCCTATTCGGCGGGCGCCCCGGCACCCTACGAGATCCGCGACGCCTTCTGCATGACCGCCGGCGAGAAGATCCTCGACCTGATCAAGGCCGGCATCCGCCCCCGCGACATCGTCACCCGCAAGGCATTGGAGAATGCCGCGGCGGTTGTGTCGGCGACCGGCGGCTCGACCAACGCCGCGCTGCATCTGCCGGCAATTGCCAACGAATGTGGGGTGAAGTTCGACCTTTTCGACGTCGCCGAGATCTTCAAAAGGACGCCATATATCGCGGATTTGAAGCCGAGCGGCCGTTATGTTGCCAAAGATATGTTCGAAGCAGGCGGCGTTCCGCTCTTGATGAGGACGTTGCTGGATCACGGGTATCTGCACGGGGAATGCCTGACCGTGACTGGGCGCACGGTCGCCGAGAACCTCAAGCGAGTGAAGTGGAACAAGGACCAAGACGTGGTCCGCCCCGCCGACAAGCCGCTCTCCGCCACCGGCGGCGTCGTCGGGCTCAGAGGCAACCTCGCGCCGGATGGCGCCATTGTGAAGGTTGCTGGGATGGCGGGCTTGAAGTTTACCGGCCCGGCGCGCTGCTTTGACGGGGAGGAAGCGTGCTTCGAGGCCGTCAAGAAGAAGAAGTATAGGGAAGGCGACGTGCTCGTAATCCGCTACGAAGGGCCCAAAGGCGGCCCCGGGATGCGAGAGATGCTGGCGACTACCGCCGCCCTTTATGGCCAGGGCATGGGCGGGAAGGTCGCGCTCATCACAGACGGGCGTTTCTCCGGAGCAACCCGGGGTTTCTGCATCGGCCATGTGGGTCCGGAAGCCGCCATCGGCGGTCCGATCGCGCTTGTGCGCGACGGCGATATCATCGCGATGGACGCCGGGAAGGGCACGCTCGAGGTCAAGCTCAGCAAGGCGGAGCTCGAGGCGCGCGCTAAGGCGTGGAAGCCTCGCGAGCCCCAGTTCACTTCAGGATATTTGTGGAAATACACCCAGCAGGTGGGAGCTGCGCGCGGCGGCACGGTCACCCATCCCGGCGCGGCGGCCGAGAGGGCGTGCTATGCGGATATCTAATCTCTTCGCAAGCATCGCTCTGCTCGGGCTCGCCGTCGGTCTATCGCCGGCGATCAGCTTCGACGGCTCGCGCGCTCCCGAGGGGTCCAAGATGCCGCTGCCGGACACCATCCCGAGCCCGGCAGCAGGCAACGCCTCACTGGGCAGCGCAACGCCGCTCGTTGCCGTGCCAGCGGCGCCGCCGGTCGCGCCGCTCACGCTGCCGCCGCGCTCAGCCATGCCGCCAACGCCGATCGAGGCGTTCCGCTCCGGCGCGCAGGCGCTGCGCCAGGGCAAGACCGAACAGGCGGTGACCGAGCTCGAATACGCGGCTGAGCAGGGCGTTCCCGGAGCGATCTGGAAACTCGGGCGGATGTATGCCGATGGCGATGGCGTGAAGATGAATAAAGCGCGCGCCTATGAGTACTTCCGCCGCCTCACCGCGACCCATGGCGATGACAGCGCCGGCACGCCCAATGCGCGGTACTTGGCCAATGCCTTCGTGACGCTCGGGCTTTACCATCTCGACGGCATCCCCGGCACGTTGAAGGCCGATCCCAACGTGGCGCGGGAAATGTTCCGCTACGCCGCCGCCTATTTCGCCGATCCCGAGGCGCAATATCACCTCGGGCGCCTCTACCTGCTCGGCAAAGGTGCGCCGAAGGACGCGATCCAGGCGGCGCGCTGGTTGCGCCTGTCCGCCAACAAAGGCGATCACCGGGCGCAAGCACTGCTGGGCAGCATGCTGTTCAAGGGCGAGGATGTTTCCCGCCAGGCGGCGCTCGGGCTGTTTTGGCTCATCATGGCCAAGGATGCCGCGACGCCGGACGAGACCTGGATCACGGACATGTATACCAGCGCGCTTGCGCAGGCCAGCGACACCGAGCGGGCCATGGCCCGTAAGTATCTGGAAGATTGGCTGAAAAGCCGCCGGGAGTGAGAATCTGTGGCGTTCGCGCCACACTCTTCCGAAATCTGCACTGCCTCAGCATGAGTTGATGGACCCCCCGGCGGGGTGCGCCTATGTCTTTTGCCCAATAGCGGGATACGTCCGCCCAATGCGGGATACGTCGCGTTGAGGTTTGGAATGACGACATCGCTGTGCGCAAGCACGGCGGCATGGGCATTGGTTGCGGCGTCGGCGCTGCCGGCGCCGGCCTCTGCCGCTGACCTCAGTATTGCACCGATCTACAAAGCAGCCGCCATCCCGACCTGGGCCGGCGCTTACGTCGGCGTGGCAGGCGGCGGAGCATGGGGCGGGGCGACGCTGCGCATCAACGCCACCGGCGCCGATCAGACGCCCCGCTTTGGTATGAGCGGCGGCATCGTCGGCATCACATCGGGATTCAATATCCAGAGCGGAAATGGGCTCCTCGGCTTCGAGGGGGACATCTCGGCGGTGAGCAAGAAGGGTAGTGCGTTCGAGTTTCCACCCAACGCCGCTTTCAGCAACGAGGTGAGGGAGCAGTGGCTCTCGACCTTCCGCGGCCGCCTCGGCTACGCGCGCGACAACTGGCTCCTCTACGCGACAGCCGGCGGCGCAGTCGCCAACGTAACGAATAATATTGTCGCTCCGGCGGGGACCATTTCGGAGCAGCAGTGGCATTGGGGCTGGACCGCGGGCGGCGGCCTCGAGGTCAAGCTCAATCAAGACTGGTCGGCGAAGGTCGAATATCTCTACGTCGGCCTGCAGGACAAATCCTATTTCAATCCGGCGCCCAGCCCGGTCTTTCCCGGCAATCAGCGGCTGCACCTGGACGATCACATCGTCCGCGTCGGGGTGAACTACAAGCTGCCGTGGAACGTTCTGGACAGCTTCTTCAAGCACTGAGCTCGATATCCGCCCACACCGGGACGTGGTCGGAGGGCTTTTCCCAGCCGCGCACATGCTTGTCGACGCCGGCGACGATCAGCCGATCGGCCGCCTGCGGTGACAGCAGGAGATGGTCGATGCGGATGCCTTCGTTCTTCTGCCAAGCGCCGGCCTGGTAGTCCCAGAAGGTGTAAGGGCCGCGCCCGTCATTTCCGGCGCGGACCGCGTCGATTAGTCCCAGGTGATAGAGGGTACGGAATTTCTGCCGCGTGCGCGGCAGGAACAGCGCGTCTTTCACCCAGCGATCCGGAAAACGGGCATCGAGCTCGGTGGGGATGACGTTGAAATCGCCGCCGAGCACCAGCGGTTCTTCCAGTTGCAGGCGGTCGCGCACGTAGTGAATCAGTCGATCCATCCAGCTGATCTTGTAGGCATACTTGTCGGTGTTCGGCGGATTGCCATTGGGCAAGTAAACCGATGCGAGGCGCAACGCCCCTTGCCCGGTCGACACCACCGCTTCCAGAAACCGGGCATGGCTGTCCGCCGCGTCGCCGGGCAACCGCGCAGTGACGTCCTCAAGCGGAAGTTTCGACAGCAGCGCCACGCCGTTGAAGGTCTTCTGCCCGTGCACCGCAACATTGTAGCCGAGCGCCTCGAAGGGCTCGCGCGGAAACGCCTCGTCCACACACTTGGTTTCCTGCAGGCATACGATGTCGGGCCGCCGCTCCGACAGCCAGGCGGTCAAGTTCTCTACTCTCTGTTTGATGGAATTGACGTTCCAGGTCGCGACGCGCATCGCAGTGCAAGATGGGTGTAGGATCGTGCGGGTTCAACTGCGCGGATGTGCCGCTAGCATGAATCCACTTTTAGTGAAGGTTATACCGTTTTTACGACGGTGCCCCATAGCGGTATGTTAGAAGGTTGTTCTCGCATATAAAAAGACTCGTTATGAGCGGGTCACCGGTAGACGGAGGGAGTCCGGGCGGGCCAAGGCAAGGCCCGCGCGGCACGGTAATGAAGAAGCGGATTGTGGTGACGGGGGTGGCGGTGGTGCTTATCGCGGCCGGCTGTGCCTTCGCCGCGACCCGCATCGGTTTGTGGTCGGGGGCGATTGCGCAAGCGCCGCGCCAGAACGCGCCCCGCGCCGTCCCGGTTGAAGTCGTGACCGCGATCAAGAAAGTCGTTCCGGTTCGGATCGAGGCCCTCGGCTCGGTCACACCCATTGCCAGCGTTGCCGTCAAGTCGCGGGTGGACAGCGAGATCACCGCCGTGCACTTCCGCGACGGTGCGCTGGTGCGCGAGGGCGACCCGCTGTTCACGCTCGATAGCCGCACGATCGAAGCTCAGGTTAGGCAGGTGGAAGGCTTGCTCGCCGGTGCGAAGGCCAATCTCGAACAGGCTGAACGCGACGTCGCTCGCTATACCGAGCTGATCGCCAAGAACGCGACCACTCTCGTCACGCTGCAGAACGCGCGGACGCAGACAAATATCTATCGGGCTTCGGTCGATTCGAATACCGCGCAACTCGAGAATCTCAACGTCCAGCTCAGCTACTGTAACATCCGCGCGCCGATTACCGGGCGCGCCAGCATGGCCGCGTACAAGGTCGGCAACTATGTGCGCGCCGGAGACGCCGCGCTGGCAACCATCATCCAGACGGCGCCGGTCTACGTGACCTTTGCGCTTGCCCAGGGCTATTTGCCGGATCTGCGCCAGGCGCTCGCCAACGAGAGTGCCACGATCGAGGCGATCATCCCCGGCGACCCGCGGCGAGCAAGCGGCCAGGTGACGATGATCGAGAACAGCGTGGACGCGCCGACGGGCACGGTCCCCGTTCGCGCGACAATGCCGAACGCCGACGAGTTGCTATGGCCGGGCACGCTGGTGACGGTGCAACTGACGTTGCGCCAGGAGAACGCGGTCACGGTGCCGTCAACCGCAATCCAGGTGAGCCAAACCGGGTCTTATGTATTCGTCATCACCAACGACATTGCCACGGTGCGCCCGGTGCAGGTTGCTCGCGTGCTCGGCAGCGAGTCGGTCCTGGCCAGCGGCCTTGAGGGAGGGGAGACGGTCGTCGTCAATGGCCAGCTGTTGCTTTCCAATGGAACCAAGGTGGCCGTGCGCGCCCCGAAAGTGGGATCGTAATCCATGGTGCTCTCGGAGACCTGCATTCGCCGGCCGGTGCTGACGACCCTGATCACCGCCTCCATCGTCGTACTGGGCATCTTCGCGTACCGGCTGCTCTCGGTCGCGGCGCTTCCGGCCGTGGATTTTCCGACCATCAGCATCCAGGGCGTATTGCCGGGCGCGAGCGCGGAAACGATGGCGGCATCGGTGGCGGCGCCAATCGAGCGCCAGCTCTCGACCATCGCCGGCATCACCTCGCTCACCTCCTCGTCGTCCCTCGGCATCACATCGATCACGATACAATTTGAACTCAACCGCAACATCGATGGCGCCGCGCTCGACGTGCAGACGGCGCTGACCGTCGCCGCCCGCAAGCTGCCGGTGGAAATGACGACGCCGCCCAGCTTTCGCTAGGTGAAT
>Ga0306922_10004860_pt1 | contig 12775 bp, 7 predicted proteins | sample sta12Cox44000082_FD_203758 | JGI IMG/M metagenome (GOLD analysis project Ga0306922, IMG submission 203758) | Lab enrichment of tropical soil microbial communities from Luquillo Experimental Forest, Puerto Rico - statoxic.12C.oxic.44.000.082 (v2)... | ecosystem: Environmental > Terrestrial > Soil... | reverse complement strand
CGTCTTCAGTCACTCTATCTATAGGGATGTTGTGGGCATACGTGACCAACAGGTCTCGAGCCTTCGCACCCGCAAGGACAAACTCGCTGCGTGGTGCGGCAACGTGGATATCGGCGACGAGCCTGCTGAGCCAGCGGAGGTCAGGTCTTCCGCTCAAGTCGATCAAGGTAGCGCTCACGGATGAGACCGGCAGTTTCGATGCACCGCGGATCGGCAGTAGCAAGCAGATCAGCGTAAATCAGGGGCAGCGGTGCGAGGCCTTCTTTAGCTTCGTCGGTCCGGATGCGCCAAAAGCGATGCGCTATTTCAACATCGCCCCGTGGATCTGTCCGCAGCGCATGGTCCACGAGCAGGCGCGGCTCGGCGCGCTCACCATAGAGCGTGATGATGGCTGGCTTCAAATGCTGTGTGAGCCTTGCTGCAGCGGGCTCGGCGCCAAGCACCATCGCATACTTGGTCGCGTCGAGCTGTTGCCACCACCCCGGGTTTGGCGCGCGGTAACGACCAAGGAACAGCTTCGGTTTTAGCTTGCGGGCGTATGCCTCGGCCCATTTATCGAGCAGGTCGCCAACGTTCTGCAACCTGCGTCCGCCAGTCGCTATTCCAAAATCGTAGACGTAACCCCGGTGGGGCAGCTCGGCCATGACTTCGCCGACTGTGCCGTGCGCGACGTCAGCGGTGGTCGCGATTTCGCGAAAGGGTCGATCGACTAGCGTTGGATCGCACAGGAATGCAAATAGTACCTTGAGCCCCGCTGGCTCGAGGGCGCGCGCGGTGTACTGCTTCCTCAGCTCCGCGATGGCCTTTGGAAATTGCGGTCGGTTCCCCTTTACCCAGATGAGGAGACCTGGAGCGTCGATATAGGCGTTGCCTGCTGTGTCGGCGAAAGTTAGATTGTTCTCCTTAAGCTTGTCTGCCAATGCTGGGGTTACGTAGTCTGCGACGAGCAAAGTCGGTTCTTTTCTCTTCGTGGCCAGGTGACGGACCACGCCAATCGTCGCAGCCTGCACGTTGCGTTTTACCTCGGCTGCGTATTGCTTCGCGTGAGCGCCCCGGCCGATTTCTACGACCGCGTCGGGACGTGTCGGACCGACTTTAGCGCCGCGCACAACGATTCGGGCCCTGAGCCCGTGCCCGCGAAGGGCTTCCAGCGCTCTAGCCAGAACGAGATCTTCACCGGCCCGTTTGTCCATAATTTGTTACTGTCCATTATTTATGGACAAAAGTCAATAATGGACGACGGCCGATTCGTCCATCATTTAGTCAAGTCCACTTTAGATGGACATCGTGAAAAAATGGACAAATCGAGCGGGTGCCTGACGTCTAAGACCTCGTCACCCCGGACTCTCGTTAGCAGCTACCAATCGTCATCGGGTTCCTCGAGCGGCTGCGCTTCAGATACTCCTTTGCGCTCAACGCGCCGGCCTTGGTTTTGCGCTTCTCGTAGACGAATATCGCTCTCTGCTTGCCGCCATTAACTTGAACTACCCGTGCTTTGAGCAGTAGCTCCCACGCATTCAGCGCAAGCAAGGCGAAGGTTTCGTCTCTGTAGCGGAATCCGGGTTTGTTGTAGATCTCTACAGCCGAGGTTATCGCAGCCACCGCCTTCTCCAACAACTTGACAAAGATGGGTGGCTTCATCAGCTTCGGAACGCCTTGGAGATGACTGTGGTGCGTAACGCGCCTGCCCTCCTTAAGTTGGCATCGACCTCAGACTCGATTCCGCGCCGAATGGATAGACCCCACTCTTGTTCCGGCGCTCCAGCGCACGCGCTATGTCAGCGATGCACTGACCACTTCGCGAGCGCTCCCAGAGCTCAACCTTCTGCTGCGGCGTGAATCTCAGCCTCGCAGTCACCATACGCAACCCTCCTCATCGGGCAAGATACTAGGAGGTGTTGCGTCGATCGGTTGAACTCACCACCCAAAGCGGACATCCCGAAATTGGGTTATCCGCAACGTCAAATGGGATGTTTCAGTCAGACCCGCCACGGGGCGCGAGCTGGGCACTGTCTATCTGCGCTAAGCCCGGCGGTCGGCGAACCCCATTCGCTTGACGGCCCGGATCGGAAGCCCACCACCAATGTAAATATTCGTCATAGACCGATATTTCATTCCGGTTCGATCGTGACGACGCCGGGCGCTGGCTTCCAGTTCTTCACATCCTCCACGGTGAACGGATTCATGCGGAACTGCAGCTTGTGGAAAGTCGAAGGATCTTCCATCACCCGCTGCAGCTCCATAGATGTGATCGATGCGGGAAACTCGTGTTCGCGACCTGTCAGCCAGAACATGATCCGATCGGCCGGCTTGAGGTACTCGTTGAATTCGTGCTCGACAATGGCTTTATCGCCGAGCGCGCGCACGGAGTTCGGCACGGGCATCTCGACGCCGAGGCGTGCCGCGTCCTGCGCGCCGGTACCGAGAGTCCGGTAGCCGAGCTGCCGCGCCTCTTCGCCTATGACCACCTCGTTCGAAAAGCCGTAGGTGCCGAGCGCGATCGAATCGCCCGGCCTGGTTGCGAGGAACTCGTCCACGCTCAAAGGCAGCGTGCTCACCTCGGACGCATGCAATGCTCCTCCGCCCATCGCGCTCCGCCGCATCGCGCTCATCTCGAACCCCATTGCGATGTCGGGCCCGAACAGGATCGCCGCCTGCGTGACGAAACGGATCGCCTTGACAGGGAACGAAGGATTGGGCTGCTCGTTGCCGGTCGTGATTCTGAACACTTGTGGCACGTCGACGCCCATCACGCGCTCGCCACCGAATGGCCCCACGTCCGCGAGCGACGGCTCCCCCGACCTGTGGATGTACATCCAGCCCTTGTCTTCCCAATCCCAGCCGCGGTAATCGTGCTCGCGGTTCCACAGGGCCTTCAGGTCGATCTGGTCGCGATCGGCCATAGCCGCGTCCTGGATTTCCTGCAGGATCCAGCGATAACTCTGGAAGACCTTCTCGACCTGCTTGCGCCACTTGACTTCCGCCTCTCCCGACATGAGCGTGCCGCCCACGTAACGCTCTTCCTCTTTAAAGAGGCGCTCCCAGTACGGCTTGAAGGCAGCCTCGACCTGCTGCTCCCGCGTCGGCACGACGCACTCCGGACGCGCTTCGGTGCCCGTCGCGTCCGCCATTCCGAGCGGCGCGTTGCCGGCGTAGCCGTAGAGATTGGAGCCATTCGCGTATCCGGTCGGATCGCGCTGCAGGAAGCGTCCGAGCGCGGGGTCGTACTCGCGCGCGCGAAAGTCGTAAGTGTGGAGCTCCGCGTCGTGCCGCTGGCCGGTATAGAGGAACGGGTTGTACGGTGGATCGGCAGTTGCATTGCGCAGCTCGCCGAATGGTGCATAGTCGTAGCTCGCAGCCGGCGTGCCGCCACGCGTGGTGAGCATGCGCACCGAGCCCGCGAGATCGGCGTGATACCAGTGCTCGCCACCCGTGCCGGCGCCGTCGCGCGCCGCGATGTGCACGAGGCGGTGCATGCCTTCGCCGTGCACGTATTGCGCGGCAAGCCCGGCGTTGCGGTACTCCTCGATCGCGTTCGCGCCGTCCCATACGAACTGCATCGCCGCGGCCGGCGTTCGCTGCATGACACGGCGGCCGCGCACGTCGTGGAAGAACTCGGCGACGAACGCACCACCTCGCATCACACGCACCAGACGATTAAGCGGGTCGTACACGTATTCGCGTGTGCCGTCGCTTTGCAGATTGCCGTTGCGATCGTATTGCAGTGACTCGGTCGTACCGGCCTGCGTGATCGCCGTGTACTGGTCGAGCGCGTTCGTCGCGTAAGTGACGTCCGACGCGTCATGTTCCTCCCGCCGGTTGCCGACGCCGTCGAAGGCGAACGTGCGCGGCGACGGCGGCAACGCGAGCGAGCCGAGCAGCGCATCGATCGCATCCTGGTTGCGCGGCAGCGGATCGGGCGGTGGTGCGCTCGGCGGCGCGAGCGGCACCGGGTCGAAGCGAGGCAGGGTCGAATCGCGGCGATCGGCGAGACGGCGCAGAGAGTCGTAGCCGAATGCCTCGCCCGCGAAGGAGGCGCTCGCCACGTCGGTGCGCAGCCGCACGTTGCCGCACGCGTCGTAGAGATACTGCAATTCGAGCAGCGACGCCGAACTGTCGCGATGGTCGATGTCGATCAGGCGACCGGCGCCGTCGTAAGCGTAGCGCGTGAGCGTGCCGTTGCCGTTGTTGCGCGCGCTTAGGCGACGGCCGCCGAAATCCATGCGCGCGATGTCGAAGCCGTCGGGCGATGCGGGATCACCCGGATAGTCGGTGCCGCGCGCGACATTGTCGATGCGCATCAGCCGATCGAGCGTATCGCGCGTGTAGGCGAGCACACGGCCGCTCGGATAGCGAATGCCCGCGAGTGCGCCGACACCGTCGAACGTGCGCTCGATCGCGAAGGGCCCGGCGAGCGGCGCCCCGGGAATCGTGCACGAGACGCTCTCGCCGAGCACGCATCCCACCGAATCGTAGCGCAAGTCGCACATCGCGAAGTCGTTGGCCTCCCATACGCGCCGGTTGAGTGCGTCGTACACGTACTCTTCGAACGTGGCGCCGGCAATCGGGCCGTCGGTCACCGCGGAGGCGTCGAAGTCGACACGTGTGGTGCGCCCAACCGCGTCGATGGTGAAGCGCTGCTGCAGGCCATTTGGATCGCGCCGGTAGACGAGATAGCCGTCGGCGTCGAACGTCAACGCGCAGCGGCTGCCGTCCGGGTACACCGTCTCGCGCCGGCGATCGAGCGCGTCGTACGTGTATTGCATCGCATGACCATTCGCATCGACCGCGCGCACCAGATTGCCGTTCGCGTCGTATTCGTAGCGGTCTTCGACGATGGCTTCGATTGGCGCGCCGCCCAATCCGGTCGCCGTGAGCTCGATCTGCTGCTGCACCCGGCGGCCGCGCACGTCGTACACGATGCGAACCCGGTTGCCGAGGGCATCGACGCTCAGCACGTTGAGGCCACGGCTGTCATACGCGTACCGGACCACGTTGCCGAGAGCGTCGGTCGACGCGCTCCGGCGATCGAGCGTGTCGTATTCGTGCGTCTGCGCAAACACCTGCGTGCCGAGCACGATCGCAGGATTGTTCGGATCGCGCAGCAGGTCCACGCGATCCTGCCGCACGAGATTCCCGTTCGCGTCGTAGCGATTGCGCACCTCGTTGCCGAGCGCATCGGTGATCAGGCTCCTGCGTCCGGCCGCGTCGTACGCATAGCGAGTCTCGCGATTCAGCGCATCGAGCGTGCGCACCGCACGGCCCTTGGCGTCGTAGAACGCAACTCCCGCAAGCACGTCACCGCCCGGAATCGGCCCGGTGGCGAATACATTCGCAAGCGCGCTGCGCGCGAACGGACCCGGTGATGTCGCGAACCGATCGCGGGTGCGCACGATCGCACGCCCGAGCTCGTCGTAGGTAGCGCCGCCGCGCGCGACCAAGTAATAGCCATCGGCGCGGCGCTCGAACACGCGCGTCGTCGTGATCTGGTCGAGCTTGTCATAGTCGCGGCGGATGACGTTCCCGAGCGCATCCTCGGTCTCGATCACTCGCCCGAACGGGTTGCAGGTGAAGGTCGATTCATAGCCGCGGGCGTTGATTACGGCGCGCACGCGACCGTCGTCGTCGTAGCGCGTGCGCGTGGTGGCCGCGACGTCGCTGTCAGCACCGGTGATTTGCGCGACGACGAGGAGTCGCTCGTCGTAGACGTAGCGCACGCGGTTGCCCTTGGGCAGGATGGTCAGAACACGCTGCCCGGCGCGATCGTAGACGTGGCGCTTGACGGTGCGCGTGGCCGGGTCGCTGCCGCCGCGCGTCTCGCGCACCACGTGCAGCTCGTCGTCGTATTCGAACGTGCGCACCTCGGGTCCGTCGGCGAGCGGCACGCCGTTCTCGTGGGTGAGCTCGCGCTCCTCGCGTTCGAGCTTGCCGCTCCGGTCGTAGAAGCGTCGGGTGACGAACGCGAACGGCAGCGGCTGAGTGACGGACACCACCTGGTCCAGTGCGTTGTAAGCCGTGTGCGTGACGAACTGCCCAGGTGGCGCACCCGTTGCGCGCGGCGCGTGCACGGCGACGATGCGCCCGAGATCGTCGACTTCGTAACCCGTCGTGAGCGCGAGACCGCCGGGGTCGAGCACTGTGCGCTCGCGAAAGCCCTGGCGCACGCCGGCGCCGGCGTCGAAGTAAGCGTGCTGCGTCTCGACCCCCATGGCATCGATCGCGCGCAACAAGCGGCCGCTTTCGTCGTATTCGACGAAACGATCGATGATCGGCGCGCCCGTCGTGTGATCGGGGAGAGTCGGCGTCGGGCGCTGGACCTGCGCGAGCAGGCGCGTCGGATCGCTGGCCGGATCGACCGCCGGCCCCATGTACGCATATCGCGTGAGCGTCGCCTCGTAACGTGGGTCCTCGCCGGTCGCGGTGGTCTGTGCGGCCGGATCCGGCGTTCCCGTGAACCGCGGGTCGGACGCCGTCGATATCTGCCCGTAGGTCGGCTCGTAGGTGAACTTCGCCACGACGTCGGCGGGATCGAATGCGCCGATGATATCGGGGAAGAAATCGCCCCAAACGCCGAGCGAGAGATCGAGCTCGGCGAAGTCGTAGCGCCGCGCGCGCTTGACGGTCGCGAGGAGCCGCCCGAAGCCCTGCCGCTCGTCCAGCGTGAGTGCGTCCGTCAAGACGTCGCCGTTCGGGTCCACGCCATGACGCATGGCGAAGTACTCGCGCCCGAAGAGCTTCTGGGTCATGATCCCTTCGGGGCTCAAGGTGCCGATCAGCGCGCCGTCGCGGTTGAAGCGATAGCGCCAGGTGATCGTGCGCAGTGCCCCGTCCTGCAGCACGCTTTGTGTCTCCTCGAGCAGCTGGCCGAAGGCGTTGAACACCTGGCAGACGGGCTGCCCGTTGCGCTCGACGCGGATGGTGCGATGCGCGGGCATCTCCTCGGGTGTATACGGAAAATCTGTCTCCGGCGGGATGTCGTCGTACTCGAACATGTACTCGCCGCTGCCCTGGCGCTGCCGCACCACGCGGTTGTAGCTGGGGAGTCCGGCAGCGCTCCCGTACTCGTTCTCGAGGTACACGCGCCCGGCAGGATCGACGATGCTCGTGAGGTTGTGCTGCAGCGCGCCGCTGTAGCTTGCCGAGCTGTACGCGTAGCACACCGTCAGCCCGGCGCTGTAGCGATCGGTGGCGGGTCCGGTGACGGACACGAGATCGCCGAAATCGTCGTAGCAGTACGACCACTCGCGGCCGGCGAAATCGCGCATCGCCACGATGCGGTCCTGGTCGTCGTAGCTGAACGTAACGAAGCGGTCGCTGTGATTGATCTCGATTCGCCACAGCCGATTCTCGGCGTACGCGAGCTGCAGGTAGTTGCCGTGGCGGTCCTCGATGCGATCGAGCCGATGCAGCAAGCCATCCGGATCCGCTTTATAGAAGTGGTGCACGCCGTGCGGCGCGCGCCATGCGAACGAATTGCCGTGTTCGACGACGACGCCGTCCTGGCCGTCGGGCGGCATCCAGTAATCGAACCCGCTTTGGCCGAATTTGGGATGACGCACGTACGCATCGACGCGCAGATCGCCGGTCGAGCGGAAGATCGTTGGGTCCGCGACGCGCAGGGTATGGTTGTAACTGTGATTCCAGTTGAACCCGAGCGGGCCCGGAAAGCGCACCTGGTTCTTGTACGTGCGCGTGAAGACGAAATCGATTCCCGCGCCGGCGATGCGCAGGTCCTCGTTCTCGTACACGAACTGGCCGTCGAACGACGTCACCGGGTCGGCCGCGCCGTGGACCGCCGATCTCGACGTGTCCGTGCACACGCTCTCGCGGCCGCCGATGATCGCTCCGATCTGCGCGTCGGTGTCCTCGACCGTGATGTACGGGTTCTCGAGCCTGCCGACGATCTCCATTGCGAGATCGTGGATGTCCTTCGAGTTCTGGGTCAGGTCCTCGGGATGGTCGTTGCACTCGAGGAACACCACGACGTATTCGCGCCAGAGCTCCTGGACTTTCGGTCCCGGCTCGGCCTCGATCTGCGACGCGAGGTCGAGGAGCCGGTCGCACGCGGTCATCCGCGAGTGGGGGCGGCGCTCGCGTGGGTGCGCAGCAGATGCGCGCGCGCTTCGGCCACCTGCTTCACCGTCATGCCTGATTTGCGCGCGAGCGCGGCGAGATCGAGCGCGAGCACGTCACCTACGGTGGCACGCTCACCGAACGCAGCAACGAGACGCGCAGGCGCATCGGCCACGTTCGTGAGCGGACGGCCCAGCACTTCGGGCGGCAGTGCTTTCTGGATGCGCCCCTTGAAGAAGTCGGTGTCCAGGAAACCCACCTCGCCGAGCGGATAACGCTTCGGCAGCCGCCAACTGTTGGCCATCGATCGCTCGACCCGCCGCAGGAATGCTTTCATGGCGGGCGTGCGCGAGGCCGCGCGTGCATCCACCGTGAGCAGACCCGGGCTGATGCTGATCACGGGCTCCGCGACGATGCTTCTGTCCTGTTGCGCACCGCTTTGCGGCTGCGGCAGCACCTCGGGGCATCCATCCTTCGAGTGGAAGCACACGCACAGCTGGCGCGCGGTGATCACGAGCCGGTCGAGCGCCGCACTCGGTTCCTGATCGGTGGGCTTGGGCTGTTCCGACCGCGTGAACACGCGATAGGTGCGATCGAAATTGGCATCATCGGCGCCGAAACCGGTACCCCCGCAGATGCGGCCCGTGACGCTCACCGTCGCGTCGCTGGTCGGCAGGTAGTTGTAGTTGTGCAGCGAGCTCGTCGCCTGACTGTTGGAGCGATCCTGCAGCATCGCTATTCCCGGGTGGCCCGGATCGCATCCGCGCTCGGGACGACGATCGATCACCCAGCCACCGGCGACCGTGTAGTCGGTATCGATGTCCGCGCAATCGGAGGAGAAGAAGCCGCCGTTCGCACTCTTCGTGACCGGAAAGTCCTCGGAGCTCTCGTCGTACTGGGGTGTGGGCTGGATGATCGGCGTGTCTTCCGGAAAGTGGCCGGTCTCGAGCCAGGTCTCGACGCAAACGCCGTCCATGTCCTGCGGCCGCGACACGATCAGGAAGAACTCCTGCACGCCTTCGATCGCGCGCAGACCCTGCACGAAGGTGCGGAAATCGGTCGGCTGCAGCACGTGCGGGCGCGCGAGCATCAGGAACAACGCCCGGTTGGTGCCGACGTGATAGCCGGTGAGCAGGTTGTACATCTGGCTGATCTGGGTGCTCGTGCTCTGCGTCTCGCGCCGCTCGCGCGAGGAGTCGGCCTGCACCGCCCACTGGCTCTGATCGGTGTCGGTGTTCGCGAGGCTTGTCCCAGCCTTGCCCACGAGACCGGAATCGCCGAGCGGGGCCTGGATGCCGAGCGACAGGCTGTTTTCCGTACTGTGAGTGTGGGTGAAGGACTTGTCGGTTTTCACGCCCGACTTGGAGTCGGACAGGATTTCGCCCGTGTCCGTCGCGGCCTGATAGAGATCGCGTACCTTGGGCTCGAAGTCGACGATGTGCGGGAAGTCGTCGAGCGCAATGCCTTGCGTGTCCGTGCTCTCGCCGGCGGGCAGGCCGTAGGTGAACTTGAGCAGCGACGCGTGATCGTCGGGCGCGGTGAGCACCACGCTATCGATGCCGTCACCGACGAGCTCGAGCGTATGCACCGTGTTCTGTACCGGGCCCGAGGACACGCTGCCCAGGCTCACACCGGCCTTGAACGCCTCCATCGTCACCCCCGAGGCGCTGAAGTGCGCGACATCGGCCGCGACCATACCGATCGTCACGTTGGTTGGCAACATGATGGTCATCTTGTTGGCGAGGTCGAGCTCGAGTTGCCCGTCCCCGCCGCTCGGAAAGTTGTCGACCAGGCGGTTCTGCGCCACGCCATCGGCTACGAATTTGACACCGTTGACGTCGTACGGATTCGGCAGCATCGATCCTGGCCGCGTCTCCGGCAGCCCGGCGAAGTCGATCGGGAACTCCTTGTAGACCGCGCGCGGCCCGGGAAACACGGCAACGTTCAGCAGCACGCCGTAGCACGCGAAGTACTCGGCGAGAATCTGATCGAGGATCGCGCGCTGGTCTTCCGTCGGGTCGCCGCCGAAATAGTCCACGATCTGTCCGGTCTCGTCCTTCGAGGGCTGATAACCCGTGATGCTGCACGTGACCTTTAGATAGGTGAGCTGCTGGCCGCACAGGTTGTCGGGGACGTCGGTCGGCCCCGGCTCGTAGGCCGACAGCGCGAGGGACGATCGCCATGCGAACGGGAAGAGCTTGTTGCAGAAGCGCGTGTCCATCATGTCCGCGCTCGCAGCGATCAGCTTCCAAGGAACGTTGATGGGCAGATCGAGTGCACAAGTCGCCATGCGCCACCCCCTTCGGTATAAGCAAAAGCCCCGCCAAAGCGGGGCCTGTTGCGGCTTAGATTCGGATTAGTGCAGCTTGCGCCGACGCGCAAAACCTAGACCAGCAAGACCCAAAGCAAGTAGTCCAAGTGTCGCCGGTTCGGGGAGAGGAGGGCCGGTGCCGTCGCTAATAATGACGTATTTGAATGCCTGCGTTTCACTGATGAGAAACCCTGGTTGGCCAGGGGTGGGAATGTAGACAATCCCATTGTTTGTCGCCGACCCGACCTCGCTAAGGAACACGATGTTGCCAACAGGCGTCGGCAACTCGCCGTTTAGGCCGCCGTTTGAGGCTGTCACGTCGTCGACGAAGGAATCTGCGTTTCCATCCAAATCGGAGTAGAAGAACAAGTTACTAGGAAACTGCCCGAGCGTCGTGAATCCAATCAAATCTCCCGTCACTCCGTTGTCGGTTAAAACCAAATCGCCCGGCGTCACCGCGCCCGGCGTCACCGCTCCTGCGGTGGGTAAACTGCAGTCCGCTCCGAAGACACCGTGCACCCCATCAAAACTCGGGACGCAATTTGTTGCTATGGGGGGCATCCCGGGGGCGGTCACGGTTTCAAGGCCGTCCTCATCCACTGTGATCGTTGTTACCACCACCGCCAATGCGGCCGTCGTCCACCCCAAGGCCAACGCCACCGACGTTAACGCGAGCGCAACTCCTCGCGCCGCGAGCTGAAAGATGATCGCCGCTTTTTTCATTCTTTCCTCCTGGCCCAGGCTGTGGACTTCATTTTGTAGAGCATAACGCGTGCCTGATTTTCTAGACCCATTGTTTTCTTGAGCTGAATCTCCGGCTCTCGATTGGAGTGGAAGGCGAACTGTTAGCTATCTCGACGCGCCTACCTTGCGGGGCATTTGCGGTTCGCTTACGTTCTTCGCTGACGCACTGAGCGCAGCCGCGATGTCGCTCGATAACGTCCGCATTTAGTGCAGTACCTCCCAGAGCAGCGCGACCAGCGAACTGTAAGTTACTTCGACGCTTGGAATGGTTGCCGAGCAATGTCCGCTTTGGGTCGGAAGCGGACATGCCTACGTCTCGCCTCGTTCACCACGACGTTTGGAGGTCTTCTGCTCCAAAGTCGATAGCGTCCGGGTTGACTCACTGACGGGCTTGACTGATAAGGCTCTTATCAGTCAGCGGGGGCCGTCATGGGAAGTGCTCAAAGGACGCTGCTCGAACTGTTCTACGGCCGGTGGCGTAGCCGGACTGTCTATGGGGGAATCCGGCTCGGCATCTTCGAGGCGATCAGGCAGGAGCCGAAAAGTGCCAATCAAGTTGCCGCCGAGCTTGGGCTGGATGCTGCCCTCGGCTACCGATTGATGCGCGCATTGGCTGCGCTTCGTCTGCTTCGCGAGCACCCCGGCCAAGAGTTTTCAGTCACCGCCGCTGGCGAAATGCTTCGCAGCGATCATCCCCTGTCCATGCGTGACGCATTTCTCATTCGCGAAGGACCGGAACACACTGCGGTGTGGAAGCACCTGCCGGACATTGTCCGGGACGGACAGCAGAACGGCTTTGTTCGCGAATATGGAACAACGGCGTTCGACTACGCCACGCGCACACCGTCCTACAGCGCCCGCTTCAACGCGGGCATGACTAGTCAATCGAATCTCCAAACGGCCTGGACCATCCAAGCGCTACGGAACTGCGACCTCGATTCGATTAGTCACATATGTGACGTGGGCGGAGGGCACGGTCACCTTCTCTGCCATCTGTTGGTCGAATATCCGCACATGACGGGAATGATTCTGGAGCGGCCGGATGTAGTGGCGCAGAACCAGAACTCGTGGATCGACAAGCTGAACATCGGAGATCGCTGCTCATCTGTAGCCGGCGACATGTTTGTCGAGGTGCCGAAGGCCGACGCATACCTGATGAAGATGATCCTGCACGATTGGAACGACAACGAGTGCGTCCGAATCCTCGGCAACCTACGCCGGTGTGCGGCAAAACCCGGTCGTGTTTTCATCATCGAGCATGTGGTACCGGATAGCGGCGCGCCTGACTATGCGGCGCTGTTCGACATGCACATGATGTGCTGGGGCACCGGCCGCGAACGAACGGGTGAAGAGTATCGAGAGCTTCTAAGAGTATCCGGCTGGACCATGCAGGGAACCTGGTTTCCTAGCGACGGGGAAATTGGGGTTATCCAGGGACGCTTGATGCGCTGACGGGCCGCTTGTCCGTGCCTTAGAACACCCTGACTCTCCCCGCTCGGCGGCCAAACGGCTAGGCCTCGAATGTCCGCTTTGGGTGGTGATTTCAACTGGTCGATGCAACACCTCCTAGTATCTTGGCGACTAAGGAGGGTTGTGTATGTTGACCGCGAGGATGAGATTCACGCCGCAGCAGAAGGCGGAGCTTTG
>Ga0306922_10004857_pt1 | contig 12777 bp, 7 predicted proteins | sample sta12Cox44000082_FD_203758 | JGI IMG/M metagenome (GOLD analysis project Ga0306922, IMG submission 203758) | Lab enrichment of tropical soil microbial communities from Luquillo Experimental Forest, Puerto Rico - statoxic.12C.oxic.44.000.082 (v2)... | ecosystem: Environmental > Terrestrial > Soil... | reverse complement strand
CGACATCAACAATCTCTACGTCAATTCCATGAACCATGGTTTTGATGCCCACAGCTACCTGTACGGCATTCCGGCCGCCGCTGTGCAGGAATTTCATCTGGCCGGGCACACCCTCACGCGCTGCGGCGGACGCGACATTCGCATCGACACGCACAACAGCCATGTCGCGCCCGAAGTTTGGGAGCTGTACGGCACGGCGCTGCAGCGCTTTGGCGCGCGACCGACACTGATCGAGTGGGACGCGGATATCCCCGCGCTCTCAGTGCTTGAAGCGGAAGCGGCCAAGGCTGACGCGATGATGGAGGCATTCCGTGCTGTCGCTGCCTGAGTTGCAGGCGCGCTTCGCGGCCACTTTGTTTGACGATACCGCGGCGTCGCCGCCGGCGTGGATCCGTGCCGCCGGCATCGCGCCGGAGCTGCGCCTCGGCATTTATCGCAACAACCTGGAAGCCGGGTTTGCCAATACTCTCGCGCTGGAGTTCCCGGTCATTCAGCGCCTGGTCGGGGAGGACTATTTTCGCCAGCTGGCACTGAGTTTCCTCGCCCGCCACCCGTCCCGCTCCGGCGACCTGCACCACATTGGCGCGCCCTTCGCGGACTTCCTGCGCGCGCAGTATGCCGCCACGTGCTACCGGTACTTCGCCGACGTGGCGGCGCTCGAGTGGGCGTTGCAGGAGTGCCTCGTGGCCGAGAACGACGAGACGCTTGAACCGAGCGTATTGCAGGCCGTACCGCCGCACGCCTACTGCGGCCTGCGATTCGGGTTGCGTAAAGCCGCACGCCTGCTCGAATCCGCATTCCCCGTCGTGCGCATCTGGGAAGCGAACCAGCCTGGCGCTACCACGGCGGAAATCATCGATCTCGCCGCTGGACCTGAGTTTGCGTTGGCACATCGGTCGACAGGTGGTGCGCGAATCACGCGCTTGTCCGCCGGCGAGTTTGCGCTGCTGTCGACTCTTGCGACTGGTCTGCCGCTCGAAGCGGCACTCGATGCGAGCCTCGCGTGCGAGCCGCGCTTTGACCTGCGGGTTGCGTTGCACCGCAGCTTCGAGCTTGGCGTCTTCGCGCACGTGAGTCTCATTACAGAGCGTTCCTGAGGAGTCCGCCGATGAATTACCTCCTGAAACTGGTTGGCGCGCACGCAGCACTCGGGCGTCTGCTCGATCACCTGCGCTCGCTGGTGCTGCTCGGTACCCGCTTCTACGTGGGCTGGCAGTTCTGGAAATCCGGCTGGCTCAAAGTCACTTCCTGGAGCTCGACGCTCGAGCTGTTTCGCTCGGAGTACCACGTGCCGATCCTCCCACCCCCGGTGGCGGCCGTGACCGGCGCGAGCGGCGAGCTCTTTTTTCCCGCCCTGTTGTTCCTCGGTCTGTTCAGCCGCGTGGGTGCGCTCGGAGCCTTCTTCGTAAACGCCATGGCAGTGATTTCCTATCGCCAGGTTCTGCTGGCGGAAGGGTCGGAGGCCGCGCTCGGCCAGCACATTCTATGGGGGTTTATGCTGTTGATTCTTGCGGTGTTTGGTCCGGGAAGGGTGGCGCTCGACGCCTGGCTGGAATCACGACTTTCCGCACGCTGCCGGCCGCTTACGCCTGCCCTGGGAGCCATGGTGGGTGTACGCTGACACTCAGGGCAGCAGTCAATCCGCCGGCAATGGCAGAACTCGAAGCACTGAAGCTGCTGCGCGCGCTGGACGAAAGCGTCGCGGCAAAGACCGGTACGCCGTTCTTCGAGCAGTTGGTCGGTTCCCTGGCGATAACGCTTGGGGCAAGAACCGCCTTCGTTTCGGAGATCGATACCGAGACCTACCAAGCGCGCGCGCTCGCTTACTGGCACGACGGCACACTAGGTGAGCTGTTCGAGTACTCGCTCTCCGGCACGCCGTGCGAGTGCGTGCTCGACAACCAGATCGTCGCCTTCCCGCGCAACATCCAGGAGATGTTCCCGAAAGACCGCGACTGGTTTGTCCGCATCGGAGCCCAGAGCTTTCTGGCGATTCCCCTTTGTGACGACAACGCGCGCGTGACCGGCCACTTAGCGGTGCTCGATTCGCGCGAGCGGGACTGGAGCGAGGCGGACTTCGAGGTTCTGAAGATCTTCTCGCGCCGCGCCGGTGCGGAGCTGGAGCGTCGCGTGTATCAGAAGCGTCTCGAGGCGAGCAATCTCGCCTTGCAAAAGGCCAACGCGCAGTTACGCCAGGAAATCACCCAGCGACTCGCCACCGAGGCACAACTCACAACGACTACCGCCCGCAGCGAGCACACTGCCGAGCTGATCCGCGTCATAAACTCCGGCATCACTTCCAAGACCGGGAGTGAGTTCTTCCGCGAGCTGGTGCGCTCGCTGGCGGCGGCACTCGAGGCACAGGTCGTCTTCGTATCGCGGATCGACATCACCCGTTACGAGGCCGACGTACTGGCCATCTGGCGGCAGAGCGAGTTCGGCGACCCCTATCGTTTCAATTTGTCGGGCACTCCGTGCGAGGCCATCCTCGATGGGCAGATCGCCGCCTTCCCGCGCCAGGTCGCCGCATTGTTTCCCGCCGCGCGCCCGGTACTCGAGCAGCTCGGTACCAAGAGCTTCGTCGCCATTCCGATCGTCGACGATGACGCCACGGTCGTCGGCCACATCGCGGTGCAGGACCACCGCGAGCGCGATTGGGCTGACACGGAGTTTGGCATCCTGCGTCTGTTCGCCAACCGCGCGGCCGCGGAGCTCAAGCGGCACAGTCACGAAATGCGTCTGGCTGACACCAACACTCAGCTGCAGCGCGCCAATGCCGCCCTGCGACGCGAAGTCGCGAGGTGTCTCGAGATGGAGCAAAAGCTCGAGCAAGCCAGCCGCGCTGCCGATGCCGCGAACCAGGCCAAGAGCCAGTTCCTCGCGCACATGAGCCACGAGCTGCGCACCCCGCTCAACGGCATTCTCGGCTACGCCCAGCTGCTGGAGCGCGACGACAGTCTCAGCCCGGATCAGCTGCACAGCGTGAGCGTCATCGAGCACTCGGGCGAACACCTGCTCACCCTGATCAACGATCTGCTCGACCTGGCGAAGATCGAAGCCGGGCGCCTCGACCTGCAGTCGACCGCAATCGACCTGCCGCATCTCTTGCGGCACGCAGTGGATCTCGCGGCGGTGCGCGCGCGTCAGGCCGGTATTGCCTTCACCTTTCACCTCGAGCCCGATCTTCCGGTTCAGGTGCGTGGCGACGAGCGTGCGCTGCGGCAGATTCTTCTCAATCTGCTCGGTAACGCGGTGAAGTTCACCAAGGCGGGCGGCGTCGAATTCCGCGTCACGCGCCAGCGATCCGCACAGGAGCTTTGCGAGCTGTGTTTCGAGATTCGGGACACTGGGCGCGGCATCGCCGCATCGGACCTGGGGCGAATTTTTGCGCCGTTCGAGCGTGCCGATGGGCACGGCCGCACCGAGGGCAGCGGGCTGGGACTGGCCATCACCGAACGACTGGTCAAAGCGCTGGGCGGCCGGATTACGGTCGCGAGCGAGGTCGGCAAGGGCAGCACATTCACCGTCACACTGCCCTTTGCAGCCGAGGTCCGCACCGATTCGGATTACCGAGTTGAGCAGCGTATCAGCGGCTACGCCGGACCGCGGCGGCGCGTGCTGGTGGTCGATGATGACGCGGCCACCTGTCACCTCCTCGCGCGCATGCTCGAGGAAGTCGGCTTTCAGGTGCGGCAGGCAGCGAATGCCACGGACGCCTTGCGGGTCGTTAGCGGTGCGCAGCCGCCGGATTTAATCGCCACCGATCTGGCCATGGCGGGCCTCAGTGGCCTGGACCTCACCCGGGAGATACGCCAGTCCTCTGAGCGTCGCGATATCCCGATCGTTGCGATCTCCGCGAGCGCATCGGTGATAAGCCGCGAAGAGGCGCTCGCCGCGGGCTGCAGTGACTTTGTGCCCAAACCGCTGCGTGCGGAGGAACTGCTGAGGGCGGTCGGCCGACTACTGAACCTCACCTGGCACACGGTCGAAGTGCGACCCGCGGAGCCGCGCGACACGCCGGTACCCACCAGCGGGCTGGTGGTAGACCGGGTGCGGGCGAGTGAGCTCTACGATCTGGCCATGAAGGGCGACGTGCAGGAACTACTGGCGCGGGCCGAGGAGGCCTCGGCGAACGACCCGGCCGCAGCGCCGGTTTACCAGGAAGTGCAGCGCCTCGCGCGCCATTTTGATTTCAAGGGCGTGCGCCGGGTCCTGGATCAGGCACGCGCACCAAGCGCATGAGCAGCGACCCGCGGCAACAGTCGATCCTGGTGGTCGACGACATGCCCGCCAACATCGGCGTTCTGCTCGAAACCCTGAGCAAAGCCGGCTACCGGGTGCGCGTGGCCCCCGACGGCGAGAGCGCCCTCGAGCAGCTGCAGTATTCACCGCCCGCTCTGGTGCTGCTCGACGTCATGATGCCTGGGATGGACGGCTTCGAGACCTGCCGTCGCCTGCGCCGACTGCCCGGGCTCGAGCAGCTGCCGGTCATCTTCATGACTGCGTTGTCCGAAATCCAGGACAAAGTCCGCGCGTTCGCTGCGGGCGCGGATGATTACGTCAGCAAGCCCTTCCAGCACGAGGAGGTGCTGGCGCGGGTACGGGTACACCTCACGCGCCGCGAGCTTGAGTGCAAGCTCGCTCAGCTCAACCGCGAGTTGGAAGACCGCGTCGCGGCGCGCACGACCGAGCTCAACACGGCACTCGCGCAAGTGGAGGCACTCAAGAGCCGTTTGCAGCAGGAGAATCGCTACCTCAAGCAGGAACTGTGCGAGACCAGCAATCTCGGCGAGATCATCGGCTCGGCTCCGGCTCTGCAGGCGGCGTTACGTAAAGTGGCCGCGGTTGCTGCCACCGATTCAACCGTGTTGATCCACGGTGAGACGGGGACCGGCAAGGAGTTGATTGCGCGCGCGCTGCACGCCCAGAGCAAGCGTCGCGACAAGCCGATGATCAAGCTCAACTGCAGTGCGATCTCGGCTGGCCTGGTGGAAAGCGAGCTGTTCGGGCACCTCAAGGGCGCCTTCACCGGCGCCACCGACAAGCGGATGGGTCGCTTCGAGCTCGCCGACGGCGGCACGTTGTTTCTCGACGAAGTCAGCGAGTTACCGCTCGAGACTCAGGCCAAACTGCTGCGAGTGCTGCAGGAACAGGAATTCGAACCGGTCGGCAGCTCCCGCAGCGTCAAGGTCGACGTGCGGGTGATCGCCGCCACTAACCGCGACTTGCCGGCCGATGTGCGCTCCGGACGCTTTCGCTCCGATCTGTTCTATCGGCTCAACGTCTTTCCCATCGAAGTGCCTGCACTGCGCGAGCGCGCCGAGGACATCAGTCTGCTCGCCAACCATTTCATGCAGCGCATGACACGCAAGCTCGGCAAGCCGCTGGAGCGCATTGCGCCGGCGACACTGACACAGCTCAACCGCTATTCGTGGCCCGGCAACATCCGCGATCTCCAAAATACCATCGAGCGCGCCGCCGTCCTCGCAACCGGCTCCGAGCTGATCGTCGACTGGGACCTTGGGCCGCCCGCGGTCTCGGCGGCCGCGAGCAGCGTGACCGCGGCAGGGGAAGCGGAGCAACCGCCGCCGCGCTCTGCCGACGCCGAGCACCAGAGTCTCGAGGCGATCGAACGCGAGCACATCATCGCAACGCTACGCAAGACGCGCGGCGTGGTGGAAGGCCCGCACGGGGCAGCGCAACTGCTGGAGATGAATCCAAGCACCGTACGATTTCGCATGAAGAAGCTCAGCATCGGCAAAGCTGACTACCTCACCGACTGAACGGCCTCACGCCCTCCTCACCGCCTCAGCCAACTCTTAATCATCGCTCGCAGCCACCGCAGCGGCTGCCAACACGCCTCCTCGGCCACCGCAATCCGTTGTTCCGCGCCGGAGTCCGTTGCGGCCGAGGCGTCGTTGCCACAGTCAGCGAGTCACGGAGTGGCGCCTGCTGCGTCACCGCCAAAGCCAAAAACACTCGGTGGTACTGCGACTTACAGTGGTCAAAGCCCACACGTTCAGCCCCTGGCACGGACATTGCTCTTCAGGCGGTGGGCGATCCGCACATGGGAGCGGAATCGGAGGAGTGTCGTGAACAAGAGAGCTGATGTATTTGCGCGATTCGAGCCCGAGATCCTCGGTCTCGCGACCCTCGAGGTCACACCGCGCAGCTGGTTGCCGTTCTCCATCTCACAGCCAGGTCGAGCGCTCGATCCAGCGCTGTGGCAAACGCGCGCCGCGCGCGGACTTTCCTGGCACCGCGCCGGTCGGGCGCCCAAGCGGCTGTCGCGGCAATGACGGGCAATTCTGCGACCTGGGCCGTCGTGCTCGCCGCCGGCGACGGCACGCGCCTCGCGGCACTTACCACCGATGCCTCCGGAAATTCGGTGCCGAAGCAGTTCTGCTCTCTCAACGGCGGCCGCACGCTGATCGAGGAGACCCTGCAGCGCGCCCGGCACGTCGCCCCGCCGGAGCAGGTGTGCACGATCGTGGCGCAGCAGCATGCGTCACATTGGCGAAGACTCCTCGGTTCCTTGCCGCCGCGCAATCTCATCGTGCAGCCGCACAACCGCGGCACCGCCAACGGCGTGCTGCTCAGTGTGCTGTCCATCCTCGAACGTGACCCGCTGGCGCGGATCGTGTTTTTGCCTGCGGATCACTTCGTGCTCGACGAGAATGCCCTGGCGCGCGCGCTGCGCGACCTCGCCGCCGTCCTTGACCACAATCCTGACGGCCTGACCCTGATCGGCATCGAGCCCGAGGAAGCCGACCCTGAGCTCGGCTACATCATTCCCGGGCGTGCGCTGCACGACGGATCACGCAGCGTGGCGCGCTTCGTCGAGAAGCCTGCGCCCGGCGCAGCCCGTCAGCTGCTGAGCGGCCGGGCGTTGTGGAACAGCTTCATCTTCGGCGCCCGCGGGGCGCCCCTGCTCGGACTGCTGCGTACGTGCCTCGGCGCAAGTGTCGAGGACATGGCTACCGCGCTCGCGCGCGACGCTCAGTCCGGCGGGTGCACCGCCGTGGCCGAGTACTACGAACATTTGCCCGTTGCGGATTTCTCGCGTGATGTTGCGCAGCGCGCCACGCACCTGCTGCGCGTCATCCGCGCACCCGCGTGTGGCTGGAGTGACCTGGGCACGCCGCGCCGCGTTGCCGAGGCCCTCGGGCGCATCAACGCGCTCCAGAGGCACTCGTGGGACACGATGCCTGCCGTTCGCTTCCTGGTCACTCCCGGGGTGGTCAACCTCGCCACCCAGCATGCCCGCCTGGCACTTGCAGGTTAGGACAAGGGCTACCGTGGACGTGACGCAAGCGGGGAAATCGGCATGAGGCGGCTGGCACGAACCGTAATCCTTCTACCCCTGGCGCTGGCGATCGCAATTCTCGTGCTGCTGGCGATCGGCGTACGCGTGGCATGCCTTGGTTTGTTGAGGAGCCGCTCATGCGCAGCACTCTGAATACGCCCGGCCGAGATTTTTTGCAGAGCCGTGGAAGGAATCGCCCCTTGGCGAGGTCTACTGCTGGGAGGGCACTCAAGCTGACGCCGCGGATCTCGGGGACGAGGCGCCCGATGGCAAGACGGCGGACATTCGCATGAAACCCGGGGGTTTGGCCATGACGTTTGCGCGAAGTGACATCGCAGAGCCAGCGCGCGCCTTCGCCCGCGAATGGCTGGTGACCAACGCGCTGGGTGGCTTTGCCTGCGGCACACTGGCCCAAGCCTGCACCCGGCGCTATCACGGAATCCTGGTGGCATCGCTCCGGCCACCCGTGCAGCGCGTAGTCATGGTGGTGAAGCTCGAAGTCCTCGCGCGCTTTCGTGGCGAGACTTATGAGCTCGGCTGCAACGAGTTTGCCGATGGCACGATCGCGCCGCGCGGCTTCGAGCTGCTGCAATCGTATGCGGACGATGCCGGAGCGCCGCTCTGGACTTACGCCTGCGCCGACGCCCTGCTCGAGCAGCGCGTGTGGATGGCGCAGGGGCGCAACACCACGTATGTGACGTTGCACCTGCGCGAAGGAGCGGGCGCCATGGACCTGGAGCTGCGCCCGCTATGCACTTATCGGGACTACCACGCACACACGCGCGGCGGCTGGTCGCTGGATGTGGAGACCGAGGAGCGGGGCTGTCGCATCACTGCCTTCCCCGGGGCAAAAGCTTACCGGGTGCTGACCGATCGCGGCGACTTCACCGCCGAACCGGACTGGTACTGGAATTTCCATCATCGCAGTGAAGCCGAGCGCGGCCTCGATGCGCACGAAGATCTCTTCAGACCCGGCACATTCCGGCTGCGCCTCGAGCCCGGCGAACAGGTCGCCTTCATTGCGACCGCGGAGAGCGATTTTGAAGCGCCGGCCAGGGCTCTCGATAGCGAACAGAAGCGCCGCCGCGCGTTGTTACGCAGCGTCAGCGACGCCGTACCGCACTGGGTGCAACGTCTGACGCTTGCCGCCGACCAGTTCATCGTCCGGCGCTCCGACGCGCAGGGGCAGCTGCAGGGTACGTCCGTAATCGCCGGCTACCCCTGGTTCAGTGACTGGGGGCGCGACACCATGATTGCGCTCCCCGGGCTGGCACTCGCTACCGGGCGGCATGCCGAGGCAGCCGCGATCCTGCGCACCTTTGCGAGCCACGTGAGCGAGGGTATGGTGCCCAATCGCTTCCCGGATGGCGGTGAAGCTGCGGAATACAACACCGTCGATGCGACGTTGTGGATGTTCCATGCCGTTGCCGCCTACCTCGACGCTACCGGGGATCGCGCACTGTTGCGCGATCTGTATCCGACGCTGCGCGAGATCATCGACTGGCATCAGCGCGGCACGCGCTATGGCATCCATGTCGACCCGCGCGACGGCCTGCTTTCTGCCGGGGAAGCCGGCGTGCAACTCACCTGGATGGACGCCAAGGTAGGCGACTGGGTCGTGACCCCGCGAGCCGGGAAGGCGGTGGAGATCAACGCGCTGTGGCATTACGCCCTCAACCGCATGGCGCTGTGGGCGCAGGGCCTGAACGATCGCCGTGCGGCAAGTGCCTATACCGCAACCGCAAGCCAGGCAGCGGCAAGTTTCTCCGCGAGTTTCTGGTACCCGGCGGGCGGCTACCTGTATGACGTCATCGATGGTCCGGAGGGGGTAACGGACGGCGGGCGGCCGGTGGATCCGAGCCTCAGACCCAACCAGATCTTCGCCGTGTCGCTCGGCGCCGAGCTGCTCGATGCTTCACGCGCGCGTGCCGTGGTGGATGTGTGCGCGCGCGAGCTGCTCACACCCGTTGGCCTGCGAAGTCTCTCGCCCCGCGACGCGCGCTATGCGCCGCGCTACTCCGGTGACCCGCGATCGCGCGATGGCGCCTATCACCAGGGTACCGTCTGGAGCTGGCTATTGGGCCCCTTCGCCCTGGCCCATCATCGTGTGTACGGCAATGCGCCGCACGCGCTGGCACTGCTGGAGGGGCTTGCCGGTCATCTCGATGAGGCCTGCAGCGGTACTATCAGCGAGATCATGGACGGCGCGCCGCCGCACGCTCCGCGCGGTTGCTTCGCCCAGGCCTGGAGCGTCGCCGAAACCCTGCGGGCGTACCACGGCCTGACCGCACAACGCGCCCGCTCCGGAGCGACCCGAGCGGTGGGAGGTTGAAATGACTGTGACGCCCAGCGGCGCCGAGCACGCACGTCTCCAGACACGTTTCCCCGGATACGGAGGCTGGAAGGCGTGGGGCCCTTACCTCTCCGAACGGCAATGGGGAACCGTGCGTGAGGATTACAGCCCCTACGGCAACGCCTGGGACTACTTCCCGCACGATCACGCGCGCAGCCGTGCTTACCGCTGGGGTGAGGACGGCATCGCTGGGTTTTCCGACCGCGAGCAGCGGTTGTGTCTCGCCGTCGCACTGTGGAACGGGCGCGACCCGATCCTCAAGGAGCGCTTGTTCGGGCTCACCAATGCGGAAGGCAATCACGGTGAGGACGTCAAGGAACTTTATTACTACCTCGACGCGACGCCGACGCACTCGTACCTGAAGATGCTCTACAAGTATCCGCAGGCCGAGTATCCGTACGCGCGTCTCCTCGAGGAGAACCGGCGGCGCGGTATCGGACAGCCCGAATTCGAGCTCATCGACAGCGGGCTCTTCGATGCGAACCGTTATTTCGACGTATTCATCGAGTACGCCCAGGCCGAGCCCGACGATATTCTGCTGCGGATCACGGTCGAGAACCGTGGACTGGAAGCGGCACCGATCCATGTGCTGCCACAGCTCTGGTTTCGCAATACCTGGAGCTGGAAGGCCGGCGCAGCGCGTCCGGCGCTACAGCAGGCGGGGGCGGGGCTCGTGCGCGCGGAACACCCGCGTCTCGGCGTCTATTACCTGCACGCCGACGGTGATCCCGCCGAGCTCCTGTTCTGCGAGAACGAATCGAACGGCCAGCGGTTGTGGAATGAGCCGCGGCAACCCGGTTACTTTAAAGACGGGATACACGAGCGTGTGGTCCACGGCGACACGACGGCCGTCAATCCCGCGCGGCTCGGCACCAAGGTCGCGGCGTGGTATTCGCAGGAGGTGCCCGCCGGTGGTCGGGCCCAGTTTCGTCTTCGCCTGAGGCGGCGGGTTCGCAGCGAAGCCTTCCGCGACTTCGACGCCCTCTTCAAGCTGCGCCTTCAGGAGGCCGATGAATTCTATGCGCAGCTGCAGCAGGGCATGCAGTGCGCCGACGCCCGCCTCGTCCAGCGCCAGGCCTTCGCGGGAATGATCTGGAGCAAGCAGTTCTTCCATTTCGATGTCGCCGAGTGGCTGAAGGGTGATCCCGCGCAGCCGCCGCCGCCCGCAGTCAGGCGTCACGGCCGCAACAGCGACTGGGAGCATCTCAACAACGCCGACATCATTTCGATGCCGGACAAATGGGAGTACCCGTGGTACGCCGCCTGGGATCTGGCGTTCCATTGCATACCTCTGGCCCATCTGGACGCCGAGTTCGCCAAGGAGCAGCTCGTGCTGCTGACGCGCGAGTGGTACATGCACCCGAACGGCCAGATCCCCGCCTACGAGTGGGCCTTCGGCGATGTGAATCCGCCGGTACACGCATGGGCTGCTTGGCGCGTCTTCCAGATCGATCGTAAGCAGCGCGGCGATCAGGGCGATCTCATGTTCCTCGAGCGCGTGTTCCACAAGCTCATGCTGAATTTCACCTGGTGGGTGAACCGCAAGGACGCCGAGGGGCGCAATGTATTCCAGGGTGGGTTCCTGGGGCTCGACAACATCGGCGTATTCGACCGCAGCAGTCAGCTTCCGACCGGCGGACACATCGATCAGGCCGACGGTACGAGCTGGATGGCGATGTATGCGCTCAATCTGATGCGCATGGCGCTCGAGCTCGCCCGGCACAACCGGGTTTACGAGGACATTGCCACCAAGTTCTTCGAGCACTTCCTGAGCATCGCCGAGGCCATGAGTCACATCGGCGGCGCCGACGGCGGCATCGGGCTGTGGGACGATGAGGATCAGTTCTTCTACGACGTGCTGCATCTGCCCGATGGCAGCATGCAGCCGCTCAAGGTCCGCTCGATGGTCGGCTTGATCCCGCTGTTTGCCGTCGAGACGCTCGAACCTGAGCTGCTGGAGAAAGTGCCCGACTTCAAGGGACGGCTGGAGTGGTTCCTCGCCAACCGGCCCAAGCTCTGCTCGCTGGTGTCGCACTGGAACGTGGAAGGCCGCGGTCACCGGCGGCTGCTGTCGCTGTTGCGTGGCCATCGCATGAAGAAGCTGCTCAAGCGGCTGTTGGATGAGACCGAGTTCTTATCTCCGTATGGAGTGCGGGCGCTGTCGAGAGCGCACGAGCACTCACCCTACATCTATCGCCACGACGGCATGGACCTCACGGTGCGCTACCAGCCGGCGGAATCCGACAGCGGACTATTCGGCGGCAACTCGAACTGGCGCGGGCCGATCTGGTTTCCGGTCAACTTCCTCATCATCGAATCGCTGCAGAAGTTTCACCACTACTATGGCGATGACTTCCGTATCGAGTGCCCCAGCGGCTCCGGACGGTTCGCCACGATCAACGAGGTGGCGAACGAGCTGGCCGCGCGCCTCACGCGCCTGTTCCTTGCCGACGCACAGGGTCACCGGCCGGTGCATGGCATGAACGAGCGCACCCGCGAGGATCCGCACTTCCGCGACTACGTTCTCTTCTATGAATACTTCCACGGCGACACCGGGCGGGGCGTAGGCGCGGCGCATCAGACCGGCTGGACCGGCCTGGTGGCGAAGCTGTTGATGCCGCGCTACAGCGCCGAGATACACACCGCAGAGGGCGCGCCGCGAACGCCAGCGCAAGCCGGCGCGGAGCGGCAGCCGCCGCGACCGGCCCAGGCTCGTGGCCGGCAGCACCTGCGCTCAAACTCCTGACAGCACCGAGGTTCCCCTATGGACTCCCAAAATTGCTATTCCCACCTGCCTACGCCTGTCATGCCACGCGTACCGCCGCAGAAGCTGCTGTTGGGGCAAAAGGCACTGGTGACGGGCGCCAGCTCCGGCATCGGACGCGCCATCGCCCTGTCGCTCGGCGACGCCGGGGCCGATGTCGTCATCAACTACGTGAGCGGTGAGGATAAAGCCGAGGAGCTGGCGCAGGAAATTCGCACCCGGGGTGCGCGGGCAATCACTCTGCGAGCCGACGTGTCGGATGAGACTCAGGTGCGCTCGATGTTCAGTGCGATGCTGGAAGAGTTCGGCACCATCGACATTCTGGTCAACAATGCCGGCCTGCAGCAGGACGCT
>Ga0306922_10004853_pt1 | contig 12780 bp, 5 predicted proteins | sample sta12Cox44000082_FD_203758 | JGI IMG/M metagenome (GOLD analysis project Ga0306922, IMG submission 203758) | Lab enrichment of tropical soil microbial communities from Luquillo Experimental Forest, Puerto Rico - statoxic.12C.oxic.44.000.082 (v2)... | ecosystem: Environmental > Terrestrial > Soil... | reverse complement strand
ACCGGGTCCGCCCCGAAGACCGGTCGGCGACCAGCAGCGACTTGCGCACCAGCGCATCGAGCCGATCGAGGACGACGTACTCGTCGCGATCATCGGATCCGGCTACCGCGCAGGCGCTTTGGAGGTCGAATCCGCCGGAGAACACCGAACACCGTGCCAACAAGGACTTTTCGGCGTCGTCGAGCAGGTCGTAGGACCACGCGACCGCGTGATGCAGCGTTTGGTGGCGCTCCAGACCGCGCCGTGACCCAACCAGGAGTTGGAAGCGATGATCGAGACGATCGCGCACTTCACTTGCGGTCATGGATGCCATCCGCGAGGCCGCCAACTCGATGGCCAACGGGATGCCGTCGAGTCCGCGGCAGATTTCCACCACAGCGTCCGCCTCGCTGGACTGGGCCAGCGAGAAGTCCGACACGACACTGTGGGCACGGTCGAGGAAAAGGTTCACCGCGGCCGATTCGGTTCCGGAGGTGACGTCGAGCGACGGGACACGCCATGACTGTTCGTCGCTGACCCCCACTCCTTCGCGGCTGGTCGCCAGAATCGTTACGGTCGCCGAGGCGGTCAGGATCGCCTCGACCAGATCCGCGACACTGTCGACAACGTGCTCGCAGTTGTCGAACACCAGCAGCCGGACCCGGCCCTCCAACGCAGCGGCCACCGACTCGCTGACGGTCTTACCCGGTTGCTGGATGATGCCCAGCACTGCGGCCACCGCGTCAGGCACCGCGGCCGGATCGGCGACCGCGGCGAGTTCGAAAAACCAAACCCCGTCGGGAAATTCATCGACGAGACGCGCCGCGACCTCCACCGCCAGCCGGGTCTTGCCGACCCCACCCACCCCAGTCAACGTGACCAACCGATGAGCCTTGACCGCCGCTTGCACGTCGTCGAGTTCGGACTCGCGCCCGATGAAGCTCGTGGGCGCGGGGCGCAGGTTCCCCAGACCCGCATCCAGTGCCCGCAACGGCGGAAAGTCCGTCCGCAGGCCGGGCGCTCGGACCTGGAACACCTGAACCGAAGTCGCGAGATCGCGCAACCGGCGCGGTCCCAGATCGACCAGATCCACTCCGCTGAGCAGACCCGCCGCCGACTCGGCCAAAAGGACCTGACCGCCGTGCCCGGCGGCCATCACCCGTGCCGCCCGATTTAGCACTGCCCCGAAGTAATCACCCTCGCGCAGCTCGGCTTCGCCGGTCGCAATCCCCATCCGCACCGGCAACTGAAGCGCCCGCTGGGCGGCCACCGCCGCATCCACCGCACACGTGGGGGAGGCAAATGCCGCGCACACGCCATCGCCGGTGTGCTTGAACATGAAGCCGCCCTGCGCCTCAATCGCAGAGCGCAACACCTCGTCATGGATGGCCAGTGCTGCCCGCATGGAATCGGCATCCGACTCCCATCGACGGGTCGAACCCTCGACATCGGTGAACAAAAACGTCACCACCCCCGAAGGGGCAGCCGCTGTCACGGCATCGCCTCGGCCCATTGCATATGTCCCTCGAAGCCAAGCGTTTTCGCCATGTCGCGGTAGCGATCCCGATAGTCTCGGTAGCCGGTCTCGTCAGCACGTGCCCTCGCCTGCAGTGCGCGTAGCCGCAGCAGCCAGATGTCACGCATAGGGAGAGCATCGTCGTTCGGCGCGGTCGCCAGGCGGTCGATCGCGGCCTCGGCTTCGGCCACGTCACTCTCGGTCCGGCGGTCGAGCAGTGTCTCCACCAGAACACCCGTTGCAGCCCTGGTCCACCCCAGCAGCTGTCCCTGGCGGAACAGATGGTCGACGGCGGCGCGGATGAACGGTATGGCCTCATCGCGATCTCCACACCGAGCCTGCTCACGCGCCAAGTACACGTTGACGATCGGTAAATCGGCCAGGTTGTGTTCCCGGCGCAGGAACACCTCGCTGACCTCGGCCAGCAGCTTCTGTCCGTGCGCAAGTTCCATAGCCGTATGGCGGTGCACCAACGCAACGCCCAACGTCATCCGGGCGAAGGCCACCGCGAGGTCATCACCGGATCGTTCGGCTATCCGCAGGGCAGCCTCGATCTCGCGCATCGCCGAATCGTCGGGCCTCAGCACGCCAGCCGGTATTGCCGGGGAGTAGACCCAGGTGACAACCGTGGCGTAGGACATGGGGTCGGCGCTGCGGGCCATGGCCAGGCCATGCCGCAGGTCGTCGCGCCATCCGGGACGACCCAGGCAATAACGGGCGATAGCCCGTGTCGTCAAGGCAAGCGCCAACGGAGACCCGAAAATGAAGGTGCCTTTAGAGGGATCACCGTCGGCCAGGTCGATAACCCCCTGTGACCACCGCAGCGCGTCAGACCACTCGGCGCTCTCGACCTTGGCGTAGAGCAGCGGCAAGGACAGCCCCACCGTCAAGGTCGGATCCCCGACCGACTCGATGAGCGTCCAGGCTTCCGATGCCAGCTGTGACGCCTCGCGCAACCGGTCCTGAGACACGTGATCCGCCACCAGCCCCGCCATCGCGATGACCAGCGACGCCTTGTCCCCGGCGGCGGTGCACAACTGCCGCAACTCGTTAAACCGCTCACCGGCCACATGTTCACGGAGGCGCCAGGCGATCCCGCACAACATGGTGCGCGGGGCAATCCGCATGGCTGTTCCGTTGGGATCATCGGCGGGTAATGCGTCGGCAATCCGCGTGGCGCGCTCCCAACTCAGCCATGCTGCGGCGATGTCGCGGTTGGTCGCCCACGTTGCGGCGCGCATGTGCCAGGAATAGGCGGCGTGCAGGTCACCGGCGGCTTCGAGATGTTCGGCGATCAGTGCAGCGTTCTGGTCCGTCGATTCCGGCTCGCAAGCTTCGATCGCGGCGGCCAGCCGTCGATGTAGCTCGGCGCGATCGGATCTCAATTGTGATTCTTGGGCCACCGTGCGGATCAGCGGATGCCGAAACGCGTATTCGGCGCGCGGAGTGAACTGCACCTGGTCGATCAGCTCTGCCCGAAGGAGGTCATCAACGACCGGGTCAATCTGCAAGGCAGCCAACAGATCAGGGCTAAACCGCGAGCCAATGATCGCCGCCGCGCTCAACGTGCGTTTTGCTTTCGGTTCGAGCCGATCGATGCGCGCGGCGATGGTCGCCTGCAGCGTGGCGGGCACGCTTACCTCAGAAAGCTCTGCCGTCGAGATGTATGCGCCGCGCTCCCCACGCAGCACGCTACGCCCGGCCAGATCGCGCACGATCTCCTCGGCGAAAAACGGATTACCGGCGGCCCGCTCAGCGATCGTCTGGCCCAGCTCGCGAACGGAAGGGTCCGGCCCGAGCAGCTGCGAGACCAGTGCTGCGGTCTCTGAATCGCTCAGCGGCGCAAGGGCTATGGTTTGCGTACCGTGCACCCGCGCCAGCACCCCCTCATACTCCGGGCGGTACGTGACCAATACCAGCGAGGGTGTTTGCGGAATCACCGTGAGGAACTCGGCGAGCATCGACTCGCTGACCTCATCTATCCAATGGACGTCCTCAACGACATACACCACCGCAGTTTTGCTGGCCAACGAGGCCGCATTGACCAACGCGGTCAACCGCCGCCGACGAGCATCGGGATCGATTTGGGGCAAGGGAGCATTCGGGTCGGCGATGCCCAGCAGGTCAGTAAAGAGCACCAAATCCTCGGGGTCGACGTCGGGAATCAGGTCGCGCACTCGGTCGCGGGCGGTCTGCCCATCAAGCCCATCGACGCCCGTGGCCGCGCGCAGCAGCCGCGCGACCGTATGGAACGGGACCTGACTCGTATGCGACTCACAGAAGGTGGTGAACACCTCCACGCCGCGCCGACGCGCCATCGTTGCCACCTCGCGCACCAGACGGCTCTTGCCGATGCCCGGCGGCCCCACCACACCGACTACCGCGCCGTGGCCGTCGACTGCTCGCTCCAACAAGTCGTCGACGGCGAACATCTCCCACCGCCGCCCGACCAGCTTCGACTCAACGCGATCTGTAGCGCGATGCCGGTCTCCAACGCCCAACAGGCGATGGGCGGCAACTGGCTCTTCTGCACCCTTAATGCGGACCATCTCCGGTGCACCGAGAGTTGCTGCGCCATCAACCAGTCGCGCTGTCGACGCGCTGAGCATCACCCCGCCCGGCGGAGCAGCCGATTCCATCCGCTGCGCCATTCCGACCTGCTCACCCACAGCGGTGTAACCGAAATGCCCCGAACCGATCTCGCCCGCGATTACTTGACCGGAGTTAAGTCCTACCCGCAACTGCAGCTCCACACCGTCGCGCTCTTGGACATCGACGGCGACCCGCTTCGCTTCCTCCTGAATGCCCAAGGCAGCCAGACAAGCACGAACGGCGTGGTCCTCCAATGCTGCCGGCGCGCCGAACACGGCCATGATCCCGTCGCCGGTGAACTTGTCCACCGTCCCGCCGTAGTGCTGCACCACCGCCGCGCAGCGGTCGGCCAGGTCGGTCATGATCTCGCGCAGCCGCTCCGCACCGACGGTCGCCGCGAGGTCCATCGAGTGCACCACGTCGGCGAACAGCACCGTCACTTGCTTGTACTCCGCATGGGCGTCGCGCTCCGTGACCGGGGCGCCACAGCCGTCACAGAATCGCGCACCCGCGCGCGGCTCGGTGCCACACATGCGACACGCGGTCGCTGCGGTCATCCGACCCTCCGCGGGTTCCGGCCCCCGAGGTCCCAGTTCACCAGCATAGGGCGCTAGACCCTGCTCACAAGCAGTTTAATCGGTCACCGTCGCCGGCACGTCTCGCGCGTTAAGGAGATGTATCGCTGCTGCCCGCCTACTCGCCCAGCACGCGATACACAGTTGCCCTGCAAACGCCGAGGGTCTCTGCAATGGTGCTAGCCGATTCCCCACCGGCGTGCATCCGCTGCGCCAGTTCAGCTTTCGACTTGTCGAGCGCCCCCTGGTCGACCGACGGGCTGCCCGTACGCTGCACGGCCTCTTCGTCCCGAAAGACACCACCTGGGCGTTTGCCGAGTTCAAGGGTGCTGGCAGTGCTGAAATTGCGAGGCTTAAGGGTTGTTTTCGTTGGAGCGGCTGGGGACCGTCGACGATATTGCGGACTGCCTGCGGACTGTAAGGCGACCGCTTATCCGTACGTATTTTGGGGTGTACGACCGTTCCCAACGTAATCTAAAGAGGTGTCGGCTACGTCGGTGCCAGTGTTACCTGTAATCATGTTTCCCGCGTTGGGGATGCTGGCGCTCGGGCTGAGACTGGTCGGCGTGGATTAGGTCGGCGGCCTTCTCGCCGATCAGCACGCTGGGCGCGTGGGTATGCCCGCGGATGATGGCCGGCATTACGGATGCGTCGACCACCCGCAGCCCGTCCACCCCACGTACGCGCAGCTGCGGATCCACCACGCTGGCGTCGTCGCGACCCATCCGGCAGGTGCCCACGGGGTGATAGCAGCTGTGTGCACAGGTGGTGAGCGCCTCTTCGAGGGTGTGGTCGTCGAGCTTGGCCGCGCCCAGCGGCCGGATGATCTCGCCGAGGACGCCTCGCAGCGCAGCGGCCTCGGCGAGCCGCGCGCAGGCGCGCAAACCGGCCATCAGGGCGGCCCGATCAGCACCGGCGTCGTCGCTGAGGTATTGCGGGTCGATGATCGGCTTGTCCCTCGGGTCGCGCGATCGCAGCGTGATCCTGCCGCGACTTTGCGGGCGCAGCAGGACCGGCCCAAACACGACACCGTGCCCTTCATAGGGCAGGCCGATGCCGTCGTCGACGAATGGCACCGGGCAGAACATCAGCTCCAAATCCGGCAGCTCTATATCCGGGCGGCTGCGGATGAACCCGTAGGCCTCACCGGCGTTCGACGTGAGCATGCCGCGACGGCGCGCGAGATAGTTGAGGAGTTGCAGCGGTGTGTCGGCGGCGAACAGCGTGTCGCGCTCAACGGCGAAGCACAGCCTCGCCCACAGGTGGTCGATCAGGTTCTTCCCGACCTCGGGCGCATGGCAGACCGCGTCGATGCCGTGTTCGGCGAGCTGGTCGCGATCCCCGATGCCGGAGAGCATCAGCAGCTGCGGGCTGTTGATGGCGCCACCGCAGAGCACCACCTCGCGACGCGCCCGCACCACGCGTCGCTGCCCGGCGTGGTCGAATTCGACCCCGATGGCGCGCGTCCCATCGAACAGCACACGGGTGGCGGCGGCCTCCGTCAACAGCGTCAGGTTCTTTCGCCGCAGTGCCGGCTTGAGATAGGCATCCGCGCAACTCCAGCGGGCACCCTGGCGCTGGTTGACGATAGTTTGGCAAAAGCCTTCCGGGGCCGCTTGATTGGGTTGCTCGATCGGGTATCCGCACTGCTCGGCCGCTTTGAGCCAGGCCGCGGTCGAGCTGCGCGGACTGCGCTGGGAAGACAACACCAGCGGACCATGCTCGATGCGTTCGAAGTATTCCGCGACGTGCGCGAAGTCCCATTCTTGCCCGGCCAGCGCGCCCCACTCGTCATAGTCGGCGGCAAACCCACGAACCCACATCATCGCGTTTGTCGACGACGTTCCACCCAGCACTTTTCCTCGCGGCCAATAGATTTGGCGACCGTTGAGCTCCTTTTGCGGCTCGGTCAGGTAATCCCAGTCCACCTCGCTGCGGAACAGTTTGACGGTGAATGTGGCCGGGATGTGAATGAACTTATTCTTGTCCCACCCACCGGCCTCCAGCACGGTAACCCGAACTTCCGAATCGTCACTGAGCCGGCTGGCAACAACCGAACCCGCCGACCCGGTCCCTACCACGACATAGTCGGTCTCCATCCGGCAAAGTCTATGAGCCGCCACCGTGTTACACAGTCAATTCGCCGCCCGCTGCCAGGTCTGCAGCACGTAACCCCTAGACGAATAACCAGCTCGGCGAACAGCGCCGTCACCTGTTTGTATTCGGCCGTCGCGCCCGCGCCGCGGTCGGCGAACCGCACTCGTCGCAGAACTTCGCGGTCAGCCGCAATTCCGCGCTGCATCTCGTGCAGGCCAACGCGGCCGTCATGCGCCTAACAATCGGGCGCTTACCGCGAAAGGTAGTGCTATTCGCTGGCATCCGCCGCCTAGCGCGGCACGCTGTCGGTCAGGACGCGTTCTTCCGCGTTGAGCTGTTCCATGCCGTGTCGGCGCCGCGAATGGTTGGCGCGGACGGCACGCCAAATCATGGCCGGGCGCAGCAGCCGGGTGGCGGGGTCGGTCAGTGAGGTTACCCTGATGAACTGATCTACTGCCGCCGTGTCGGATTCGGCTGCGGCCAGAATCCGATCGACGTATCTGTTGAACAGCCGCGCGGTCAGCGGTGGCGTGCCGTGGATTTCGGGCAGGGCGAGGTCGGGGTTGGTCGACAGTTGCCACGCTTGCCGGATCGGCGCCTCCGCCGCACGGAAGAAGCGCCGCGCCAAATCCTCCGTGCCGCAAGACAAGCAGTCACGCAGCGCCAAAGCCTCAAGCGCGGCCACCGTCATGCCCTGCCCGTAGACGGGGTTGAAGCTGCAGATCGCATCGCCGGTGACAAGCAGGCCCTCTGGGAAGCGGTGCATCTTGTCGTAGCGGCGCCACCGACTCCACGGCATCTTGTGCCGCACCGGTTCCCCGACGGGTTCAGCGCCTCTCACCGCGGCAAGCAGGTGGGCCGGCGCGCAGTCCTCGACGAACTCGCACATTTCGGCAAGGTCACAGGGCGCCTCCTGGCCGGCTACGCCCATCACGGTGAATATCCAGGTGTCGTCCTCGCAGTGGAACAGGCCGGCGCCTCTCGGCCTGCCCGGGACGATCCCGACGAGGAAACCGAGTTCGTGCGGCGCATCGGTTGCCATGCGCAACCGCTGGCTCGCGTAGGTCAGCTGCACGACGACACGATCCTCACGCGGGCGTTCGTACCCCAGGCTTTCCAGCCACGTCGGGGTCCGGCCGCCGCGCCCGGTGGCGTCGACGACCAAATCGGCGGTCAGCGTGGCGGGCTCACCGGTACAGCGGCTGACGACCCGTACGCCCGTGACGCGGCCGCTGTCGGGCGTCGAGTTCAACGCCAGGATGGAGTGCTCGTCGAGCAGGGCGACACCGCGAATGTCGCGCACGCGCTGGCGGACGTGATCCTCCAGGAAGGGCCGGGTCGCGCAGTAGGCAGTGAACGACGGGGCGCTGCCGTTGCGCGCCATCAGGTGGCCGCCCGCGTTGTAGTACACCCGCGACAGATCCCGGCCGTCGAGGTACTGCGCGCCGTCGAGGACCATCTCGTCGAGGAGGCCGGGGAACATCTCCTCGATCGCCTGGGCGCCGCGGGCCAACAGCGCGTGCAGATGCCGGCCCTGCGGTACCCCTTGGCGGGCCGCGCCGGTGTCGGGGAGCGGGTCGCGTTCCACGACCGTCACCGTGTCGAAGAAGTCGGCAAGCGACCGCGCGGCCAACAGACCGGCCATGCTCGCTCCCAACACCACCGCATGACCGCCGACCTTCGCCTTCATGTTCGCCATCGCCCACCGCCTTTGCCGAGCCGCTACCTGGACGAAAACCATGCTCACGACCGGCTGCGGGCGGCGATAGCGTAGTCGGGTACCTCACCGGCTCGCGGACCCGCGCAACGGTTCACCGCAAACCCAAAGAAACGCCGATGACTTAACCTCCCGGATGCTGGTGTAGCCATCTGGTGGACCGATATAGTCGGCACGTGACCAGCGGCGAACCGGTGTCGGGACGCGATAGCGAGTTGTGTGTCATTCGGCGCGCCTTGGGCGGTGCTGGCAACCACTCCGGCGTGGTGATCGCCGGAGCGGCCGGTGTGGGCAAGACCTGGCTGGCCCGCGAGGTGCTGCGGCGCGCCGAGGCGTCGGGTGAGCGCACGAAATGGATCGTCGGCACCGAATCGGCGCGTGCACTGCCGCTAGGCGCATTCATCGGCGCGTTGGGCGAGGCGATGTCGGATCCCCTGACAAACGTGCGGCGCGTGATCCATACGTTTGTCGCGCAACAGCGCCGCGGTCGTGTCGTGGTGGGAGTCGACGACGCGCACCTGCTGGACGGATTGTCGGCCCTTGTCGTTCAGCAGCTGGCGCAGTCGGGCGGGGCGCGGCTGGTGGTGACGGTACGCACCGGCAGTGAGGAACCCGACGCGGTGACCTCGCTCTGGAAGAACGGGCTGCTGGCCCGCCTCGACCTCGAACCGCTTTCGGCCGCCGCAACGCGCGAGGTGATCGAGGGTACGCTGGGCGGTCCGGTCGATGCGCGCAGCGCGAGTCGCTTCCGAAAGCTGACCGGAGGAAACACGCTGTTCCTGAGGCAACTGGTCAACGATCAGGTGGCGGCCGGGCGGATGAAGAAATCGGCCGGGGTGTGGATGTGGGACGGCGACGTCGCCGTTTCGGCGAGCCTTTCCGACACGGTGGGATGCCAGCTGAGCCGGCTGACCAAGCCGCTGGCAATGGTGGTCGACATCTTGTCGCAGTGTGAGCCGCTGGCCGTTGATGTGCTCTGCGATCTGGTGCGCCGCCGCGACCTCGCAACCGCCGAAAGCCTGGGTCTGGTGAACGTCGAGCGCACCGGCTGCGCCCTGATGGCCAGGCTGGCACACCCGCTGTTCGGTGAGCTTCGCCGGGCGAGCGCCGGCGAAATGTATATGTCGGCGATCCGGGGCAAGCTGGCGACGCGCCTGGCCAAAGACCGTGACGCCGACATGCAGGCCACCGTGCGCCGGGCGCTGCTGAGCCTGGAGTCGGATCTCGACCCCGACCCCGCGCTGTATCTGGAATCGGCGCGGCATGCCATGACGCTGCTGGATCTGGATCTGGCGGACCGGTTAGCCACCGCCGCCGCGCAAGCCGGGGCGCCCGGGGCGGCCGAGGTGCGGGCGATGAACCTGGTGCTGCTCGGGCGCGGGGAGGAGGCCGAGACGACGCTGCGCGCCTTGGCCGAGGGCGACACGCCCGACGGCCACCACTGGGCGACCGTGCGGGCGGCCAACCTGGTGTGGATGCTCCGCAGGCCCGCGGACGCGTCGGCGATCCTCGGCGCACTTGCCGCGACCCCCGAGACGCCCGCGCAGGCGGCGGAGCGTTTGGCGGTGCAGGCCTGCGTGGACGCGGTGTCGGCGCGCTGTGAACTCGCGAGCGAAAGGGCCCGGGCAGCTTTGGATTTCGCTGCTCTGCCGGATTTTCACGCGATGATGGCCTCGCTCGCGCTGATAATGGCGCTGGGGGCGCTGGGGGAGGTCGACGACCTCACGGCCGTGGCCGAGCAGGCCCTGCGGCGCGCGACGACGTCGTTTCAGGCGTCCCATATGCGGTTCTGGTTCGGCGCCGTGTATGGGCGCGCCTGCCGGTTGACCGGGCGCATCGACGAATTCATCAGCACGGCAAAGCAATTGGAAGCCTCAGCGCGCGACATTCCGGGTCTGGCCTATGCCAACCTGGCCTTTCTGTTGGGCTACGCGGACCTGGTTCGAGGTGCTGCCTCCGACGCGGCGCTGCTGGTGCACGAGGCGCTTGCGGGGGTGCAAAGGCATACCGTCACAACGGGTTTGCGGCCAGCGAGTTACATGACGTTGGCCGAGGCACACGCCAAGCTCGGACAGTGCACCGAGGCGAACGATGCGGTCGCCGAGGCACGGTCGTGCGTGTCCCCCGACTTCCTCTTCATGCATACCGCGCTGTCGCTGTCCAACGGGTGGGCGCTGGCAGCAAGCGGGCGCTTGACCGAGGCTGTGGAGGCCGCGCGGGAGGCGGCACTAGTTGCCCGCGAACGCGGACAGCCCACGCACGAACTGTCCTGCATACAGGCCGCGGCTCAGTGGGGCGATGCCTCGCAGGCGGCGCGCGCACGGGAACTGGCCGATGCGCTTTCGCTGGCGCTCGCCGACGCGGTCGCGTTGCATGCGCAGGCCCTGCTGGCCGGGGACGGTGAGGGATTGCTGGCGGCCTCCGCGGGCTATCAGGGAATCGGTGATCGGGCCGCGGCCGCCGACGCGGCGGCGCAGGCCTCGGTCGCGTTCGGCGAAAGCCAGCAGCATAAGCGTGCGCTCTATGCCGCTGCGGTGGCCAGGGAATTGGCCGAGGAATGCGGTGGCTTGCACTCGCCGGCGTTGCGAACGCCGTTGGGTCTCAAGTTGTCGGGTCGCCAGCGCGACGTCGTCGAACTCGTCGTGGCCGGTCTGTCCAACCGTGAGATCGCCGAGAAACTCGTGATGTCGGTGCGAACTGTCGAGGGCCACGTTTACCGGGCCTGCCAGCGGGTGGGGGCCGAATGCCGCGAGGAACTGGCGTCGATCGTCAGATCCGGACCGGGCGAGGGTCACTGAGCGCGGTATGGCGTTGAGTGACTGCTCGCGCTGCTAGGCGCCCAATTGCCGGGCCGACGCCCACAGCGCGACCACCGGCACCGCGATAACAGCAAAAGTGATTTGAGAACGCTGCTCAATAGCGACTAGAACAGCAACTTTGCGAGCTCCAATCGCAGCATCCCCAAGGGGCCGATGAAATCGGCGCCACCGGCGCCACCGCCACCGCTGCCACCGGCGCCACCGCCGCCACCACCGCCGCCGGTGCCGAACAGCAAGCTGCCTTCCCCGCCGGGACCGCCCGCGCCACCGGCGAATCCGCCGCCGCCGAGGGCACCGCCCGCACCGCCTACGCCGCCGTTCCGGCCGCTGGCGCTGCCACCGTGGCCGCCGGGGCCTGAGCCGGTGAGGCCGGCCGTGCCGCCGATGCCACCACTGGCGCCGCCGATGCCCGCATGGGCGCCAAAGCTGTTGCCGCCAGGGGCGCCGCCGCCGGCGCCGCCGCCGGCGCCACCGTCGCCGCCGCTAGAACCGCTAGTGCCGTCGGCGCCGCGGACGCCATTGCCGCCGCCGCCACCACCACCACCGATATTGACGCCGCCGCCACCACCGCCGCCGCCGCCGGCACCGCCGTCGCCGTGCAGCAACCCGGCGTTGCCGCCCGCGCCGCCCGCGCCGCCGGGGGCCTGGCCGCCGCCGCCGCCTCCACCGTTGCCGCCGTCGCCCCACAGCCCCGCATTCCCACCTGCGCCGCCCATGCCGGCGGGTAAGCCGCCGCCGCCATTGCCACCGCCGCCACCGCCGCCGCCGGCTCCGAACAGCATCCCGCCGGGGCCGCCTTTGCCGCCGGCTCCGCCGACGCCGACGCCGGCACCGTCGCCGCCGATGCCGCCCCTGCCGCCGTTGCCGATCAGCCCCGCGGGCCCGCCGGCGCCGCCGGCCACTCCGGGCGCGGTGCTCGGACCGCCCTTGCCGCCGTTGCCAATTAAGAGGCCGCCGGGCCCACCGGGCTGCCCCACGCCATTCACGGTCCCCCCATTTGTGCCGTTGGCGATCAGCGGGCGCCCCAACAATGCATTGGTGGGCGCATTGATCACACCCAGCACGAGCCCCAGCGGCGACGCGTTGGCGCCCTCGGTGGCCGCATAAGACGCGGCACCCGCGTTCAGGGCGGCTACGAACTCCTGGTGAAACGCCGCCGCTTGGGCGCTGGCCGCGTGATAGGACTCGGCGTGCGCTCCAAAGAACGAGGCAATGGCCGCCGACACCTCATCGGCGGCCGCCGGTAGCAGCTGGGTCGTGTGCGCCGCCGCAGCCGCGTTGGCCTCGCCGATCGTAGAGGCGAGACCGGTCAAATCACCGGCGGCCGACGTCATCTCAAGCGGGGTTGCGATCATAAGCGACATCTGGCACCTCTCTAATCAGGCCCCCAGTTGTCACCGATCGTCAGCAAACGATCGGCTTCCGCAAACGATACAGCGATTCCCCACAAAACATCCAAAATTGCTCACAAAACCCTCGTATTTT
>Ga0306922_10004836_pt1 | contig 12795 bp, 12 predicted proteins | sample sta12Cox44000082_FD_203758 | JGI IMG/M metagenome (GOLD analysis project Ga0306922, IMG submission 203758) | Lab enrichment of tropical soil microbial communities from Luquillo Experimental Forest, Puerto Rico - statoxic.12C.oxic.44.000.082 (v2)... | ecosystem: Environmental > Terrestrial >... | reverse complement strand
CTCAGTATATGGCTATAGAGATAGCCATATTTGCGGCTTGCGTCCAGAAGAGGCATAACCTCCGTAGTCACGGAGGTTCCGAAGTGCGCCTGTTGATTGCGATGATGAAGCACGAGACCAATACCTTCTCGCCAGTGCCGACGCCGCTGGCCCGATTTGGGCCACTTTATAGCGAGGCCGCGATCCGCGCCTATCGCGGCACCGGCACCGGGCTCGGCGCCTATCTCGATCTCGCCGAGCGCGAGGGTGCCGAGATCGTGTTGCCGATCGCCGCCGGCGCTTCGCCGAGCGGCCCGGTCGAGGAAATCGCCTATCGGCACATCACCGACATGATCTGCGAGGCGGCCGCGCGCGGCGGGTTTGACGGCATCATGCTGGACCTGCATGGCGCGATGGTCACCGAGAGTTTGGAGGATGGCGAAGGAGAGTTCCTGAAACAGCTGCGCGCGATCGACCCGGTGACCCCGATCGCCGTCTCCCTCGACATGCACGCCAATCTCTATGACGCGATGATCGCTAATGCGACCGTGGTGACCGGCTATCGCACCTACCCTCATGTCGACACCTACGAGACCGCCAAGCTCGCCGGCGAGATCCTGTTGCGCGCAATGCGCGGCGAGGTGAGGCCGGTCATGGCCTGGCGCAACGAGCCGATGCTGCCGCACGTCATGCGCCAGGGCACCGACGACCATCCGAACAAGGAATTGCAGCACCGCTGTGCCGCAATGAGCGCCGAGGGTGCCTTGGCCGCCAGCCTCTTCACCGGCTTCCCGCACGCCGACATCACCAATGCCGGGTTGAGCGCAGTAGTGATCACCGACGGCGACCGCAAGCTCGCCGAAGACCTGCGCGACGAGCTGTTGGGCCGCGCCTGGGTCGAGCGAGAGGCTTTTGTCTACAAGATCGAGCCATTGCAGCAATCGGTCGCCCGCGCCAAGGCGATGCCGCGGCCTCAGGCGGGCGAGGGCCCGATCGTATTGCTCGACCACTACGATAATTGCGCCTCGGGCGGCACGATGGACACGACCGCAGTGCTCGCCGAGATCCTGCGGCAGGGCCTCGAAGACGTCGCCGCTTTCGCGATCTACGACCCTGCGGCAGTGCAGCAGGCAATCGCCGCTGGGATCGGCGCCCGGGTGACCCTGGCGATCGGCGGCAAGATTGCGATGCCGGCGATCCCGGCCGAGAGCCCGCCCCTGATGGTGACGGGCACGGTCAAGACGATCTCCAACGGCCGCTACAAGAACCGCGGCCCGATGGCACGCGGCGTCGCAATGGATATGGGTCCCGCGGTCGTGCTCGACAGCGGGACGGCCGAGATCGTCTTGATTTCGCGCCATGTCGAGCCCTCCGACCTCAATTGCGTCTCGAGCCTCGGCATCGACCCCTTGCAGAAGCGTTACGTGATGCTGAAGAGCCGCATTCATTGGCGCGCCGGGCTCGGCGCAATGGCGAAGGCCGTCGTCGAGTGCGCCGGAGTCGGCGTTTGCACCTCCGACTACGGGCAGCTGAAGTTCAATAAAGTCAGGCGGCCGATCTATCCGCTCGATCTGCCCAATCGCTGACCCGCAATTGCCACCTTCTATTCCCTTACCGCTGTAGAAGACCTTCGAAGCCTTAAAGTCTTCTTTCAAAGAAGGCGATTTCGCCGTCGAGATCCGGCCCATAGGGCGGAATTTCGACAAAGCCGAGGCTACGATAAACTGCAATGGCCGTCGTCATACTGGGGCGGTGGCTGTCAAGACGGACCCGCTTGTAGCCCCTATGTCGCGCTTCGTTCAGGGCGCGCTCGAGGAGTGCCTTCCCGATCCCCGATCGGCGCGCCGCCGGGACGACATACAGTCGCTTAATCTCAGCTATACCGGGTCCAAGCGGCTTTAACCCAACAATGCCAACATAGCGGGAGTCTCGTTTGGCGAAGAGAAGGCACCCCGAGGGAGGAATGTAAGGCGCAGGCAAACCCGCGAGTTCGGCCTCGAAGTTCTGATAACCGAGGCCAAAGGGCAGAGCTTCAGCATACTCCTTGAACAAAGCGCGCGCCGCTTGGATTTCGCCCCAGCTTCGTTGTTTAGCAATGGCTATAGACATCGCGGGCATCCGTGCCCCGGCGACGCTGACTCAGCCGGATTTGGGCATAGTCGAGGCCCAATCTACCATCAGAGGGGATGTCACTCCCATCGATACATAGATGCTCATCAACGCTTCCACCCCGAAATCCGCCGGCTTCACCCACTGCACTGGAACATAGACCAGGCATCCCCCGACCGGCACCGGCGCAGACGGGACGAGCACCACATGATATTGCTGATCACCGATGGTGATCGGCTTGGGCATCGGTAGCACCCCGAGAACCGCAGCACCTCCCTCGCCGCCAAAGAAACACCAGACCGGGCTCATGCTCTTGAGGCCGTCCTGGTTCTTTCGGTCGACGATAGCGACAAATCGCTTGGTGACATCGTAAAGGTTGCCGACGAACGGGATGCGCTGCATCAGCGAGTCGATCAGATGCCGCACCCGGTTTTCGAGGCGGGATTCGACAACGAGCCCGAGCAGATAAACCAGCCCGACCACGACGACCGCGCCCAGCGCATAGGCAGCGAGAGGGGAGCTCGAAAAGTTGAAACCAATCGAGATCAATATGCGGCCGATCGCGCCGTCAGGTCCGAGGTAGGCGAAAATGAACGTGCCGACCCACACGATGACGGCGACTGTCACCGCCAGCGGGAGAAGAACAAGGAATCCTGCGATGAAGGTACGGAAACGGCTGATCATCGGTCACCTGTCAAAAGGTCCCAAAAAGACAGATAGGTTGAGACCGTGCCGATGCAGAGGATGCCTGTTTGCCTCGTGCTGCTTTTCCTCAGCGCCGTGCCGCAATCAGTCGGACCGGTGAGAGTCAGCCCGTAGACAAGCTGGATCAGCTCCGGTCAACAACCGCGAACCAGTCGAGATCGAGTGCCGCGCGAAAGTCGGCGCTCGCCGCCGCCTTCTCGGGCTCCAGCGGAATGCCGGTTGCATCGGCTACCCGGTCGATCGCATTGAAGAGGCCGACGACACCCGCGGCGTCGACCAGTGCCGGCGGACCCATCGCCGCCATCAGCGCGTCGCGCGCTCGCGCGAGCGCGACGTCATCCTCGCCGAGCACGGCTTCGGCAAACATCACAAGGCGCCGGCCATACGGCACGCCACCATCGCCCTCAACCGCGCCGGTGACAGCCACCAGCTGGTAAGTTCTATTGTGGGTCTGGCCGCTCGCACGGAGCAGCAAGGCATGGCTGGTCGTTCAATAGAGACATCGGTTGAGCGCCGACACTCGCGCCGCCAACAGCTCGATCTGAGCGTGGCTGATCGCCCGGTACTCGCGCGAAAAGTCGCGCATTACTGCGCCCGGCAGGTATTGGTGGGTCACCAGATCGAAGAAGCTGCGGACCTCTTCGGGCACCAGGCTCATCGCCTTCATGATGTTGGCCGGCGGTCGCTCGTTCGGATAGATCCCGGCTTCGGCCGCGCCCGCATAGGCGGGCTCCACCCAGGGAACCCACGCGCCCCCCGGCTTGGCGCCCGCCGGCCGGTAGTGCGACGGCAAACCCGGCTCCGGGTCCGGCAGCGGCGGCGCGTCAAGGCCCAGCCCGCGCGCCATCGTGTCTATCGCGACGGTGTGGGCGACGACGCTGACGATCTCGACATATTGCTCCTCGGTAAGATCGCGGGCGATGACGCTGCGATACCAACGTTCGCCGAGGCGGCCCGGATCGGTCCGCACACGATGCACCACCTCGACGACGATTTCGGGCAATTGGGCGAGGCTGTCATGGCTACCTCGATCGCCAAAGGCGACAGTGCCTCCTTCCGTCGGCGACAGAGCGCGCAACCTGACGCGCGCCGCGTCTCGGCCGCGATCGCCACGCGTGCGTTGCCGTCCCACCAGGTGCCGGGCCGCGCGATCCGCGTCCAGGCGCGGGCATGGGCTGCGCTCAAATCGTCACGGATCGGGTGGAATGCGGAGGCATAAAACTCGACCATCGACGGTCCTGAAAGACATGGTTCTGGGCAGGCTGGTGTCCTGGGCACCCGGAGTCAACAAGCTTCGCCGTTGTTTCGACGAGGCCGGCGCGGTTAGGTTACCGGCGAGAGGGCTCGCGCACAGGAGCGAACATGGACGACACCAGCCAACTTCTCGAAGCCGACCGGCGTTTTCTCGTCCACCCGCTGCATCACCCCGATGATCACCGAGAGCCGCTGGTCGTTGTCGAGGGCCGCGGCGCCATGCTGCACGACGCCAATGGCCGCGAGTATATCGACGGGCTCTCGGGTCTATGGAACGTCAATGTCGGCCACGGGCGGGCCGAGCTCGCCGACGCGGCGAGCGCGCAGATGCGGCGGATCGCCTTCGCCTCGGCCTATATCGGCGCCACCAACGAGCCGGCGGTCCGTCTCGCCGAAAAGATCGTCGGACACGCCTACCCCAGCTCCGCCGCGGTCTATTTCACGACCGCCGGCGCCGAATCGAATGAATCCGCTTTCAAATTCGCGCGCTACTACTGGAAGATCAAAGACAAGCCCGAAAAGACCCAGATCATCTCACGCATCCACGCCTATCACGGTGTGACGATGGCGGCGATGAGCGCCACCGGCATGACGGCCTATCACAAGATGTTCGGGCCGCTCGTCCCTGGCTTCGTCCAAGTGGCGCCCCCTTATGCGTACCGTTGGGCCGGCAACGAGGAGCCTGGCATCGGCGCGGCCGACGCGGTCGAGAAAGCGATCCTCGCTGAAGCCCCAGATACCGTAGCCGCTGTCATCGCCGAACCGGTGATGGGCGCAGGCGGCGTCATCGTGCCGCCTCCGAGCTACTTCCCGCGGCTGCGCGAAATCTGCGACCGTCACGACGTCTTACTGATCGCTGACGAGGTAATCACCGGGTTCGGCCGTACCGGGAGATGGTTCGCGCTCGGCCATTGGGGGGTCGAGCCGGACCTGGTCTCGTTCGCCAAAGGTGTCACGAGCGGGTACCTGCCGTTGGGTGGCGTGATCGCCTCCAAACGCGTGCACGAGGCGATCGAGGGCGCCCCCATCGACCGTCGATTCATGCACGCCGCCACTTACTCCGGCCATCCGGTGTGCTGCTCGGTTGGGTTGCGCAATATCGAGATCATCGAGAGCGAAGGGCTGGTCGAACGCGCCGCGGTTATGGGGCGGCGTTTGCTCGCTAGGCTCGAAGAGCTGCGCGATTTGCCGGTCGTCGGCGACGTGCGGGGGCTCGGCATGATGTGCGGCGTTGAGCTGGTGACCGACCGCGGCAGCAAGGCGCCGGCGCTCGGCCTCGGCGCCCGCATCACCGACGAGGCGCTGGCGCGCGGGCTCTTACCCCGCATGCGCGCTGGGATCGCCGACCCGCCGATCGGCGACACGATCTGCCTGGCACCACCATTGATGACCCCGACCGAGGTGCTCGATCGGATCCCGGAGATTCTACGCGCGGCAATTATCGCCGCAGCGCGGTGATTACGTTTGCCGGACGGGGGATCGGTACGGTTATCGGGGGGGCCTAAGGGCCACTGGTACGACGCCCAAGCCCGATTCCCAAGCCGGCGAGAAAAATCCCGAGCAGTCCCGCGGAACCGGGCTCCGGCACAGGGGCAACGCTTATGTCATCGAGCCCAAAGAAACCGATATCATGCCGGAAGCCACCGATGATCAGTGTGTCCAAGCCCGTCGCCGTTACGACGAAGACGAAATCCGTAAAGCGATGTGTCCCGTCATTCGTCAGACTGAGCAGCATATTGCCATCGAACGCGGCGTGAAAATCGTTGGGTGTGCGACCGTCATTCGCCATGAAGAACTCGATGCGTAGCGGTTCTCCAGCCGTGTCGATAAACGTTTGACTCAAAAACCCGTCGGAGCCTATCGGTCCAAGAGCTGCAAATCGGCCGCCCGAGTTCGGGTTGTCTAGCGGAGGGTCGAGCGTGCCGGCACCCGCTACAAACGTAAAGTTGGTGTTGCCGGACTCCGTCCAGCCGCTGAGGGTTCCGGTTTCGAAACCGCAATTGACGATCAGGTTCCCCGGTATCGCATCGCAGATACTGGGAATGGCCGCTGCGGGCCGAGGCAAGCTGGCGCAGCCAACGGCAACCGATAACAGAAGGAAAAGGCCGGAGCCATTCTTACCCATGGAAATCCCCGGAAGTTTAAGGTTAACTAATTTAAGGCTAACGGCATTCGGCGCAGCTGTCATCGGAATTCGCCGAACCGCCGGTCGCCGACGCGATCAGTCTGGCGCCACCTTCGATGACGTCGACCGAGGCGCTCGATCGCATCTCGATTTCCTGCCCACGCGATCGTCCCCGCGTCCCAGTAGACCCTCTGTCCCGGTAGACCCTCTCTAAGGAACTCCGCCTCCTTCACAGTCGCCATCCTGGCGACAAGATCGGGGTGTATGCTCCGCGGCGAATTGGGACCTACCCGGCATTTCCGGCCGCTCGTTTCTGTCGGATGCGGGCGTCGGGAAAATCGTCAAAGCCTCCCTCAGAAGGCGTCTGAAAAGCGTCCCACGGCAGGCACAAGTATCTGGTAAAGATGCTGCTTCTGAAATTTTGACGGGCGGCTTTTCGATTTTTCCCGTGTATTCTCGTCCGGCAGGGAAATCGAGCGTCAAACCAGCGACAGGAGTCGGTACATGGGCACTCGCCCGATCGGCATCGTCATCGAAGGTGCTACCGGGCGCCTCGGCACCACCCAGCATCTGCGCTCACTGATGGCAATCCGCGCCGAAGGCGGGTTGCCGCTCGGCGGCGGCGATAGCCTCGTGCCCGAGCCGGTATTACTCGGTCGCAACCCGACGAGGCTCGCTGCCCTGGCGGCTGCGAATGGTGGCTTGAAATGGAGCACCGAGCGCGATGCCTACCTAACCGATCCTGATATCGCGATCTATTTCGACGCCAGCGCAACGGGCGGACGGCCGGAGCGCGCCGGCGCGGCGATCGCCGCCGGCAAGCACGTCTATCTCGAAAAGCCGATCGCCGAGACCCTGCCCGAGGCACTGGCTTTGGCACGGCGGGCGCAGCGCGCCGGTCTCAAGAACGGCGTCGTGCAAGATAAACTGTTCCTGCCCGGGTTGCAGAAGCTCAGGAAGCTTTACGATTCCGACTTCTTTGGCCAGGTTCTTTCGATCCGGCTGGATTTCGGCTGGTGGGTGTTCGACGGCGAGCTACATCCGGCGCAGCGGCCGAGCTGGAACTACCGTAAGGAGACGGGCGGCGGCCTCGTCCTCGATATGTTCGCCCATTGGCGCTATATCTTCGACCGCTTGCTGGGCGAGATCAGAGCGGTGTCGTGCAGTCATACGACCGCAATTCCTAGACGTCGCGACGAGAGAGGCAACGGGTATGAAGTCGATGTCGAAGACTCGGCATTTGCTACTTTCGAGCTCGCGGGCGGGGTTCTGGCGCAGGTCAGCTCGTCCTGGGCGAGCCGCGTCAAGCGCGATGACCTCCTGCAGATCCAGGTAGACGGCACCCTGGGCTCGGCGGTGTGCGGTCTCCACCGTTGCTTCGTGCAGCCGCTGGTGGCCACGCCGAAGCCATTCTTTGACCCGGAGCGTCCGCAATCGATGCTCTTCGATGAGCAATGGCAGGAGCTGCCGGATGTGGAGCCGTTCCGCAACGGTTACCGGGCCGGTTGGGAACTATTCCTCGGGCACGTCGTGGGAGGGGCGCCCTTTCCGTCACCGTTGCTCGAAGGGGCAAAGGGCGTCCAGCTCGCCGAGGCCTGCCATCAAAGCAACCGGGAGCGACGCTGGATAGATTTGCCCGAGCTGACATTGTGATTGCGCGAACGAAGCCCCGCGCCGCACGCGAGCGCGGGAGATCGGCGCGCTACGCAGCCGCGGCCTTTGCGTGTTCCTCGTCCTCGGGTGGTCGCTGGGCCCCGGGGTCGGAGGCCATCGCGCGGCGAAAATAGAGATGGACGGCGGTACCGATGCCTTCGGCGCTTTCGACGCGGGCAAAGCCGTCGAGCCGCCGAGTCAATTCCCTGGCGGCGACGACCGCCGGTCTGGCCGTCGTTGCCGGGTCGAAGATCCGATCGAGACGCTCAGGGGATAGGCCGGCACCGCTGTCCCTGACGGTCAACCGAACATAATCTCCGGGAACGCTACCGGTGAGTTCCTTAGCGCCTGCGTCGTCGATAGCGTATTGGCGTGTCCCGATGATCAGATCCCCGCCGGCTGGCATGTCGGCCACCGCCGCGGCGACGAGACCGAGAGTCGTCGCCGCGACCGCATCCGGATCGATGTGACAAAGCCACGGCTCGGGCAGTAGCGAAAAGCGGCATTTGACAGCGTCTGGGATTCGCCGCCGGATCGAGCGCGCGAGCGTCGTCAGCGTGGCGTTGAGATCGGTCGGGCTCGCCCCCGGCGCGCCGACCCCGCTCGATACCGCGATTCGGCGCGTCGCAGTCGCCAGGCGGCTCGGCACTGCAGACAGCGCGGCGCGCAGCCGCGCGAAGTGGGACCGCAGGCCGACGCGGCGCATCTTTAGAAGCTCCAGTGTATCCGATGCCGCGGCAGCTAACAGCGCGAAGCGAGGCTGTAGGCTCATTCGGCCGCCGAGCATCCTCAGACGGTTCAGCGCGTATCGCCCGACGGCAGTCAACTTGTGGCGCATCTCGGCAGGTATGCTCGCAATCAGCGCGGCCACCCCGCCGGGGGGCTTCCGGTTGCCGGCGGCGGCTCCTGCCGGAGCTGCGCTCCGCCGCTGCCCCCACCGCCACAGGAAGCCCGCGCCGACAAGCAGGGCGACGGCGGCGGCCACCGTGACGATGGCCGCCTGCCAATCGCGACGGTTCCGGACCGCCGCGTCGGGATTGTACAGAAAGGCGTCGAGATCGGCCGGGCGCGTAATCTCTCCGATCTCGATCAAGCTCTGCTGGATCCGGCCCCAGCGTTCCGGGTTCGAATGACCGAGCAGGACTTCGGGATAGCGAGCGAGCTTGCGCGCGACCTCGGTCTGGTAGCGGGTAAAGCCGGCCAGATCGGACACCGCCACCTGCACCGGCAGTTCGGCGAGGACGCGGGCCGCGATCTCGTCGGGATGCTGCAAGGCATACCCCCAGCCTTTGAGCGAAGCCTCGCAAAAGCGCTGAACCATCGCTGGGTCGGCCTTCGCGAGACTCTGCAGCGTGAACAGGCTGTCGCCGTAGTACTCGACGCGATAGCCCGCAGGATTGAAAGATTTCAGCGCGATGCCGCGCTCTCTTGCCTGCCAGGGCAGCTCCCAGGCCGAACCAACGGCCGCGTCGACCCGGTGGCTGGCGAGGTCGGCGAGGTCCTGGCCCGGCTCGGTCGACAGAGATCTCAGCTTGTCCGGATCGATCGCTTCCGCGTAGAGCGCAGTGCGCAGCTCGAGATCGAGAATGTTGCTCGGGGGCAACCGCCCGACCCTGGCGTTGAGCAGCGCTCCAGGGGAGGAGAAGTCGCCATCCGCGCGGTAATAGACCCTCGCGTCGCTCTGTTGAAAGATCGGCGCCAGCAGCAGTGACTGTCCCTGAGCTGCCCGAATCAGCAATTGAACGGTTCCGGTCCCGAACTGGGCGCGACCCTCGGTTATTTCACGGACCGGGTCGATCGGCGGAGCTCCCGGAGGGGCACCCGGCTTGATCTCGACCTCGAGCCCGGCCTCCCGGTAAAAGCCCTGCCACAGCGCCGCATAGTACCCGGCAAACTCGAACTGCGCCCCGCGGTGAAGCTGGAGCACGAGTTTGTCCGCGGCGCCAGCGACACCCGGCGAGGCGGTCAAGGCCAGCGCGAGCCAGAAAGCGCGAATTGCCGATGGCCCAACCGCCCTCAGCGCCGCGGAGATGGGAATCCGTCTCGACATTCGCCCTCCCATTTTGGGCGGCGGGCACGCCCCTTGACGACCGAACCGTGGTTATCGAGCCATTTTACGATGGCGGTTCGCCAGCGTCTCGACATCGTCACTAACAGAGCCAAACACGCGATGCTCGCCCGCTGAAGCAGCTTATTTCAAGTTTGTTACCGCCAGCAAGCGAAGGGTCCTCGGGGGCGTATTGCTCGATCCGCGCGGGTCGGCGTAGCTTGCCGCGACTTCGCAAACACGGCGGCTTGCGATGAAAGTTGTAGTGACGGGTGGTGCCGGCTTTATCGGCTCGGCGGTTTGTCGGTTGTTCGTCGGCGAACTGAAGGCCACGGTTCTGAACGTCGATAAGCTGACCTATGCTGCTAATCTGAGCTCGCTGCGGGCGGTCGAATCGAGCCCCCGCTACGCGTTTCGCCAAGCCGACATCTGCGATCGACAGGCGATCGGCGCGCTGCTTCGCGAGTTCGACCCCGATGCCGTTCTACACCTCGCTGCGGAGTCTCATGTCGATCGATCGATCGACGGTCCGGCCAATTTTATCAAGACCAATGTCGAGGGGACCTGCGTGCTGCTCGAGGCGGCGCTGGCCCATTGGCAGAGACTTCCGGCGAAGCGCGCCGCCCTCTTCCGCTTCCACCATGTTTCGACCGATGAGGTTTTCGGCTCGCTCGGTACTTTGGGCAGGTTCACTGAAACCACGCGGTATCAACCGAACTCGCCTTACTCGGCATCAAAGGCGGCCGCTGATCACCTGGTCCGCGCCTGGCAGGAGACCTTCGGGTTGCCGACAGTGATCAGCAATTGCTCGAACAATTACGGGCCCTGCCATTTTCCGGAAAAGCTGATCCCCCTCGCCATTTTGAAGGCGCTGCACGGCGAGCCTATCCCGGTATACGGGAAAGGCGACAATATCCGCGACTGGCTCTACGTCGAGGACCACGCCCGTGCGCTGTTCGCAATCTTGAGCGAGGCGCCGGTCGGCGAGAGCTACAATATCGGGGGGAACGCTGAGCGGACCAATCTCGATGTCGTGCAATCGATCTGTCGATTGCTCGACGAGATGCTGCCGGATTCGCCGCATAGGCCGCATCGGCGCCTGATCAGCTTCGTTGCCGATCGGCCGGGCCACGACCGGCGCTACGCCATGGACATCGCCAAGATTCGGCGCGAGTTGGGCTGGGAGCCCAGCGAGAACTTCGACAGCGGGCTGCGCAAGACGGTCTCGTGGTATCTCGCGAACCGTTGGTGGTGGGAGCCGATCTGGTCCCGTAGATATCAGGGCGAGCGCCTCGGGACCGGCAGGAATCGGTCTGCCTCATCGCCAACCGCTGGCGGGTAGGTTTTGGTCGCTGGGTGAATTTCGCAAATGCGATTATTGACATCTCAGTATTTCATGTGTTAGCAATACAGAGATTGCTTCATCATAATGAGAAATCGACAATGTCGAATCCAGCGCCCTATTTGCCGCCGGTCATGTCCGATGCCGTGATCGACATCTCGCACTATGAGAACGTGAGCCAGGATTTTGTCCCCACGGCCAAGGCTGGGATCGCGGCGGTGATCCTGAAAGCGACACAGGGGACGGGGTTCGTCGACCCGACGTTCCTGCCTCGCGTCGCTGAGGCACGGGCGGCCGGACTGGAGGTCGGCGCCTATCACTTCCTCGACGGCAGCAGCCCGGCCGAGCAGGTCGCGCACTTCCTGACGGTCGCGAAATCCGAGGCAGGCGTCAGCTGGCTGGCGCTCGATTGGGAACCCTATCCGGCATCGCAGGCGAGCGTCATGCAGGCCGCGACGGCGGTCGCGAGTGTCCGGGCTGCCATCGGGAGATGGCCGGTTCTGTACACGATCCGCAGCATGTTGTCTGCGCCGAACCAAACGCTCTCGAATTGCCCGCTGTGGCTGGCTGAGTATGGCACGCGGCCGATTTGCCCGCCGGGTTTCATAGCGTGGCAGCTGTGGCAGCACACTGACGGCCAAGTTGGCAGTGCCGTCGCGTCGGTTCCTGGTGTGGGACCTTGCGACCGCAGCAAGTTCGCCGGCACGATCGATCAGCTTCGGGCTTGGTGGCCCGTGGCGGGAGCTTAGCGCTGGGACGCCGGAATCAAACTCAGCCCGCTGGCCGCCGCGGTCGTTCAGGCCGTGCGCGACCGCCGGCGGACTCAGCGTTGGGGCAGCATTCGCGACCACGGCCTTCGCGGACCCGTACAATCCGGCTGCCACTCTTGCGGCCGGGCTGAGCGGCGCGCTTCTGATTGGCTAACTTTATTTGTGTCGCTTCTATCGCCTCGGCGTCGCGGTCGGTTGCAGTTTTCGTAGCCGCGGCCTTCGTTGACAACGAGCGCCGGAAGCACTTTGGCGTAGTAACGATTAACACCGTCCAGATCCGGCTGGAGCCCTGCCTTCCCGCCGCTCCTCACCGCACCAGCAGCAGGTCCCTGCACCGCTTCCAGCCAAGGCGCCGAGCGCGAGCCTGAGTGTGGCCCGTGAAGACTACGTGGGTCGCGAGCGAGGCGAGCCGTCAACTGCCTTCAGTGCTAGGTCTGGGCTTGGTGACCTTGCCGGTTCCGCTGCACCGGTCGCAAAGGCGCGGGAAGACTTCGAGCCACTTGCGGTCATCTTCGGCCTCCGTGCGCTCAAGGATGCCCTTACCCGCGCAGTCGGGACACTCAGTCGCAAGCGCCTGCATGACCCACCTACAGTTTGTCCGGGATTGCCACAACTTCGCTCCGGGCTTGGTCGGCTTAGCTGAGTGTCAGTGGATGCTCGGGATCGCTGGCGGGTGCTCGGCGCGCATGTTGCTCGCTATCGATTTATCCCGGGACATCCAGCGATCGCAGGCGTAGCCGGCTCCGAAGTGGCACCTATCGGCTCGGCTGGTATTTTCGGCATGCGTGACCCTTAGCGCACCTTTTGCCCG
>Ga0306922_10004829_pt1 | contig 12802 bp, 9 predicted proteins | sample sta12Cox44000082_FD_203758 | JGI IMG/M metagenome (GOLD analysis project Ga0306922, IMG submission 203758) | Lab enrichment of tropical soil microbial communities from Luquillo Experimental Forest, Puerto Rico - statoxic.12C.oxic.44.000.082 (v2)... | ecosystem: Environmental > Terrestrial > Soil... | reverse complement strand
TTCTGGCCGAGATATTCGTAGTTGTCAGAGAGTCTGTACATCGCACGGCGCAGAATGCCCACTAACCCCGGGCGCATAGGATCGAACCATTGAGATGCCCTAAAGAACAGAACGACTGTACTGGCAGTGCGGCCTACCGCCAAAATCCCGACCAGCACATTCAGCCATCCTACCAAGGACGGAGCGGTTGTATCGAGGGACGCCGGAAGAATCGCGGCGTTAGCCCAGGCCAATACCGAGCAAAGTCCGAAAAAGCAGATTCTGCGGTGCAGGCGAGGAAGTTGAGCCGACCAATAAAAGCGCTCCGGAGGAATTGGATCGCGGTTGGCGATCATCCCGTTTAGACGCCAGGTCCGGATAATAAACCGGTAGTCGGACGCCGCGACGATAGGGCAGATAACACATGCAATAACAATCGCGGCAAAAACACTCAACGATCGAAGCCATTCCAGCAGGGCGAAGAACAGCCATCCAAGCAAGCCGAAGAATACCAATACTTCGACCATACACTTCGCCAATATAGAATCTCTCGGGCTCAAATCCAAGCAGATACCCGATCGCAAGCGACTTCAGGCTCCCTTTTTCGCGAGAAACTCCTGCATGTCGCTTTTATTGCCCTTGAACGCCACGAGAAAACAGGTGTCGTTCATTCCGGTGACTGCTCCCACCCAGGAGTCACCTTCAACGGTCTCCCATTTGCCGTTCCTGACCTTGATGCCTAAATCGTCCGACGGAAACATGTAGAGCAGGATCTCGCGATCGGCGACAGCCATAATCTGGGCAACGGTCGCGCCATTGAACTTAAAGACCCGACATCCCACGGTTTTGACGCCGGCAAACTGTTTGGGGACTGCGTAATGTTCCAATCCGTGTTTAAGGAAAAACCAGTCCTCCAGATCGCCGGCGTTTGTTGCAACGGGCTCGAATTCATCACCTGTGAGATTGTTGGCCGTGTCGAGCAATTCGGTGATTCGATCCGCGCCGTCGAACGTATTCAGACGATCGGAAATCAGGAAAATGACCATGCAAATCGTGGCAACCAGGCCGACGCCCACCGCCAGCAAGATGGTCCGCGGACGGGCGCGTTTCGGTGCGTCTTCCTGGTCCTCCTGGTTTTCGTCGTCCGAAACTGATGCGGCTGCGGATGTCTGACTCTTTGATTTTTCGGGGTCAGATTCCTTTGGGTTCATTCGTTCGATTTGTTCGCTCGAGAGGTCTATTCGACTATGGGATGTGCCTGTCAAATCCGCAAGGTCGAGGCTCCGAGGACCTTGCAGGCACCGTTATGCTATCGCGGGATCTTTGAGCTCTCAAGGCCTTAACCGGTATTTTCGCGTGCCTGTAGGCGCGGGAAAATTTTGTGGCCGCTCTGGTTTGCAAGATTTCGGCCCGGTTGGTTGATTTTCCGCGTTGCTCACTCCTCAACTATCGATTTAGATATGATCGTCGCTCGCGCCTTGAAAAACAGCCAACTGACCTGCGGCGAAGGCATGCTTATTTCGGGGACAGGACACTAGTTATGACTCCAGCTATCAATATCCGCTTATATGCCGATGCCGATCGAGCGGCTGTTTGGAGCATTTTTCAGGCGACCGTGGCTCCGGGAGACACTTACGTTTTCGATCCGGACATCTCCGAAACCGATGCTTTAGCTTACTGGCTCAACCCGAACAATTCCATCTTCGTGGCAGAACGGGAGGGTCGGGTTGTGGGATCTTATATTCTGAAGCCAAACCAACCTGGGCTCGGTTCTCACGTTGCCAACGCCGCTTTTATGGTGTCCCCCTCAGTACGCGGATTGGGTGTGGGGCGTTTGATGGGCGAACATTGCTTAGCCGAAGCTCGCCGGCAGGGATTTCGGGCGATGCAGTTTAACTTTGTGGTGTCCACTAACCACGCGGCGGTCCGCTTATGGAAAGAGCTGGGTTTTTCAATCGTCGGTACGTTGCCCGGAGCGTTTGCGCATCGCGCCCATGGGTTTGTGGATGCTTATGTCATGTACCGTTCGATGCAGTGAAAAAAGAGGGTAGTTGGGAATGTCCAGCAAACCGGAGCGAGTTACTTGAACTGCCTTATTGAGCGTGGCACCTTTTGCGTGCTTTGAGCGGAGTCAAAAATATTCTTTTTGTTTGTACGGGGAACATTTGCCGCAGTCCGATGGCGGAGGGATTGTTTCGTGAAATGGCAGCGGGTCGCGTGGATATTGGCGTGCGTTCTGCCGGGCTCAGTGCGTTTGCGGGGCAACCGCCGAGTGCTCACGCGGTTGAGGTTCTCGCCGATCTTGGAATCGATATCTCCGGCAGCAGAAGCAAGCCGCTCTCTGCCGAATTGATTCGGGATGCGACATGCATAATGGCAATGACCCGTAGCCACTTAGAATCAATCCAATACTTGTTTCCCGAAGTGACCGAAAAGGTCTTCTTATTGCGCGAATTCGAAGATAACCCTTCGTCTTTGGACGTCTCCGATCCGATCGGGATGAGCCTCGAAGCGTATGAAATTACCAGGGATATCATACGCAGAGCGCTTCCCGGCATATTGCGATTCATTGATAGTGGCGCTTTAGATGTGAACGACAGAAGTTACTCCTCAACGATGAGCCATCCTGGAAGCCTTACCCTTGAGCAAGTTGATCCCGCTGTTTTCGAGGCGATCGAATGCGAGCGGAAGCGTCAGTTTGAAAATATCGAATTGATTGCGTCTGAGAATTTTACGAGCCGGGCAGTCATGGAGGCTCAGGGATCAGTTCTGACAAACAAATATGCGGAAGGGTATCCGCGTCGAAGGTGGTACGGCGGATGCGAATATGTCGATGTCGTTGAGCAGCTAGCGATTGATCGTGCCAAACAGCTTTTCGGAGCGGAACATGCGAATGTTCAGCCTCACAGCGGGAGCCAGGCAAACATGGCCGTATATTTCAGTGTGCTGCGGCCGCAGGACCGGATCCTGACGATGGATCTTTCCCATGGCGGGCATTTGACGCACGGAAACAAGGCCAATTTCTCGGGGCGTTTCTACGAGGTCATTCACTACGGCGTCGATCAGACGACTGAACAGATTGATTATGATGGTTTGGCGCGCTTGGCCGAGGAGCATAAGCCGAAAATGATCACGGCGGGCGCTTCCGCCTATCCGCGGATCATTGATTTCAAGAAGATGCGCGACATTGCGGATTCAGTTGGCGCTTACCTGTTTGTGGATATTGCTCACATTGCGGGGTTGGTAGCGGCTGGTTTGCACCCGAATCCGGTGGGGATCGCGGATTTTGTGACCAGCACGACACACAAAAGTTTACGCGGCCCGCGTGGCGGCATCGTGATGTGCAGACCCGACCTCGCAAAATCGATAGATTCTTTAATATTCCCGGGCATCCAGGGTGGCCCTCTCATGCATGTTATAGCGGCCAAGGCAGTGTGTTTCCATGAGGCCCTGCAACCGGAATTCAAAGAGTATCAGAGGCAGATTACTCTCAATGCCAAATCATTGGCTGCCAGCCTTCATATGAAGGGGTATAGAATCGTTTCCGGCGGAACGGACAACCATCTCATGCTGGTTGATCTCCGTCCAAAAGGCATGAACGGGAAGCAGGCCCAGGAAATTCTCGATCTAGCAGGGATTACCGTAAACAAAAACGCTATCCCCTTTGATACCGAGGGTGTCTTTAAGGGCGGCGGTATTCGGCTCGGAACGCCAGCTGTAACGACGCGAGGCATGAAAGAAGAAGAAATGATGGAGATCACCGACCTCATGGACAAGGCCCTCACCAGTGCCGGTGACCCGTCGGCCTTGGCTGAAGTGCGTGGGGAGGTAAAACGCTTCACGTCGCATTTTCCGTTACCGGGGTAGCATTCTTTCCAGGTCAATTCTGCTCTCGTTGGAACACCCGGGGAAAAATCGAATTTGGGACGGCTCCTGTGCCGTCCCAATTTTTTGCGTTCTTGAACGGTTCTGGCAATCGTCGACGGGTCGGCGGGCAGGGCACGACGCCGCCGTCGCTACGCTTTGGCTGCGTTCTTCCGCGTCCTCTGCGTGAGGCCCGGTCAGGGTCCACCGTTCGGTGTCTGGCGTTCGCCGCTCGGCGTGGGCAAAACCACGGAAGGAGAGCTATCAGGATTCGACGTCAATTTCGCTTTGGATTGCTCGATTTTTGACGCGACATCCTGGTTTTGCGGATCCAGAGCCAAGGCCTTCTGCCAAAAGCTAAGCGCTTGTGAGATATTGCCAAGGGCACGGTGGGTGTCTCCAATGTGTTCGTATACAACCGGGTCTGGGGGTGTTAGCAATTCGGCGGCGTGCATCAGTTCGGCAAGAGCCCGTGCGAAGTCGCCCTTCTTGAAATAGAACCAACCGAGACTATCACAAAACGCGCCGTTATCGGGCTCAATCTCAAGCGCCTTTTTTATGAACGCGCCAGCCTCATCGAGGTTGAGATTTCGATCGACCCACATGTAGCCGAGATAATTGTACGCACGCGCCGCTTTTGAGGGGTCCAGTTCAATCGATTTCTTGAGCAGGCTGGCGGCTTTGTCAACGAGTCCGGCTTGTTCTGCGGCCGCACCGTAGTTGAAGTAAAAGTTCCCGTCAATCAACTCTTCCTGGGACGACCTTGCCTCTTGCAAGGCCGCCTCAAAAATTGGTAAAGCGTCAGAATATCTCTTGGCTGTCGCAAGCGCTATCGCCAGGCTGTAACTCATCTGCGGGATATCGAATCTCCTTCGCGCTTCAAGCAGAGTGTTGATCGCGTTATCGTACTGTTTTAATTCAAGCTGAATTTCCGCCGCGTGCAGAAAATTTTCCGGCTGATTAGGCGCGAGGAGTAATGCCTGCTGGTAATTGGCGAGGGCTCGCTCTTTGTTTCCGGCCTCTTCATAGAGCCGAGCAAGGAACTCGTAGATCTCGAATTTCAGAGGATTTGTCTTAAGCATTTCCTCGAGATTCTGGATCGCCTGGTCGCGCTGACCGGTTTTCAGGAAGCTCTGTGCCAGCTTGTAACGAACATCCGCGTTATCCTTATTCAACTCGAGTGTTCGCAGATAAAACGGAATGGCGCTCGACACCTGATCGATCAGCACATAATCGTCTGCGATCTTCGCGTAGATCACGCCATTGTCACCGGCTAATCCGGCCGCCTTTTTCAGCAGCTGATCGATCTCGGAGAACTTCGATGCCGGAAAGCCCTTTTGACCGCTCTCGTAAAGTTGAATCGAAAGGTCAGCAAGGCTTATCCAGAAGCTGGGTTCTTTGCTGTCCAACTTCCGCGCTTTCCCCAGAATTGCCTGGGCATCCTTCTTCTGGTTGAGCGCCATGTAAATCTCAAACAGCGTCTCGTAGCCCGCCAAACTCTTTGGATCGACTTGAACGGCTTGCTCGGCGTATTTGACGGCAAGTTCCGGCTTTTTCAGCTGCTTGAAATAAAGGTAGGCCAGGTTCAAATAGGCTGAAGCTTCGTTTGGCCGGACCTTTGCTAAATCTTTCAGGACATCAATTCCGTTCGCGACGTCGCCGCGCTTCGCATAGTCGTGTGCGATCCGCACGGACAATTGCGGATTGCCCCCTGGATCGAGCTGAAGACTGCGGGTATAGGCCGCAAGCGCATCCTCGTAGTCGCCCTGCTCTTCGAGCAGGAGGCCTTCCATGTAAGAAGCCTGAGCCTCAGCTTTTTTCTCAAGCTCCTTTGGAAGTTGCTGTTCCGGAGTGGCCGGTCGGATGTCCGAATAAAATGTATCCTCCGGGCTTCGGTACCGGGGCGTAGGAGTGGCTCTTGTTCCAGAAGAGACGGGGGAAGCAGGACTGCAATCCCCTGTGTAAAGAAAAAGAGCCAGCGACGCGCCCAAACTTGCTCCATTTTGTAGCAATAGGCGTGCCGGCACCCAGACGCTCATGGAGCTAACTTAGAACTCAGGACTTGTATCGCAAACGCTTCTTATGCCGGTTTTCCTTCATGCGCTTGCGGCGCTTATGCTTTGCAATCTTCGCTTTTCTTCTCTTTTTCAGTGATCCCATAGCTTCGTTCGATCAGTGCTGGCAAAATGTTTTCCGGACCAGCCGCCGGTTGAATTGATACTAATAAACAACTTTATTCAACGGATACTCAATAATCCCTTCGGCCCCCAGATCTTTGAGTTCCGGTATGATTTCCCGTACGACCTTTTCGTCGATAACGGTTTCGATTGCAACCCACCCAGGTTGAGCCAGAGGCGAGACCGTTGGATTTCGTAGCGAAGGCAGGCGCTGCAACAGTTTCGGAAGCTCCGACTCTGCAAGATTCATTTTTAACCCTACCTTATTGCGCGCATTGAGTGCCCCAAGAAGCAACAAGACGAGCCGGTCAAGCTTGGTCCTCTTCCAAGTGTCTTTCATTGAGGTGCGATTGCCAATGATCTGGGGGTAAGATTCGGTTACTACCTCGATGATCCGCAAATTGTTGGCCGAGAGCGATGTCCCGGTCTCGGTGATTTCCACAATCGCATCGACAAGCTCCGGTACCTTCACTTCGGTCGACCCCCAGCTGAATTCGACATGCGCCTTGACCCCGCGTGATTCAAGAAACCGCGTCGTCAATCCAACGGCTTCGGTAGCGATCCGCTTCCCTTGCAGGTCGTTAATCGTTTGGATCGGCGAGTTTTGAGTGACCACAAGCACCCAACGAGTCGGACTGGATGTTGCTTTGCTGTACTGCAGTTTCTCAATCAACTCGACATCGGAGTTATTTTCTTCGATCCAATCCTTTCCTGTGATTCCACAATCAAGGTACCCGTGTTCTACGTACCGGCTGATCTCTTGGGCCCGCAGCAGCCGCACCTCAAGCTCCGGATCATCGATCGCGGGCTTATAAGATCTTTTTGAACCGGTAATCTGGAAGCCCGCTTTCGCGAACAAGTCAAGAGTCGACTCTTGCAGGCTTCCCGAGGGCAATCCTATCCGGAGTTTCGGCTGGTTCATGGCTTTTTGAGAAAAGGGGCGAATACTTACCTCTATACCCGGATGCTGGCTAGAGAAAACTTCCCTAGCCCGAAAATCTTGCGAGTCAAAGCGCTCGCAAGATTTTCGCGCTACAAAGCCGCCCAGGAGGCGGTATGTGTACAACGCTTTTAACACGGACACGGCTGGTACACGGGACGCGGGGTGGATAGCGGATGAGTAGAACCGAGCGCGCCTCGGGGAGGCGCTTCGAGAATAGGCCGGGGCTTCAGCGCCGGTACTTAAAAACAAAAAGGGGTCCCCCGTCCCGGAGGGCCGGGATGAGGCGGCGCGTAAGCTTCTGCTTAGCACGAAAAACCGCGAAGCTCGGTCCCAAAAGCACCTAAGATGCATCGCAACCCTTGCGGCAAAACGCATGCTATTTCGGCAGCAGGGCTCTTTGGAGAGAAGAGGTTAAAGACAGTTTGTTTCGATTCATGTATTTCAAAGCAGGCTCTTAAACGGACGCGAAGCGGCTGTTTAAGAGCTTTCTAGCCCGCAATGTGCGCGTGGCTCCTCGCACCGTGTGACTTTTGCGGGCTAGTTGGCGTTTGCATATTGTGTAGCACATCGTTATCAACAAAACATCCTATGCCACTAAACACTGAAATTCTTTCTCGGGCCGCAACCGAGGCCCGTGGTCTCGCTATGGATGCGGTCCAAGCGGCTGCCTCGGGCCATATCGGCCTTCCACTTGGTGCGGCCGAAGTTGGAGCCGTCCTATTTGGCCACGCGCTTCGGTATTATCCGGAGGACCCAAAATGGATTAATCGTGATCGTTTTGTACTTTCAGCCGGCCACGGCAGCATGTTCCTATACGCTTGGCTTCATATGGCCGGATATGATCTCTCCCTGGAGGAGCTGAAGAATTTCCGCCAGCTCCACAGCAAAACGCCCGGACATCCAGAATTTCATGAAACACCCGGAGTCGAAGCAACGACGGGACCTCTGGGACAAGGGGTTGGCAACGCCGTCGGAATGGCGATAGCGGCGAAGATGGCCGAGGCGCGGTTTAACACTAGAGATCACGTGATTTTCGATCACAAAATCATCTGCCTCGCCGGAGATGGTTGTTTGCAGGAGGGGGTTGCGGCGGAGGCTGCCTCGTTCGCCGGCCACCAGAAGCTGGACAACCTTATTCTCATTTATGACTCCAATGATGTGACGCTCGACGCGATGGCCATAAAATCGCAGAGCGAAAATACCGCCGAGCGCTTTGAGGCGTACGAATTCGAGGTCCACACCGTCAACGGCAACGACATGGAAGCTTTCCTCGAAGTTTTCGAGAAAGCCAGGAACTCCACCAGCGGCAAACCGCAGTTCATTGTCTGCAGGACGTTGATTGGCAAAGGCATCCCAGAAGTGGCAGGAACAAACAAGGCTCACGGCGAAGCAGGCGTGAAGTTCGTGGACGCTGCCCGCAAAGCAATGGGTCTTCCAGACGAGAAGTTCTATGTTTCGAACCAGACCCGCGAATATTTCGCCGCTCATCGACAGGAACTGAAAGGGGGCTACCTGGACTGGCAGGAAAAATTCAGTGCGTGGGAAACTGCAAATCCTGAACTCGCCGAGCTATTGCGGCGGGGCATCCGTCAAGAGGTTCCCCAAGACCTTCTGTCGCGAATTCCGGCCTTCCCGAAGGAGAGCAAGATCGCAACGAGAAAGGCAGGCAGCGACGTCTTGCAACCGATCGCTGAGGCTTATCCTCTGTTGATTGGCGGTAGTGCCGATTTGTACGGATCTACTTTGAACTACATCAACAAGGACAAGGATTTTGATCCCTCGAATCGCTCAGGGCGCAATATCCGATTCGGAATCCGTGAACATGGAATGTGCGCGATGCTGAACGGCATTGCATACCATGGAATCTTCCGCGCCTCCGGCGCAACCTTCCTGGTATTTGCCGACTACTGCAGGCCCTCGATCCGATTGGCTTCTCTGACGGGTCTGCCGGTGATCTATATCTTTACTCACGATTCGGTTGGGGTCGGCGAAGATGGTCCGACGCACCAACCGGTTGAAACGGTAAGCGGCCTACGTGTCATACCTAACCTGGACGTGATTCGGCCCGGAGACCCGGAAGAGACCGCCGGCGCGTTTGCCGCAGCTGTATCCCGGATGGAGGGGCCAACGTTGCTCGCGTTGTCTCGCCAGGTTATGCCAATCCAGAATGAGGTACCCGTCGACCTCCGTCGCGAAGGCGCATTTAGGGGAGGATATGTGGCAATCAAAGAGACGGGAGAATTGAAGGCAATAATCCTGGCGACCGGGAGTGAACTTCAACATGCAATCAGTGCGGCAAGACAACTTGGCGATGGTTTCCGCGTGGTTTCGATGCCTTGCACCGAGCGGTTTCTGCGCCAGGACCAAAGCTACCAGGACGAAGTGCTGCCTCCTTCTTGCCGAAAGCGAGTTGCCATTGAAGCGGGTGTAACGACTTTCTGGGCCCGCTTCGTTGGTCTTGACGGCAAAGTTGTCGGTATCGATCGTTTTGGCATGAGCGCTCCGGGAGGGAAGGTGATGTCGCAGCTTGGCATTACAGCGGAGAGCGTGGTAGCGGCGGTCAAAAGCCTGATTGGTTGATCGTTTAAACCGCCCTTTTGTCTGGGACTGGACCGATGTTATGCAAGCTTTGTCTGCCGCAACCAGGCATGCACCCAATGGGGCGCTTTTATTGGTTCCGCGGCTGCAAGGGACTGCAGCTCTCCAAGTCAATGTCGTTTTTCAGGGAGGGATGGCCTCCGCCTTCGCCAAGGCTTCCCGTAGCTAAATTTCTTATGATGCTCTGGCTGGTTGACGATGTAGGCCGTGACCCGAGCATCGGTCGCCTCTCGTGAGGCAGTCCTTGGATTGCCTTCTCGGAATTGCACCCCGCGACGCGGGGTTGGGAGTGCTTTCAGGGCGAGTCGCTTTTAAGTCTACCCAGGGCTAAAGCACCTGACTTCGCAAAGGCTACGTCGCGGCTGGCTTTTTGGCGTCACCTACCACAACATGAGGGGCGCCATAGCTTCAGCGACGGCGGCCTGGGCTAATCTGTTTAGCCGCTGCGTGGCGATCCACGCGTCAAGCTCTGGCTTAAAATTGGTTCCGCGGCGAAAAATGTCCAAACACCAGGGGACGGGGCGGAGCCCGTCCCTATCGGGGCAAACAAATGGTCAAAAACCGCTATTGGAGCTTTGATCGGGCCCTGGAGGGCGTCCGGTCCCTCGGCGTCGTGCTGGTCGATGCAAGCTTTGTTTGCCGCAACCAGGCATGCGCCCAGGTTTGGCTTTTATTGGTTCCGCGGCTGCAAGGGACTGCAGCCCTCCAAGTCAATGTCGTTTTTCAGGGAGGGATGGCCTCCGTGCCGTCCCATTTTTCTCTTCGTTATAAGGGCTAAACTGATTGATGGGACGGAACGGAGCCGGTCCCTCCCGGGTAAACCAATCGTGAGAAACGGCCATTGGAGCTGATCGTCCCAAAAAATCGTTGAAACCCGCAAAAGTGCATTCGTCCTTGATAATTCTCTATTTGTATATAGAGAAATAGCTTAATGTCGCCGGCCTTACTTTTGAACCCACCCGAAATACGTAACCTCTCAGCCGAGTTTGAGTCCGCTTCGCCCACGGAGGTTTTGCACTGGGCTTTTGAACAATTCGGCTGTCGCGCCGCAATCGGAACAAGTTTTCAAGGGGCAGGACTCGTTACCATTCATCACGCTGTCGTGGCCGGAATCGCAGTGCCGGTGTTTACGATCGATACCGGCTTGCTTTTCCCGGAAACCTTGGAACTCAAAAGGCGATTGGAGAAATTCTTTGACATAACAATCGAATCCCTCGTGCCGGAACTCACAGTCGAAGAACAGTCGCGCGAGATTGCACCAGAGCTGTGGAAGGTTAACCCCGATCTTTGTTGCACCATCCGGAAGGTCGAGCCCCTGCAGAGAAAACTTGGCTCGATTGACGCGTGGATCACCGGTTTGCGACGGGACCAGTCAACGGGAAGAGCGCGGACGCAGGTTCTGGAACTTTATGAATTTGACCGCTTGCGCGGCAGAAACATCCTCAAGATCAATCCGCTGGCAAACTGGTCGCGCGAACAAGTCTGGGATTATCTCCGGCTTCACAGGATACCATATAATCCCCTGGTAGATCGGGGGTTCCGCAGCATCGGCTGTTTTCCATGTACAAGGGCTGTGTTTGTTGGACAGGATGACCGGGCCGGAAGATGGACCGGGTTTGACAAAAAGGAGTGCGGCATCCACACGTTTTTGGGGGAAAACATTTAAGAGATGGACTCGAAGTACGCGCATCTCGACGCTCTGGAAAATCAAAGCATTTACATTTTGCGCGAGGCTTTCCGGAAATTTAAGCGCTTGGCAATGCTCTGGAGCATTGGGAAAGACTCCTCAGTGATGCTTTGGCTCCTGCGCAAGGCATTTTTTGGACATGCACCGATCCCTTGTGTGCATGTCGACACCAGCTATAAAATTCCGGAGATGATCGCGTTCAGGGATCGGCTCGCAAAGGAGTGGGGCATCAATCTCGTTGTTGGGCAGAACAAAGCGGTTTTGGAGCGCGGGGAGACATTTCCCAACGGCCGGATTACTCGCGTTGAGTGCTGCAGTCTGCTCAAGAAAGACGCCCTTCAGGCAATCATTGAGGAAAAAGATTACCAGGCGGTGATCGTTGGGATTCGTCGCGACGAAGAAGGCACCCGTGCCAAAGAGCGTTACTTCTCGCCGAGGGACAGAAATTTTGAATGGAATTTCAAGGACCAACCACCTGAGCTCTGGGACCAGTTCAAAACGGATTTCGATGCGGGCACTCATATCCGGGTACATCCGCTTCTGCACTGGACCGAATTGAATGTTTGGGAGTATATCGATCGCGAAGGCATCCCGGTCGTCAGCCTGTATTTCGCTAGAGACGGAATGCGCTACAGGAGTCTGGGGTGCGCTCCATGCACGAGGCCAGTCAAATCGAACGCTTCCAGCGTGCCTCAGATAATCGATGAACTACGCTACACCAATATCGCCGAGCGAAGCACGCGCGCCCAGGACCAGGAGGCGGAGGACGCGTTCGAGCGTCTACGGGCAAGCGGGTACATGTGAGCATTGGCGCGGCCGTTCTCAACGGCAGCCACGGATCGAATTTTGAATTGATCCAATTTTTCCGAAACTACCATTCGTTATGCCAGCCTTGGAACATGAACTCCCCGAATTGAGCGAGAACATTGTGACTGATCCAAAACACTCGGACTCCAATGCAAAACATTCGGACCCCAAAGAGCAAAACCCAACCACGCAGGTCGACGGGCAACCCTTGCGGATCGTCATTGTTGGCCATGTCGACCATGGGAAATCGACTTTAGTGGGCCGGCTCCTGTACGAGACTGGATCGCTGCCCGAGGGTAAATTCGAAAATATTCAGGCCGTTTGCCGCCGTCGCGGGATGCCGTTTGAGTGGGCATTTTTGATGGACGCGCTGCAAGCCGAGCGCGATCAGAATATCACGATTGACGTTTCGCAGATTTGGTTTCGTTCTGACGTACGTCCTTACGTAATTATCGACGCTCCCGGGCACAAAGAGTTTCTGAAGAATATGGTGACAGGCGCTGCGAGCGCCGACGCTGCTTTGCTTTTGATAGCCGCAAACGAAGGCGTCCAGGAACAGAGTAAACGGCATGCATATCTTTTGAGCATGCTTGGCGTGGATCAGGTCATTGTCCTGGTCAACAAAATGGATCTCGTGGACTATTCCGAGCCGGTCTTTCGGCAAATCGAATCCGAATATCGCGACTTTCTTGGAAAACTCAGAATTCGACCCTTGAGGTTTATCCCGATCGCGGCGAGAGAAGGATT
>Ga0306922_10004828_pt1 | contig 12803 bp, 11 predicted proteins | sample sta12Cox44000082_FD_203758 | JGI IMG/M metagenome (GOLD analysis project Ga0306922, IMG submission 203758) | Lab enrichment of tropical soil microbial communities from Luquillo Experimental Forest, Puerto Rico - statoxic.12C.oxic.44.000.082 (v2)... | ecosystem: Environmental > Terrestrial >... | reverse complement strand
ACGTCAAAAATGCTCGGCGGATCTTGACTCTACACATCACGATGTGTAGAATTACACACATAGGGGTTGCGATGCCTACAAATCTTGCTATCGACGATCGTCTGCTGGAGGAAGCGCAGAGAGTTGGCCGACACCGGACGAAGCGAGAAACCGTGACGGTTGCGCTACAGGAGTACATCGAACATCGCAAACAACAAGAAATCCTGTCTTTGTTCGGGGACATTGACTACGAACGTGGTTATGACTACAAGCGAGAGCGCAAGGCAAAGCGCCTATGAATGTTTTGGTAGACACATCTGTTTTTTCCCTGGCGCTTCGTCGAAAAAACGAAAGCTTAAGTACGAACGAAAGACTCCTAGTCGCCGAGTTATCAGAACTCATCCGAGAAGGACGGGCCCGAATGATCGGACTAGTTCGGCAAGAGCTCCTCTCGGGAATAAAGACAACGGAACAATATGAAAGATTGAGGGTTAACCTTCGGTCCTTCCCGGATGAAGTCGTCGACACGTCTGATTACGAAGAGGCCGCAAAGTCTGGCAATCGGTGCAGGACGAAGGGAGTTGCAGTATCGATTGTAGAAATCCTTCTATGCGCTATCGCGATCAAGAGGCAGTGGGCGATCTTTACCACTGACCCTGATTTTTCCAGCTACGCAAAGGTCCTACCCCTCCGGATTCATACTCCTCGACGAGGATAATTCACTGTACCAATTCGCGGACAGTCAACGGAGTGTGGGTACCGACATAGTGGCCTATGGCTTCTACCGCAGCTGCGACAAAGGTTGCCCAAGAGTTGCCCAATTGAGGGGTGGGATTTATGCTGCTCCCGGTCGTAAGCGACACCGAATAAGGCACTTAGATTTTTACATTGCCCGGCTGTTAACCGAAGGGTTGCTAGTTCGAATCTAGCCCGGGGAGCCAGCTCTGCTGCTTTACCCTCAACAAACTTTGTGCAATCCAGCACGTTCAGCAATATCCGCAAAGATGCGATGCAGTCGAGAGCTGAAATCTGCCCAACTTTGGGATACGAAGACATAGCGGGACGGATGATTGCCGCTTCCCTCAAGCCAGGCGCGAACCGCGCGCCTTTCAGCGACTCGGGTCTGCCCACTTCAAAAGCAAAGCTCAATCGAAGACGTTTGCTCATTCAGGCAGGCGTCACGCAAGGAACTACCTGACGACTATGGCGGCGGTAGAGACGGAAATCCTCATCCGTCGTCAAGACGATGGGATCCGCAAGTGTTTCAGTCATGCGAACAAGGCACGCATCGGCAAGGCCCATCGGAATGTTTGCATATTTTTCGATCAGCCTCACAACAGGCTCGACATTTTCCGCAAGTTCGAAGGTAACCAGTAGGGCGCGGCGGCGAAGTAGCGCGCCGAGATTGGTTGCGCCACGCTCTCCGAGAAGGTGGAAGGCCTCGGACAGAACGGCTTCGCAGGTGGACCAAGGTGGCGGATATTCAGAGGCCTGCATCATAGCCCATTCGTGGTGATTGTCGCGGCTGCTCAGGAGTGCAACCACAAATCCAGCATCAGCGAGTACGCTTCTGGCCATAACCCGTGTTCTGCAAATACTGGTTCTTGCGGGCGCTTAGGTCAGTCGGTAAGCCGTCTACTGATCCGATGAGGTCCTTAATGGCATTGAGGGACGTAGTGGGACGCCGCTTGCGAGGAGCGAGCTCGAGCCTCTCGCGCACGACGTCTGACTTCGAGATCTTACGACCCCGAGATTCGGCTTCGATGTCCGCCACCAAGGGCTCGGGTAATCGCACAGTGAGAGTCTTCATGCTTACACTGTATTACATACGCGGCAGATACGCAAGACACAGTGAGAGGAAACAGGAAACATGGTTCCGGCCTTCAAGCGTTGCCTCGCTTCTTTAATAGCGGAGGTAAATATTTCTCGGCATCACCGAAGGCGACATCAGGCGCGAAAGAAGCGGACACCACGGCTTGTGTAGGTGTCAATTATTTGCTGAACGCGGCGCCGAGAATGGCCCGAATAAGGATGTTTGCATCGAGAACAATCATCTCAGCGGGATGTGCCTTTCCCGCGTCGACGCGGTTCCTTAAACTCAGTCACTAGCTGCTCTTCATCCACATCAGCGAGTACAGTGGCAAGGCGTTCCGCTGCGGCCTTGAGTTCAGAAATCTCCGCTGTTTTGGGGCGCTTTCGACGTGTGGGAACGTAGACACCAAGAGTTTCTCCGCGCCGGGTAACGGCAACTGGCGTGTCTGACTCCAGGAAACTGGCGATCCGTTCGCGGAACTCGCGGACGCCGACTTTGATGGTACCCATGGCTATACTCCTCGATCTAAGTGTACATTTATGCGTACGCACTTGCAACACTTGTACCAAGTTGCCTGTAATCGGAGCGGATTGGAACCTCGTTCAAGTTCCATAGGCTCGGACAGCCAAGGAGTGCAGACATGATCAGCCATGGCTTCGATCGCGGCCGCGCCAATTGAAAGAGGTTGCCCAAGCTCCATTCGATGTGCTCAATTGTAAACACGCGAGAAAGTCACTCCGAGCGAAGGGCTTCCATTACGTTGACGCGGGCGGCGCGGGCCGCGGGCAAGAATGATGCAACGACGGCGACGGCCATCAGCAGGAATGCGGAAAGGATTACCGGCAAAACGTCCGGCATTCTGACTTCGACGAGAAGCCTCCCGGCTAATTTCGCCAACGCGAAGCCGGCTATCGCTCCGGCGACCACTCCGCCGCCGGCCATGATGGCGCCCTCGGCGATGACACCCGTCAAGAGGTGACGGGGCTGCGAGCCAATCGCGAGGCGAATGCCAAACTCGCGCGTGCGCGCGCTGACCGAAAAGGAGAGGACGCCCGCGACTCCGACGATGGCGATGACCAAAGCAACCGCGGCGAATCCGCCAAACACGATGCTGTTGAGGCGGTCCGGAGTGAGAACCTCGGCGCGAATGTCGGCGAGCGTAGCGGCGTGTTCGACCGGTTGATCGACCGCCATTTCGCGAATGATGCGCGTAACGGGCGTGACCAGCGCGTAAGGATCCATGCGCGTGTGGACGAACAGGCGTCCGCCGAAGAGACCGACGCCGTTGTCGGAAAGATTGTCGGGGACCTGGCCGAACGGGTGATAGATGGTGAGCGCGGCGGCAGGGACGATGTGTTCATCGTCCACGTCGGCGGAGATGCCGACGATGCGGCGCGGTCCTTTGCTCATGCTGATGAAGTCCATGACCGGGTCGGTCCACATGATGTGCCGATTGAGGGCATCCTGGCCGGGGAACATTCGCTGAGCGACGCTCTGGCTGATGATGACGACGAGCTCGCCGCCGCGGCGGTCGTCGTCGTTGAAGTCGCGGCCTTGAACAATGGGCACACCCAGCGCGGCGAAAAAGCCCGGAGAGACCACGCGGAACTGCGCGCGCGGATCTTCGTCATGACCACCTTTGACGTGGCCTTCGCCGGTGAAGTTGAAGCCTGGACCAAAACCGTTGGCATCGCGCCAGGGGATGGTGGTGCCCTCGGCAACGCCGTCGACGCCCGGGAGTTCTTTGATGCGGCGTAAGGCTTCGCGATTGAAATTGATGATCTGGTCGGCAGTTTTGCCGTAGGACATTACGGGCATATTCATGGCGAGGACGCGGTGCATGTCAAAACCGGTTTGCGTCGCCTGCAGGGTGAGGAGGGTCTTGATCAACATGCTCGCTCCGGCCAGGAGCATGAACGAGGCGGCAATTTGTGTGACGGCGAAGATGCGGAGGCGGCGGCTGGTGCCGCCAGTGATGCGGACGCCGCCGCTGCTAAGGTTGACACCTTGCGAGGCGGTGGCGGTGGGCAAGCGCGGAACGAAGGCGAGAAGTGCCGCCGCGGCGATGGCCAGGCCCGCGCCAAGCCAGAGCATGCTGGAGTCGATCTTGAGGTCGAGCGCGCGCACCGAGAAGCGAGAGGCGTAGCGTGCGAGGATGTTCACCATCGGACTGGCGCTGACTACGCCGAGAATCGCGCCAGTAGTGCAGAGGACCAAGCTTTCGGCGAGCAAGAGACGACGTAATGTGGCGGTGCTTGCGCCCATGGCGGCACGAACGGCCAATTCTCCTTCGCGGCGCACGGTGCGTGCGAGAATTAGGTTGGCTACATTGCAGCAGGCGATGATGAACACCAGTCCGGAGGCGCCGAGCAGGACCAACAGGACGGTGCGAGCGCCGGAGGTAATTTCGTCGCGGAGCAGCTTCGCGTCAATGCTGAATTGGCCGCTTGTCGGATAGGCTTCGGGGTGATCTTTCTTCATTGCGGAGTAGGCGGAACGCAACTCGGCTCGAGCTTGGTCGAGAGAAACGCCGGGAGCGAGACGGGCGAAGAGCTCGGTCATGCGGTGAACGCGGCCCGTGACCATCGTGGCAGAAAGGTGATGCGGGCTGGTGACAACATTGGCGATAAGCTCGGTGTCGGCTGGGTAGGGAACGGAAGGCTCGAGGACGCCAACGATGGTTGCGGTGCGCGTATCGAAGCGAACCTGCTTGCCGATGACCGTAGGATCGCTGTGGAGGACGGTGGTCCAGAAGCGGTAGGTGAGAACGACGGCGCCTGCGGCACTTTGGCCGTCATCTCGCTTGTCCAGCAGGCGGCCGAGCACGGGCTTGAGGCCCATGACCTCGAAATAGGAGCCGCCTACAACGCCAGCGCGCACCTCACGTGGGTCGCCGAGGCCGATCATGGTGAAGCCGATGACGGAGAAGTCGCCAAATTCGCCGACGGATTTGACGCTGGCGCGGAGGTCCTGGAGTTCGGGGACGGAGAAGCCGTTGTCGTCGGCGCCGATGCCCGGGGCGCTCTGTCGAATGTAGATCAGGCGATCTTCATCGCGATTGACCAGGGGACGGAGCAGGACGCCGCGCACCAGCGTGAAAATAGCAGCATTGGCTCCGATGCCGAGCGCCAGCGTGAATATGACGGCGCAGGCAAGGCCTGGAGTACGCATTAGAGACTGAACCGCAAATTTGAGGTCACGGACGAATGACATGCTTTCACCCCTGTTTGGGCGGCGTGGGCAGGCTTGCTACCGGCTTTGGCCGTCACATTGTAGGTCACTTAGAGCCGTGGAGATAAGTCCCGTCTTCCGATGAGGACAGTTTGTGTCCAGATTCGGACGCATACATTCGCGTAGTTTCTCTCTTATTGCGCACTCTGGACGGCTTGATCCGCCCCACTAGTTCGTCGAACGGACGCCGTCCGTTTCGACATTCCCTTCAAATAATTTTCAGGAGTCCTGCGGCAGCCCTAGCCCAGTTGTGGAATCTTAGGCCCGTCAAACTGGCGCACGGCCGTTCGTACCCTGTCGGCTTCGGGCATGAGGCGTCGATTCATGGCCAACAGTTCGAACACTTTTGTAAGTCTCTATCCGACTTACAGAAAGCTATTTGATCGGATCTTTCATGGACGAAAACAGAGGGCTGGCCCCCCGGCCGTGGTGGCCCCAGTTAGGCTCCCCCAAGGCGACGATTTTAGAACTTTTCTCGCAGACTTCGTGTCAAACCTGCCACACACGTCCTCGCTGATGCTGGATTTGTAGTTGCACTGCTAAGCAGCCGCGACAATCACCACGAATGGGCTGTGACGCAAGCCTCTGAATTCCGTCCACCATGGTCGACGTGCGAAGCCGTTCTGTCTGAGGCTTTCCACCTTCTCGGAGACCGTGGCGTAGCCAGTCTCGGCGCACTACTTCGCCGCCGCGCTCTACTGGTTACCTTCGAACTCGCTGAAAACGTGGAGCCTGTCGTCAAACTGATCGAAAATATGGAGACCTTCCGATGAGCCTCGCCGACGCTTGCCTAGTTCGTGTGACCGAAACGCTTGCTGATCCCGTCGTTCTGACGAGGGACTCAAACGCCGTCCCTTTCCCCAGACCCCTTTTCCTGCCAAAGCTTACAAAACGACTCTTACGAACACGGAAACTGTGAACAAGAAATTTGTGCCAACGAAGGGGTTCACCTCAATGGCCTTGGAACAAGTCTGGAACATTTGAGGGAGAAGAATTTGCACCCTTTTGGCCCTAAGCGACGGCCGAACAACGACTTACAATTTCAGACTCTTATCGGTCCGCCGCTTTGAGTTACTTTTGTCGGTACCTTTGATGCTGGAGTATGAATCAGTCCTGACTCGCACTGAAAATCTTGCGGCAAGCGGAGCGAGCAGAGAGGATGTATCGGCCGTGCTGGACGAACTGGCCTTGATCGGGAAGCGAGTCGAGCTTGTGATTCGCACACGACCGATGCTGCCAGATCCGAATGATGAGATGGTTCTGGAAACGGCCATCAATGGTAGTGCAGATGCCATAGTCACTTTCAACGAACGGGATTTTAGACCCGTAATCGCGCCTTTTCGTTGCTCGGTTGTACGCCCTGGAGAAGTGGTTCGCCGATTAGCTGAGGAAGAAAAGGAGTGAAGTCATGAGACGAAGCAATTTTGCTTTGCGCGTACCGCCGACTCTGTTGGCGGAAGCGCGCAAAGCCGCCGAATCGGAAGGCGTGGCTCTCAACCAACTGATCACTCTCGCACTGGCGGAAAAGGTTTCTGCCATGCGCACTGACAAGTATTTTGAAGAACGCGCGCGACGGTCCGATTCTGCCGAGGTCAACCGGATTCTCGCTCGGATTGGCAAGCACAATCCCCCCGCCGAGGGTGATGAACTACCACTGCAATTTGCCGTAAGGAAAGCAAAAAAGAAGAGCAGAAGACCCGATTAAACGGCTATCAGGGACAAGCTCACAGTCAGCTCATGCGAATCGATGGTCCCAATCTTCGGTTCGGAAAGCATCGAAGTCTTGCACAAGAAACGCGAACTCAACAAAACCCACATCGAGAAATCGAGCAAACGATTCCGGATTTCTCCGGCAGTTTTTTATAAGACTTCCATGCAACCGTGGAGCTCGTTCGCTCTCGTTTTGCTTTTAGTACCGTTGATGGTGCCTCAAATGAAATTGCTACCGACATTTGGAGAATAGCGACTCACCCAATCGTCGGCAGGACTTCCGTCAGGTTCGCCACAATCAGTAGCGGAACGGTTTACGTCTCCGAGAAAAGTCCCTAAAATCGTCCACTCGGGGGAGCCATTCTTCTCCTAAATTATCAAGCTTTTCGGCGGCTTCCTGGCTAGCCGCGACATAACGGCTCGGTGATATACTTCGCCAGTTCCCATCGCCATGTCGCTCGACAAACCATCGCGTCGGGATTTTCTCCGCACGACTTCCTCGGCAGCGATTGGCTCCGCGGTAACGGCTCCGGCTGGAAGGCCGATCGCAAACAATCCCGTTCCGTCTCCGTTCTCACGTGAAGACCTCTTCCACCAGGGTCCGCAGCGCGAGTTTTGCGGCGACAGAAGCACTCAAATCGCCATGCCTATCGGCGGCATCGGCGCCGGCTGCATCTGCTTAAACGGCTACGGTGGCTTGCAGGACTTTTCCATCGCCAATCGCCCGGCCACCACTGCGCTTCCCGAGGGCTTCTCCTCTTCGCGAGCTGGCTTCGCTATTCTTCACGTGAAGGGCTCTACGCCGCTTACCAAGTTGATTGAGGGTCCGTTCCCCGTCCTGAAAATTTTCGATCAGGGTTTGCAGGGTGAAGGATACCGCCGCGGCGGTTTCGAAGGTTTCCCGCGTTTCAACCAGTGCGTCTTCACGGGAGAATTTCCGCTCGCGCACGTCGAACTGACTGATCCTGCCCTCCCACTCGGTGTAAAACTCGCCGCGTGGAACCCGTTCATTCCCCTTGACGACAAGAATTCCAGCATGCCCTGTGTCGTCCTTGAATACACAATCCAGAATCCGTCCGTGCAGAAAGTCAGTTTTGAACTGTCCTATCACCTTTCTCATCTGGCGTCGGGCTGTGCCGAAGACGCTTCTCGTAGCCGTAACGCCGTGATTCCTGGGCGCGGTGTGTTCCTCTACAACGTCGAAAGTCCCAACGCCGAAGCCTTTGGCACCGCCTGCGTTGTCTCTCTCACTGAAGTTCCGCGAATCAAAGCCATGTGGCTGCGCAGTCCTGGCTGGGAATTCGACTCGATCTCCGCACTATGGCGTGAAGTTTCCACCGGCACCTTTACGGAAAACGCTGGCTCCAACGATGTCGACAAGGACGGCCGTAACGGTGGTTCGATCTTATTTTCTGGCGAACTCGCTCCCGGCCAGTCGCGGACGTATCCGATCGCTATCATCTGGCACTTTCCAAACGCCTATCTCCAGGTTGGAGGAGTGGCCACGCCCGAAGCGCTGTCACAAGGTTCCAACGAATGCCGCACCTTCCCCAACAATACCTCTCCACCGTGGCGGCCTTTCTACGCCGGTGTGTGGACCGACGCTCGCGAAATCGCGACTTACCTCGAACAGAACTACTCTACACTCCGCGCTCGCACTTTCGCGTTTCACCAAGCGCTTTTCTCCTCTACCCTTCCTCCGTACGTCCTCGATGCTGTCTCCGCCAATCTCGCGATCCTGAAATCGCCAACGGTGCTTCGCCTCGAAAACGGCGATCTTTGGGGATGGGAGGGGTGCTTCCCTGACGCTGGCTGCTGCTACGGCTCCTGCACGCACGTCTGGAACTACGCGCAGGCCATTCCTCATCTGTACCCAAAACTCGAACGCACTCTCCGCGAACTCGAATACCTTCGCTCCATGGACGAGCGCGGCCACGTCACCTTCCGCTCTGCACTTCCCGAAGGCGACGTGAAACACGACTTTCACGCCGCCTCCGATGGCCAGCTAGGCGGCATCATGAAGCTCTACCGCGACTGGCAGATCTCGGGCGATACCGCTTGGCTGCAAAAGATGTATCCGCTCGCCAAACGCAGCCTCGACTATTGCATCCGCACCTGGGACCCCGACCATCGCGGCGCCCTCTTCGAGCCGCATCACAACACATACGATATCGAATTCTGGGGACCCGACGGCATGTGCACCGGCATCTACCTCGGCGCCCTCTCCGCCTTTTCGTACATGGCGCAAGCGCTCGGCCACACCGATGATGCGACGTTCTATTCCGGTCTCGCCTTGCGCTCAGCTCGCTTCCTCGAGCAGGAGCTCTTCAACGGCGAATATTTTCAGCAACAAGTTCAATACACAGGACTGCGCAACACGTCCTTTGCCGAGTTGGTGGCCAAAGTGGATGAACACAGCAGTGAAATGCAGCAACTCCTGAAGCGCGAGGGGCCAAAATATCAGTACGGCAGCGGCTGCATCTCAGATGGCGTTATCGGCCTTTGGATGGCCTGCATGTACGGCATCGAGACTCCGCTCATCGACACAAAAATTCGGTTGGCACTGCAGTCCATCTTCAAAAACAACTTCAAGACCGACCTCAGCCAGCACGCCAATGCGCAGCGTCCCGGTTACGCTATGGGCCACGAACCCGGTCTACTCCTTTGCAGTTGGCCGCGCGGTGGCAAACCCACCCTGCCATTTGTTTATTCCGATGAAGTCTGGTCCGGCATCGAATATCAGTTCGCTTCTCATCTAATTGCCGAAGGCCTCGTTGAAGAAGGTCTAACTGTCGTCAAGGCCACACGCAGCCGCTACGATGGCCGTGTCCGCAATCCCTGGAACGAGTACGAGTGCGGCAACTACTATGCGCGTGCCATGTCCAGCTACGCCTTGCTATCAGCCGCGTCTGGCTTCCGTTACTCTGCTGTTGACCGCACGCTTCACTTTGGTCCTCGGCTACCTATTCGCCCGTTCCGCTGTTTCTTCTCCACCGCTCTCGGCTTTGGCACCATTTCCCTCGACCGGCAGACCATCACGGTCGAGCTTCTCGAAGGCGAACTCCCCTTGGAGAAACTCGTCTTCACCGATCAAGCTAGCGCGTCGAATCTGCCAGAAGCCCGCCCCGGCCCCACGCCTCGCGCCCTCGATTGGAGGATCACCATACGCCCTAGCTCACTGGCCGTTCTCCACCTCTGACTAGCGGCCACGTCTCTCCAGCCAATCGTTTTTGCATTGGTGCGAGACTTCTTGGCACCTTCCAGGGTTTGCTGGAAGACTAAGCGCAAGTTTCAAAGACTAAAGTCGAAAAGTTCCAAAATCGTGCACTCGGGGGAGCCAAGTCTTTCTTTTGCTTCGAACAATTACGACCGACCGAATTTTCAGTTTGGCTGGGCTGCCTTTCGCGTCTTAATTACTCTGCGCTGACTCCGCTCTGGAATTGTCTGGTATCAGCGTGCTTAGGAAGTGAATAATTTGTTTCTGCTCCTGTTCCTGTGCGGGAGTGGTGCTTGTGTTTTGAGCGAGCTCCGCGAGCCGCGCCGACAGAACTTGCATTGCGCCTTCACGCGAAACATAAGCAACCTCCTGGACGGAACTGATCACCCAGCCTCTTTTCGTCTTCTCGAATTCCAGAGACTCTTCTTTCCAGCGCGGTTGAGCGTGCGCGTACGAATCCGGAAGAGTGCCCAACGATTCGATCGAAACGAGCGCAGTTCCGCGCTTGCCTTTGATTTGAACCGCGGAGACGCGAATCTCGCGATAAACAATTGTCGGCTTTCCCAAGCTATTCAGAGCGCGCGTGCGAAGGGATTTGGCGGAATCCTGATTCATTCCAATGAATCCGGCCGCGACTTCGTCCGGCGTAGGATTTCTTCCGGCCACTTGCAGAACGATCTCTCGAGGAGTTTCGAAAGTTCCTGAACCGGATGGGTCAGCAGCCGGGGCACAGCTCGACGAAGGCAAGGGTTTTAACAGTTTGGATGACGGATAATTCTCCGAACCGCGGCTGGCGGCGGGAAGGCGTTGGTGGTTCGCGTCGCGCGCAGCGTCGAGCGTTTGGCTGGAGCGGAGCGGCTTTTCCGTCCTGTAACGGTAGAAACGAGCGATACCACGCGACCGCCAGTAGGGCGAGTCATAAAACTGAGTGTCGGGACCTGAGCGCACAGAACTGAAGAAGGAGTGTTCTTCGGGGTCGATGACGATGCCGACATGCCCGCGCCAAACAACCAGATCGCCGGCTTGGGGCTTGTGGACACGCATGAAATTTGTGTTGCCGATGTAGAGTTCGCGCGAACTGACATAGTCGTAGGGGAATCCAGCTTGTTCGTAAACGTCGTGAACGAAATGCGAACAGTCCGTTTCGGATTCGGAGTCGGCGTCCACCGTTGAAATGGTGGCCAGAATCTTGCGGCCCTCTGTTTTGGTTACGGGACGCGGTTCAAGCGGGTGCACGGTGGCCGGCTGGATATCTTGGCCGAAGGCTGCCGGGGCGATCGCGAGGCACAGTATTACGAAAAGGAATCGACGTCTCATTCTCTGAGTCTGGCAGACCGCGGCGATAGCCGAACTGACTATGCCGCGAACAGAGCACTGTCCTAGGGTACAGGCTCCTTTTTCTTTACGTTTGGCTGGAGAACAAACAACTTGCTGGAAACCTTAAGGCTGGAAACTAACAAGCGGCTGCGAACCGCTCATATTTAAGATGTGCGGACAATCTCCGGGGTTGCAGGGCGGGTGCCTCTTGCAAGTTGTCTGGGCTTCCACCAGTTGCACCGATTTCGTCCTTATTCCGTGCCGAATGGTCAGTAAGACCGAAATAAACAGGCGTAATCGACTCAAGTGAGCATATGTCTGAGGTTTCACTCCTCCGGAGATTCAAGTCCTTGTACTTCCGCTTTAAGAAAATCTCGATGCGATTTGTAGTGCCGCCGCACCAACATTTGTTTTCGTGATTAGCTCGATCGGCTTTTTCCGTCCTGGAAGGGCCGGACAGAGGCATCCGCCGGTCAGAGGCCAAACATGGAATTGACCCCGGCACGTTGAGGCCTGTCGGAGGTAGTCTCGCTGCGCGCCGGAAGGGACGCGGGCGCCTGTTCGGTTCCAACAGTCGGACCCGGCGCTTGTTTTTGAGTGACTGGTTGAGTTACGGGTTCGGCTGCTGTCGCTGGCGCACCAGCTCTGCGCGATTCAACCGCGATCGGTCTCAGATATGCGAGGTCGTGAGGTTCTTCAGTACCGGGCTGAACAGGCGGAAAAGACAAGTTGTTTTGATGCTCCATCGCGCTCGCAATGCGATGCAACTGCCAGATAAGTTTGTCCAGGTCTTTCGACTTACCAAGACTCAAATTACGGTCCCATAGAAAGCGAATCAACAACACCATTGTGACCAGCAGCCCCAAAGCGAGTGTGCCCAGAATGATGGTTACGAGAGCGGAATCTGAAGACATGGTTGATGGAGTCATATAACCTCCAGGCGGTAGGCGTCAAAAAGGGTAAGCGAGGGCCCGCCGCGACTATTGCGCTTGCACTAGCGGCATCTGTGACGAGACCTGCAGCTCGAGCATCATCGCAATGCGCCGGTCCAGTTGGAAGAAAGTTGCCGATTTCTTTCCGTCCAGTACTTGAGATACGATTGGCACGTACTTCTGCCTTAGACGTGCAGTCTCAATGTCCTCGTCCAACCACCGCCTGATAAACGACAGGGATTGCTCACTCGTCAGTTTTCCCCAATTGTCGGCATACTCTTGAATCAGGCCGAACTTTTTGTCGTTGATCGGAATCAACTCTGACACGTACTGGTCGTATATGGGCCAGAATTTTGTCGATTCCGCGTCGGTAAGGCTCAGGTTCGCAGCAATCACCTGTTTTCTCTTGGAGCGGAGATCCTTTCGGAGCAGATCCAAATCTCGATCGCTGATCGTATGTTGAACACTCTCTTGTGGCGGATTGGTCTGGGCTTTCGTCCTCGCCCCCCAGGCCATCGTCGTTCCTACTAGAATCACCATCATTAGTCGCTTCAACACGCCCTCCTCAGCTTGAACAAGCAGTCTTGGAAGCTACCGCGTAAAT
>Ga0306922_10004827_pt1 | contig 12807 bp, 15 predicted proteins | sample sta12Cox44000082_FD_203758 | JGI IMG/M metagenome (GOLD analysis project Ga0306922, IMG submission 203758) | Lab enrichment of tropical soil microbial communities from Luquillo Experimental Forest, Puerto Rico - statoxic.12C.oxic.44.000.082 (v2)... | ecosystem: Environmental > Terrestrial >... | reverse complement strand
GACAGGAGGCGCAGCTCATGCCCCTCGAAGGTGATGCCGGCGGGGGTGCGATGCGTCCAGGTCGACAGCAGCAAACCGCGGCGCAGATCGAGCTTGCGGATACCGACGCGCACTTCGCCCTCGCGGCCCAGTAGCGATTTTCCGTCCAGCAGGATGCGGACGCGTGACCAGTCGGCGACCGGCACCAGCGCGGGCACCGGCGGCTCAATGTTGGGTACATCAAAGAGGCCGGCGACGTAGCAGCGCGGCCAGGATGCCCATCTGCTATATCCCAGCCAGCCTACCCAGGTCGGACCCCGGCTGACCGAGCGAGCCGCGCGCATGCCCAGAAATCCGTTGCCGAACGCGAAGCGGGATTCAACGGCGCTCTCGGTCAGCACGCTGTAACCTTCGTGGTTGAGGACCCAGTCGGGGTCCTGCGTCGGTTGCAGTGCCTCAAGCATCAGGCTGTTCCTCCCAAGGCGGTGTGGGGCGTTGGTCAGGCAACCAGTTCGCCCAGATCATTCACCGCCAGATGCGCGCCATGGCGCCGAAGCTCCTCGGCATCCCCTTGCGGGCGACGCCGATTACGAGGCCAAAGCCCCCGCAGACCCGGCCTCCACTCCCGAAAGTGCGTCCTCGATGACGCCCGCCCGCCCGGGCTCAGCCCCGAGTAGCTTTGCTCCCATCAGAAATGTATCCGGAGCGGGTTTCCCGGCCAAGTGCCGCACATGAATCATGTTGCCATCGACTTGTGCGTCGAAGGCGCCATCCAATTTGGCGGCCTTTAAAACAACCGTGCAGTTCTGGCTCGAAGTGACGACGGCGAGGCTTGAACCCCTGATGGCGGAGCTGGTGGATGAGTTCAACGCTTCCCTCGTAAGGCTCGACTCCCTTATCTTCGATGATCTTGTTGACCAGGTCGTTCTTGCGGTTCCCGAGGCCATCCACTGTTTCGGCCTGCGGGGGGTCGTCGGGGGTTCCCTCGGGGAGATGGATATTGCGTGATGTCAGAAAGTCGCGAACGCCGTCGTAGCGGGGCTTTCCGTCTACATAGAGCCGGTAATCCGTGGCGATGTCGAAGGGGCGGAACGCTTCGCCTCTCCGGGTTGCACGCTTTGAAGGTACTCGTCAAACATCTGTTTCCAACACGCCGCGTGAATGCTGGCGGTGTCGGTGATTACACCGTCGAGGTCGAGCAGGACGGCGTCGTACTGGTCACGCGTGATCGCATATTTGCTTTTGGGCTGCCGCGGTCGCGCTCCATTTGTTTCGCTCACAGTGTCGTCCTCCCTGTCTCTACTGTTCGCCGCTAATCAAGGAGAGGCCCGTTCCAGACCCTCACGGCGGGTGTGTCCCGGTAATAGCTGAGTACGCACAGCGTGCCCGTATCCAATAGGAAGTGCTGCCCGGCGCTCGCGGGCAGCCCGATCCAACGCGCGACGAGCGCACGCAGTACATGACCGTGCGCGAACATCGCCACGTCGCCGGAAGTGGCGCGCGCCCGGGCGATGACCCGATCCGTCCGGATACCCACCTGCTCGGGTGTCTCACCGCCCGGACAGCCGTCGCGAAAAACCAGCCAACCCGGCCGGGTCTCGTGGATCTGTGCCGAGGTCAGCCCCTCGTATTCACCGTAATTCCACTCGGACAGGTCGGCATCGATGACGGCTGAAGCGCCCAGACCCGCCAATTCGCAGGTTTCGCGCGCGCGTTGCATCGGGCTGCAGAGAACGATCGCAAACCGCTCCTTGGCTAGTACGGGGCGTAGCCTCTCGGCGAGCCGACGCCCGTTATCGGTCAAAGGTATATCCGTTGTGCCCGTATGCTGACCGCTCAGGCTCCACGCCGTCTCCCCATGTCTGATCACGAACACGTTCACGTGCCTATACCCCTGTTCAGATGTGGCCGGTCTGGGTCGAACAAATTCTCAGGTCCCGGCCATTTATATCAGTCGTCGCGCCACTCGCGGCGATGCGGAGGACTGCCGGCAGCCACCGGCGTGGTCTCCATCTCATTCGTGTACCTCCCGAGGCTGGCGGCGCTGTTGCAGCGAGCCCGCTGGTACAAGGCCTGCCGGCCGACCCCCAGGTTCTCGTCCCTGCCATGCCACGTCTCAGCTCGTGATCCTGGAGGGCGCGCCCGCAGGAGAAACTGATCCTCCACGGTTTGGGCCCAGGCGATCTGTTGATTGCGTCCAGGTGGGCTGTCGCCACCCGATCCTCTTGGCCACCCGACAAGAACACGATGCCGGGCACTGCCGCGGGCACATGGCGGCGCAAGCAGCGCAGCGTCGCGGTCGCGACTTCCGCCACAGAGGCTGAATGCGCCCATTCCTTGCCCGCGATGACCATATTGGGCTTGCGCAGCATCACCTCCAGCGAGACATATTGCTCAAACAGAGCATCGAACACGGCCTGGAGGACCTCGCCGGTGACTTCCTCGCACCGCTCGATTGTATGCGATCCGTCCATCAACACTTCCGGCTCAACGATCGGCACGAAATGTTGCTCCTGGCAGAGCGCGGCGTAACGCGCCAGCGCGTGTGCATTCGCGCGTACGCAGGCAGGGCTCGGCAGAGCTTCGGTGATGTGGATGACTGCCCGCCACTTCGCAAAACGGGCGCCCATCGTGTGGTACTCCGAGAGGCGGTCTCGTAAACCGTCGAGCCCCTCGGTGACGGTCTCGCCGGGGGCCCCGGCGAGTGGCTTCGCGCCGGTGTCGACCTCGATGCCGGGAACAATACCCTGGCTCGAGACGACCTCCGCGAGTGGCGTCCCGCCGGAGCTTCTCTGACGGATCGTCTCGTCCTGCAGGATAACGCCGCTGATGAACTCGTCCGCGCCCGGAGAGGTGAATAGCATCTCGCGGTAGGTGCGACGGCTCAGCTCGGTCGACTCGATGCCGAGCGTGTCGAACCGCCTCGTCAGAGTGGGGACGGTCTCGTCGGCGGCAGGATTCCCTTCCCGTCAGCGACGAGCCTCGCAGTCATGCGCGCCGTATCGTCACTGGTCATTCGGACCTCCCGTTTGGTGTGTCCCTGGAGGCGGTGGGGCCGAGCCCTCTTCATGACCTCAACGAGATTGAGATCCGTCCCCTATCCAGGTGCAAGAAGGATATTTCTGTGGGTTCAGGTCATCCCGTGAACTTTTTGTGATTCGGTTGACCGGACCATCGATCTCGATCAATGCTGCGATGCACAATCCCTGTATCATGCAGAACGTGCCGTTTGAAGCACTCCGGAGGTTGGCGTTGACCCATATCAAAGTACGCGTAGCCGCCGCCCCTATCTTTCCCTGAAAGTGCCGGCGGGATGAGAGTGTTCGCCGGTCCACTGCCCCGAGATCGGGCTGGATAAGGCGGCGTAAATCGCCGAGAGGTGAGGCGGAGCGATGGAAAAGGACGCAATCCGGTCGAACGAGCGCTACGAGCGGCTGCTGCGCGCGGCGCAGAGCCTACCCCCGGTGACGACGGCGGTCGCGCATCCTTGTGACGAGGTCTCGCTGAAGGGCGCCGTCGAGGCCGCGAGGCTCGGCCTGATCGCCCCGATCTTGGTCGGGCCGCCCGAGCGTATTCGCGATATCGCCAGGCGGGCGGGGCTCGACATATCGGGTTTCCCGCTGAAGGAGGCGGCGCACAGCCACGATTCTGCCGAGAAGGCGGTCGAGCTTGTCCGCGAGGGAAAGGCCGAGGCCTTGATGAAGGGCAGCCTCCACACGGACGAGTTGATGGCTGCCGTGGTGGCCCGCGAAACCGGCATTCGCACCTCCCGGCGCATCAGCCATTGCTTTGTGATGGATGTCCCCGGCCACAAGGATCCGCTGATCATCACCGACGCCGCGGTCAACATAGCCCCGGATCTGGAAGCCAAAGTCGATATCGTGCAGAACGCGATCGATCTTGCTCATGCATTGCGGTCTCCGGATGTACGTGTGGCGATCCTGTCGGCCATGGAAACGATCAACCCCAAAGTCCCTTCGACGATCGAAGCCGCAGCCCTGTGCAAGATGGCCAATCGAGGACAGATCACCGGCGGGATCCTGGACGGTCCGCTGGCGCTCGACAACGCGATCAGCGAGGAGGCGGCGGCGATCAAAGAGATCGTCTCCCCGGTCGCCGGGCGGGCCAACGTGCTGGTGGTGCCGGATCTCGAAGCCGGCAACATGCTGGCCAAGAGCCTCTCCTTCCTGGCCGGGGCCGATGCCGCCGGCATCGTGCTCGGCGCGCGGGTTCCGATCATCCTGACCAGCCGGGCTGACTCGGTGGTCTCGCGCCTCGCATCCTGCGCCGTCGCCAGCCTGGTGGCCGACGCCCGACGCCAGAGCGCGGCGGCGGCGATCCGGTGAGGGAGGCACGCGGCATGCCGCCCGAGTTGACCCACTCCTCGATCCTTAAAGGGCAAAAAGCGCTGGTCGTCGGCGTTGCGAACGACCGGTCGATCGCCTGGGGATGCGCCCAGGCGATGAATCGGTCCGGCGCCGAGATTGCGATGACCTATCTCAACGACAGGGCGCGGCCTTATGTCGAGCCGTTGGCGAAGGCGGTTGAGGCGCCGCTGCTGCTGCCGCTGGAGGTGCGCGACACGGCTCAGGTCGATGCTCTGTTCGAGGCGATCGCGACGAAATGGGGTCGCCTCGACATCCTCGTCCACTCGATCGCCTTCGCCCCACGCGAGGCTTTGGCCGGCCGCGTCACCGACTGCCCGCGCGACGGCTTTCTGACGGCGATGGATGTATCGTGCTGGTCGCTGCTCGACCTGACCCGCCGCGCCGAAAAGCTGATGACCGGCGGAGGCACGATTTTCGCCATGAGCTATCATGGCGCCAACGAGGTCATCGAAAACTACGGGATCATGGGTCCGGTCAAGGCGGCGCTCGAATCGGCGGTGCGTTACCTCGCGGCCGAGCTCGGGCCCAAGGGGATTCGCGTGCACGCCATCAGCCCCGGCCCGCTCGCCACTCGCGCCGCCTCGGGGATCCCGGATTTCGACGCGCTGATGGGGCGCGTCGCCGAGCGCGCGCCGGCCCGGCGTCTGGTGACGATCGAGGAGGTCGGCGCGGCCTGCGTGTTCCTGGCGAGCCCTTATGCCGGTGCGATGACCGGCGACACGATCTACATCGACGGCGGCTACCACATCCTGGGGTGAGAGCGTGCGGTCTCGGCATGCCCCCCTGTTTTCACCCTGTTCATCGATTTGCTCCCCCTGCTAGCCGTGGGAAATCCCCCTGTTGGCGGCACGGCGACGGAAGTGTAAGGCACTGAATTAATGGACCTATTTACGATGAGCGGCAGAGCCTTGCGATTTTTCACCCTGTTTTCCCGGGTTATCAGGGGGCCCCTGACATGACAGAGCCGCTGATCGGCGTGATCAACGCCGGGTCGTCGTCACTCAAGTTCAGCGTTTATGAGGGTGAAAGACGGTTGTTCACCGGGCAGGTGGACGGGATCGGGGTGCGACCGGCGGTGACCGCCGCCGGACCCGATGGACAAGCGATCGCGGCCCCGGATCTGGGTGCGCCGCCGCCGGCGACGCCGAGCGAGGTGTTGCCAAGGCTGTTGCCGTGGCTGAGAGGGCAACTCGGCACGCGGCGTCTCGCGGCGCTCGGCCATCGCGTGGTGCACGGCGGCCTGCGCCATTCCCGGCCGGCCCGCGTGACGTCGGAATTGCTGGCCGAGCTGGAGGCGCTGGTGCCGCTGGCACCCTTGCACGAGCCCCACAACTTGGCGCCGATCAAGATGGCGATGACCCTCAACCCGGACTTGCCGCAGCTCGCATGCTTCGACACCGCGTTTCATCGCAGCGCCCCCGAGGTCGCACAGGCCTTTGCGCTCCCCTACGCGCTCTACGAGGAGGGGGTCCGGCGCTACGGCTTCCACGGCCTTTCCTACGAGTACATTGCCTCGGTGCTGCCGGAGCACGCGCCCGAGATTGCCAACGGCCGGGTGGTCGTGTTGCACCTCGGCAACGGCTGCTCGGCTTGTGCGCTCAAGGCTGGCACCTCGATCGCAACATCGATGGGTTTCACCGCCCTCGATGGCCTGCCGATGGGAACCCGCTGCGGTGCGCTCGACGCAGGCGTGGTCCTGCACCTGATTCAGCAGAAGGGGATGTCGGCGGACCGGCTGGTCGATCTCCTCTACCGTCGGTCCGGCATGCTCGGGCTATCCGGGGTTTCATCGGATTTCCGTGAGCTGCTGGCGAGCGAGGAGCCGCGCGCGCGATTTGCGCTAGAGGTGTTTTACTATTGCACGGCCCGGCAGATCGGCTCGCTCGCGGCGGCGCTCGGCGGCCTCGACGGCGTCATCTTTACCGCCGGCGTCGGTGAGAATGCCGCACCGGTACGCAGCGCCATCTGCCGGGCATGCAGCTGGCTCGGGCTGGAGCTCGACGAGGCGGCCAACCGCGAGCACCGGACCCGCATCAGCACGCCCGGGAGCCGCGTCGCCGCCTATGTGATAAAGACAGACGAGAATCTGATGATTGCCCGCCATGCCCGCGCCCTGGTAGGTAACTGACTGGGCAGGATGGAGTAAAGGTCATGTCATCCGATCGCAGCACGACACAAACGGCGGGGACGGGGACCGGGACATTTTCCGCCGCCGATCTCAAGCGTCGAATGGCCGAGCGCGAGGCGGCGAAGGCCGCCGAGGAGCTGCGCCGCATGCGCGAGCACGAAGAAAAGCAGAAGGCGGTGATGGAAGAATTTCACAAACCACCGGACCGCACACCCGAGCAACTGATGCCGACGATAATGCAGCTGGTCAATCACGCCGCCGAGGCCGGACAGACCGAGGTTCAGGTCTACCGCTTTCCGAACGCCTTGTGCAGCGATCGCGGCCGAAGGATCAACAACTCGGAACCCGGCTGGGAAACGACCTTGGAGGGCCGCCCCAAATCCGCATACGACTTCTGGCACGATCACCTGAGGCCGCTCGGCTTCGGGCTGAAGGCCGAGGTGGTCGAGTACCCGGGAGGAATGCCCGGCGATATCGGCTTCTTTCTAACGTGGAAATAAAAGACCATCTGGCCCAAAGCGCGAGAGAGGGGGAGGAGATGAAGGTAGGAGGTGTGGCGCTCGGCGTGGCGCTGACAGCCGGTGCGACGATCGCATCGGCTACGGTGACGGAATCTCAATTTCCGCCGAGGACGGTGCGGGACCTGATCGAGATCTGCGCGCCGGCCAAGGAAGATCCGATGATGACCGCTGCAATCAACTATTGTCATGGCTTTGCCCAGGGCGCGGTAATCGTCGAGGAGGCACATGAAGGCCACCGAGATGCACGCCAGCTGTTCTGCCTGCCCTCGCCGGGGCCAGCGAGCGGGTCCGAGATAACCAAGTTCATCGCCTGGGCCAATGCGCTGCCGTCTCGGCTCGACGAGCCCGCGATCGACGGCATGTTCATCTACTTGGCGGAAACGTACCCTTGTCCGCAAGAGGCCACCCGGAAACGGAGAGCGCGATGAAAAGGCTCATTCTGGCCGGCTTGGTGGTGGCGCTATCGCTGGCCGGCTGCGCCGACATGAACCCGACCCAACAGCGGGCGCTCTCCGGCACAGCGATGGGCGCCGGGGGTGGTGCAATCATCGGCGCTATTGCCGGCAATGCTGGACTCGGTGCGGGCATCGGCGCGGTCGCGGGTCTCGCCGGCGGCCTCATTTACGATAAAGTGAAGAAAGACCAAGCCGCGTCCTACAGTGCGGGCTACCAGGCCGGTGCCGGGCGACAGCCGCCAAACCCGCCGCAATAGGCGTTTTCATCGGGCTTCGCGGGGCGTGGCATGATAATCCTGACTCGACCGGCCGGATGACGCTTGGCGACGCCGCGGCAGCCCGAGTTCGATTTGTCGCCGCTGGGTGGTTAACCCTCGGAGCCGACGGCATGCTCGCCGGTCTGGGCGCGTAGCTCTGCCGTGCGCGCAGCCATCCTCTTCACCGACGGATCAGCGGTGACGCCATGGGCGACGAAGGATCGCACGTAGACATGCCGCCACCACGTCGAATGCAGATTTTCGCGCGCCGGTGATCGATTCGAAGTATCGTCACCAGAAGAATATCGCTGAAGGGAGGGAAGCATGTCGGGCCGAACCAGAGCACTCTTGACGGTGGCGGTCTTCGCGCTGGCTATGCCTGCCGGGGCGCAAGCCCCGTCGCCGGTTTCGACGGCAAATATGTGGGCGTATCCGCACACATAGCGAAGAGTACGGCCCACGGCAGACAATGTCCGCGTCAACACGCGCCCGACACGCTGACAATTACAAACGGGGCCGTCCAATCGTCGGCGAGGGAGAGGTGGACTGGAACCGTGGGCCCGCAAGGCGACGTAGTATTACGTAACAAGCTCTCGATGCGGGTCGACGCCCAGATCGACCCGCAAAGCGTGATCAAAGGGAGGTATCAGGGTCCCGCCTGCATGGTCGACTACGTATGGCATAAGCAACCTCGATGAGCCGGCGCGAACATTTTCCCACCGCCGCGCCGCTTCTTCGCCCAGAGCAGCGGGACGCGCCCCGATCGCCTTGACGAGCGGGTTGGCGGTCACGCCGTGGCAATGACGCTGAGTAGGACCGTCCAGCCAGCTGCAAGCATGATCGTGTCGTTGCCGGGCAGCTTTTCGTCGAGGACGAGAACCGCGAAGACGATGGTCGCTAGCCCACGCGGGCCGAACCACCCTATGAAGAGCCTGTCCGCCGTATCGTTCGCGTGCCGATCGGGCACAGAAAAACCGGAAGCATCCGGATCACGGTTAGGCTGAGCACCGCATAGAGCAGTGCCGGCCAGGTGACACGGTCGATCATGCGGGCGACCACAATGCCCCCGAACACCATCCATGTCAGCAGCGCCATGGCTTCGCCGGTGTGCTCGGCGCCGCGCAGCAATTCCTCCTTGTGACGCGCGCCGAGCCCGCTCAGCAAGAGCCCGCCGACAAAGCAGGCGATGAACCCGCTGTCGCCTGCCGCCTGCGCCGCTGCGAAGCACGCGGCCGAGAGTGTCACGATCGGGATTTCCACCCAGTGCTCGCTGATCCAGCCGTGCCGCTCGGCAAATCGCAGCATCAAGGTGGTTAACCAGGTCAGCACAAGGCCGACGATAAGTCCAATACCGATCTCCTCGACGACTACCCGGGCGACATGCACCATGGTTCCCCCTCGATCTCGGTGCCGACCGCCCGCCCGAGCAGGATCACGACGATCGGCACACAGATGCCGTCGTTGAGACCGCTTTCCAAATTGAGCCCCTCGCGCATAACCGCCGGGACCGCCTGGTTCGCCACAACCGGCTTGCCGAGCGCTGCGTCCGTCGGCGCCAGCATTGCCGCTAGCAAAGCTATCTCCGGAGTATCGAGTGAAGGGAACACGATCACGGCGAGCAGGAAGCCGAGCACGATCGTCAACGGCAGACCGACCAGCAGCCGCCGCTCCGGGAGCCCAAGGTTTCGCCTGACAACACCGAAATCGGCGTTGGCCACGTCGGTAAAAAACACCATTGAGACCGTCAGTTCCGCCAGAAGGCGCAGCCCCTCACCGCTTATGTTGATGCGCAGAACGCCCAACGCATCCGGGCCGAGGACAAAGCCGATCCCGGTAAACACGATCGGGCACTGAACCAGGACCGCTCGACCCGGCCGGCGAACGCGCTGTAGATCAGAAGAAAGGCGGCCAGGATGGCGGCATTCTGGTATATTTGCGCATCTCCCACTTAGCTGCTGAAGGATCCGATTTATGAGTGATCCAACCTCCAGTGCCAAGAATGACGCCATCGACAGCAACGGCAAGCTGAAGCGGAAGGATTACGAGAGGGAGCTCGCGCGCCTGCACGTCGAGCTCGTCAAGCTTCAGCAGTGGGTGGTGCACAAAGGCCTAAGGGTCTGCATCATCTTCGAAGGCCGCGACGGAGCCGGCAAGGGCGGCACGATCAAGGCCATAACCGAGCGGGTGAGCCCGCGCATCTTTCGGGTCGTGGCACTCCCGGCGCCGACCGAACGGGAGAAGTCGCAGATGTACGCCCAGCGCTACCAGTCACACATGCCGGCCGCGGGAGAGATCGTGATTTTCGACCGCAGCTGGTACAACCGGGCTGGCGTCGAGCGGGTGTTGGGCTTCTGCACCGAGCAACAGGTCAAACATTTCTTGGAGATGGTCCCCATCTTCGAAAGGGTCGTCGTCGAGGACGGGATTATTCTACTCAAATACTGGTTGGAAGTCAGTTCCGACGAGCAGACGAGACGGCTGGAAGCCCGCATCGATGACGGACGCAAGATCTGGAAGCTGTCCGACATGGATCTCAAATCGTATTCACGCTGGTACGACTACTCGCGCGCCCGTGACGAGACGTTTCTCGCCAGCGACACCGCATGGGCGCCGTGGTATGTCGTCCACTCCGACAACAAACGGCGGGCGCGACTCAACACCCTTACTCACATCCTGAGCAAGATCCCCTACGAGGAATTGAAGCGGCCGAAGGTCGAATTGCCGAAGAGGCAGCATCGCGGCGACTACAAGGACACCGACTATCCGTTCAGGGTGATTCCGGAGGTCTTCTAAGCCTCAGAGACCTGCGGTGAGCGTGGCGAAAAAGCCCGTTACCTCACCAAGCCGTCGGGGCGCCTCTGTTGCCCTCGGCGAGAGGAGAAGCTCGGCGGGCGTTTGGCGGGTTCGGATCAGAGATCCGATGCTGACCGTCCTGCTGGGTCTTGAGCTTTGTGCGATGTTTATCGCGGCGCCGCTGGCGGCGAAGGGACTCCCGATGGCGCGCGCGGTCGCTGACACGCTGGTTTTTGCGGTCCTGGTGATCGTCGTGATGCTGTCACCGAGACCGGGCGCGATTATCTTGATCCTGCTGGGGCTGGCGGCGACGGTGGCAAGCTTCCCGCTCAGCGTGGACTGGTCGCCGGTTTCTGCCACCATGCTCCGCAGCGCCGGTGGAATTCTCGCCTTCTCCGCGCTGACTTGGGTAGTAGCGCACGCGGTCTATGCTCCCGGTCGTATTACATTTCACCGACTTCAAGGTGCGATCGTAATCTATCTGGGCCTCGCGACGATTTTTGCATCGGCCTACAGCCTGATCTGGGAGCTGAACCCCGGCGCCTTTGCCAATCTCGTTGCCCAAATGGGCGGCCCGGAGGAGGTCGCGACCATGCTATATTTTAGCCTCACCACGCTTTCCACGACCGGCTACGGGGACATCGTGCCGCTCGATCCGTTCGCCCGCAGCCTTGCCAATCTGGAGTCGGTTATTGGGCCATTCTATCTCGCCATCACGGTTGCCCGCCTCGTGACAATGGAACTGGCAGACCGCCGGCACCGCTGAATGCCCGTTCGCTTGTTTAGAATCGCAGGTAGATCATCCCGGCCGACAGGAACAATATCGCGTGCCAATAGGCCTGCATCCGCCGCAACTCTTCGGGCTCAAGAGGAGTGCCGTGCACGGTAGAACGCGCCGAGCCGTAGGCGCTAATCGATTGATCTTCGGTTGCGACAGACCGCATGGGTCTCCCAAGGGCGCTTTCAAGATGACTCATCCTACCAGCACGCGGCATTGGTTTGCATCAATGCCCGGACCTAGACCATGTCCATCCGCAGGATGCACCAACAGAGCAAGAGCTTTCCACTCAGCGCGACGCTTCGCCCGTACAGATCCAGACCGGGCGCCGGCGCGCTTCAGCTACTCGGCTGGTCGGGGGGCGGCAACGGGGGCCTTCTTCCGTGCCTTGCGCCACTCCTCAAATCCCTGCAATATCGTGAAGAACGAGGGGACAAACAGCACCGCGAGACAGGTCGATGCGATGATGCCGCTAAGCACGCTGAGCCCCAGCGAGATCCGGCCGTTCGCCCCCGCTCCGGTTGCCAGCACCAGTGGCACGACCCCGAGCCCGAAGGCGAAGGAGGTCATCAGGATTGGCCGGAATCGCGACCGCGCGGCTTCGATCGCGGCTTCGCGGATCGATTTGCCATGGACGAGCCGGGCCTCGCGCGCCATCTCGACGATCAGAATGCCGTTCTTCGCCGACAATGCGATCATCAAGATCAGTCCGATCTGGGTGTAGAGGTTGTTGGCAACCCCGAGGCTTGTCAGCGCTATGACTGGGCCCAACAATGCCAGCGGCACCGCCGAGAGCACCGACAATGGTAGGAACCAGCTCTCGTACTGGCCGGCGAGGCAGAGATAGACCAGCAGGACCGACAATCCGAACAGGTAATAGAGCTGGTTGCCTGTCAGTTTCTCCTGAAAGGACATCGCGGTCCATTGATAGCCGACATCGCTCGGCAGGGTTCTCTTCGCAATGTCTTCCATTGCCGTCAGCGACTGGCCCGAGCTGACGCCGCGTGCCGGAGCGCCGATGATCGTCGCAGACAGATAGAGATTGTAGAGCGTGATCAGCGACGGCCCGACCTCCTCGCCGAGATGCGCGACTGCACCGATTGGGACCATCTGTTTATCCGAACTTTGCACGTATAGGTTCAACAGATCATCGGGCTGTAGCCGGAACTGGGACTCTGCCTGCACGTAAACCTGGAATACTTGGCCGAATTTGTTGAATTGGTTGACAAATGTCGAGCCCAAATAGGATGAGAGCGCCGAAAAGACATCGCCGACCGAGACGCGTAGGGTTTGTGCCCGGGCTCGGTCCACAGTCACCGAGACGTGTGGCCCGCCCGGGCTGAAGGTCGTTAGAACATGTTCCAATTGCGGATTGGCTGTGGCTTGTTTGACTAGCTGTTGAGCGACGACGTCGAGCTTGTGATAATCAAAGCTGCCGCCCAGCATCACGAGCTGCATTTGAATGCCGCCGGCATTGCCGATACCCTGGATCGGTGGCGGTGGCACGA
>Ga0306922_10004826_pt1 | contig 12811 bp, 7 predicted proteins | sample sta12Cox44000082_FD_203758 | JGI IMG/M metagenome (GOLD analysis project Ga0306922, IMG submission 203758) | Lab enrichment of tropical soil microbial communities from Luquillo Experimental Forest, Puerto Rico - statoxic.12C.oxic.44.000.082 (v2)... | ecosystem: Environmental > Terrestrial > Soil... | reverse complement strand
CGTCGCGAGCGAGGCGTGGCCGAGCAGGACCTGGATGTGGCGGATGTCGGCGCCGCGCTTCAGGAGCTGCGTCGCGACGCTGTGGCGAAACACGTGCGCGGTCACGCGCTTTTTGATGCGGGCGTGTTTGGCCCAGCGGTGGACGAGTTTGTCGAGCGTTGCGCGATACAGGACGCCGCCACGCGGCGACAGAAAGAGCCGCTTCGAGGCCTTCGCCGGGTAGATGCCACTGGCGCTTCGTTTCGTCGCGAGCAGCTCGGGACGACCGTGTGCCAGATACACTTCGATCGCCGTGGCGGCGGCGCGCGTGAGCGGGACGTGCCGATCTTTCCCACCTTTGCCGCGCACGACGCGCAGCACGCCGTCGGCGGGATCGACGTCGAAGGGCGAGAGCTGAATCAATTCGCTCGCGCGAATGCCCGTCGCGTAGAGCGTCTCGAGGATCGCGCGATCGCGCAGCCGCAGCGGCGTGCGCCCGCGCGGCGCCTCGACGAGCCGGCGCGCCTCGCGCGGCGTCAAGACCGCCCGCGGCAGCCGCGTCTCCAGGCGTGGGCGCTCGAGCCCCGCGGTGGGATCGGCGAGCAGGATCTGTCGGCGGACCAAAAACCCAAAGAAGCTCTTGAGGGCGGAAAGGCGATTCACCTGGAAGCCGGCCGAGTACGGCGTGCCATTCCGCTTGCGCAAGGCAAAGAGCTCGGCCTGATAACGCTGCAGATCCGCCCGCGTGACCGCTGGGAGCGTGAGACTCCGCGTCTCGAGCCAGCCGAGAAAAGCCCGCACGTGCGCGACGTACTCCGGGACGGTGCGTTCGGCGTACCGCAGCGCCAGGTCGTCGGCGTACTGCCGCAGCAGCGTCTCGGGCTTGGTCGAGAGACTGCCCTCGCTGACACGGTGGCGAAGTGGCGGGTTCAGCGGCATCTTGCGACCGGTGCGGGACTTACGCCCTGCCGACGCCGGTGGCAGGTTCGTGGCGAGGTGGCGGGTGCTCACGCCCGCCGCCCCAGCTGCGCCGCGAGCGCGTCGGGCGTCAGCAGGCCGAGCCCGATCTCAGGGCGTGGCGCCGTGTCGGCCACGCGATAGCGCGCGCTCTTCCCTTGGCCGCCTCGTGACGACTCGGTGTCGAGATAGTCCAGCTCGACGAGATCGGCGAGCCAGCGGCGCACCGTCGAATCCGGGACGGCCAGCGCGTCGCGAATCTCGCGCCGGGACATGACGCGATCCGTGTCGCCACACAGCGCGCGAATGCGCGCATAGGCCTCGCGCAGTGGCTTGCGCAGATCGGCGAGCGTCTCGGTGAGGACCGACGCCGCCAGCGCGTACGCCACCGCGTAATCGGCGACCTCGGCGATGATCGCGCCACCGCGGCGTGGCCGCTGATACTGATGGAGAAACGCCGACACTTCGATCAGGTTCAGGAATCGCGCGTAGTCGCGGCGCGTCCGCAGCCAGGCGGAGGGAAACGTCAGCGCGTCGGCGAAGGGAATGACCACGGGCAGGGAGTCGAGGAGCCGTTGGGCGTGCCAATGGCGGCGCGCGATCGCGTCGGCCGCGTGCCGCAACGCGAGGCCGCGCTCGGTGCGCAAGAGCGCCATCCGGGCCTGGATGCGCCGCGTTTGCTCGGGGCTCTCATCCATCAGCAGCTCGAAGCAGCGCGTCGCGTTCTCGTGATTGACCGCGCTGGCCGTCGTCGCTTCGAGAAACGCCGCCCGCGCTTCCACGGTGAAGACTTTCGTGGTGAGCGTGCCGGTCTGTGGGTTCTTGATCGGCGCCGCGGCAATCAGCTTCTTGCGCGACTGCAGCACCCGGATCGAGTAGTCGGCCTCCATCGAGCCGTAGCGCTCTTCGACGATCACGAGCTTGCGATCGAGAAAGCCCGGCTCGAGGTAATAGAGACTCTGCGGCGTCAGGCGCGTCAGCAGCACGACGTCTTCGGGCGGCGTGAGCCGTTCGAGCACTTCCGTCAGGCCGCTCTTGCCGGCGCCGCTCTGACTGAGCACGATCGCCGACAGCGGATCGGCGAGCTTGCGCGAGATCGCCACCAGATACAGCAGCCGCGTGTTCGTCGTCTCGCCGACAAACCCCAGCGCGTCGATGTCGCGCGCGACCTGGTCGAGCAGATCCGCCCGGCGCAAAAACGCCAGCGCCTCCGCTCGTTCCGCCTCCGTCATCGTCGGCGGTGGGCCGCTCGCCGGGGACGCCGGCGTGTCAGACTCGGGGAGCTGTTCGGCCTCGACCAGGATCGCGAGCAGATCGCGCTCGACGCTGTCCGCGTCGACGCCGAGCCCCTTGGCCGCGCGGCGCGCAAACTCGGTCCGGCTCCGCGACGCGTAGAGATCCAGCGTGTCCACGTGACAGGTGCCCTCGCGCGTCGCCTTCACCGTCGCGCGTAAGCGCCCGAGCAGCGGCGGATACACGCGGGCGCGATACGTGATGGCATCGCGATGCAGGACCAGCGCATCGCCGTCACGCGTGATCGCGGACACCGCAGGTGTCGCGGGGACCGACACGGGCGCCGCCGGTGCGATGGGTTCGGCCGCGTCGATGAGGTGGCGAAAGAGCGCCGGGGCGTTCCCATTCGTGGAGACCAGGAGCTCGTTGGCGTCTTTCACGCCTTCGGGCCACGCGGCGACCCGGACCGCGATCCCGGCCGCCGTGAGCTTCTCGGTGAGGGTGGCCGTCGCGGTCCGCCCGGCGTCATCGTGGTCGAGCGCGAGGATCACCGTGCGCACGTGTTCGCGCGTCAGCAGGTCCAGGTGATCGGCGGTGCAGCCGTGCGTCCCGTAGATCGGGATCGCCGTGGCGATCCCCGCCTGCTGAAACGACAGCGCATCGAGGACCGCTTCGGTGAGGATCACCGTGTCGCTCGATCGCGCGGCCTGAAAATTCAGGACGCCGCGCAGCGGCCCGGGCAAGTAACAATGCCGCGCCGTCCGCACGCCACGGCCGTAGAGTGTCGTCCACGCGCCGGTCCGCGGATCCGGAATCGGCACGATGACGCAGCCGCCGAGCAGCTCGCGGCCCTCGGCCGTGAGAATGCCGAGCGCGCGCAAGTGCTCGCGCACCTCGCCCGCACGTGGCAGCCGTTTCAGGAGCGAGCCATCCGCGTACCCAATCTGAAAGGTCTTCAGGAGATCGGCATTGGTGAGGCCGCGGCGCGCGAGATAGGCCTGCGCACCGGCGTGGGTGCAGAGAGTCCGGTGATAGTGCGCGACGACGCGCTCGAGCAGCGACGAGGCAGACGCGGCGGCGGTCGTCACGAGTGTTCCGCCAGCGCAATGCCGGCACGGCGCGCGAGCCGCCGCACCGCTTCCGGAAACGACACCTGCTCGGTCCGCTCGATGAAGCGGATGACGTCCCCGCCAGCGCCGCAGCCGAAGCAGTGAAACAGCCCGGCGTCGCGGCTCACCGCAAACGAGGCGGTCCGTTCACGGTGGAAGGGACACAGCCCGAAGTAGGTGCGGCCGCGCCGCCGCAGCGCGATTCCGTGTTCCCGTACCACGGCCGCGAGGTCGTTCTGCTGCTTGATCGCGTCGAGGTCGGTCCGGCCAAACCGCATGTCAAGAGGAAAATGCTACGCCAGAAACGGGACGGAGTATATGCACCTTTAGCAATTGTCGTCAATGCCTTTTCTCGGGTCACTCGTATACTGAATCCGCAAACGAGGAGCGTGTCCCGATGCCCCGACGCAGTCCGCAAACCCCCGCTAGCGAAGACGCCCGCATCGGCGCGCGCTTGAAAGAGGCGCGGCTGGCGCGCGGCCTCGAGCAGAAGACGCTCGCCGCGCAGCTCGGCATGGACCAGTCGGTGCTCTCGCGCTACGAGCGCGGCGTCCTGCGGCTCCCGAGCTCGTTGCTCGCCCAGCTCGCCCGCGTCCTGAAAACGTCCACTGATGAAATCCTCGGGCTCAAGGACGTGAAGCCCGGCGTGGTGGTGCGGGACCGCCGCTTTCTCAAGCGCCTGCCGGCGATCGACGCGCTGCCCGAGCGGCAGAAAGACGCCCTGCTCACCACGATCGACGGCCTGTTGCGCCACAAGGCCAGTTAGGCAGCCCCGCGGCATCGGCGCACCAGCGTCCACGTCCCATGACGTTCACCTGGGATCCCCGCAAGGCTGACCAGAATCGGAAAACGCACGGGGTCGACTTCCGCGAGGCCGCAACCGTGTTCGACGATGCGCTCTCGACGACGTTCCCCGACGTCGACCATTCCGTCGGCGAGCGGCGATTTCTGATCATCGGCCTGTCAGCCGCGGGCCGGATCCTCGTGGTCGCCCACACCGAGGCGGGCGATACTATTCGCATCATCAGCGCCAGGCGCGCCACGCGCCGGGAGCAACGGTTTTATGAAGAAGATGACTCGAGCGATCAGTGACGAGTTGCGACCGGAGTACGACTTCGCGGCCATGAAGGGTGGCATCCGCGGCAAATATGTGCGGCGCGTGCACGAAGGGACGAACATCGTCGTGATCGCGCCCGAGGTCGCGGACGCGTTCCCCACCGAGCAGGCGGTCAACGAAGCGCTCAAAGGCGTCCTCCGCACCACCCGAGCCGTGCGCAGTACCGGCGGGCTGCCAAACACCGCGCTACCGCCGAGCCGCGGCCCGCGGAAAGCCAAATCCCACCGGCGAGCACGGGCCGCAGCCCGTCGCTAGCCACCGTGAACGCGCCGGGAGCGGCGTGACCGCGCGGTTCCTGCACAGGAACCAACTCGCGCTGGTCAGCGGACTTTCTTCGCGATTTTCCGGTTCCCAGCCAGGAACCGCGGTTCCCCGGCAGCAACCCTCCAGGGGTGACGTGTCACCCCCAAAAGCCGGTGCGCCCGCACCGCGTGATCGGACGGGTCCCGTCACACCCCGGCGCCGACGCGTAAACGCCGAGCTCTGCGCCGCGCGCAGCCGCTCCAGGGCGGCCCGCCCCCCGTCACCGGGCCGCCGCACAGCGGGCGTCAGCCCCTGGACGCGGCGAGCCCGGCGCACACAATCACCGACGCGACGGGCTCAGCAGCCGCTCACGTCGACAGGAATACAGCCAGGACGATAATGGCGATCGACAGCTCGCGCACCGACGGCGACCTCAGCCGGCCGATCCCGAGCGCCGCCGCGGATCAGGCGGGGACCAGCACACGCGGGAGGGAGCCGCACGCCCCAAGCCTTCTCCGGATACGCTCAGCCGCGCACGCCGGACGACAAAACGACTGGCCGAGGCTCAGGGCGCAAATCCCCGCACTAGCCAAAACAGCATCGCCGCAACGCCCTCCGCAACGGAGCGTAATGCGAACGGAGCGGCGAACCAGAGCCACCAGCGCCGCGCGCGGTCGAAATGTGACGCACCCCAAAACGCCACAATCCACAAGATCGGCGCTGCAAAAATCGCTAAGTACACCGTGACACCTATCAGCCATCGCTCCGGAACAAAAGGCAACACTGCGCTGATGGCAGCGAGCATCACAGAGGCCCAGAAACCCATGCTGATGGGCGTTGCTTCATTGCTCATAGCCTTCATCCGTGCAACTACCATGGCATCATGTATCCATTTACAAGAGTTCCAAAGTAACCTTCGGCATACGTCATGAACCGCAAGGTGTCGAGCAGCGTTCCAGGTCTCGGTGGCTCGGGCCAATTCCTTGGGTCCCAAGGCAGGTTGTGCAGGCACCGGAGCAGCTGCTCATCGCAGCGCCGGTGATCCGAGCACCGTTCGTAGCACCTGTCGTGCTCCATGTAGCAGCGATCCGCACTGTCGGTCGGAGGAAGCGTCCCGTCGCGCCCCCCGTTTCGACCCGGCACTTGACCGCCGCTCCAGTCGCTTCCGCCCCAGTTGCCGTTCCTCGGACCGTACCGTCCGTTCCCGCCGAAGTCCCAGATCGTTTGATCCAATCCAAGGGGATCGACAAACGTGACCGGCGAATTCGACACGTAAGCGAACAAGTTCACGTCACCACCGGCAAAGCCTTTGGGATCCTCGCTGAGAAATCGCTGCAGTGCCGGGCTATAAAAGCGGGACCGGTAGTAGTAGAGGCCCACGCCGTCGTTTTCACGGCTCGCGAACTCTGTGGCGTTTGCGCTCGGACTTCCTGACACTTGCGTCTGTCCGAACGGCTCGAAGGTGTAGCTGGTTTGCACAGCCCCAGAGGCATCGGCCAATCCGATGGTCGAGCGCTGCGCATCCGTGAGAAGAGTTGTCGAGCCGTTACTGTCCGACCGAGTCAGGGTCTCGTCGATCAACGACCCGCTCAGAAGATTGGCGGAAGGCGTCCCGTTCGACAACTCTTGCACGAGGTTCAGCTTGTCGTACAGGAAATTGGTCGCAGTACCGCTGATGGTTTTCGACTGACGTCGACCCAGCGCATCGTACGCGAAGCTCGCGCTGGTCACGCCGCTCATCCCGACCAATTGATTCCGGGCATTCCACGTGTAGCTGGTGAGGCCGTCGGCGGCGAGATTGCCATTTGGATCGTAGCTAAAGCGCTCCGTGCCCCAGGTCGTCAGCCGATTCCCCGCATCGTACGTCGCGCTCGTGACGGCCCGCGGCAGCCCGGTCCGGGCCCAGCTCCCGCCCACCGTTAACCGCTGCCCCGCCAGGTCGTAGGTGTACGTCAAAGTGCCGACCGCAGTGGCATTAAGCGTGTACGCGATGCTCGTTAGCTGGTTGGCCACGTCGTACCCGTACGTCGCCACGATCCCATTCGGGAACGTCAGCGTGCTCCGCCGGTCAGCGTTATCGTAGGTCAGGGCCACCGTGGATCCATTCTGCGTGATCGTCGTCAACCGGTGCGCGGCGTCGTAGCCGTACGTGACCGTGGGTTGTCCGGCCACCGTCATTGTGGCGCGACGCCCATCTGCGTCGTACGTGTAACTGACGCTGCCTTGTGGCGTTGTCTCTGACAGGAGGTGATCGAGGCCATCATACGTCCGGGTGATCGTCCCGTTCGTCGAATCGACGAGTTGCGTGAGCCGATCGCCCGCATCGTAGGTGTAGGTGATCGTCGACGCATCCTGGAAGGTGACTTGCGCCAAGCGATCCAGCGCGTCGTATTGGGAACTCGTGATCTGCCCCTTCCGGTCAGTCACCTGCGTGAGATTGTTGTTCGTGTCATAGCCGTACGACGCCACCTGCTGCAGCGGGTCGGTCCGCGTCGTTACGCGATCGCTGGTGTCGTAGGTGTAGCTCGTCGCGTGCGTCAACGCGTCGGTGAGACTCAGCAGATTGCTGTTCGCATCGTAATTGAAACCCGTCTGCCCGCCCAAGGCGTCCGTCAGCGTCGTGGGCCGATTCAGGGCGTCAACATCGCTCCGTGTCACACGCCCCAAGGGATCGGTCGTCGACCGCACGCGCCCGCCCGCGTCCACGTACTGCCCCCACACGGCTCCCAGCGGATTCGTCCCCGACGTCTGGTCTCCACCCGTGTAGCCGATCTGCCACACGTGCGTCAGCGGATCGGTCACCTGCGTTACCTGCCCCGCCCCGTTCATCACGATCGTGCGCTGATGCGTGAGGGGATCGCTTGCGCTCGTGAGGCGGCCGGTCGCATCGTAGCCCCACGTCCAGGTGTGGCTCAGCGGATCGGTCATCGTGGCCAGCTGATGAAACAGGGGTTCGTACGTGTACGTGGTCGTCACGGCGTTGGCGGTCCCCGCCAGTTGCGTAACGGTGAGCACATGCCCCGTCGTGTCGTACGCGTAGTCGGTCTCCCGGCTCAGGCCATCGACGACCGCCGTCACGAAGTCGGTGCCGGCCTGTCGGGTGTACGTGGTGGTTCGCGCGAGGGACGTGCCGAACGCCTGCGTGTCGCTCGTCAGGAAGTGATCGGCATTGAACGTGAGCTGCTCCACGTGGCCCCGGGGATCGGTGATGTTCGTCTGGGTCAGGTTGCCCGACCCGTCCGTTGTGTACGTCGACTGATAGCTCGCCTGTGGGTCGGCCAACGTCTGGTTCGTCACCCGTCCGTTCGTATACGTGTTGGTTAGATAGACGATCTGGCGGCCGTCCTTCACGGTGAGGAGCTGATGCGACGTGTCGTACGTGTAGGTCGTCACGTTGCTAGCCGGGTCGGTCACCGTCGACAGGTTGCCATTGGTATCGTACGTATACCGAACCGTCCGCCCGATATTGTCGGCCACCTGCGTCACGCGATTCGACGTGTCGTAAGTGAAGGTCAGCCATCGGCCGTTTGGCGACAGGACTTGCGTCACGTTCCCCGATTGGCCGTTTGCGTGCAGGATCGTGACCGTGTTGCCGTACCGGTCGCGAATCGCCTGGAGTGGTGCCGTGTCCCCAAAAACATAGACCGTGCCGTCCGACCGCGTCAGATCCCAGCCGTTGCCGTTCCACGCGATGGTGGACTGGGCAAAGTTTGTCGGGGTCGGCGAAGCCGTGAACACGGCATCCGTAAAGCCCGTCCCGGTTGAGGATCGGACGTAGTGAATCATCATCCCGTCGGGCAGCACGAGGTCGGCTTGTTGGTACCCCGACTGCGACGTCCACAGGAACATGCCGTAGGGCTGCATCATGCCGAAGCCGAACGACCGTGCGACGCCATCGCCGGAGTTGTAGCTCCGCGTCAGCGCCAACGGGATCACATCCGGCAGATACAGATCAGTCTTGGTCAGGATGAACAGGCCGGTTGAGGGATCGACGGGATCTTGCCTTGGGGACTGATTGTGCGAGGGGGTAATTGGCGGCGAGTTCCCTGAATTGATCATGGCGCCCGTAAACTCATACAGCCGTGTGGTCGGATCGGGCATCACCTGGGCCGCATTCGTGGTCACGCGTCCGGCGCCGTACACATACCAGCCCAGCACGTCCGGGTCGTAATGAAAGAACTGCATCTGCTGGCGAGGGACCCCATGCGTGTAATTGGGGTACACCAGCCACGCCCCCTTGGGACCGACACCCGCCGTCTCGACGTAGGTGCTGCCCGGCTGCGCCGTGAAGTAGACCGGCACCTCGACGTTCTTCGCCAGCGGAAACGGCGGGCGGTCGACGGGAATCGGCGTCAGGCCGACCTGCGTGACCACCTTACCGTCCCGGCCTCGGAGGACCGTCTGTGGCGGGAGGTGCAGCTCGAGCCCGGGAATGAACGGGGTCGTGATGACAACTTCACTCGTCGTCGGCGACGGCAGGGTCACGACGTGCTGCATATCGAGCCGCGGCATCCAGATCGTGAACGGCAGGACGGTGGTCCCGCTGGCCTTAACCGAGAGGCCGTACTCGAAGAAGCCGTACTTCCTGTTCGCCCGACTCGCCTTCGCGCCATCAATCGCGAGAACTCGCCTATTCACCACCGAGCCCGCGACGGGGAGCAGGAACCGGCCCGTGCGGTCGCTCTCAGTCGTGGGGCCGTTCCCGTCCAGCGCCAAGGTCACCCCAGGCAGCGGCCGACCGTCGAGCATCAACACCCGCCCGGAGATGGCGGTGACCCCCGGCGGGGCCGTGAGCGGTGCGAGCGACTCCCACGGAGACGGGGGCCGGTTCGTCCGCCAGCCGTTCTGGATGCTGTCCGCATCAGGCACCCATACTTCGGTGTCGACGACGTTCGTCGCTGTCGCCGGCTGAACCGTCGTGAACGTGATCGACATTGGCGCCACCGCGGTGCCGGCTTGATCGAGGACGCCGGAGACGGCCAGTGTGTACGTGGCGCCATCCGCGAACGCATCGGCCGGCCAGATGAACGCGAGTCGGCCCTCCTCGGCCGGAATAATGCGGGTGACCACGATCCCGTCGGGGCCGGTCAGCGTGACAGCGTCGGACGTGAGCGACGCCACGGTCAACGCCTCTGAAAATCGCAGCGTGAGGTGCGCGCCTAGCGCGACATCCGTGTCGCCGTTGCGCGGGATCGACCCCGAAACCATTGTCGCCGCACGTCCGTTCTCGGGCGGAGGGGGCATCCGGACGATCGCTCGGCTATCGACATCGATGATCGCGAGATCGCCGGCTGGCGTGCCATCGAGGGCCTGCCCTCCGCTCACGCGCACTTGGCCGTCTGGCATAAGCGTGGCTGTGTGTCCCGTGCGGCCGAGTGCCGTCTCACCACCCAGCGCGGTTGCCGTGACGGCGTTCGACTGAACATTCCAGATCTCGGTGGGGAGCGCTCGCCCGCTCCCATCCGATCCGCCCGCCATCAGCACCCGACCGTCCGTCAGCAGCGTCGCCGTGTGCGACGCGCGTGGCACGGCGCCTTGGACGCTCAACGGCGTAAACGTTTCCGTGGCGGGATCGAACAGTTCGGGGGTTTCGACGAGCAGGGTGTCCCGACCTCCGCCCGCCAGCAGGACGGTTCCGTCGGGCAACACCGTCGCACTGTGCCAGGCGCGCGGTTGCTGAGGCTGACCGCCCGTTGGCGTGGTGACGTTCGTCCGGGGATCCCAAAGCACTGCGGCGGTCTCCGCACCTTCACCGCCGACCAGCAGCCAGCGACCGTCCGGCAACACCGTGGCGCTTCGACCGGGCGGTGGCGCCGCGGGCGCCAGGGGCCCAGGCTGTGCGGCCCTCAGCGCTGGCGCGGACGGCGCCTGTCGCGCCGCCACATCCCCGCGCCACAACGCCGCGAGGGTGAACACCATCAGGAAAGCGATGCCGACGACACGTGTTCGTGTGGTCATACAGTCCCTACTTGGTTGCTGCGCACCACAGGCTCGACCGACCCCTCGGCTACGGACTCGAGACGTTAATGTTGACCGTCCCTGTGTTAGCACCGGGCGGATCGATTTGAATGGTGTAGGTCCCGGTGTGCGGTAACGTCACGGACTGCAGATCAAAATTCGAGGAGTTGGATGAACTCGACGTCAGCACGGTGGAACGATCAGTGTCCACCAGGCGAACGGTCAGGGATCCCAACAGGTTGTTTGTCACATGGACGACGGTCGGCTGATTCATCGTGCCGCTGAACGTAAGGGTGCCGTTTTGTCCGCCGGCTGTAATCGTCACCGTCGCCGCCGGGCCCCCAATTGTGACGGTTCCCGTCGTGTCGGGCGGGACGTCATAGGCTGTCAAGGGCACTGTTCCGTAACCGGCCCCGCTCACGTCCACAAAAAGTGTCTGCCCCGCCGCGAACGTCCACGGTTCGACGAACGTACTGATCACGTTGATGCTGCCCGACGTGACAGTGGTCGTGCCGTTTTTGACACTGACTGTCCCCAATGGACCGGCCCCAATCAATAGGGACACCCGACTGTTCGTCGGCGTGCCGATCGTGTATGTCGCCTTCTGGCCCGGCGCACTGATGTTGGCATTGACGGTCGGTCCCCCAGGCGTGATTGTGCCGGTCAGGTCGTTCGGCACAACCCACAGGTTCACCGCTTCCGTGCCAGTCGCGGGTCCCCCAAAATCAACACCCACGGTGTACTGGCCGGGTGCGTACGACAGCGGCGCGACCAGCGAGGAGAAGATGCCGATCTGCGTTTCGCTGATGTTCCGGCCACGAGCATCCGCGAGGTAGACGATCCCGCCCACGCCATTGCCACCGGCGACCAGACTCAGACGTTCAGTCACGGACGTGGAGAACGAAAGCAGCGCGTTTTGACCGGGGAAGGTGATCGACACGTTGTTGGTCGATCCGTCGGCCGCAATAGTGCCGGTCACGTCTTGGAAGTCGTACACCGTCACCGTTGCGTTCCCCGTGGATCCAGCGGACACGAGCAGCGTGTAGGTGCCGGGGACGACTGTCACCGCATCGATGAAGAGATTCGCCGGCCATACGAGACCCGTGGAGCCCACCTGCCGGCCGTAGGGGTCGTACAGCGTCGCCGACCCAGACGATACGGTGACGTTCGAGAACAACGCGCTCACGCGGTGACCCGCGACGCCGTCGAATAACCGCAGGGCGTACCGGTTGGGCGCTGAGAACGAGATCGTCTGACTGGTGCCCAGCGTCACACGGCCCGTTGAATCGAGGGTCGTCGAGGAAAAGCCGGGCGGCGGGACGTAGAAGTCCGCGGTGCTCGTCGCGGTGCCAGTCGCGGTAGCCACGACGACGTGACCAGATGTGGCAGAGACCGGCACGGGCACGGTCAAGCTCGTGGAGGTCGCGGCCGACGGAGAGGCGAGCGCCTGGTTGAGGCTCACCCGATCGTTGATGAGCGTGGTATCGAAGTTCGTGCCCGTGATCGTCAATGCACTCGTGCCGTCCCAAATCGCCGGCGAGAAGCTCGTGATGGTCGGCGGCCCGAGGCTTCCCGTGGCGGTCACCGTGAACGTGGCGGCGCTCGTGGCGGACCCGTTGGGCGTGCCCACGCCAATGGTCCCGGTCGTCGCGCCTGCCGGGACTGTGGTCGTGAGCTGGTTGACTGTTGCCGCCGTGACCGTGGCCGTTACGGGAGGGTTCGGGTACGTGCCGTTGAACGTCACCGTGTTGGACGAGGGCGTCGTGCTGTAACCGGTGCCGAAAATCACCACCGTCGTTCCGACCGGACCCGAGCGCGGCGTAAATTCACTGATCGACACGGTGGACGAGCCGGCGCGGTCGATTTCCAGGATGTTACCGACGGCATCGTACCGATAGTTCGCGGCGGTCCCGGAGGGATCGATCACGGACACCAGTCGCCCGAGCTCGTCGTACACATAGGTGACTTGCCCCGCCACGGCTGGATTCAGGCTGACGTTCGTCGTGGTCGTGGCGTTCTCCGCAACGGAAATCCCCGACTCGCTCGTCTGGTAGCCCGCCGAGGCGACCTGGAGCGTGTAGGCCCCGGGATGCAGGTTGCTCAGAGAGTACGCGCCCGACGCGTTCGTCGCCGTCGTCGCCGCCGGGACGGCATTCTGATAGAGCGTCACCGCGGCCCCAGCGATGGGCGTCGTCCCATTGGCCTGCGTGACCAC
>Ga0306922_10004825_pt1 | contig 12814 bp, 10 predicted proteins | sample sta12Cox44000082_FD_203758 | JGI IMG/M metagenome (GOLD analysis project Ga0306922, IMG submission 203758) | Lab enrichment of tropical soil microbial communities from Luquillo Experimental Forest, Puerto Rico - statoxic.12C.oxic.44.000.082 (v2)... | ecosystem: Environmental > Terrestrial >... | reverse complement strand
CGGGCCGAGGCCCTCTTCGACGATATGCCCGGCTTCCTCCCAGCCCACGGTGATGCAGCCTTCCAGCACGAAATACACGTCCTCGACCGGGCGCGCATAGCCGCACACCGCCACGCCTTTCGGCAGATGAACCATCTCCATGCGGTATTGGCCAGCCGGCGCGCCGCCCTCGCCGATATAAACCGAGCGGGCGACGCCCGCTTCCCATATTGGCCGCCGCTCGGCATAGCGCACGACATGGCGGGCAAACTCGCGCTGGCGCGGATCATCGCTGTCCGGATCGAAGGCATGGATTTTCCCCGGGCTTGCGCCGAAATGGCGGGCCATCACGGGATCGCTGTCGCGCGGGTGGCAAACATAGACCGGTGGTTTTGGCATGCCGCTGCCGACGCTGATCGACATCAGCACCGGCTCGACCCCGTCGTTGCGAAAGCCGTGCGGCCGGCCGACCTGGTTCAGCACCATGTCCTTGGGCCCGAGGCGCGCCTCGATCACCTCATCGTTCCAAGCCCAGCCAACGGTCAACACTCCCTCCAGGACTAGAAAGTGTTCCACCACCTCGTGGGAATGACAGGCGGCGTATTTGCCGACCGGCTGATGCACCAGGCTCAATGTAAATTGCCCCGGCTTGAGGGTGCTCGGGTCGTCGGCTTTGGGCGAGCCGCCGGCGCCGACGTAGCGCATCTGCGCGCGCTCCAGCTCGGGGAAGCCACGGCTGCCGGGGAAGGCGTCCCAGTCGAAGCTCTTGTCGGTGTGGCGCCCGACGAAGGCCCGCATCTGGCTCGTCAGGTCGAGCGGCTCGGTTTGGGCGAAAAGGGCCATGAGAGGCTCCCGGTAAAAAGATTTGCCAATCTCGACCCCGCGCCTCAGCGGCTCAAGCAAAATCGGACTCCGGCTTCGGCCCTGATCGAGGCGACGGGACAGCCCGGCACCTCTCGCACGATGGCTTAGTCTGATTTGATCGCGATCTTCTTTTGCGGTTTCCGGGCCTCCGCCGTCTTCGGCAGGGTGATCGTCAGCACCCCTTTCGAAAAGTCGGCGGCGACTTTGTCGCGATCGACGCTCGCCGGCAGGTCGAACGCGCGCTGAAACGAGCCGTAGGCGCGCTCGGAAAAGTGATAATTCTTGTCCTTCTCTTCCTTTTCTTGGCGCTTTTCGCCCTTGAGGACGAGCATGTCGCCGGATACCGACACGTCGATGTCTTTGGCGTCGATACCCGGCAACTCGGCCGAGATCTTATACGCCTTCTCGTCTTCGCTCATGTCGATCGCCGGCACGGAAAAACTGAAAGAGCTCGCAGATCGCCATGCGGGTTCGATGTCGAAGACCCGGCGCAGCGAAGGGAAACCGAACCGGTCGAACAGCCGGTCCATTTCGCTGCGGAAGGACTGCCATATATCGGGGGCGCTTGTCTGCGCCGGTGCTGTCTTCTTTACCTCAACAGGTACGTCTGCCATCGCTGTCTCCATCATCTGTAGCAGGGAGCGGGTTCATCCCCTATCGGGCATCCTGGGATCGAGCATCCGGCGGGCATTGATCCAGCGCAATTCATCCGACCCGCTCGCCCCGTCGCCGAGTTCGCATTGACCGGCGCACCCGTTCGTTGGCGAGCGATTAACACCGCTGTGCACGGCAATGCACGCCGCACCTCATCAAACTTGGTTTCGGTGTCGGCGCCGATTTTTTGGCGATCAACGCGAGGGCGATCGCCTCAGTTCCACCGCGACTGCACGGATTTTCGGTTCAGCAGCCAGAAGATCAGCGACACGATCCCACTGACGACGAGGCAGGTCACGATCGGGACGTAGAAGCGGAGCTCTCCCCGCTCGATCACGATGTCGCCGGGAGCCGGCCGAGCCCGGAGGGAGGGCCTCAGGCCGACACCTCACTCTATGCCGCGGCGAGATCGGCGGGTAGGCCGAGCGTGTTGGCGGCGCTGAGCATCCCCTTTCTGAGCTTGTCCACGGCGCGGACTTCGAGCTGCCGAATCCGCTCGCGCGAGACGTGAAAGCGCCGGCTCAAATCCTCAAGCGTCAGGGGCTCGTCGCGCAGGCGGCGCTCGACGAGGATCTCGCGCTCACGCGCGTTGAGTCGCGCCATCGCCTCGCCGAGCAGCTTGCGCCGCTGCGCCATCTCGTCGGCCTCGGCAAGCGTCGTCTCCTGGCTCGGCCGGTCGTCGACGAGGCGATCGAGCCACTCGATCTCGCCGTCCTCCAGCACGGTCTCGTTCAGCGATCCGTCGGCCCCGCTCATGCGGCGGTTCATCTCGACGACATCCTTCCGCGGCACGCCGAGCTCGGCCGCGATCGTCGCGACCGACTCGGGCGAAAGATCGCCAGCCTCGAACTGCTCCAGTCGTCCCTTCAGTTGGCGCAGATTAAAAAACAGCTTCTTCTGGGCCGCGGTCGTGCCCATCTTCACGATCGAGGTCGAATGCAGGATGTGTTCCTGGATCGCCGCGCGAATCCACCACATCGCGTAGGTCGCAAAGCGGAACCCGCGGTCGGGGTCGAATTTTTGCGCCGCCTGCATCAGCCCGACATTCCCTTCCGCGATCAAATCGGAGACCGGCAGGCCGTACCCCGCAAAGCCGCGGGCGATTTTGATCACCAGGCGCAGATGGCTACCGACGAGATCCCGCAGGGCTGCTTCGTCGCCATGATCTCGCCACGCGAGAGCTAGTTCCTGTTCCCGCTCCGGGCTCAGCATCGGAAACCGCTTAGCGTCGGTCAGTAGGTGGGCGAGCGCGTCGCCTCTGTTTTCGCCCAATGTCGTTACTGTCATCTCAGCTCGCTTGCGCGCCGGCGAACAGAAAAACCGTGCCCCTCGGAGACCTCCGGGAGCTCGGTCGGGTAATTTCAACGGGATTTGCGCGGTGCCGGCGCCAAACAAATGTAGGAACGTAGGCAGAATCTTCAAGGCCTGAGCCCTCTTTTACGGCTGGACAAACTAAGTCAGCCTGTTCGAGCGCATGGATCTGCTGGCTGATCGCGACGGCGGTGACGCTGAGCTTATCAATCGCCCCAAAAGCTGCGGTCCCCCGCCATCGCTTGTCCGCGCGCGCCGCGCGCAAACGGGAAGATTGGGCAATTTAGACATGAGGAATCCTCAACCGACGGCTCAAAAATCTCGTTTGTCGGACCGTCCCATAACTACCATCTCGAACGCCGGGAGCTAGGGCGTTTTCCGCTGTCATCGCTAGGAGCGAAGCGGCAAAGCGATCCCAATGAGGTTTGGGTGCAGGCGGACCGAGATTGTTTGGCAGTGCTCGGCCGGTTGGCTCGAAGCCTCGCGAGAGGTGAGGAGACCTCAAATGACTATAATCGCGTTATCGAAAGCTCTGACCAGCCCGCCGCTGGTCCGACATGGTGAAGCTCTGGCGGGGCTCAACGATGCTGGCGAATGGGTGCTCGACACGTTGCGTGAATGGCTGCGGCGCAGCCGCGAACGTCACCAGCTCGCCGGGCTCGAGGAGCGAGCCGCGCGACATCGGGGTCACCCGTACCGACGCGATCTATCTGAGCAACAAGCCGTTTTGGAAAGAGTAGATCACATGCAGACGACATCGACGCAAACCCCGGCGCGCCGGGACGGAACCTTGCTCCACATCGCACGGGCTCTCGGCAGATGGTTCTCGCGGGCGGCCAACGCGATCGGGCAGCCCTCCGCGAAGCCCGAGGGCGACCATTGGGCGGACTGGCCGCGCTTCCCGCCATTCTAGCCGTCGGCCATCAAATCGACTCGTTCCCGCGGAGGCGGGACCCCGAGAAAGTGACGAAGCGGTTGCGGTCCCGCTTCCGTGGAGACGACGAGGATCGATTGAACAGCTTTTCAAGCGGCGTACAGAGAGAGAAGGATCACGCGATGACCAGCTATGACGACCTGCCCTATGTCGAGGCGGAGCTGAATTACCTCGCGCCAATGGCGGAGCGGCCCCGCTACTACGCTTACGACCCGGAGCCGGGAGTGCCGCCCTCCAACATGGCGCACGAGGCGCACCGGGTGCGCATCCACGACATGCGGCCGATCCAGTCACAAATCTCGCTCGACCGTGAAGGCTTCGCGCTGTTGGAGCAGCGCAGCGCGGTGCGCGATTTCTGGGACGAAGACGAAATCCGCCGGGTCTACTACCCGGAGGCGGAGCGCTTTATCGCTGCGGCGACCGGGGCGAGCCGCGTCTTCATCTTCGACCATACGTTGCGCCGCCGCATCCCCGGCGCGATCGACCGCTCGCCCGATGCGCCGCGCCAGCCGGCCACGCGCGTGCATGTCGACCACACAGCCAAGTCCGGCCCGCAGCGGGTGCGTGACCTGCTGGGCAGGGACGCCGAGGAATTGCTGCGCGGTCGCGTCCAGGTGATCAATCAGTGGCGGCCGATCCATGGGCCGCTGCGCGATGCGCCGCTCGCCGTGTGCGACGCCGCCACGGTGGCCGCCGCCGATCTGGTGCCATCGGATCTCGTCTACCGCGACCGCCTCGGCGAGACCTATTCGGTCACCTACAACCCGACGCATCGCTGGTTCTACGCGCCGGAAATGCGAGCAGACGAGGCGCTGTTGTTGAAGTGCTGCGACACCATGACCGACGGGCGAGCGCGCTTCATGCCGCACACGTCGTTCAGCGACCCGACGACCCCGCCCGAGGCGTTGCCGAGGGAAAGTATCGAGCTGCGCACGCTCGTCTTCCACCCGGCGTGACAGTAAGGCCGGTTCCCCCGAAGCGCATTTCGGTACTGCCGGTCCCCATGGCCGGCCGCCCCCAGAGCGGCCGGCCTCGCGGTTATGCCTCGTCGCCCGACGCTGCCCGTACCGCTCGCGTCCGGCCGGTTGCCGCCGACAGCGACCTGGTCTGGGCCAACCGTATCCGGAAAAGCACGGTCCAGCCGAGCGCTTCGAGCCGTTCCTCGGTTTCCCGTAGCCGCCTCGGGCTCATCCCGTGGCCGTCGGGCTCGGCCCCCGCGAGACAATGCGGCGGTGTAAGTCCTAGAGAAGCGGCCAGGGCAACTCGCATCACCGGCATTCGTGCGGTCTTCAACGACGGATGCTGTCAGTCCGACCTAGAGACGGATCGGGGAGTTCGGCGCCGGCGGCGGTACCCGATGCCGCACCGAGCGCGGCGACCCGCTCTTGCAACCCGGCGCTGATCCGCTCCTCATCGGTCCGGCCGGCGCCGGCGGCGCGCAAGATATCCACCGGCGCAGGGTGGCCGAAGACCACCGTGATTTTGCGAATTCTGGGCACGCGGCGTCCCCGGGGCAGCGCCTCGAACGCGCCGCCGATATAGGCCGGCACGGCCGGAACTTTGCTGCCCAGCAGCAGCTGCCCGATGCCGGGTAGGAAACGCTGCAGCCTGCCGTCGGGAGAGCGCCACGCTTCGGGGAACCAGATCTGCACCTGGCCTGCCTTCAGCACCCGCCGAGCGCTTTCGAGCGTCGCACCGGGGAACTTTGCATCAACCGGAAAGACGTGCAGGGCCCGGCAGAACAGGCGATTGAGCGAGTTGGAGAACATTCGCACCACATCGCCAGCCCAATAAAGACGCCGGAACTTCGACCACGGCAGCCCGGCGGCGATCGCCAGCCCGTCGAGATCGCTGACGTGGTTGGGCGTGATCACGAACGCTCCCGTCTCGGGCAAGTTCGTGGCGCCGCTGACGTGCAGCCGGAACAGCCCGCGCATCAGCAGCCGGTTGAGCGCGTAGAGCGCCAGAGCGAGCGCCGTCAGTAACGTGCCCGTCGGAGCGAGCCAGCGCTCGAAATCGGTCGCCATCGTCGGTGCTTCATGCGGCGGCGCTCGGGCTCCGCTCCGCCGCATGATCGCCAGATGCAGCAGCTCGCGAATTGTCCGGATGCCAGCGATATCGCTCTCGGAGAGATGGATGTCCAGCCGGTCCTGCAATGCCACTGTGATTTCCATCCAGCCGAACGAATCCACGTTCAGATCGAGCGCGAGATCGACATCGAGATCGAGCTCTTCTTCCGGATAACGCTCGCGCAGCAAGGCCCAGACCGCTTCCGCCGTTGGGTTTCGCAGCAACGCCATATCTTCCGGCGTCAGCGCATGAGCGGCCCGCCGCGCGCCCCCGGCAAGCGCCTCGGCATAGAGTGCCGGTAGCAGAAAGCGCTGGTATTTCCCGAGCCGGGTCCGCGGCAGTAGCTGATCGGTCAGCGCAAACCCTGATAAGCGTTGCCAGGAGGGGAGGTCGCGCGCCTTTTCCGCCAGGATCACGCGAATCCCGTCGCGCAGGTTCGTCGCTCCACGGTCGTGCAGCTTAGCGCGATCCGGGCGCACCAAGGCGACCAGCGCGCCTTTGTCCTCCAGCACCGCCAACTCGGCGATTTCCGGGGCGCCGCCGTAGATCGGCTCCAAATCCTCCGGGGCCACCTTTTTGCCGCCGCCCAACACGATGACTTCCTTGGCGCGGCCGGTGACGAACAGGAAACCATCGCGATCAACAAACCCCAGATCCCCGGTCCGGTACCAGCCATCAGCCGTGAACGCTGCGTGGTTGGCTTCGGGATTGTCCAGGTAGCCTTTCGTGATCGAGCTGCCATGCAGCTCGATCTCCCCTACCTGCTCTTCGTCGGGGTCGGCGATACGGACCTCCCCGTCGGCGAGCGGCCGGCCGACGCTGCCCGAGCGCCTTGCGCTCGGCCGGTTGCCGGTGAACAACGACGCAGTCTCTGCCAGCCCATATCCGGACAGCACGGTCCAGCCGAGAGCCTCGAGCCGGTCCTCGGTTTCCCGCTCCAGCCGTGATCCGCCCGAAACCAGCAGCCGCAGGCGCGCGGCGATTCCCCGCCGCACCGGGGCGAACAACAGTCGTCCAGGGCGCAGCCCGGTCGACCGCTGCACAAGGCTCGCCGATTGGAGCAGCGCGCGCCATAGGAACCGAACTGTCCGGCCGCGCGTTGCAACGCGCGTTTCGAGCGCCGTCCAGATCGCGTCGTAGAGGCGCGGCACACCGATGATCGTGGTGACCTCGGCCTCGCGCATCGCCCTCACCAGCAGCGGGCCGGTCGTGCCGCCCGGCAAGACGATCGCGGTTCCGATGGTCAAGGTGGTCAGCATGCCGACGATAAAAGGATAGGCGTGGTGCAACGGCAGTGGCAGCAGCGCGCGGTCCCGCGGGCCGACGATATTGAGTTTCTGCAACGCCTCGACATTCGTCGCGATGTTGCGGTGGGTCAGAAAGAATGCCTTGGGGGAGCCGGTGGTGCCGGAGGTCCAGGACAGCATTGCCGGCTCGTCGGGAGCCGGGGTCGGCAGATCCTGCGTTCGCTCGCCTAACAGCGACCGCCAACCCGTCGCAAGCTGCCCATCGTGCTGGTCTTCATCGACCAGAACGACCCCGGCGGCGTGCATGCGCAGGATTTCGCCGCAGGCTTCCAGGTGACGCGGCGTCGTGAAGATCAGGCGAGCCGCACTGGAGACCAGCGCCGCGTCCAGCTGCTCGGCGTCGGCCAGATCATCGATCGGCACCACCACTCCGCCGGTCGTCAGGACCGCGAGGGCGGCGACGATCCACACTGGGGAGTTGGGCGCCCATAGCGCGACCCGCTCGCCCCCGCCGATCCCGGCGTCGCGCAGCCCGCGGGCCAAGCGGAGCGCCTTGTCGGCGACGGTCGCGCTGTCCCAGGTCTCGCTGCCTTCCACCCCGAATGCGATGACCGCCGGGTGTCGGTCGCGCAACGTCAGGCCGCTTAGTAAGCCGTCGATGTTCCAGGAAGCAGTCACGGCAAACTCAAAGCGTGATCCGGAACAGACTCTTGGTTTATCACCAGAATATTTGTTATTTCTGCAAAAGCGGAAATCTTGAGGCCCCGAGGATCAGCGGATTGCCTTCGCTGGGATGACAATAACCCACCAACCGAAGGAATTCCAAGTCGCGGCCGCCGCTCAGGGTTCGAGCCGCAGCGACGGGATGTACGGTACAACCGCGGTGCCGCCAAGGTCTAGCCCCGGGTTCGCGCGGCCGGAACCGAATCTTCCCTAGTCGAAGCAACCCGCGGGTCCACGACCGTTGACCTCATGCTTGACATCCACAACCTTACATTCGTAACTAGGCGTCTGTCGCGGTCCCGCGGTGGTGGAGTAGCTCGCGTTTACACTGTCCCTAATGGGAATGCCGAGTTTGGGTCTGGCCATCTTGGTTTGGAAATTATGGTTAACGAGGCCACTCAAGAACATGGATACCGTCCGGATAGGCTATACAAGCGGAATATCCGAGCAGCCGTTGCCGGATAGAGCACTTTCGAGCCTTTTTTAAGGTAAGCCGTCCCAGATAGTTGCCCAAACTCCCGGTTCACTCGGCGGTCAGTGGTGACGACCTTCGCCTTTTTGAAGTTCGGTGAGGACGGATACATGCACCGGTCGCGGGCTTCGCCGGCCATGCTGAACGGGATCGATACATCGTTTCAAATTCTGCATGGCCAGCCCGCCGGCCCCACCGAAACCGCGTGGCGAGCTTGTTTAACCGATTCGGAATTCCCGACTCATTACGCCTCTCCCGAGTACTTTTGCGAGCCCATGCTCCCCGGCAAGAAGCCGTTCGCCATCCTTAGTATCGTCGACGAAGATGTCACGGCGGTCATGACCGGGCTTCACGACGCTGACCGAGTTCAATCGGGGTTCTCTAGCCGCCCGCAGATTGCCTTTTCGCGACACGCCGACCGATTGCGTGCAATGAGCAATCTGATTGCCGGTCTGCTTCAGGAAGCGGGAGCCGCGAAGCTTATCGATCTTTTTCTCTGGTCCGATATGGCCGGATTGGTCGACGCCCGCTTTAGTCAAAGAGCGTTCGGCGGCGTCGTCATGCTGGACTTGGCAGTGGGTCCAGATGCCCTCTTTCGCCAATTTTCGCAGACCAGGCGAAACGATATCAGGAGGGGGATAAAATGCGGGGTTTCTGTCGACCTTGCCAAGAGCCGTGATGACATATCTGCCTATTACGCAGTTTACGTCGACTGGGCACGTCGCAGGTTCTTGCCGATTACTGGAGAAGAGCAGTTTCAAGGGATTTTCGCAGCGAGAAGGAATCGGCAACTGCTCCTCGCGCGCTATAAAGGCGAAGTCATAGCTGGGGTAGTGCTTCGCTTCTTTCCGGGTGGGGTGGTGGAGCACGCAGCGAGCAGTTCGCTCCAGAGCGCGCTTCACCTAAAGCCTAACGATCTGTTGCATTGGCGCGCAATCGAATGGGCGTACGCCGCGGGCCTGACCAAATACAGCCTTGGCGGCGTCAACCTTTTCCAACGGAAGTTCGGAGGCGAGGTCGTCCCAACAACCCGCCATCGACTGGACCTCTCGCTGTTTCGCCGACACACAATCAGCGATTGGATGGCCGATTGGATGGCCGACAGGGTCGAGGCGGTCCGGCCATTCATCCCGCAACGGGTGGCCGGCTTTGGTCGCTCTGTGCGTAGGCATGTCAAGACGCTCCGCTCCTACGGCGGTCGACGCCCGGTGTAAGTCTGGAGCATACGCTGTCATCCCGGCGGTCGTTCCTTGTCGCGGGTGACCTGGGGCGATTATGAAGCTGCCCAGGGGAAGGCGCTGATTGCCATGGCGAGCCATGAGCTTTCAACCGCTTGCGGTTGACCAGGGTGCCAATTCGTTGGCCAGCCCGCCCGGATCGCGGATTACGCGGTAGTTCGCTGCGAACCTTGTGCTGCGATTGATCGGTGCGGAGGGCAAGCTCCAGAAAGCGATTATCGACCCGCCCGGCAGGCGTGAAAGTCAAGGGGTGACGAGCCGAGCGCACGCCCTTCGATGGTACGCCAAGTGACGGCATGCTAATCGGTGTTTACCGGGGACAAAAGAGCGGGGTCCGCGCGTTGATCCACATCATCGCCGTTTTCGTTGGCGCGGGTAGCTTCGCCTGATCCCGAAAGGAGAGGCGGATGAGAGCGAGAGATGTCATGGTCAGGGCCGTGGCGACCACGACGCCGGAAACGACAGTCGAAAAAGTCGCTAGGCTCATGATCAATTTACGGATCAGCGGGGTCCCGTCCTCGACAAGAACGGGCAGCTCGTCGGGATCGTTACCGAAGGCGACCTGCTGCGCCGGACGGAGACCGGGACCGAGCGTCGGCGCTCGCGCTGGAGCCAGTGGTTTTCCGCAATTTCCCGATTGGCTGCGGAATACATCAAGTCGCACGCCCGGCGGGTGGAAGACATTATGAGCCGAGAGGTCGTCAGCGTCGGGGAGTTGGCCACGCTTGCCGAGATCGCCGAACTGATGCAAACAAAGCAGATCAAGCGGGTCCCGGTCGTGCATGACGCCAAGATCGTCGGCATCGTCAGCCGGGCCGACCTGCTGCAGGTGTTGGCGAGCGGCGGAGCCACGACCGCCAACGAAGACAGCGACCGCCTGATCCGCGAGCGCTTGCTCGGCGAGCTGCGCAAGCAAGAATGGGCGAACTCGGCCGCAGCGAACGTGGTCGTCTCGGACGGTGTCGTGCATTTTTGGGGGACCGTCGGATCGGAGGAGGAAAGCACGGCGCTTCGTGTCGTCGCCGAGAACATCCCCAGCATCCGCGGCATTGAGGATCATACGATCTCGGGGCCGCGCTACTTGGCACCGCTCTTCCCGGCGATTTGAATCGGCGAGACGCGAGCCGTTCTCGCACGGCGATGGCCGATGATCAGCACGACGTCATCGATTTTCTGAGCAGGCCTTCCTCCTATGGAGCGGCAGTCGCGCGGATCGATGTCATCGAAACCCATGTTTCGCTGGTCTTTCTCGCGGGCGACCGCGCACACAAGCTCAAGCGCGCGGTAAAATTTCCTTACCTCGACTTCTCTTCCGCGGAACAGCGCCGGGTAGCCTGCGAGGCTGAGCTCGCGCTCAACCGCCGCACGGCGCCGGACCTTTATCTTGAGGTCCGAGCGCTGACCCGCACCATGAATGGTGCGGTCGGCTTCGGGACTCAGGGTCCCGTGGTCGATTGGGTCGTAGTGATGCGGCGATTCGATCAGGCGGCGCTGTTCGACGAGCTCGCCAAGACTGGTCGATTGAATGCGTCCCTGATGACTGAGCTTGCCGACCATATTGCGGCGTTTCATCAAGCAGCCGAACCGCGCCCCGATCGCGGCGGCGCTGCGGCGCTGGCCGCGGTTGCCGAGACGAATCATTGCTGCCTGATGGCGGCGCGAGACGCCGGTTTCGCCGCTGATCGCATTATCGAGATCAGGCAGCGATCATTGGAGCGCCTCGCTGCTGTCGCTGGCTTGCTCGACGGGCGTGCCGCAACAGGAAAAGTGCGGCGCGGCCACGGCGACCTGCATCTCCGCAATGTCTGCCTATTCGAGGGCAGGCCTACCCTGTTCGATTGCCTCGAATTCTCGGACGAGCTCGCTTCGGTCGACATCCTCTATGACCTCGCCTTTCTGTTGATGGATCTCGAGCACCGCGGGCTCGCAGACTTTGCCAACCTCGTGTTGAACCGCTATCTCGATTTGACCGACGAGGACGACGGGCTTGCGGCGATGCCGCTCTTTCTGTCGTCTCGCGCGGCGATCAGGGCGCATGTCACGGCAGCGGCGATGGAGCGTGCGGCGCAGCCGGGAGTGACGCCGGAAATGGGCGCCGAAGCGCGCGGTTATCTCGATCTCTGCGCTTTATTGCTGCGGCCGCGATCCTGCCGCCTGGTCGCGATCGGCGGCCTTAGCGGCACCGGCAAGTCGACCCTCGCAGCAGCGCTCGCGCCAGCCCTCGGCGCGCGGGTCCTGCGCAGCGACGTGATCCGCAAGCGATTGTTCGAAGTCGCCCCCGAAACGCGGCTGCCGACGAGCGCCTATACCTCGCAGATGTCGCGCCGCGTCTATCACGTGCTGCGCCGGAAGGCAGCAGATGCGCTCGCCGCGGGGTATTCGGTGATCATCGATGCCGTATCGCTGAAGCCCGCCGAGCGCCGGTCGTTCCGCGCGGTCGCCGATTCAGCCGGCGTACCGTTTGTCGGTCTTTGGCTCGTGGCTCCGGCAGCAACGATGGATCGGCGCCTGCGCGCCCGGCGCCACGACCCCTCGGATGCGTCTCCGGAAGTCCTCGCGCAACAGCTTCGGCAAGATCCCGGTCCGATGGATTGGGTTCGCATCGATGCGGGTGCCGGTCCGGCAGATAGCCTGGCCGCCGCGCGACGCGCTCTCGGCCTGGGCTGAGGAGCAGCGCTTCAGGGCGCTCGTTATCAATTTACCCGCACGAAACGGCATTGGGGTCCGGCATTGGCGGCATTGCGGCATTGTGCGGCATTGGGGTCAGAGTAGATTTAGCTGGTACCAGCCGAACCCTCCGCGGACGCGGTTTGTCTGGAATGGCGGAAGAACCGTCGCGCGGGGCGTTAATTATCAATAAAGATTGCCACGTAAAGGCCCCTACCAGAATCCCGATAATTAAGCTGTTGAACATCGGCGCCTACCTCCCGCAAGTGCGCCTCACCACCGGCGGCATTTCGCATCGAGCTCCGCGCCCGCGGCGCAGCCGACGGGCGATCCAGCCTCGGCAATCGTTTATTCTACCCTCCGAGGAGAATATCGACTCTGACCCCAATTTCTTTGATTGACCTGGGTCAATGGAGAACCCGAGACGCCGACCGATCATTCGACCGGCTGCTCGACCGGCTGGCGCAGGCGCTTGGTGCGGCCGCGGACGAGCTTCGCGTCGCGACGGCGTTCGCGGGACCCCGCTGTCGGTCGCGTAGGCACTCGCCGTTTTCCGGGCTGCGTCGCTCGGCGAACGAGATCGATCAACCTTTCGTACGCGTCCTGGCGATTGCGCTCCTGCGTCCGGAAACGGCGCGCCATGATGACGATCAAG
>Ga0306922_10004817_pt1 | contig 12829 bp, 5 predicted proteins | sample sta12Cox44000082_FD_203758 | JGI IMG/M metagenome (GOLD analysis project Ga0306922, IMG submission 203758) | Lab enrichment of tropical soil microbial communities from Luquillo Experimental Forest, Puerto Rico - statoxic.12C.oxic.44.000.082 (v2)... | ecosystem: Environmental > Terrestrial > Soil... | reverse complement strand
ATATGCCGAGGGTTTCCGCGAGGGCATCCCCTTCGCCACACCGGTGTTCGACGGCGCGCGCGAACCGGAAATCCGGCACTTGCTCGAAGTCGCCGGCTTGCCGAACCTCGGCAAGATCAACCTTTTCGACGGCATGACCGGCGACCAGTTCGACCAGCCGGTCACGGTCGGCTACATCTACATGCTGAAGTTGTCGCATCTTGTCGACGACAAAATTCACGCGCGCTCCATCGGCCCGTACTCGCTGATCACGCAGCAGCCGCTCGGCGGCAAGGCCCAGTTCGGTGGCCAGCGGTTTGGCGAAATGGAAGTGTGGGCGCTCGAAGCTTACGGCGCCGCCCACATCTTGCAGGAGCTGCTCACGGCGAAGTCCGACGATGTTTACGGCCGCGCCAAGATTTATGAGGCCATCGTCAAGGGCGAACCGGGCATCGAACCGGGCGTGCCGGAGTCGTTCAACGTGCTGGTGCGCGAGTTGCAGTCGCTGTGCTTGGACGTCGAGTTGATGAAGCGGCAAAAGCCGCCCGTAGAAAAGGCCGCCGACTAGAGCCTTGCGGGGGCAGAAGCATGCCCTGCCCCGGCCCGGCAAATTCTCGGTTTCGTGGGTCCTGTTTTTGGGTTCTCAGCCGGTCGGATGTTCCAGGAATAAGAACAACCGGCCGCGGCCCTGACGAAAGTCAGGGAGGGAGGAAACAACCTTGTATCGCAGCAGCCCTTACGATCGCGCCAGCCTGATTGCTGATTTCGATTCGATCCGCATCAGCCTGGCAAGTCCGGAAAAAATTCGCTCATGGTCGCACGGCGAAGTCACCAAGCCGGAGACCATCAACTACCGCACGTTCAAGCCCGAGCGTGACGGCCTGTTTTGCGCGAAGATTTTCGGGCCCGTCACCGACTGGGAATGTCTGTGCGGTAAGTACAAGCGCATGAAGCATCGCGGAGTGATTTGCGACAAGTGCGGCGTCGAAGTGACGCTCAGCAAAGTCCGCCGCGAGCGCCTCGGCCACATCGAGCTGGCTTCGCCCTGTTCGCATGTGTGGTTCTTCAAGGGCTTGCCGAGCCGCATCGGTTACCTGCTGGACATTTCCATGCGCGACCTCGAGCGTATCCTCTACTTTGAGGCCTTCGTGGTTGTGGATCCCGCTGAAGTCGCGATTCTTCGCGAGCGTGAAGTCCTGCCAGAAGAAAAGTATCGCGAACTACAGAAGGAATATCCCGGCCAGTTCACCGCCAAGATGGGCGCGGAAGCCATCAAGGAACTGCTCCGCCGCGTGGAGGTCGACAAGCTTGCCGACGAACTGCGCGAGAAAATGAAGGCGGATCCCTCGCTCCAGAAGCGCATCAAGTACGCCAAGCGCCTGAAAGTGCTCGAAGCCTTCCGCAAGAGCGGCAACAAGCCGGAATGGATGATTCTCGACGTGATCCCGGTCCTGCCGCCGGAGTTGCGCCCGCTCGTGCCTCTCGATGGCGGGCGCTTTGCCACTTCCGATCTAAACGATCTCTATCGCCGCGTCATCAACCGCAACAACCGGTTGAAGAAGCTCATGGAATTGCATGCCCCGGACGTGATTGTGCGCAACGAAAAGCGCATGCTGCAGGAAGCGGTCGACGCGCTGTTTGACAACGGCCGGCGCGGCCGGGTGCTGCGCGGCACCAATAATCGCCCGCTCAAGTCGCTGTCCGACACGCTCAAGGGCAAGCAAGGTCGTTTCCGCCAGAACCTGCTCGGCAAGCGCGTGGACTACTCGGGCCGCTCGGTCATCGTGGTTGGTCCCGAGTTGAAGCTCAATCAGTGCGGTCTGCCAAAGAAAATGGCGCTCGAGCTCTTCAAGCCCTTCATCTATCACAAGCTCGAAGCCCAGGGCCATTGCACCACCATCAAGCAGGCCAAGGAGATGGTGGAGCAGCAGGAATCGGTTGTCTGGGACATTCTGGAAGACGTTATTCGCGAGCATCCGGTTCTGCTGAACCGCGCTCCGACGCTGCACCGCCTTGGCATTCAGGCCTTCGAGCCGACCCTTGTCGAAGGCAAGGCCATCCGCATTCACCCGCTCGTGTGCACCGCGTTCAACGCGGACTTCGACGGCGACCAGATGGCCGTGCACATTCCGCTTTCGCCCGAATCGCAGGTCGAAGCGTCGGTGCTGATGCTCAGTTCGCGCAACATTCTTTCTCCCGCGCACGGCTTGCCTCTGGCCGTGCCGTCGCAGGATATGGTTCTGGGCATCTACTACCTGACCAAGAATAAGCCCGGGGCCAAGGGTGAAGGCCGTGTGTTCGGTTCCACCGAGGACGTCATCCTCGCGCTGGAAGCCGGGGAAGTCGAGCTGCTTACCCCGATTCGCTTGCGCTACACCGGTGAAGTCATTGACCTCACCACCGCCTACGACAACCAGGATGTGACGCACACCGAGCCGGTGAAGATGGAGCGCCAGTTCATCCAGACTACCGTCGGCCGCGTCATCTTCAATTCGCATTTGCCCGAGAAATTTCCCTTCGTGAACGGGCTACTAAAGAAGAAGGGCATTCAGCAGTTGGTCTATTACGCCTACTTGCGCTTTGGTCTGGCCGACACGGTTGTTCTGCTCGACCACCTCAAGGCGCTGGGCTTCACATACGCCACGCGCTCCGGCATCTCCATTGGCATCGACGACATGTTCATCCCCGGCGACAAGTACAAGCTCGTCGACACCGCCGAGAAGGAAGGCGTCAAGGTGCAGCAGCAGTATCTGGACGGGGCCATCACTAACGGCGAGCGCTACAACAAAGTCATCGCCATTTGGGGCGACGTTACCGAAAAAGTTGCCGATGAAATGTTCAAGGCCCTCGAAGGCCAGGACAAGGAGGGCAACATCAACCCGGTTTACGTCATGGCCGACTCCGGAGCGCGCGGTTCGAAACAGCAGATCCGCCAGCTCTCCGGAATGCGCGGTTTGATGGCCAAGCCCTCCGGAGAAGTCATCGAGACGCCCATCACTTCCAACTTCCGCGAAGGCCTCACGGTGCTCGAATACTTCATCTCCACGCACGGCGCGCGCAAAGGCCTGGCGGACACGGCGCTGAAGACCGCCGACTCCGGCTACCTCACGCGCCGGCTGGTCGACGTCGCGCAGGATGTGATCATCAACGAATACGACTGCGGCACCAGCGACGGCATTTACGTCGAGCCCATTGTCGAAGCAGGCGTGGAAGTCGAGCCGCTCCGTGACCGCGTGGTTGGCCGCGTTTCCTTGGACAAGATCAAGGACTTCGAGGGCAACGTCATTGTCGACGTGAACCAGGAAATCAACGAAGAGCTCGCCAACGCCATCCAGGCCGCCGGTATCGACCGTGTACGCATCCGTTCCGTGCTCACTTGCGAATCGCGGCGAGGCGTGTGCGCGCTGTGTTATGGCCGCAACCTCGCGACCGGCCGCATGGTCGAGCTCGGCGAGGCCGTCGGGGTCATCGCCGCACAGTCCATCGGCGAGCCCGGCACGCAGCTCACCATGCGCACGTTCCACATCGGCGGAACCGCCACACGCGTTTCCGAGCGCTCCACGCTCGAAGCCCGTAACAACGGCGTTGTCAAGTTCGTCGACCTCAAACACGTCGAGGGCCGCGGCGGCACGCTCATCGCCATGAACCGTTCCGGCCTCATCGCCATTGTCGATGAAAAAGGCCGCGAGAAGGAGCGCTACCACGTGGTCTACGGCGCGCGCCTCCGCGTTCAGGACGGTGAACACGTCACTCACGGCCAGATTCTCGCCGAGTGGGATCCGTTTACCTTCTCGATCCTGACGGAAACTGCCGGCACGGTGAAGTTCGACGACCTGAAGACCGGAATCACCATCGAAGAGCAGGTCGACGAAGTCACCGGCCTGTCGCAAGACGTTGTGACTTTGCCGCCGGGTGACGAAAAGCATCAGCCCGCCATACTGATTCGCGACTCTTCCGGCAAGGTCCGCAAGAAATACCTCATGCCTTCCCGCGCGCACTTGATGGTCCGGGATGGCGATGACGTCCAGGCCGGCGACGTGCTCGCGAAGATTCCGCGCGAAACCACCAAGACCAAGGACATTACCGGAGGGCTCCCGCGCGTTGTCGAGCTCTTCGAGACCCGCAAACCCAAGGACCCTGCGGTTATCGGCGAAATCGATGGATTGGTTCGTTACGGCGAGATCGCCAAGGGCATGCGCAAGATCTACGTCGAGAGCGAAGACGGGAAGACCACCAAGGAGTACGCCATCCCGCGCGGCGTGCACATCAACGTTCAGGAAGGCGACCACGTTCGGGCGGGCGAAGCCTTGATTGATGGTCCGCTCAACCTCCACGACCTTCTTGCCGTGCTTGGCGAGAAGTTCACCCAAGCCTATCTAGTCAACGCCATCCAGGAGGTTTACCGGCTCCAGGGCGTGAACATCAACGACAAGCACATCGAAGTGATCGCGCGGCAGATGATGCGCTGGGTCAAGGTCGAAGACGTCGGCGATACCAACTTCCTCCTCGAAGAGCAGGTGGATAAATTCCGGTTCCGCGAGGAGAACGACGAAGCCATCAAGCGCGGCGGCCGTCCGGCTACCGGCAGGCCGCTGCTGCTCGGGATCACCAAGGCGTCGCTCTCGACCGATTCGTTTATCTCCGCGGCCAGCTTCCAGGAAACCACGCGCGTGCTAACCGAAGCGGCCGTCGCCGGCAAGGTGGACTATCTCCGCGGCCTCAAGGAAAACGTCATTATGGGCCGCCTCATTCCCGCCGGTACGGGCCTCGAGCATTACCGCAACATCCAGCTGTTGACGGAAATGCCCGCGCCCGCTCCGGTCGAGGAAATTCCGGAAGCCGCCGAGCTCACCGCCGAAGAAGCGGCGGCACTCGACTTTCTCCAGAAGGACGCCGAAGCCGACGCCGCCACCGAGGGCTAGTGTCTGCCCTGATGCGGCCTCGACCGAGCGCCTGTAGCCCAGCCCTCCGAACCGCCGTACACCGGCCCGTGGGTACGGCGGTGTGACTCCAGGAGGGCGGGCGACCGCTTAGCTATGTCGATTCGGCGTGTTTGTACCGTTATCTTCCGGGAACTCCAGCGGTTAGCCTTCGTTGCGAAATTGTAGGCGAGGTTCCTACAATGGAGAGAGCGTGCCTGATCGCCCGGCCTGGCTCGTCCAGGCCGCCGGCTGCGTCTCTTTCTGATGAACGACGAAAAACAAAACACGCAACCGAGCAAGGCTGGCGCGCCCTCGGAGAACCCGCGCCGTTCGGCGCTGGCTTCGAGCTTTGAACGCTTCGAGAAGCGCCAGAATGAGCTTTGGCGACTCACCTTCCTGATTCTGTTTCTGCTGGTTCTCGCTTACGCCTGGACTTCGTGGAGTACCATTCGCTCGCTCGCCGTGCGGTTTGAAGCGCTGCCCGTCGGTCTGGTTCTGCTTGTGGTGCTTTTCAGCGCTTACTTGTGGAAGAAGACCCGCGAGATTTCCGAGCTCCGCGGTCTGTTGCGCGGCATCGAGGAGCGTGACGCTCAGCCCCCCAGCGACAAGCAGTTGGACCAGCTCTTTGACATCATCTCCCGCTCCCAGCAGGGCTACCGCGATTTGATCGATTCCTTCGATGACATCCTGATGGCCGTGACCATGGACGGAAAGATTCGTGCCGTCAACCGCGTCTTCTCCGATCTCGTCGAAACGCCTTTCCAGGAAATTATCGGCAGGCCGCTCGCCGAATTTGTTCAGCCCGGCACCGAACAGGAAGAAGACCTCGTCAGGCGCACGATGCCCCGCTTCGAGGAACGCCGTCATTGGACCGGTGTCGTTCAGGTGCGGTTGAAAAATCAATCCTCGCCGTTTTTCTTCGATTGTGTCGCTCACGCGATGCTGCGCGGCGACACCGTTGCCGGCATCACCGTTCTCGCGCGCGACGTCTCCGCTCTCCGCAGGAATGAAACCCGTTTCACCGAACTCTTCGAAACTCTTCAGGAAGGCATCTACATCACCACGCCCGAGGGCCGCCTCCTCGACGCCAACCCTGCCCTTGTTCGCATGCTCGGCTACGGATCAAAAGAGGACCTGCTCAAAAGGCAGGTCTCCGAGATTCTTGTCGATCCCCGGGAACGCAAGGCTCTGAAGCGTCAAGTGGAGACACAGCCGATGGTCCAGGGCCGCGAAATCACCCTTCTCCGCAAAGACGGAAGCTCGATCGTGTGCATGAACAGCGCCACGGCGGTTCGCGACAACAGCGGAAAGGTGGTCCGGTATCAGGGCGCAGTCATGGATATCACCAAACGGCGTGAGATGGAGCATCGGCTCCATCAGCAGCAGGAATTTGCGCGCCGCCTGGTCGACAACTTTCCCGACCTTATCCTGGTGCTGGACGCGGATTCCCATTACACCTTCATCAGCCCGCGATGCAAGGAAGTGCTCGGCTACTCGCTCGAGGAATCGCCATACCTCGAGTTTGGCGGCCGTACCCATCCGGAGGATTTACCGGCAGCGCTTGCAATCTATAAGGACATTCTTGCCGGGAAGCAGACCTTTGCTTCCATGGAGCTTCGCATCCGCCACAAGCAAGGAGATTGGCGCCGCATTCTTTTCAATTTCAGCCCGCTCTCCGACGAATCAGGCAACATCGAGGGCGTAGTCCTCTCCGGCCGCGACGTCACGGACATCAAGCGCCTCGAAGAACAGCTCATTCAGGCGGAAAAGCTTGCCGCCATGGGCCAGATGCTCGCGGGCGTGGCCCACGAACTGAATAATCCTCTCACCGCAGTGCTCGGCGTCACCGAACTCTTGCGGGAGCGTGCCCCGGCCGACGAATCCTTCAAGCGGCAGCTCGATCTCACCCATCGCCAGGCGCGCCGCGCCGCGCGCATCGTCCAGAACCTTCTCGAGTTCTCGCGTCCCGCCTCGGCGCAGAAGAAGCTTCTGGACGTCAACAATCTTGTCGAGCGCACCCTTCAGCTGCACGAACACTCGCTGCGCCGCAACAGTATCGAAGTTGATTTCCGCCCCGATACCAGCCTTGCCGGCGTCATGGGCGACGCCAACCAGCTTATCCAGGTTTTTCTCAACCTAGTCAGCAACGCCGAGCAAGCCATTCGCGAAGTCCGCGAGTCGGGCCGCCTCGAGATTCGCCTCGGCCGCGCCGGCAACCGCCTGAGCATCAGGTTTCAGGATGACGGTGTCGGCATCCGCCCCGAATCCCTCCCGCGCCTCTTTGATCCCTTCTACACCACCAAGCGCCCGGGCGGCGGCACCGGCCTGGGACTCAGTATCTGCATGTCCATCATTCGCGAACACGGCGGGATCATCGAAGTCGAACCCCTTCCCGCGGGCGGTTCGGCCTTCACTGTTTTCCTTCCGGCCGCGCCTCCGGAGCAGACGGAATCGTCCGCCGCATCGGAGACCGGCTCTCCGTCGGTTTCCGGCGCTCCCGCGGAAGCAACTGCGAACGCGGTGAACGGGAGGGCCCCTTCGGCCGAAGTCCTCAAAGGCCGCCGCATTCTCGTCCTCGACGACGAAGAAAGCCTGCGCCAGCTCTTGCACGAAGGCCTCTCTGCCCAGGGGCTCCGCGTAGACTGCGCCGCCACCGTCGAAGAGGCGCTCGCGCTCTTAAGGCGCCTTCCCCAGGATGGCCAGCGTGCTGCTCGGCAGGCCCAGAGGTCGGGTTACGATACGCAGCGCCGGTCTTACGATATTCTTCTCTGCGACCTGCATCTTTCCGCGGGCGGCTTTTTTGTCGACGGCCGGGAAGCCGCCGCGCAAATCCTCGCCGCTGCCGGTTCCCGGAAGCCCGCCGTCGTCTACATGACCGGCGACTTGACCGAACCCGGGCCGGAGGCTCCCGCCCGAGGCGAGCCCGTCTTTTTGCAGAAGCCGTTCCGCATCTCGGAAGTCCTCGCCCTGTTCCGCGAAGTCCTTACCCCTGCGGAACCGCAACCCAAGTAAGGCGGGAAAAGAGTCCGGTAGTGGACCCGTCCCCAGCGGTTTCCTGGCCCTTCGGAAGAGGCGGTCCACTATTTGGGTGATGCTGACGCCCCAGCGGTTCGGGCGTCGGCGTCGAAGTCCCCGACGAGGTTCATACCATCGGCAGAAGGTCCTCGAGCTTCTTCTTTTCTGCTATTTGCTGCTCGTTTCTTGAACCCCGCTGAGGGCCTTCTCAATCTCATCTGCATCTCTAGAGAGTGCCGTTCCTTCCTGGGATGTGAGTTGTGGTTTTTTGAGGATGGCCGCGGCATCGGAGAAGTAGATCAGTGCAAGTTCTTTGCAGCCGACCATCTGCAGGCATTGGTTGGTCATGGCTGTAGCGAGCGGGAGAATCTCGAGCCGGCTGCCTTCGATGCTTGGAGTCCGCTTCTCGGCTTTCCTTATATTCTCGCCGATCAAGCGCAATCGGTACGCGAACCCCGCTGCGGTGTAGAAAAATTCCTCCTCTGGGCGCGAGCTGCAAAATGTGTCCAAGCGCTCGCGGAGAGCGCGAGTCAAATCCCCTACCGAGGCTTTGGGTTCTTTCGGAGATATCTGCAAACGGTTCTGCGTGGCGGAGACGAGCTGAATCAAATCATTAGGCGCCCCCACCCTTGCCAGGTCTTGCTGAATGTTCCGAGCCCAGCCGGCAGCTACGTCGTTCGACTGCGCCAACCCCGTCTCGACCATCTGCATGTGCAGCCCAATCCGGAAATAGGCTTGCGCCCGGGCTCGGCTGTCCCCAGCCGCAACCACGTTCGGTGTGCCAGCGGAAGAAGGCGAGTCGCGCTCTTTTGGGGCTTCCGCTGCGGGCACCTCCCGCTTGGCGGGGCTCTTGTTATCCCGAGGCACGGCCGGATTCTTCAGTAGCGCAACAACACCAGGATGTTTCTGCTTTTCTGCCAGCGACAGCGCTGTTTCCCCAACGCGATCCTTGGCAGTAAAGTCCGCTCCCGCCTCCACCAGCACACGGACGGCATCGGTATGCCCTTGACGCGCCGACTCCATCAAAGCGCTCCTGCCCAAGTTGTCCCTAGCGTTCACCTCGGCCTTAAATTCAAGTAGCGTCCTCACCGTTTCCGTATCCCCCGCATATGCCGCACGGATCAACGGCGTGTCGTCATATTTGTTTTTCGAGTTTGCGTCTGCGCCTTTTTCGAGCAGCATGCGCACCACCGCGCGGCGCTGCGCAAAGGCCGCCCAAAACAAAGCCGTCCATCCCCCTTCATCTTTGGCGTTCACCTCCGCGCCGCGGTCGAGCAACACTTTCACCGCCTCCGCATAGCCTTCGAGCGCGGCTTCCATGAGCGCTGTCCTCCCGGTGTTGCCGCGCGCGTTAACATCTGCGCCCCTTTCGAGCAACAGCCGTAGCGTATCCGTGTGGCCGGTTAACGCCGCGGCCATCAGCGCGGTGTTCCCATAGGGACCGCGCGAGTTGATGTCCACGCCTCTGGCTAAAAGACCCTGCACATCTGGTGTATCACCCTCTTGCGCCGCCGCCAGCAACTGGCTTGCGAGGTTCGACCCGCTCTCCGGGATTGCCGCGGGTGGCTCGGCACTGGGAGGCGAACCAGCGCTACCGCCATGGGGAATGGGTACGGCGGCAACGGTGGTCTCCGGCTGCGGATGCGCAGCCGCGCCTTCTCCCGGGTTCTTCGGAATTGGCGAAGCGCCGCGCGCCGCTGCCGTTGCTTTGTTCGAAGCGCTGGTCTGTGTGGATTCCGGTGCGTTCTCGAGCAGGGCAGCGACTTCCGAATAGTGGTGATCTCTCGCGATCGTAACGGCGGTGTTTCCGTTCCTGTTTCGAGCCTTGCCATCCGCCCCTTTGCCAAGCAGCGCAAGCACAGATTCCAGCTGACCGGAATCGGCTGCGCCCATCAGCGCGGTCCAACCCGTCTTGTCGGTGGCGTTGACGTCCGCGCCCTTCTCGAGCAGCGCCCGCACCGTCTCCGGACGACGCGAAGCGGCCGCGCTCATTAAGGCCGTCCACCCGTTGTTGTCCTTGGCGTTGACGTTCGCGCCTTCTTTCAGCAGCGCGCGCACGGTGTCCGAGTGCCCCTTCCTCGCCGCGCCCATTAGCGCGGTCCATCCCGTTTTGTCCTTGACGTTGACGTACGCGCCTTTCTTCAGCAAGGCCTCGACGCCGTCGGTTAGCCCCAAAGAGGCCATCGAGATCAACGCCGTACTCCCGTCTTTGTCCCTCGTGTTCGGGTCCGCTCCTTCGCCAAGCAGCTTTTGGACTTGCGCGTTGTCTCCGGCCTTGGCGGCTTCGAGCAGTCTTAGGTTAAGCTCCTGAGCGGACGCGGCTCCACACCTGCTAATAAGCAAAAGCAGTGTCAGGATGTTAACCGCTTTTCCCATAAATGACCTTTCTGAGGAACGTCTCGCGTCTGAAGTCATTCACCTCGGTAGACCGTCTTCGAGGGCGAAGCTGCCGGCCGAACCACAACTTGGAGACCTAACTCCATCATAGCAATTTAGTGCCGCTGACGAGCAGATGCTGTTCTTGTTTTGCTCGCCTTTTCTCACCACTCTTCACGCCTCGAGTGCCAGTCGGCGGTCGAGGCGGTTCTTCTTGACGTGCGGAGCAGCGATCTTCAATCACGGCTTACATCTGTTCAGTCAGGGGGCACGGGCCAGGCGATTTTCTTGTGGCTCTACTTCTTCGGAGGAGCGGACGGTTTGCTGGCGGAAGCGGGATCCACGCCGAAATCCCAGACGAAGAGGTTCATGCCATCGGGCAACATCTCGGCCAGGGCGTATTCGCCAGGCGGAAGCGGTTCGCCGAGCGTGAACCGGTAAACGGTGGGTGCAATCTCCCACCGTTGCAGCGACATGGCCTTGCGGCTCGCTTCCACCTGCTCGCCAAAATAGGCCTTGATCGACTCCAACTGTCGCTTCTCGCCTTTGACCGTGGCCCGCAGCAACTCCACCTCCGGCCCGGACTCTCCCGGCCTGCTGCTCTTCATGATCGGGCTCGTGCGATCCGGGTCGGGCGGCGCTTCGCGCAGGTAAAACTCCAGATTTGCGTCTGCCACTCGAATCTTGGCGCGGCTCCCGGGAATCTCCACGTTTCGCTTGCTCGGCACGATGGGAATCGGCGAAAGGACCTGCTTCAGGAACTGCTTCTTGTCCGTGCTGATGGCGGCACCGGCCTGTTCCAGTGGCGTGACGTGCTTTCCGTCGATGAGGAACATGCCCTCGCCTGGCGGCAAGAACACGCCCGGCGCCACTTGCAGACTTGCGTCCACGTCCATGACCGTGTCGATCCGATTGGCTTCTTCCTGAATGTGGACCTTCTCGTTGAGAGCCTCCTCGGCGCTCTTTTCCGCAGCCGCGGCTTTCGCCGTAGCATCCCAGTCCACCATCGCTGCAGGAATCTCTTCCCAGGCGCCGCGCTCGACGCTGTAATAGCGCACACGGTCCCCGTTGCGCTCGTAGCTGCGCACCACCTGGTAGCTGCCGTCCTTCAACATGAGCTTCTTGCCCCGTGGCAGGACGTATTTGTCGTCTTGGGAGTCCTTGCCTTTCCCTTGGGCCCGAGCTCCGGTCGCGCTCTGCTCGGCAGGGGACGATGGAGCTTGGGACCAGGCTAGTGCCTGATTATTTCTCGGAACGGCGGACCGCGTTGCGGGCGTTTTGTAAGTTTGAGCCACTGGCTCCGGGCGGAAGGAGCTGGTGGCCTGTTGCTTCCGCGCCGCCCACACCTGCCTCCCGAGCGAAGGCCATGCCCAAAGCACGCCCAAGGATGCCACAAGGATCATGTAAGGGACGTTCATAGGAAATCTCTTGATGGTGCGATGCATTTGAGCCGGCCCGGTTTGCCCCCAGTGGGCAGAATACCCCTCTATCTTTCCTTTGTGCAACCGGGTTACGAGAATGGGTTACGGGATCCGAGCGAGCCGTAGCCCCAAAATAACGTCCAAAACGCGATTGGCTCTCCGGACATGCCGGAGAGCCATTAAGGTTCTCGATTTTGCCGCGGTTTGATCGCCGACTTAGTGGGTACACTTCGGGAACAAAGTCACCATGACCATCAGATCGGAAAGGGTGAACAGCCATTGATCCGCATTGATCCCGGCGGCTTCGGCGGCGCGAGCGATGAATCCCAAGTGGCGTGTCTTGGCGAAGTTGTGGACGTGCTCGACGCAAATTCCCGTCAGAGTCGAAACTTCGGAATCGGTGAAAATCTTCTGGCTGGACTTCACGGTAACCATGGCCTTGCTCCTAGCGTGCGGGCCCAATTTTCGCTCTCATTTCCTTAGATGCTGTAAGCATCGTATTTGTTCCTGTGAATAAAGAGCAATAGTCGTTCCGTTCTGAAAGGAAAAAACCTTTCGTCTAGTACTCTCCCTCTAACAAGCAGAGAAATGGCCGTTGTTTCTACAATTTATCTGTGTAACTTCGCGTAGTACGAAGTCGGAGGGAACAACCCCGAAGGCAAACAATGTTCTACATTTTATGCAAGGTTGTTACAGTTTTCGGTAGAGCTGCGGCAATTTCCTCGAGTTGCTTGGTGTGCCGAATCTGATGGGAGGCAATCATCTGTAACCATTCGTACATGTTCAAAGTACCCAGGAAGGGATGGGGCATGTGGTACTTTCCCAGGTCTTTGCCCGCGGCTTGCTCCATGAAAACTAGGGTTCCGGCGCGCACTTCGCGGAGTTGAGCGAGCATTCGATCCTTTTCGCAGATGAGCGCAGGGTCGAGCGGGATAGGCGTTTTGCGCGGGATGAGGCGCGCCTCCACGAGAAGCATTGGAAGATGGAACCTCCTTAAGAAGGGGCGAGGCGTCGGGTGCTTCTCGAAGAGCTTGTTCGAGCGATGAATAATGAGCCGCTCGACCGTGATCAAATGGCACACAAGCTCGGCGGCTGACCAGCGACCTTCTCCCGGGC
>Ga0306922_10004815_pt1 | contig 12830 bp, 12 predicted proteins | sample sta12Cox44000082_FD_203758 | JGI IMG/M metagenome (GOLD analysis project Ga0306922, IMG submission 203758) | Lab enrichment of tropical soil microbial communities from Luquillo Experimental Forest, Puerto Rico - statoxic.12C.oxic.44.000.082 (v2)... | ecosystem: Environmental > Terrestrial >... | reverse complement strand
CTGCCATGTCCGACCCGGAGAACTTCCAGTTTTTTTCGGGTTCTTGCGCTCTTTCCAAAAAGCGTCGCTTTTGTTCCTTCTTCGAAACATGCAGGAAAAACTTAACGACGACGATGCCATTGCGGACGAGATAGCGTTCAAAGGAGCGGATGTCCTGGAAGCGCTCCTTCCAAATGCGCTTGGTAAGCAGGGCAGCTGGAACTCTTTGCTTTGCCAGAAATTCCGGATGTACGCGGACCACCAGCGTTTCCTCGTAATAGCTCCGGTTGAAAATGCCGATGTGCCCGCGATTCGGCAGGGATTTCATGCAGCGCCAGAGATAGTCGTGATCGAGGTCCTCGGCAGAAGGCGACTTGAAGGAATAGACCTGACAGCCCTGGGGGTTGACGCCCGACAGGACGTGCTTGATGGTGCCATCTTTGCCGGCCGCGTCCATGGCTTGAAAAATCAGCAAAACAGCCCATTTGTCCTGCGCGTAAAGCTTGTCCTGCAAATCAGCAAGGGCTTGCACGCCGATAGCTAGCGCCTCCTTGGCGCGCGGTTTGGTCTCCGACTTGAGGGACAAGATGTCACCCGGATCCACATCCTTCATCCGAAACTCTTCCCCACGAGTGATACGGAACGGCTTGGCAAACTTGCGAGCTTTCTTGATCACTTTATTGGCGTTCACGGTGCTTGATTCGGCTCCTTAAAGCGAGTAATCGTTCTCGACCCTGGGTTGCAACCTACATGCCAATCGACGAAGCCGTTCGCTTTGCGACTGGTTCAAAGTGAAGATGTTACGAACCGTCGCGAGGCGCGGTCCAAACCCTGCCCGTTCGTGTGTGACCCCCTCGACGTTTCTGCCAAACCCGTGCCATGAGCGATCACGCGATACGAGCATCGTTGATTCAAGGCCTCGTCTCGCGGAAAAAGAGGACAGATGGCAGATCTGGTGGTGAAGGTTCTGGGTTAGAACTCGAGATGCATGAATAAGCGAGCCCACTGCTCCCCGTGCTGGCGCGCGCGGCGCCTGCATTAGGAGGTACTGTGAATTGTAGGGCGAACCCGGTCGCGACTTGGATATCGCCAAAATTGCCGCAGTCCGAGGGGCTTGGATCGTGCCGTGGAGGCGAGCGACATCGGCGGTTTGATCGCTCTGGCCACCGACGACATTGTGGTCGTCCACGGTAACGGCAAAGCTGCAATCGGCGTCGACGCCTTGAGGGCAGATCTGAAGCACGACTTTGGAATATTTGATGTTAAGCTCCGAGACGCATCCGCCAAGATTATCGTTCATGACAAATGGGCCATCGAGTTTTGCGAAGTGGACCAAGTGGTGAGCGGCGTGAAGGGAGGCTCAGGAGTCCAGACGCATTCTAGGATCGTTGCGGCGTTCTCCCTTAACCAAGAGCCAGAAATCGTTTCGCCGCTCCCACAACTTTGGCGCCCTCACCCGCAGACTGCTTCGGCGGGTGCCCAGCTTTCTATGGTCTGTGTGATGTGACTTTGTGCAGAACGAATTCCTGCAGAACGCTGATGACAGCGGTGGTCGCGAGAGCGATGCCGGCATTCTCGAAGGTCAGCCTGGCCCCATGACGATCCCTTTCCGGAATATACAGGTTCGAGATGCCTCCGGCGGCGAGGTCACCGAGAACGCTCGAATAGTTCGGCTGCCATTTCTGGTTGTCACCCTTACAAATGACGGTGCGGGAGAGGGCATAAAACAAGCGCGAACCCGTCGTGCCGGTGCCTTTATAGAAGTAGCGGGGATCTTGTTTGAACAGCGATGGCAGGACCGCGCCACCCATGAATAACCCGGTGGCGAAGTTCGCATAAGAGGCGCCATAGCGCTTGGCGTAACCTTCAGCGCCTTGGCCGTACCCGCTGTAGCGGTCGGCAGCCTGGTTCACCCCGGCAATTACGCTGACCGCAGTGATGCTCACGGGATCGGTCGCGGTTCTCAAGGCCAGCTGGAATTTTTGTGCGGAAGTTAAGGGAGCAGCCTCACCGACATAGCTGACATAGAAATTGGGAACAACGCCGAAAACGCGCTGCTTCTCCTGGTCCTTGAGTTGGTCCTGTGCGATTTCTTTTAGGGGAGGCGAGACGCGGATTTCGGTAATTTGTGTGGCCAGGGACAGCGCGATCTGAGGAAGGAGGCAGTTCTCACCGGGACGCAAGGTGCGTGAGATCGTTTGTGCGGTAAAGCCCTCCGCGACGATGGTGACCTCTAGCAGTCCGGGAGCAAGGTTGGCAAAGCCAAAGCGACCATCGTCATCGGATCGCACTTCCTGGATGACGGAACCTTGATCGCGCGTGAGTGTCACGTCGGCCCCAGCGAGGCCCTTGCCCGTTTGATCGACAACCCTGCCGCTGACGGCGCCGGATGTTTTTTGCTGCGGTTGCGCGGCGCTCTCTGCTGGCTCAGGTGCGTCGGGGAGCTTTAACTCACTGGCTAGCTGCTCGAGAGGCTGCGATTGCGCTAGTGCCGGGGAACAGAAGAAGAGAAGGAACGAGAGACAAGAGAAGACTGTTGCAAGCGCCGGAGATGGAACCCGGTGAGTCGCGGACTTCCCGCTTGTAACCCTCGGCGCCGGAAACGCCGGACCTGCGGCTTTTGTCTCGAGGACAGAAGCCGCGGGGGACGAACTCGAAGCAAACGCGACGCTCTTCACGGTATTCCTCTTCCCAGTCGTCAATCTGAACGCTCGATGGCGGAATCTGCCGACGAGCCACGTTGGTAGACTGGCGCTCTTTCGAAGTGCAACCGCTTTGCCAACCTGGCTGCCGCAAGAATGCCGCAAAGTGCTGAAAAGACAGATGTAGGTGGTAGCAGAATCTTCCTGAGTGTGTAGCCGACGTCGTGCGGTTCACTCGTTGACGTTTCCGCCACAAACCTGACACCTCCTCGCCACCCGTGTGGCAAGAGAGGGCACGGCCCTCGATCAGTCTCCCGAGATTAAGAAAGGCTTGGCAACGCTGTCCCCTTTCTCGTAGCAGGTCTTGCGAGGCCGTAGGCTTTTCATGCTTAAGACGAAGGAGCGCTTGGTGCCGACAACACTGCGCTCTCGGAAGGGCCACTCGAAGCTGATCGTGAACTTGCGCGCATACCTAGATGCTCCGGTCTTCCGCACTTCGGTCGGGCAATTGCAACCAGGAGCAGTGCGAGGTTTTATGGCACCCTACGACGATCAGGCCAGGACGATTCCTTCCGCCGAGTTTCGATTTGCCAGCGCAGATGGCTTGCACGTGGCCTCCGCCCGGTGGGACAGCCGCAGCCAAGTGCGCGGCGTGGTCCAGATTGCGCACGGCATGGGTGAACATATGGGACGGTACGCCGATCTGATCGACGCTTTGGTGTCCGCCGGTGTGACGGTCTACGGAAACGACCACCGTGGACACGGTCGCACCGCACCTTCGCCGAGTCAGTTGGGTGATTTCGGCGCAGGCGGCTTCGACCTACTCGTGGAAGATATGGTTCGATTAAGCCAGATCGCTAAGGAAGAAAACCCAGATAACCCATTTATGCTGCTGGGGCACAGTATGGGTTCGTTCGCAGCGCAACAATACGTACTGGAACACAGCCGTGAGATTGACGGACTCATTCTCTCGGGATCGGGCGCTCTCGACGGGCTAGCGCTTTTGGCGGGTTCAGCGCCGCCAGGTAGCAACATTTTGAACGCCCCTTTTGAGCCGGCGCGGACCCCGTTCGACTGGCTGAGCCGCGACAACGCGGTCGTCGACGCTTTCATCGCCGACCCGCTGTGTTTCGGACAGCTTCAACCCGCTTCGTTTGCATCTTTTCTCGCTGCCGCGCCTAGCTTGTCAGATCCAGCCAGTCTTCGCCAAATTCGAGCGGATTTGCCCATTTATCTCTTTTCAGGTAGCGACGATCCCGTCGGCCAACAGCTGAAAGGTGTCGAAACACTTATAGAGCGCTATCGCCAAGCAGGTGTCCACGACATCTGTCATGATTTCTACCTCGGCGGACGACACGAAATGCTTAATGAAATCAACCGGCGTGAAGTTCTTGAAAGCCTGCTTAACCGGGTGTCTGCGCTCTTGGACCGAGTTTGCAGCCCGACAAGAACTTAGAGCCGGTGGCTCACTTCTTGGCCAGTACGAGCAAGGCAAAAACCGCAGGAAGATAAACGACGGAAGCCTGTTACATTCGACCTGCCAGAGACAAAGCGCGCGGGCTAGGAAAGAGAAATCGATCTAAGGACGAGTACTGTTGCGGCAATACCCGGCCTGGCTCTGCCAATTGGCGGCACCAGCGCAACCGAGATGAGGGCCAGCAGGATAGAGAAGCCGGCAGTCGTCGTAGAACGATCAAGAAATTTCTCCGGCTTTGTTAACGACCGGTAGTCTTCCAAAATCCTGGGCCCAGAATGGCACGCGGCAAGACACGTACACCGAGGGCGCTAGAATCGCCTCGGGCATCGTTTTCGACAGGCTCCGACGGCCGCGGGCGCGAGCCGCGTCGTTGTCTAAACGACGAAGGCGCCCGGAGGATTCCAAAAGCTCACATCACTTCGCAAAGACGCAGTAATGCACAAGGACCCAAATCGATAGGCTGATCAGAGCAAGGAACACCCCGACCGAGAGCAGCAATTCTGAGCCGGAAAACGCCAGCTCGCCACCGGAGGCTACGCGCCGATTTGAGCCGCGGCGCTCGACTGTGTAGCTCGTGATTGGTTGCATTTTCATCCTCTCCCTCGCCAAGGCGGACCTTTGCCCCTTTGGTCACTTCGATCACTTGCGCGAACGCGAACAATTTCTGGCTTTTTCGCCGTTCTACGGTGCAAACCAAGTACCAAAGAAAGCGAAAGGCGGAAACGTGCATTCTTTCTTTATTGCCAATGCTCCCAAGGAAGAATGGCGGTGTGGAGCGGGGCTGTCTCACAAGCAACGCCAAAGGTTTCACACTAGTGTCAAAGCGACGACCTGTCCCGTTGACGGTCACGCTCCGCGTCTCCGCTATCTTCCCTGCCTTGAATCGCTTGCTTCTCAGGATCCCTGCACTTCGTAGGGGCAGAGAATTGCCGTTTGATTCGAGCTAGAGGCAGCCCATGAGCATGCAACTGGTGATTAATGAGGACACGATATCAGTGGAGGCGGCCAAGACGGATTCGCAGCCGCCACAAAAATGGCGACTGCTGGCGGCGGTCGCCTTTCTGATACTGATCGAAGTTGGAGGCATGCTTCTGCTTTGCGACCAGTGCGAAAACCCTGCTCCAGTTCCAATGCTTCAAGGCCGTTGATTTCGCGCCGTCCGAAGGATCCGCTTGGGAGATTGTGTTTTGCCCTGTCCGTGGAGCACCGTTCCGCGGCTGGAAGCCTAGCACAATGGGCGGCCAGGACTCAGGAAAGCAGTCAACTCCCGTTTGAGGCGGAAGGATGATCCAAATCGAGCCAATCGGAATCTTAATTCCGCTGGCAGTGGGCGCACCCGCCGCCGTAGGCACGATGTTTATCCACGCGCTGCCCTTACGCGCGACGGTAGACTTCGTTCGCTACGAGAAAAAACTCAGACGAACGGGCAGAGGTTTTTGGGGCGATGTCGGTGTTGTTACGATGGTGGTCTCGTACGCGCTCTTGGCTCACCTGCTTGAAATGGCCTTGTGGGCGGTCCTGTTCGTAGTCTGCGGAGAGTTCAGCGGATTCGGAAACGCGTTCTATCACTCAGCGGTCAACTTCACGACATTGGGTTACGGAGACATCGTCATGAGGCCGTCGTGGAGATTGCTGGGACCCTTGGAAGCAGCAAACGGAGTGCTCATGTTCGGCGTTTCGACAGCGATGATATTCGCCGTCATTCAACGGTTGGTTCAAGCCAGGTTCACCGATCTCCGAGACTGACTGTCCATCCTCGCAAGCGCACCCCGACGCTCGATTCAAGCGAAACGGCTAGGCGCTCGGCGGGATCTCGCAATGGCGACGAACACGTCAGGGCTCTCTGGTCCTTTGCGCAATTGACACCTCATCCATACTTGATAAGGTTGATGTCAGGGAAAAACCCTTTCCGGATTTTGCATACCCTCAGGGCGCTTTGGCGCACGGGTGCCGAAAGTGGGAAGGTTGGTCGCGAGAGTCACTCGGGCCGAAAAGGGACGCGTGACCAGAGGAGAAGCTTTTCCTGGGTTTTCGGACCTTGCCCGCTAACGAGTTATGAACGCCAATAATCCCATTCGAATCCTGACTGTAGATGACCATCCTGTGCTGCGGCGAGGTATCGCCGCGATCCTTGAGGGCGAGCCCGACATGGTCCTGGTGGCAGAAGCCAGCAACGGTCCCGAGGCAATTACACAATTCCGCACTCATCAGCCGGACGTGACTCTTATGGACCTGCAGATGCCGGAGATGAACGGTATCGATACAATTCTCGCCATCCGCGAGGAATTCCCGAACGCCCGGATCATTGTTTTGACGACCTATAGCGGTGGCGCGCAGGCCGTCCGGGCCTTCAAAGCGGGAGCGTCCGGATATCTGCTGAAGGGCATGGTGAGAAAGGAATTGGTCGAAACCATTCGGAGCGTGCATGCCGGCCGAAAAAGAATTCCCTCTGAAATCGCCATTGAAATGGCGGAACACCAGGCGGATGACGCATTGACCGAGCGAGAAATCGAAGTTTTGCGGCTGGTGGCTGCCGGCAACTCTAATAAGATCATCGCCGACCACTTGGCCATTTCCGAGGAAACCGTCAAAGGCCACATGAGAAGTATTCTGTCAAAGCTCAGCACGAACGATCGGACCCACGCGGTTACTATCGCTTTGAAGCGCGGCATAATCGAGATTCCCTGAGAGCACGCCTTCCTGGCGCAATCGGACCGGCACTGGCACTCGGCGTAGAACCCATCTGCCTCTATGCGACTGCGGGAAGAATCAAAGCAGCGAGTTCGATCATCGGAAACTCCATCACAAACGTTGGATGATTGGTCGCATGCGATACCCCACGGCCGGTCGCTCGTCCTTGCTTCCAGACCACCGGCAAGAGATTCCTTTCTTCGTCCCACAGGGAGATACGAGCGGATAAACGCCGACTCTTCCAGGCGACGCCACTCAGGATATGCGTTGCTTTGCCTGAAACGAGTGGTCCAATCGTTTGCCTGTTCGGGCCAATTCTCCCCGTCGCTCTAAACGAGACTTCCTTCTTCGGGTCCTGCCATCGATTCCGCAGGCGGGTTTGTTCGTTACGTCGATTCTGGAAACGCGTGACGGCAGCGTCTGGTTTGGCACTCCGAATGGCCTGAATTCGTTGTCTAACGGACGGTGGACAACGTACACGACAAAAGACGGCCTGCCCTCCGAAGATGTGAACTGCCTCTTCGAAGATTCGTCGGGTACGTTGTGGGCGGGAACATCGAATGGCTTGGTTTTTTTTAGCTCCGGCCATGTTCAGGTTCCCAGCAACCTACCCGCGTTGTTGCGCGGAAAAATCTTTGGTGTGGCAGAAGACCAGCTGGGATGGTTTTGGATCGCGACCGCCGATCACGTCCTGCGGGCCGAACGGAACAAAATCGCCTCGGGCACGCTGGGACCCTCCGATCTTCGCGAGTATGGGGCAGCCGATGGTCTGCGCAGCACGGAGGGAGTCAAAAGAAGCAGGTCGGTCATTTCCGACCCCTCGGGGAGGATCTGGTTTTCGCTGAGTCGCGGACTGTCGGTTGTCGACCCGTCTCGCGTCACGGACACCTCGGCGCCCGCGATCTCTCAGATTGAGGCGCTTTCTGCTGATGGCAGTCGCATAAACCTCCAAGACCCGGTTCACATCCCTCCCTCGCCGAAAAGAATCACTTTCACTTACACGGGGCTGAGCCTCGCCGTTCCCGAGCAAGTTCGCTTTCGATATTTTCTCGAAAATTTCGACCGCGGCTGGAGTGAGCCGGTTACGGCCCGGTAAGCTGTTTACACCAACCTTGGCGCAGGCTCGTATCGTTTTCGCGTGGTCGCCAGCAACAGCGAGCACCAGTGGAACGGCTCGGAGGCCGCGGTCCGGTTCGAGGTGGAACCGACCCTCTGGCAAACGTGGTGGTTCCGCGCCGGCTTCGTCGCCATAACTCTTCTTTTGGTATGGTGCGCGCACCGTTATCGTTTGTACCAGCTCACCCGGCAATTCAACATGCGCTTCGAAGAGCGGGTCGGCGAGCGAACCCGCATTGCGCGGGATCTACACGATACCTTGCTGCAGAATTTTCACGGCCTGTTGCTTCGTTTTCAAGCAGTTTCAAACCTTCTTCCGGCTCGCCCCCAGGAGGCCAAAGAAAGACTCGAGGACGCCATCGATCAAACAGCCCAAGCCATCACCAAGGGTCGCGACGCTGTGCAAGGTTTGCGCGCGTCCACGACAGAGACCAACGATCTCGCCGTGGCCCTGAAAGCTCTCGGTGAAGGGCTTGCGGCCGACCAAACGAACCAGAATTCCCCCGAGTTTGCCGTTGAGGTGGAAGGCGCTCCGCGGGATCTTCACCCCATACTGCGCGACGAAGTGTACCGTATTGCTGGCGAGGCGCTGCGCAACGCCTTCCGGCACGCGCAGGCGAGGCGGATCGAAGCGGAGATCCACTATGACGAGCACCAGCTGCAAGTGCGAATTCGCGATGATGGGAGAGGCATAAACGAACAGGTTTTGACTGACCATGGCAGCACGGGACACTGGGGCTTGCGTGGCATGCACGAAAGAGCCAAACTTGTGGGCGGTAAACTGGCGGTCTGGAGTAAGCTCCATTCCGGTACGGAAATTGAACTGATCATCCCGGCATCGAGCGCTTATGCGTCGTCCAGAATCCGACGGGGTCCGTGGTTTTCGAGAAAAGGAACGGCGACGGAGTCGTGAGCGCCTGTTCCTGCTAATTCGGGTCATTTCGGCTGTCAGCAGCAGGATCCGAGGCGTTCGATATGCTCAGAAGGAAGTGCACTCCAGGCGGTGCGGTGCGCAGGGGGAACCTTCAAGCAAAAAGACTCGCCCTGCGGCTCACGATGATTTCGGTCTTCGGCCTTGCGCTTCATGGGTGTAACGCCCAGAAAAGCAGCACGGGCTCTTCGATTGAGTTCACCAAGATTCCGCCCGCTGCGCAGGGTGGCCGGGAGAGGGTTGACACTATCGCCGGACGTGTCAGAAACGCTCGCCCAGGACAACAAATCGTTATCTATGCCAAGAGTGGGCCGTGGTGGGTGCAACCCTGGCCCGATCGCGCTTTGATTCCAATTCAGGCCGATTCAACATGGAGCACAGAGACTCACCTCGGATTCGAGTATGCGGCGCTATTAGTAAATCCGGACTATCAGCCACCCCCGACAATGGATGTTGCACCTACGGAAGGCGGTCGTGTGGTGCTGGTAAAGATCGTCAAAGGTATTGGTGAGGCTCAGTTCGCACCCACCAAACCGCTTCATTTCAGCGGATACGATTGGAAGGTTCGCACCATAGCGAGCGATCGCGGAGGAATGAACAATTTATACGATGCTGACAACGCCTGGACGGATGTGAGTGGCGCCCTGCATCTTCGCATCAAGAAGAAGGCCGACCGGTGGTCCTGTGCAGAACTCTTCCTGACGCGAAGCCTCGGGTATGGAACCTATATCCTGGTGGTGCAAGACACTTCTCATCTGGAGCCTGCCGCCGTTCTAACTATGAATACCTACGACGAATGGGCTGGAGAGCAGCATTTCCGCGAGTTGAACCTTGCCATCGGCCGATGGGGCGACGCCACCAACAAGAAAAATGCGCAGTATGGAGTTCAGCCTTTTTACGTCCCTGGCAATCTAGTTGAGTTTATCGCGCCTGCGGGTACTGTCACTCACTCGTGGCATTGGGAGTCCGGAAGCGCTTCCTTCAAGACCGTCCGAGGACCTTCCCAGGCTGGAGCGTCCGTGGTCGCCGAACACGTGTTCACGTCAGGAGTACCTTCACCGGGGCAGGAGGTGATTTACCTGGCGTTCTTTGTAGTTGCGAGCAAGGAGAATCCCCTGCAACACGAGAATGAGGTTGTTATTGAGAAATTCGAGTACCGCCCGTAAAGGAGGTTTCCGAACGCGATGGCTGGTCCATCGGTTTCTGACTGGCGTTGCGCTCGTTTGTTCAGCTCTCCCAGCGCTTGCCATTGATCCGGACCGCGCGATCTCCCAATACATTCGAGACCGGTGGGGGAGCGACAAAGGATTTCCCGGGGGATCGGTTTCGGCGATCGCACAAACCGCCGACGGGTACTTGTGGATCGGTACCGAGAAGGGTCTGATTCGCTTCGATGGCTTGAACTTCGAGCTTTTCGAGCTTGCGGTCCCGAGTTCCCTCCCCATTGGTCCGGTTCAGGGACTGATGGCGGACGCGGAAGGGAATTTGTGGATCGTGCTACAGAGCACCCAAATTCTGCGCTACCGCGACGGAAAATTTGAGCTCGGGCGCGGGGAAGCAGAGTTCGGAATCACTTCCGTCGGTCGACGCGGAGATGGTACCGTCCTGCTCTCCTCGCTTGCCCTTGGCACTCTTGCATTCCGTTCCGGAAAATATGAAATTCTCCTGTCTCCATCCGAACTATCGCCCGCTGAAGCAACCGCAACAACGGAAGCGGACACTCGCAATACCCGCCTCAGCTGGGCCATAGATTTCCGGCCTCAACGACTTGCCCCACCCAACTCAGCCGTCACCGCGATGGCGGAAACGGCCGATGGCAGGGTGTGGCTCGGCACGCGGGACAAAGGGCTCTTCTACATGAGCCAGGGACGCGTGTTTCCGGTCGGCAACGGGCTACCAAGCAGCCAGATCAACTGCTTACTCGCCTTTGAAAACCGAGAGCTGTGGATCGGGACAGACCGTGGGATGGTGCGGTGGAACGGCACGGAAGTGACCTCCTCGGGAGTTCCAGACGCGCTCCGTCACGTCCGGGTCTTTGGAATGATCCGGGATCGTAACTCGAACATCTGGGTCGGCACGGCGGGTGGACTCATGCGGGTCAATCCCCAGGGAGTTTCCGCGGACCGGGCTGGCGCTAAAACCAGTCTCGCGGTAACCGCGCTTTTCGAAGATCGTGAAGGAAATCTGTGGACGGGAGGTCTTTCGGGGATTCAGCGCCTGCGAGACAGCGCGTTTGTCACCTACACGGTCGCGGATGGTTTGCCGTCGGAAAGAAATGGACCGCTTTACGTCGACCAGCAAGGGCGCACCTGGTTTGCTCCCTTGCAGGGCGGACTGCAATGGAGCAAGGGAAGGCAGCATGGAAGCGTGACGGAAGCCGGCTTGGCCCGGGACGTGGTTTATTCCATTTCAGGCCGTGAAAACGAACTGTGGGTTGGCAGACAACGCGGTGGACTTACATCTCTTCGTACTAGCGGTGGCTCGTTTATCGCCAAGACCTATACGCAAGCAGACGGACTTGCTCAAAACAGCGTTTATGTCGTGCGCCAGAGCGGTGATGGAACCGTGTGGGCCGGGACGCTCGGCGGCGGGGTGAGCCGATTCGATGGCCGACGATTCCGGAACTACACGACCGCGACCGGTCTTGCGTCCAACACCGTTACGTCGATTCTGGAAACGCGTGACGGCAGCGTCTGGTTTGGCACTCCGAATGGCCTGAATTCGTTGTCTAACGGACGGTGGACAACGTACACGACAAAAGACGGCCTGCCCTCCGAAGATGTGAACTGCCTCTTCGAAGATTCGTCGGGTACGTTGTGGGCGGGAACATCGAATGGCTTGGTTTTTTTTAGCTCCGGCCATGTTCAGGTTCCCAGCAACCTACCCGCGTTGTTGCGCGGAAAAATCTTTGGTGTGGCAGAAGACCAGCTGGGATGGTTTTGGATCGCGACCGCCGATCACGTCCTGCGGGCCGAACGGAACAAAATCGCCTCGGGCACGCTGGGACCCTCCGATCTTCGCGAGTATGGGGCAGCCGATGGTCTGCGCAGCACGGAGGGAGTCAAAAGAAGCAGGTCGGTCATTTCCGACCCCTCGGGGAGGATCTGGTTTTCGCTGAGTCGCGGACTGTCGGTTGTCGACCCGTCTCGCGTCACGGACACCTCGGCGCCCGCGATCTCTCAGATTGAGGCGCTTTCTGCTGATGGCAGTCGCATAAACCTCCAAGACCCGGTTCACATCCCTCCCTCGCCGAAAAGAATCACTTTCACTTACACGGGGCTGAGCCTCGCCGTTCCCGAGCAAGTTCGCTTTCGATATTTTCTCGAAAATTTCGACCGCGGCTGGAGTGAGCCGGTTACGGCCCGGTAAGCTGTTTACACCAACCTTGGCGCAGGCTCGTATCGTTTTCGCGTGGTCGCCAGCAACAGCGAGCACCAGTGGAACGGCTCGGAGGCCGCGGTCCGGTTCGAGGTGGAACCGACCCTCTGGCAAACGTGGTGGTTCCGCGCCGGCTTCGTCGCCATAACTCTTCTTTTGGTATGGTGCGCGCACCGTTATCGTTTGTACCAGCTCACCCGGCAATTCAACATGCGCTTCGAAGAGCGGGTCGGCGAGCGAACCCGCATTGCGCGGGATCTACACGATACCTTGCTGCAGAGTTTTCACGGCCTGTTGCTTCGTTTTCAAGCAGTCTCAAACCTTCTTCCGGCTCGCCCCCAGGAGGCCAAAGAAAGACTCGAGGACGCCATCGATCAAGCAGCCCAAGCCATCACCGAGGGCCGCGACGCTGTGCAAGGTTTGCGCGCGCCTGCGATGGCGCCAAACGACCTGGCCCAAGCGTTGAGTGCGCTTGGACAGGAGCTGGGCTCTGGCGGTACGAGCCAGCATTCTCCCGAGTTTCGGGTTGAGGTGGAAGGAGCACCGCGAGAGCTTCAAGCGATCCTGCGGGACGAAGTCTACCGCATTGCGGGCGAGGCGCTGCGCAACGCCTTCC
>Ga0306922_10004812_pt1 | contig 12834 bp, 7 predicted proteins | sample sta12Cox44000082_FD_203758 | JGI IMG/M metagenome (GOLD analysis project Ga0306922, IMG submission 203758) | Lab enrichment of tropical soil microbial communities from Luquillo Experimental Forest, Puerto Rico - statoxic.12C.oxic.44.000.082 (v2)... | ecosystem: Environmental > Terrestrial > Soil... | reverse complement strand
GCTGCTGCGCGCGCTGGGATTCGTCGGCGACCGCGAGATCCTCGAGCTGTTCTACGAGAAGGAGACGCTCGAGGTGAAGGGCAAGAAGTCCGAGGGCGCGCTGGGCCGCATCTGCGCGCAGGACATCGTGGACGAATCCACGGGCGAGATCCTGCTCGAGGCGAACGACGAGATCAACGCCGAGAAGGTCGAGGTGATCAAGAAGGCCGGCCTCGACAAGCTCGAAGTGTTCGTGATCCCGATGCAGGACGAGGCCGACCTCGTGCGCAACACGCTGCGCAAGGATCCGACCCACTCGCAGGAGGAGGCGCTGCACCGCATCTACGCGCTGCTGCGCCCTGGCGAGCCGCCGCGCGCCGATTCGGCCCGCGAGATCCTGAACAAGCTGTTCTTCAATCCCAAGCGCTACGACCTCGCGCGCGTGGGGCGCTACAAGCTGAACCAGAAGCTCCCGCACGAGTTCCTGCTGCCGGTGCGCGACGTGCGCAAGCGCCTCGGGCTCGGCATCCCGGATCTCAACCACTCGACGCTGTGCCGCGAGGACTTCATCGTCATCATCCGTTACCTGCTCCTGCTGCGCACGAGCGGCGATTACTTGACCGACCGCGGCCCCGAGCAGGCCATCACGGACGACATCGATCACCTCGGCAACCGGCGCGTGCGCTCGGTGGGCGAGCTGCTCGCGAATCAGTTCAACATCGGACTCGCGCGCATGGCCCGCATCATCCGCGAGCGCATGTCGCTCCAGGACCAGGACCAGATCACGCCGACCGACCTCGTGAACTCGCGCACCATCTCGGCGGTGATCCAGAGCTTCTTCGGGAGCTCGCAGCTGTCGCAGTTCATGGATCAGACGAATCCGCTCGCCGAGCTCACGAACAAGCGCCGGCTCTCGGCGCTCGGACCGGGCGGCCTGACGCGCGACCGGGCGGGCTTCGAGGTGCGTGACGTGCACTACACGCATTACGGCCGCATGTGCCCGATCGAGACGCCGGAAGGTCCGAACATCGGACTCATCTCGTCGCTCTCGACCTACGCGAAGGTGAACGAGTTCGGGTTCCTCGAGACCCCGTACTTCCGGGTGCAGAACGGCATCGTGGACCGCAAGAAGCCGGAGTTCCTGGCCGCCGACATCGAGGACCGCTCGTACATCGCGCCGGCGAACACCGCGTTCGACAAGAAGAACGGCGAGATCGTCGATCCGTCGCTCACCACGCGGTTCCGCGGCGAGTACCCGATCATCGAGAAGGCGCGCGTGGACTACATGGACGTGTCGCCGATCCAGCTCGTCTCGCCGGCCGCGGCGCTGATTCCGTTCCTCGAGCACGACGATGCGAATCGCGCGCTGATGGGCTCGAACATGCAGCGCCAGGCCGTGCCGCTGCTCGTCACCGAGGCGCCGCTGGTCGGGACCGGCCTCGAGGACAAGGTGGCGGAGGATTCGGGCGCACTGGTGCTGGCGCGGCGCTCGGGCGTGGTCGAGTTCGTCTCGGGCGAGATGATCGCGGTCCGTTACGAGCGCGATCCGGACGAGCCGCCCGTGGACTACAGCGAGCAGCCGAATCTCGACATCTACCGGCTCACGAAGTTCCGCCGCTCGAACCAGGACACCTGCCTGAACCAGCGTCCGACCGTGGCGGAGGGCGCGAAGGTCAAGAAGGGCCAGGTGATCGCCGACGGTCCGGCGACCCGCGAAGGCGAGCTCGCGCTGGGGCGGAACGTGCTGTGCGCGTTCATGCCGTGGGGCGGCTACAACTTCGAGGACGCGATCCTGGTGAGCGAGAAGCACATCAAGGAGGACAGCTTCACCTCGATCCACATCGAGGAGTTCGAGCTCCAGGTGCGCGACACCAAGCGCGGCGTCGAGGAGATCACGCGCGAGATCCCGAACGTCGCCGAGGACGCGGTCAAGAACCTCGACGAGGAGGGCATCATCCGCATCGGCGCGCGCGTCCGCCAGGGCGACATCCTGGTCGGCAAGGTGACGCCGAAGGGCGAGCAGGAGCTCTCCCCCGAGGAGCGGCTGCTCAAGGCGATCTTCGGCGACAAGGCCGGGGACGTGCGGGACGCGTCGCTCAAGGCGCCGCCCGGAATGGACGGCATCGTCATCGACATCAAGGTGTTCTCGCGCCGTGAGAAGGACGAGGGCACGAAGGTGCAGGAGAAGAAGAAGATCGAGCGCCTGCGCCGCGAGAGCAAGAAGGAGCGCGAGCGCATCGCCGACGTCCGCCTCGCGAGCGTGGTCGAGATTCTCGACGAGCAGATGGTGAACGTGCTGCGCAGCGCCTCGACGAGCGAGCCGGTCGCCCGCAAGGGCCGGAAGATCAACCGCGAGTTCCTGGAGAGCGTCGACCTCGACGATCTCGCGTGGGGCACGCCCGTGACGGAGGACGTGCGCATCAACGAGCGCTTCTGGGCGGCGATGGAGGGCGCGCAGACCGCTTTCACGCGCTGCGAGAAGGAGCTCGAAAAGGAGATCGAAAAGGTGACGCGCGGGGACGAGCTGCCCCCCGGCGTCGTGAAGCTGGTCAAGGTCTACATTGCGAAGAAGCGCAAGCTCTCGGTCGGCGACAAGATGGCCGGCCGTCACGGCAACAAGGGCGTGGTCGCGAAGATCCTGGCCGAGGAGGACCTGCCGTACCTGCCGGACGGGACCGCGATCGAGATCGTGCTGAACCCGCTCGGCGTGCCGTCGCGAATGAACATCGGACAGGTGCTGGAGACGCATCTCGGCTGGGCGGCGCAGAAGCTCGGTTACAACTGCGCGACGCCGGTGTTCGCCGGCGCCACGGTCGAGGAGATCAAGTCCGAGCTGCGCGCGGCCGGCCTGCCCGACGACGGCAAGGAAGTGCTGCGCGACGGGCGCACCGGCGATGCCTTCGATCAGCGCGTGTGCGTCGGCTACATCTACATGCTCAAGCTCAGCCACCTCGTGGATGACAAGATTCACGCCCGCTCGACCGGTCCGTACTCGCTCGTCACCCAGCAGCCGCTGGGCGGCAAGGCGCAGTTCGGCGGCCAGCGCTTCGGCGAAATGGAAGTGTGGGCGCTCGAAGCCTACGGAGCGGCTTACACGCTGCAGGAGCTGCTGACCGTGAAGAGCGACGACGTCGCGGGCCGCTCGCGCATCTACGAGGCGATCGTCAAGGGCGAGAATCCGCCCGAGCCCGGCGTACCGGAATCCTTCAACGTGCTGGTCAAGGAACTTCAGAGTCTGTGCCTGGAAGTGCAATTCGAGGAAGTGTGAGCGACCTCTGCCCTGGCCCGGCGAACTGCCGGGACTTCCGGCGCGGACGAAGGAGAACTCGATGATTCAGGAAACCGAACTGCAGTCGCCCCTGGGCCTCACGGCCGGCAAGATGGGTCTGAGCCGCATCGACGATCGCGAGCAGCGTCGCCGCGCGGTGTTCAACTCGATCCGCATCCGCCTGGCCTCCCCGGACGTGATTCGCAGCTGGTCGCACGGCGAGGTCACGAAGCCCGAGACCATCAACTACCGCTCGTTCAAGCCCGAGAAGGACGGTCTGTTCTGCGAGAAGATCTTCGGCCCGGTCAAGGACTGGGAGTGCAATTGCGGCAAGTACAAGCGCATCCGCTATCGCGGCGTGATCTGCGATCGCTGCGGCGTCGAGGTCACGCAGGCCAAGGTGCGGCGCGAGCGGCTCGGACACATCGAGCTGGCGGTGCCGGTGTCGCACATCTGGTTCTTCAAGGGCGTGCCTTCGCGCATCGGTCACCTGCTCAACATGAGCATCCGTGATCTCGAGCGCATCCTCTACTACGAGTCGTACGTGGTGATCGAGCCGGGCAACACCGGCTTCAAGAAGCGCGAGATCATCTCCGAGGATCAGTTCAACGAGGTGATGGACGAGCAGCCCGACTCCGGGCTCAAGTCCAAGATGGGCGCCGAGGCGATCCGCGATCTGCTCTCGGAGCTCGACCTCGAAGAGCTCTCCACCGACCTGCGCGCGCAGGCGAAGATGGAGACCTCGGTGCAGCGCAAGAAGGAGCAGCTCAAGCGGCTCCGCATCGTCGAGGCATTCCGCCACAGCGGCAACCGGCCGGAGTGGATGATCCTCGAGTGCATTCCGGTGCTGCCGCCGGATCTGCGTCCGCTGGTGCCGCTCGAGGGCGGGCGGTTCGCGACCTCGGATCTCAACGATCTGTACCGTCGCGTGATCAACCGCAACAACCGCCTCAAGAAGCTGATGGACATCAAGGCGCCGGAAGTCATCCTGCGCAACGAGAAGCGCATGCTGCAGGAGGCGGTGGACGCGCTGTTCGACAACGGCCGCCGCAGCCGCGCCGTGCGCGGTCAGGGCAACCGTCCGCTGAAGTCGCTCTCCGACATGCTGAAGGGCAAGCAGGGCCGCTTCCGCCAGAACCTGCTCGGCAAGCGCGTCGACTACTCGGGCCGCTCGGTGATCGTGGTCGGCCCCGAGCTCAAGCTCAATCAGTGCGGCCTGCCGAAGAACATGGCGCTCGAGCTGTTCAAGCCGTTCATCATCCGCAAGCTCGAGGACCGCGGCTACGTGCAGACGGTGAAGAGCGCGAAGCGCCTGGTCGAGCGCGAGAAGCCCGAGGTGTGGGACATCCTCGGCGAGATCATCGAGAACCATCCGGTGCTGCTGAACCGCGCCCCGACGCTCCACCGTCTCGGCATCCAGGGCTTCGAGCCGGTGCTGGTCGAGGGCAAGGCGATCCGCATCCACCCGCTGGTCTGCCAGGCGTTCAACGCCGACTTCGACGGCGACCAGATGGCGGTGCACGTGCCGCTGTCGTTCGAGGCGCAGATCGAGACCAGCCTGCTGATGCTCTCGACGAACAACATCCTGTCGCCCGCGAACGGGCGGCCGCTCGCCACGCCGAACCAGGACATCGTGCTCGGCTGCCACTACCTGACGAAGCCGCGCGGCGAGATCCTGAACGCGCGGCTCGGCAAGAAGGAGCTGAAGGGCGTGGCCGAGGACGATCCGCGCCGGCTGCGCGCGTTCTACAGCCCGGCCGAGGTGCGGGCGGCGTACGACAACGGCGAGATCAGCCTGCATGGCCGCATCGCGGTGCGCAGCTCGAGCCTGAATCTGCTCAAGCCCACCGCCGCGGCGTGCGTGGTCACGACCGCCGGACGCGTGCTGTTCAGCGAGGTGGTGCCGAAGGAGCTCGGCTTCATCAACGAGACGATGGACAAGAAGCGCCTCGAGAACCTGGTCGGCGACTGCTACGCGCAGCTTGGCTCCGAGATCACCTCCGACCTGCTCGACGACCTCAAGGATCTCGGCTTCCGCTATGCCACGCAGGCCGGATTCACGGTGGGCGTGGACGACGTGCGCATTCCGCCGGAGAAGCACGGCATCATCGCCGAGGCGCAGAAGGAAGTGGAGCGCATCAACGGCAACTACCGCAGCGGCGTCATCACCGAGGGCGAGCGTTACAGCAAGGTGATCGACACCTGGACCCATGCCACCACCGAGGTGGAGCAGGTCACGTTCGAGGGCCTCTCGCAGGATCAGGAGGGCTTCAATCCGATCTTCATGATGGCCGACTCGGGCTCGCGCGGTAACCGCGAGCAGGTGCGCCAGCTGGCCGGCATGCGCGGCCTGATGGCGAAGCCGCAGAAGAAGATCACCGGCGGGCTCGGTGAGATCATCGAGTCGCCGGTGACGCACAACTTCAAGGAAGGCCTGTCCGTGCTCGAGTACTTCATCTCGACGCACGGCGCGCGCAAGGGTCTCGCCGACACCGCGCTCAAGACCGCCGACGCCGGCTACCTCACGCGGCGCCTCGTGGACGTGGCGCAGGACGTCATCATCAACGAGCAGGACTGCGGCACGATCCGCGGCCTGTCGGTCGGGGCGCTCAAGGACGGCGAGGACATCATCGAGCCGCTCGCCGACCGCGCGCTGGGCCGGGTCGCGGCCGAGGATGTGGTGCATCCGATCTCGAACGAGGTGATCGTCGAGGCCGGACAGATGATCGACGAGGAGATCGCGGTGCGCATCGACGAGGCCGCGAAGGTCGGACTCGACAAGCTCCGCATCCGCTCGGTGCTGACCTGCGACGCGCGGCGCGGGGTGTGCTCGAAGTGCTACGGGCGCAATCTCGCGACCGGACGTCCGGTGGACCTCGGCGAGGCCACCGGCGTGATCGCCGCGCAGTCGATCGGCGAGCCCGGCACGCAGCTCACGCTGCGCACGTTCCACATCGGCGGCACGGCGAGCCGCATCGTCGAGGAGTCGCGCGTGTCGGCCCAGGACAAGGGCGTGATCCGCTTCGTCTCGCTCGACACCGTGAAGCACTCGGCCGGTTACCTCGTCTGCGTGAGCCGGGCCGGCGAGATCGAGCTGACCGACAGCCACGGGCGGGTGCGCCAGCGCTACAAGGTGAACTACGGATCCCACGTGTTCGTGACCGACGGCCAGGAGGTCGAGGCCGATCAGGCGCTGTTCGAGTGGGATCGCTACAACGAGGTGATGGTGACCGAGAAGCCGGGCGTGGTGCGCTTCGTGGACGTGAAGGAGAAGATCACGGTCCGCGACGAGGTCGACGACACCACCGGCTTGAAGTTGCTCGTCATCATGGAGGACCGCAGCAAGGAACTGCAGCCCGCGATCGACATCGTGAGCGCGAGCGGCCAGAAGCTCGCCCACTACCCGCTGCCGACCGGCGCGCGCCTCGAGGTGCGTGACGGCCAGTCCGTGGGGACCGGCGACGTGCTGGTCAAGACCCGCCGCGAGGGCTCGAAGACCCGCGACATCACCGGAGGCCTCCCGCGCGTCGCGGAGCTGTTCGAGGCCCGGCGTCCGAAGGACGCGGCGGTGGTCGCGGAGATCGACGGGCGCGTCGAGTTCGGCGACAAGGTCACGCGCGGCATGCGCAAGCTCAACATCCAGGGCGAGGGCGGCGAGGTGCAGGAGGTGCAGATTCCGCAGGGCAAGCACCTGTACGCGCAGGAAGGCGACATGGTGCGCGCCGGCGACCGCCTGACCGAGGGCCCGATCAACCCGCACGACATCCTCAAGATCAAGGGCATCGAGGAGGTGCAGGAGTACCTGGTCAACGAGATCCAGGAGGTCTACCGCCTGCAGGGCGTGCGGATCGACGACAAGCACATCGAGGTGATCGTGCGCCAGATGCTGCAGAAGGTGCGCATCGACGATCCGGGCAACACGACGTTCCTCGAGGGCGAGCACGTCGACCGCCTCGTCGTCCAGGAGGAGAACGAGCGCATGTCGCGGGAGGGCCAGCAGCCGGCGAGCTATCAGCCGCTGCTGCTCGGCATTACCAAGGCGTCGCTCTCGACCGACAGCTTCATCTCGGCGGCCTCCTTCCAGGAGACCACGCGGGTGCTCACCGAGGCTGCGATCCAGGGCAAGGTGGACTACCTCCGCGGCCTGAAGGAGAACGTCATCATCGGCCACCTGATCCCGGCCGGAACCGGCATGCCGGTCTACCGGCGCCTCCGTCTCGAGGCCGAAAAGCAGGCCCCGCTGGCGGTTGAAGAGGACGAGGGGGCGAAGACAGCATGACGGGGGTGGGCTTGACAGCCTTTCCGGCGGACCGTATATTCCGCCGTCTGCGCGGTAACGGCGCATGTATTTCCTTCACGGATGCCGTGGCCTGCCTGACCGCGCAAGCCCATCGTCGACAAGTGGTTGGAGGTATTCTGTGCCGACCCTGAGCCAGCTCGTGCGTCACGGGCGGAGACGGGTGAAGACGAAGACCGGCGCGCCGGCGCTCAAGTCGTGTCCGCAGAAGCGCGGCGTGTGCACTCGCGTGTACACGACCACGCCGAAGAAGCCGAACTCCGCGCTGCGCAAGGTGGCGCGCGTCCGGCTCACGAACGGCGTCGAAGTGACGTGCTACATCCCGGGGGAGGGGCACAACCTCCAGGAGCACTCGATCGTGCTGATTCGCGGCGGTCGCGTGAAGGATCTGCCGGGAGTGCGCTATCACATCGTGCGCGGCACGCTGGACGCGAGCGGCGTCACGGGGCGCAAGCAGAGCCGGTCGAAGTACGGCACGAAGTCGAAGTAGGAAACGGTGCGGGCGAGCCTCCCGTCCGGGAGATTCGCCCGCCGCATGTTTGACGAGATCGACGAGGCGGCGGACACGTGTCCGCGCGCCCTCGCCGTCTCGAAGTTCGAGGAAGCAGAATGCCCCGCAAGGGATACGTTCCGCGCCGCGAGTCGGTCGCGGATCCGAAGTACGACAGTGTGCTGGTCACGCGGTTCGTGAACGCGATCATGTCGAGAGGCAAGCGGTCTCTCGCGGAACACGCGTTCTACGGAGCGATGACGGCCGTCGAGCAGAAGACCGGGCAGGATGCCATGACGGTCCTCAAGCAGGCGATGAACAACGTAAAGCCTGCGCTCGAGGTCAAGTCGCGCCGGGTGGGCGGCGCCAACTACCAGGTTCCGGTCGAGGTGCGGCCCGAGCGCCGCAACGCACTGGCGACGCGATGGATCATCACGTTCGCGCGCCAGCGGGCGGACCATACGTTCGCGGAGAAGTTCGCGGCCGAGGTCATCGCCGCATCCCGCAACGAGGGTGGCGCGGTCAAGAAGCGCGAAGACACGCACAAGATGGCGGAGGCCAACAAGGCCTTCGCGCACTACCGCTGGTAACGCATCCGGGTCCAAGGCCGGCCCTCGCGCCGGTCTGAGCCGGTTGCCGGGCGCCCCCGCGCCCGGTCCGGCTTTTCGATTCGCGGATGACGCAACGCATCATCACCGCACTTTCTACGACGGAAAGGCAGGTGGTGCCATCGACTAGACACGAAACCTGAGGATGAACCCGCCGATGTCCCGGCAGACTGCGCTCGAGAAGTATCGAAACATCGGGATCATGGCCCATATCGACGCCGGCAAGACCACCTTGACCGAGCGCATCCTCTTTTATACGGGCCGCATCCACCGCGTGGGCGAGGTGCACGAAGGCGCCGCCACGATGGACTGGATGGAGCAGGAGCGCGAGCGCGGCATCACCATCACCTCCGCCGCCACGACCTGCCAGTGGCGCGAGCACCGCATCAACATCATCGATACCCCCGGACACGTCGACTTCACCGTCGAGGTGGAGCGCAGCCTGCGCGTCCTCGACGGCGCGGTCGCGGTGTTCTGCGCGGTGGGCGGTGTCGAGCCGCAGTCCGAGACGGTGTGGCGCCAGGCCGACAAGTACAACGTTCCGCGCGTCGCGTTCGTGAACAAAATGGACCGCGTGGGCGCGGACTTCGAGAACGTGGTGCAGATGATGCGCGACCGGCTGGGCGCGCGCGCGGTGCCGATCCACATGCCGATGTTCGCCGGGGAGCAGTTCCAGGGGCTCGTGGACCTGGTCGAGATGAAGGCGATCACGTGGCACGAGGAGAGCCAGGGCACGACGTTCGACGAGCACGACATCCCGCGCGACCTGCAGGCCGCGGCGAGCAACGCCCGGCACCATCTGCTCGAGGCGATCGCGGAGTTCGACGAGCAGCTGCTCGACGATTACCTGCACGAGAAGCCCTACACCTCCGAGGATCTGCGCCGCGCGCTCCGCAAGGGCACGCTCTCGGGCGCGATCAACCCGGTGCTGTGCGGCTCCGCGTTCAAGAACAAGGGCGTGCAGCGCCTGCTCGACGCGGTCGTCGACTTCCTGCCCTCGCCGACGGACAAGCCGCCGACGCAGGGCCAGGACCTGAAGACGTTCGAGCACATCACGCGCCGTCCCGCCGACGACCAGCCGTTCTCGGCGCTCGCGTTCAAGATCGCGACCGATCCGCACGTCGGCAAGCTGACGTTCTTCCGCGTCTACTCGGGACGGGTGCAGACCGGCGACTCGGTGATGAACGCCGGCACCGGCCGCAAGGAGCGCATCGGCCGCCTGCTCCAGATGCACGCGAACAAGCGCGACGAGATCAAGGAGGTCGAGGCCGGCGACATCGCCGCCGCGATCGGCTTGAAGGGCGTGACGACCGGCACCACGCTGTGCGACCTGGACCGTCCGATCGCGCTCGAGGCGATGCACTTCCCGGAGCCGGTCGTGGACGTGGCGATCGAGCCCAAGTCCAAGGCCGACGAGGAGAAGATGTCGGATGCGCTCCAGCGCCTGTCCGAGGAGGACCCGACGTTCCGCGTCCGCTCCGACGAGGAAACCGCGCAGACCGTGATCTCGGGCATGGGCGAGCTGCACCTCGAGATCATCGTGGACCGCATGCTGCGTGAGTTCAGGGTGCAGGCGAACGTCGGCAAGCCGCAGGTCGCGTACCGCGAGACCATCTCGACTCCGGCCGAGCAGCGCCACCGCTTCGTGCGCCAGACCGGCGGCAAGGGCATGTTCGGCGACGTGACGCTGCGCGTCGATCCCCAAGAGCCCGGCAAGGGCTTCGAGTTCGTGAACGAGGTCGTGGGCGGCGCGATCCCCAAGGAGTTCATCCCGGCGTGCGAGAAGGGCGTCGAGGAGTCGATGCGCAACGGGATCGTGGCCGGCTATCCGATGGTGGACATCAAGGTGACGCTGCTGGACGGCTCGTACCACGAGGTCGACTCGTCCGAGATGTCGTTCAAGATCGCGGCCTCGATGGCGTTCAAGGAGGCCTGCGCGAAGGCGAAGCCGCGGCTGCTGGAGCCGATCTTCGACGTCGAGGTCGTGGTGCCCGAGGAGTACATGGGCGACATCATCGGCGATCTGTCGTCGCGCCGCGGCCGGATCGGCGGAATGTTCACGCGCGGGTCCGCGCGGGTGGTGGCGGCTTCGGTGCCGCTCGCGGAGATGTTCGGCTACGCCACTCGCATGCGCTCGATTTCACAGGGGCGCGCCGTGTATTCGATGCAGTTCTCGCGCTACGACACGCTCCCGCAATCGGTCGCGGAGGAGATCGTGGCCAAGGCCAAGGGTTGACGGAGAGCGATCGCCCCCGGGACGCGGAGCGTCCGGTCCGCCGCAGGGGCTGACGACAAGACGGAGGTTGGGTTCATGGCCAAGCAGAAATTCGAGCGCACGAAGCCGCACGTGAACGTGGGGACGATCGGGCACGTGGATCACGGGAAGACGACGCTGACGGCGGCGATCACGATGGTGCTGGCGCAGAAGAACCCGAAGATCGCGGTGCGTGACTACGGCTCGATCGACAACGCGCCGGAAGAGCGGGAGCGCGGGATCACGATCGCGACCGCCCACGTGGAGTACGAGACCGACAAGCGGCACTACGCGCACGTGGACTGTCCGGGACATGCGGACTACGTGAAGAACATGATCACGGGGGCGGCGCAGATGGACGGAGCGATCCTGGTGGTGTCGGCGGCGGACGGGCCGATGCCGCAGACGCGCGAGCACATTCTGTTGGCGCGCCAGGTGGGGGTGCCGTACATCGTGGTGTTCATGAACAAGTGCGACATGGTGGATGACCCGGAGCTCTTGGACCTGGTGGAGCTGGAAGTGCGGGAGCTGTTGAAGAAGTACGAATTCCCTGGGGACGAGATCCCGGTGATTCGGGGGTCAGCGAAGCAGGCGATGGACGGCGGGGGGAAGGACGCCAAGGCGAACGAGGCGATCCTGAAGCTGATGGAGGCGGTGGACAGCTACATCCCGACGCCGCAGCGGGACGTGGAGAAGCCGTTTCTGATGCCGGTGGAGGACGTGTTCTCGATCTCGGGGCGCGGGACGGTGGCGACGGGGCGGTGCGAGCGTGGGAAGGCGAAGGTGGGAGACAAGGTGGAGCTGGTGGGCCTGCGGGAGACGCGGGACACGGTGATCACCGGGGTGGAGATGTTCCGAAAGAGCATGGACGAGGCGATCGCAGGGGACAACATCGGGCTCCTGCTGCGGGGGATGGAGAAGGAGGACATCGAGCGGGGGATGTGCGTGGTGGCGCCGAAGTCGATCACGCCGCACACCAAGTTCAAGGGGTCGGTGTACGTGCTGACGAAGGAAGAGGGGGGGCGGCACACGCCGTTCTTCAACGGGTATCGGCCGCAGTTCTACTTCCGGACGACGGACGTGACGGGGGTGGCGACGCTGCCGAGTGGGCGGGAGATGGTGATGCCTGGGGACAACGTGGACATCGAGGTGGAGCTGATCACGCCGATCGCGATGGAGAAGGAACTGCGGTTCGCGATCCGCGAGGGCGGCCGCACGGTGGGCGCCGGCGTCGTCACCGAGATCCTGGCGTAAGGACCGACCAATGCTCCAGAAGATTCGAATCAAGCTCAAGTCCTACGATCACGCGACGCTCGACCAGTCGGCGTCCGAAATCGTGCGTACGGCGCGCCGGACCGGCGCGGTCACGTCGGGCCCGGTGCCGCTGCCGACGCAGCGCACCATCTACACCGTGCTGCGCAGCCCGCACGTGGACAAGAAGTCGCGTGAGCAGTTCGAGATCCGGATTCACAAGCGGCTGATCGACATCACGCGCTCCAGCGCCCAGACCATGGAGGCGCTCGAGAAGCTCGACATCCCCGCGGGTGTCGACATCGAGATCAAGACATGATCGGACTGATCGGCAAGAAGGTCGGCATGACGCAGGTGTTCGGCGAGAAGGGCGACGTGATCCCCGTGACCGTCATCCAGGCCGGCCCCTGCACCGTCACCGAGGTGCGCTCGCCGGAGCGCCACGGCTACGCCGCGGTGCAGCTCGGCTACGGCACGAACAAGGAGACGCGCTTCACCCGTCCGGTGCTCGGACAGTTCAAGAAGCGCAACCTTCCGCCCGCCCGCCACCTCACCGAGTTCCGCGTCGGCGACGTCGCCGGGCTCGAGGTCGGACCGAGTCTCACGGTCTCCATGTTCGAGGTTGGAACGCACGTGGACGTCGAGGGCGTGACGAAGGGGCGCGGCTTCGCGGGCGTCGTCTAGCGC
>Ga0306922_10004811_pt1 | contig 12835 bp, 11 predicted proteins | sample sta12Cox44000082_FD_203758 | JGI IMG/M metagenome (GOLD analysis project Ga0306922, IMG submission 203758) | Lab enrichment of tropical soil microbial communities from Luquillo Experimental Forest, Puerto Rico - statoxic.12C.oxic.44.000.082 (v2)... | ecosystem: Environmental > Terrestrial >... | reverse complement strand
CTTCGCTCCATCGCTGGACGGTCCAGCTTCCTTCGGTTGCGGGCCAGTTGGTCAAGGCCGGCAAGGACTGGAAGGCGTACCTGCAGAACATTCCTATATCGGGCACGACTCTCGCCAATTGGCCTGGAGACAACAACACGGCCAAGCTCTATGCGGTGAAACACAACCCATTTCCTTACGTCGCTGAGATTCAGGCCGATCCAAACCAATTCGCCAAGCAGGTCCCCATCGAGCAGTTGTTCGGCGATCTCGGCAGCGGACAGGTTCCCGCCTTCTCCTATATCGTGCCCGACCAATGCCGCGACATGCATGGCCTCAGCAGCCCACTCGCGCCTTGCGGCGGTGCGTCTGATACTGACGACAATGACGTCAAGCGTGGCGATGACGAGACCGGATGGCTGGTCAACGGGATCACGGGCAGCCAGGCATGGAAGCGAGGTCGCAATGCTATTTTCATCGTATTCGACGAGGGCAACGGGCCCCTGACCTGCGCCTACGATCCCGATCAAAAGATAGATACCGCTCCCGGTTCACTGCTGCCCGGCGCGGACTGCTACGCTCCGGCAAACTTCAACGATAAAGTCGTGCTCATCGCCATCACGAACTACGGCGTGCGTGGAGTCAAGGACGCGCGCTTTCAGTCGCACTTTTCGTTGCTGAAGACGATTGAAGCCGCCTTTGGCCTGTCCTATATCGGGCATGCCGCGGATGCGACCACCAACACACTGGCGCCACTTCTCGCGCCGGCCGACGAATAAGGCGCAAGCAGTCGACGGCGCCAGACGCGAGTACGTTTTTCCCGACCAACAAAAGGGCGCTCTGCGGCACAACCTCAAAGCGCCCTTATTTCCTTGGGCGTCCTTGGCGGTCCGCATGCCACTAGGAAGGTTGGATCTCGGCTAATCGCGAAACAACTCATCGTTACCGATACGGAGAGTAACCCGGCAGCGCCGGCCTTACCTATGTGCCCATGGGCGTCAGGTTGTAACACCGCGCAAGATCATTGATATTTGTCCGCAAAGCGGCCCAGTAGCGTGCAGCCTGCGTGCCGTAATTCCCTTTAGTCATCACTTGATTGACGCGGCGCGCACTGTCCATAACCTGCTCCATTTGCGCTTTCGTCTCCAAATAGTTCGACGTTGGGTCGAACTTGCGCCGCAGACGGTTGGTGGAGCGATCCAGATCGTCCATGGCGTCTCCGAGATCGTCCTTTGTTTGCTTGGCTTGATTCCTCCGAGTTCCTGTGTCCCCCGAATTTGCACCCTGTCGGCGAGTTGTTGCCCCGCTGTTCTGCGCCGATGCGGCTCGGTCCTTAGCGTCTTCCCCACGGTTGTTTAGATACTTCTCGAATTCATCCACGCCGTCTTCCACCTTGCGGATGCGGTCGCCCACCTGAGCCTTTGTAAATGGATTCGTCTGGGCGCACGTCATCGTGGAAAGGCTCGGAGCGGAGCAGATCACCGTGCAACAAAGTACAGCTCGCATTCTCCAGTGCATATCTTCCCCCCTAATCAAAGGCTTCGATCATTCCGACCTCGCCTCGGAAAGAAATTCTAGCAGCAGGTCTCGGGAGTAACTAGGGGTTTCCCTAAGGTCATGTTTTAGGTCCTCCTTGCTGCGGTCTTTCCTCTGGCTCTAGCTCATCAACCGCCCGAACTCCCGTCTTGCGAACAAACGTCGTTGACAATCACCTTCTCATTCGCAGTATGATTCCGCCGAGTTTGTTGTGTGTCTCCCCGCCCTTGTGAGACCCGTTCGTGGCGGCAATGCGGCGGTTAAGCTGGTGCATTGAAACAACATCATCAAGGAGGACAACATGCCCCGTAAAAAGAGGCAGGCAAGGCGCCGTACAAGACGAGCGAGTCGTCGGGCAGCTCGTCAGTCCCGGCGGATCGGCCGCCGAGTGGCGCGCAAGATACGCCGTGCTGGACGGAAAGCGATACGAAAAGCGCGTCGTGCAGTACGCCGCACGGCACGCGGCGCAAAGCGTACCGGGCGGAAGGTCGCCCGAGCAACACGAATCGTAGAACGCCTTGCTGCCGAAGAGCCGGAAAAGACCGGCGAGGGAACCCCGGCCTGAACTTTGCCAACAATGCTGGCTGCTCGCGTGGCGGTAGCACGCAACCGGAGGACCAGGCGCAGCATTTTTGCACGATTGGAAAACGGTCGAGTTCCTAAGTTACTTCGATACGGTGGGTGCTAACGACGACTGCGGGTCGAGCAGGGCAATGAATGCGCGATCTCGGATAATCGTTACAGACGCTGCTACCGAGCCGCTCTTCTCAAGCGAAGCGAGAGGCGTGCGCCTGCAGGCCAAGGTGTGCTCACTGCCGTCAACTCCGCTGACCGACTCGTTAGGGAATTTTGTCGGCATGATGCCCACTCACTGCCGTCCCGGAGGGGCGATGCTGCCTGAGTGGGAGCTTGTCGATAATCTCGCGGCCAGCCTTCTCGCAAAGATAAGCGCCCGGGAACCGTAAAGCAGGGGCAGTGCGTACCGTTACACTTCTCCTCGGACGAGGTATTCCTACACCGCCGGCCCCTTGGAGAGCTTGCCATGACTCCAGCGGCACACGGACGTGGATTGTCGTTCCACCCATCGGCTTCGACTCACTGGTAATCGTTCCATTCACAAGCCCGACTCGTTCCTGCATGCTCGTGAGACCTAAACCTCTGCCTTGCTTTGCTACCTCGATGTCAAACCCTCTGCCTGAATCAGAACCCTCGTGTTACACAGTTAGTTACTAATATCGCGATACCGCCGCACGAGAAATGCTCGAAAACCCTGCCGCATTGTGATTTCGAGGTTTCGAGCGAGAAGCAGGTTCCCGAAATTGATGAAATCATGGGCACACCTTCAACTCCAGTATTTGTAATAGACTTTACCACCTGCGTTTTGGGGAGTGCTCGTGCTACGGCCGAAAAGTGTCGGGCCTCGAATAGGAACGCGGGCCCGCCAACAGAAGAAGAAAGAAAGGGATCGCCGGGAGTTACGATCAGACGCTTCCGAACTGAATTAGTAGCCAATCATTTCTCACCCGAGAGGACCGTATGAAAGCGATCACTGTTGAACCCAAGAAACCGGGCAGTGCACGATTCGAGGAGGTCCCCGAGCCCAATGCGCGTGAGGGATCCCTGGTTGCCGAAGCAATTGCCGTAGGCGTCTGCGGGACCGATATTGAGATCGTTGAAGGGAAATATGGTTGGGCACCTCCCGGAAGCCCCCGTCTTGTGCTGGGACACGAATCTCTTGGACGTGTCATCGATCCCGGAGATAGCAGTGCGTTCCAGAAAGGCGATCTCGTCGTGGGCATTGTCCGGCGTCCGGATCCAGTTCCATGTCCGCATTGCGCAGTAGGTGAGTGGGATATGTGCCAGAACGGCCGCTATACGGAACGAGGCATCAAGCAGGTGAACGGATACATGTCCGATCGGTGGCGCATTGAGCCTGAGTATGCGGTAAAGGTAGACCGTTCACTCGGTCTTCTTGGCGTACTGCTCGAGCCGACCACAGTGGTTGCGAAGGCTTGGGAGCACGTCGTCGCAGTTGGCAGGCGGGCTTTCTGGGAGCCACGAACGGTGCTCGTGACGGGCGCGGGGCCGATTGGTCTCCTCGCAGCTTTTCTGGGGATCCAGCGGGGTCTCGAAGTTCACGTCCTGGATCGCGTCGAGTCGGGCCCAAAGCCCGATCTGGTAAGAGAGCTCGGCGCGAAATATCACACCGGGACAGTACGAAGCGTCGGCTTCGAACCAGATGTCATTATGGAATGCACTGGCGTCGGCGCGGTTGTGGCGGATTCGGTTCAGGCGGTCGCTTCGGGTGGCGTCATATGTCTGACTGGCGTGGGAAGTGGAGCTTGGACGGCTGGACTCGCCGCTGCCGAAATTGCAGCGCAGTTGGTACTGAAGAACAACGTGATTGTTGGCAGCGTCAACGCGAACAAGAGACACTGGTTCAAGGCGAGCGAAGCCCTCTCCCGGGCCGACCGTTCGTGGCTAGGTCGACTGGTTACGCGTCGCGAGCTCCCGGGTAACTTTGCGCAAGCCTTAGAGCGTAAGCCGGAAGACATAAAAGTGGTCATCCAATTTTCCGAAGCCTAAAGCGAGGTTGCCGAACGCTTACAACTGCCGGGCTTACTCCTGAGAGACATCCGTAGAGATCTCCGTTGTTTTCGGTACAAGACCTCGTTTAGTATTCCGGCAATGCTCGAGCCCAATTTTCTCCAAGAGTCGGACGATTTCTCCTTGGTGCTGGGTGGTCCGCTTTTCCAGCTCTTTCGGAGGTCGCATCTCGCCGGAGACCACTTGGAGCTCCTGCATCGTCGGATTGCCATCATCTCCGTAATCGCATGGCTACCGCTGTTGATCCTCGCCACCTTCGGTCCTCCTCCTGCGAGCATCAGGGGGATTTCCTTTTTTCATGACGTTGAAGTGCATGTACGATTCCTCGTCGCTCTTCCGATCCTTATTGGTGCCGAACTACTTGTTCATTTGCGAATACGTCCCGTGGTGCAGCGTTTCGTGGAGCGGCGTATCGTTTTGCCGGGGGACCTTCCGCGCTATCAAGCCGCGATCCAGTCAGCTGTCCGGCTCCGCAATTCCATCCCCTTCGAGGTCAGCCTCTTGCTTTTTGTTTACACTTTTGGCTTGTGGCTCTGGCACAGTCGCATCGGGATCGACACCTCGAACTGGTACGCCATGCCTGGAGGACGCTGGCACCTAACCCCCGCGGGTTACTGGTACGTGTTCGTCAGCATACCCATGTTGCAGTTTATCCTTCTGCGCTGGTACATGAGACTGTTCATCTGGTTTCGCTTTTTGTGGCAGGTCTCCAGAATCAATCTAAACCTCATTCCAACGCACCCGGATCGCTGCGCTGGCATCGCCTTCCTGGGTAAGAGTGCCTATGCCTTCGGCCCGATTCTGTTTGCCCAGGGAGCCATGCTTGCCGGATTGATTGCCAGTCGCGTCCTTTACAGGGGGGAAAGTCTGCTGTCCTTCAAATTACAGATCGGTGGCTTTGTCGCGTTCTTCGTCTTTGCGATTCTCGGTCCACTCTTGATGTTTACTCCGCGGATGGCTAGCGCAAGAAGAAAGGGATTGGCCGACTACGGCTTGCTCGCACAGCGATACGTTGAGAGCTTTGAGCAAAAATGGGTTCACCCCGATCCCGCCTCTTCCGAGGAACTTCTTGGAGCTGCCGATATCCAGTCGCTCGCCGATCTGGGCAACAGCTATGCTCTTGTCCGAGACATGCGTTCTGTCCCTTTCGGACTAGAGGACATCACTCGCTTGGCCGCGGCCACTGCGGCTCCCCTCGTGCCTCTGCTGCTCACCATCTTCTCGCCCGAGGAACTGATTCTGCGAATCATCAAAGTGGTTTTTTGAGGATTCCGATCGGGTTATGGCGGCGTGGAAGTAACAGTCATCCCAAGGCAACGCGAGTCAGCGGACTCCGGTTACCCTTAAGCAATAGCAGTCGAAATTCAACAGCTGTTCCGGAGCAATCGCTGGACTGATCAGCTAAAACTACTCTCATGAACAAACGGCCGCTCTTCGCCTGCCTGGCTCTGGCCGTTCTTTGCGTCCCGAACCAAGCCTGCGCCCAGTTCAGCGATCCGCGCATGTACGAGAATACTCCTGTGGGGACTAATCAGCTGGAACTGGGCTATGCGTACGTGCATGCCAACGCTTCGATAGATACTTCGCTCATTATCAGTGGCGCACAATTTAACCTCAATCAAGGCATCATCGACTACACCCGTTATTTCGGGTTCCTTCACCGCTTGATGTGGGTGGAGGCTGGTGTTCCCGTTGCTGGCCTTAGCGGCTCGATCAGCGGCACGAACATCAACGGCTCCACCACCGGCGCGGGCGACTCCAGCTACTCAGTGGCCATGTTGCTGAAGGGAGGCCCGGCGCTCAGCGTCGCACAGTTCGAACACTACGAGCCGACTACCACTTTGGGTGTGAGCTTCACCACCACTGCACCCACGGGCTTATACAACCCCAACAAGATTCTGAATCTGGGTTCGGATCGCTGGTCGTTCAAGCCAGAAATCGCGTGGTCGCATCCATTTGGGCCTGAGCAGAAGTGGGAGTTCGACGCGTATGGAAACGCCTATTTCTACACCGACAACACGTCTTATCACGGAAGGGAGATTCTACGACAACAGCCGCTACCCGGAGTTGAAGGACACATCAGCTTTTCTTTTAACGACAGCATCTGGGCCTCTCTTGATACGCGCTACTCCCTTCGTGGCACTACCACGGTCGGCGGTGTCCCTCAGAACAATGCACAACAGAATTTCATCTTAGGTGGTGAGATGAATGTATCGTTCAATGCCCGAAACTCGCTGGTCTTCGAATTTGCCAAGGCAGTTGTGCATAACAATGGTCCGTCCGTCACCGGCTTCAGCGTGAGGTACGACTACACGTGGGTAAGATCCACGGGTAGGTCCCGGTAAGTCCTAACTGCGTCTTTGACGCATCCGCTCGCGCCAGAAACGGGAATTTCTCATCATTTATCCCTTCCAGTTCATCTGAATACTTTTGGTAAACAGCCCAAAACTTCACGGCCTCGGATTCTGTCATGGGCAAATTCTCCGCAATCAATTTCTGCTTTCTCGGGTCGTGCCGCATCATTTGCAGCTCCTGAGGAGACATTCCTTGGAGTGCTGTTTGTGGCTGAGCCACATGTGGGTCATGCATTTGGCCATCGAGCGTCCAACTCAGAACAAGGCATGCCGCCGTGAACGCGATGACCGAGAATCCTAAGCGGAATGAGCGAATGAACTTTAACCGCTAAACTAGGTGACGAAGCCGGGATAAGTCAGGGCAAAGGCCTGGCACCGATAAGGGGCTTGGCTTCAACTGTTGTCGGTAAGGCTTGCCTTTGAAAGTAGAGCCAATTCATCCTTGGGAACCAAAAAATCCGCTCTACCACAATCGAGGCAAACCAATAATTTTGGGACGACCCACACGGGACTCTTGTTTACGTTCCTGAGGCCTGGTAAACAGCCTTTCCGAGACCCGGGTTTGGCACCAGCTATTTTAGCCCCGCCGCCTCAAAGTCGCCACGAACTCAAAGAAAGGGCTGGAAACGTCGGTTTAGCCCGGTCACGACGTGAGGACCGCTTGTAATCTGTTTTCACTCAGGGTCAATCCAGTTTCTAGCCAACTGGTCAATCAGCGAGTGGCTATTGGATCGCCCCGAGAGAGGACTGTAATCCGAAGATCGTTGTATCGGCAAAGCTTCCTGCAGTAACTCCGCTAGCCGTCATGTGGGGTGCATACGCCGTGGAGAGCGGCGCCTCATGAACTGATTTGCGAAGCGTTCTTCGCGGTGGTTGGTTGGCGGGATTATGGAGCGGTAGAGACGATTCGGGTATGGCCCGATCGTGGCTGCTCTCAATGCTTTTCCAGATCCTTGGCACCCTTCTCTATTTCTTGGCCCGTCTTCTTGGCGGCCTTCTCGGTTGCTTGACCGACCTTGTTTGCAGCTTCGGCGGTATCTGCGGCCTTGCCCGTGGTGTTGGCCGTGGCCTTGGCAGCTTTTTTTGTTTCTGCACCCACCGCGTCAGCTGCTTTCTCCGTGCCCTGCGCGGTCTCCGTAGCGGCCATCTTGGTTTCTTTACCGACCTTGTTCGCCACTCTGGCAGTGCCGTGAACTACATCTTTAGCGGCTGCTCCGGTCTTATCGACGACTTTGCCAGCGGTGTCGGCGGTGGCTTCAGCTGCTTTTTCCGCCCCCTGGGCGGTCTTCTTGGCGGCCTTCCCGGTGGCATGCGCGGTATCCTTAGCCGCTTTTTCAGTGTCTTTAGCCGCGTCCTGAACCACGCCCTGGGGGTAGGAGGTCGTACCGAGCATCAGAACCGTCGCCGCAGCAACCAAAAGTCGAGACTTCATTGGGTCTCCTTCTTCGAGGATTTGACGGACTCCCCAGTGACTAAAACTTTCCCCTCATTCTCGTCCAAAAACAAGCGGCTGTTTACCGAACACAAAGACGTATCGCTTTGAAACGTCTCGGGCAACAGCGGAATTTGATCGCCAGACAACTTGAATTTCCGGTCCGGGGGCTCGAGTGCACCTCAGGGTTACGAGACGTTCATAAAGTTTTTCACTGCAATTAACCTGACCGGCCTCGCGGCGTGAGATGGTCCGCGCGTTCGGGAGGCTAATGATATGAGAAAAATTGTTTTTGCTCTAATGCTTGGGGCGCTAACCGTCGCACTCATCGTGGGCCGAAGGGCTGCGGCTATCGCTGATGATGGACAGGAATGCCAGTTCGTCCCCGGCTCTCTAGTCCTAAGTCGCAGCGTTTACGCCGGCACCTCCTCGTCCGTTGTCGTCGGCCAGACCTTGCCTCCTAATTGTGTTCCAGGCACCGTCACTCTTCCTCTCCTCGCGGGAGGCACAACCACGGTGACCATCCCAGCCGCGAGTCCCTCCGGCTGTAACACCGCCGTTGCCGACGGGACCTATCCCACTGTCTTCAACAATGACTCGGCCGACGGCAGCTTCGGCATCACTTCCCCCATTTTCCTCGATAACATCACGACCGACGGTCACCTCATCCACACCCTTCCCGTCCCCACTAGTCTCCTTGTCACCAGTTTTAGCTCGAAATCCGAGCTCGCGGTTCACCGTTCCACTGATGGGCGCTCCATCACCTTCGTCGGCTACCGCGGTGGTGCCGGCTTTATCACCGCTCCGAACCAGCTGGATGTTTCCAACTCCAACACGCCCGGCGTGGTCGACCCAAGCAATCCCGTCAGCTCGCAATATTACCGCGCGGTAGCTGAAGTCGACGGCGACGGCCACATTATGGTCACCGAAGGCAACGCGTACAGCGGCAATAACGGCCGTGCCGCCATCAAGGCCAACTCGCTCTACTACCTAACGGGCAATAACAACAACGGCGGCCTCTCCAAATCTCAGCTTTCCACGACTCAGGTGGGCGTCGATCTCGTCAATTCCACCGGTGTCGAACTTCTTGTTCCCGGTCAGACTCCCCCGCTTCCGCCCGATATCACCATGATTGGCAGGTTCAGCGTCACCAGCCTTGGCTATCCGGCGGACAAGCCGGGCAAAGATAACAATTTTCGCGGCGTCGCCATCTTTAACAACACCCTTTACGTCACGAAAGGTAGCGGAGGCAATGGCATCAACACCGTCTATCTGGTCGGCACACCCGGCGGTCTTCCTACCGGCGACGCCGCCACTCTTCAATCCGTACCCATCACCGTCCTGCCCGGTTTTCCCGTCACACTCGCGAGCAGCACCACAAGTCCAATTGCTTATCCCTTCGGCATCTGGTTTGCCAACAGCAACACCCTCTATGTTTGCGACGAAGGCGACGGCACGCTGGTCTCTCCCCCGGTCAACGGCAACGTCGCCACACCTCTCGCCCAAGCCACTGCCGGCCTGCAAAAGTGGATACTCGCAAATGGCACGTGGCAGCGCGCCTATATCCTGCAGAACGGCCTCAACATCGGCGTTCCCTACGGCGTGCCGAACTATCCCTCAGCGCTCAGTCCCGCCACCGATGGCTGCCGTAACCTGACCGGTCGAGTCAACTCGGATGGCACCGTCACCCTTTGGGCGGTAACGTCTACGGTTAGCGCCAGTGGAGATCAAGGCGCCGACCCCAACAAACTCGTGCGCGTTACCGACCGCCTCTCGGCAACAACTTTGCCTGGCGGCGAAAGCGAAGACGACATACGGTTGGGCAAGTTCCAGATGATCCGTTCTGCCCGTTCCGGCGAGGTGTTGCGCGGTGTGGATTTTGCGCCTGCGCTCGGAACCGGCGACGAATAGGTCGGGGCAGCAACGAAACCCGCTGCTCCTTAAACTCCGGCGCGCGATGGAGTCGCTGGAAAAAACCAGCAAGGTAAGGTAGCAAAGCGGTTGCAGTGGCCTAAGCCAGCCGCGACGACAGTGTTTTCGCGTCGATCTCTTTTTCCCAACGCGACACCACTACCGTGGCCACACCGTTCGCTACCATGTTGATCAATGCTCGAAACATGCTCATGAACCGGTCGATTCCCAGGATCAGCGCCATCCCTGCGACCGGAATCGCCGGAATCACCGTAAGCGTCGCAACCAACGCAATAAACGACGCGCCCTGAACACCACTTGCGCCCTTCGACGTCAGCACCGCCACTCCGAAAATCGTCAGCTGCTGCGTCAACGTCAGGGGTGTATTCGTCGCCTGGGCCACAAAAAGTGCCGCGAGGGTCATGTAAATGCTGGTGCCGTCCGTATTGAACGTATATCCGGTCGGCACCACCAGCCCGACCAGCGACTTCGAGCAGCCCAGTTTCTCGAGCTTCGCCATCAACGTTGGAATCGCCGGCTCCGAAGAACTGATCGCCAGCACCAGCAGCACTTCTTCCTTTATATATCGCAGAAACTTCAGGATGCTGAACCCTGCTATGCGCGTAATCAGCCCCAGGATCACCAGCACAAAGAAAACGCACGTTGCATAAAACGTGACGATCAGTTTCGCCAGCGGACCGAGCGCGGTGAGGCCATATTTGCCCACCGTGAAGGCCATGGCCCCAAAAGCCCCGATGGGCGCGAACCTCATCAGAATGTTCACGATGCCAAAAACGGTATGTGCCAGCGCGTCGAACAGACCGAGCAGCGGTTTGCCCCGGGGCCCCACCGCCGACAAGGCAAAACCAAAAAGAAGCGCCACCAGCACAACCTGCAGAATGTCTCCCTTAGCGAAGGCATCCACGATCGTATTGGGAATGATATGCATCAGGAATTCCGTCACCGATTGCGTCTTAGCCGGGCTCGCGTATTCCGCCACCGCTTTAGCATCGAGCGACTCCGCGTTCACGTGAAATCCCGCTCCCGGTTTCACCACGTTCCCTACCACGAACCCGATGATGAGAGCCACCGTCGAGACGACCTCGAAGTAGAGCAGCGCTTTGCCGCCAACCCGTCCCACTTTCTTCATGCTCTCCATGCCGGCGATGCCCGTCACCACCGTGCAGAAAATGATCACGGAAATAATCATGGTGATCAGGCGGATAAACGCGTCACCGAGCGGCTTCATCGCAATCGCTTGGAGTGGCCAGAAGTAGCCGAGTGCGATCGCAGCCGCGATCGCTATCAGAACCTGAAACGAGAGGCTCGTGTAGAACGGCTTTTTCTTCGCAGTCGGGCTGGCTGTCGCGGTAACCGGTAGCTCTGTGACAACGGGAGTCTCCATGACCAAGTTTCCTCTTCAATCTTCCGCTTCGTACGCCCAAACCTGCGCCGGGTCATGGCCTTGGCCGGGACGCCCACATACATGCGGTCGCGCTGTTCGTAAAAGAATCGCGTCTTCGCTCCGATGCGTGAACGTACCGGACGCTGGGAATGTGGTGGACGCGTTTGATTTGAAACTAAATCCGCTTTCGCGAGCGGTCGCCAAAGCACCGTCAGTCAGGCAAGGCAGGAATGTCGCTCCCAGAAAAGAGGCCGGCATCACGACGTGCGCAAACAGTCTCGTCACTCGAGCCACCGCGAAGGGTTGGCGATCGCGTCGGCCAGATCGCGCAGAAACTCCGCGGCCCGCGCCCCATCGGCAACACGGTGATCGGTCGAAAGGCTCATGTTAAGGATGGGTCGCACTTCCGGTTTCCTGCCAACCGCGACCACGCGATCGGTGATCGCTCCAACCGCAAGAATCGCGGCTTGTGGCGGCGTAATGATCGCAAGAAACGAATCCACCTGAAACATACCCAGGTTGCTGATGGTAAAAGTTCCGCCGGTAATGTCTCGAGGACGCAGCGTATTGCGCCGAGCCCGCTCCGCCAAGTCCCGCCGTTGCGCCGAAATCTCAGGCAGTGCCAGTGTGTTGGCGCGATGGATCACTGCGCCTACAACGCCGTGCTGCACTGCGATTGCCAGGCTGATGTTGATCTCGTCATTGAGGCGGATGTTGTTCCCGGTCCAGCTCGCATTGATCTTCGGGTGCGTTTCGAGGACCCGCGCCGTCAGCCGCACAAGCAGGTCGGTGACCGTGAGCTTCAGGTCCGGCGTTTTCTCCACCCCAGGCGCGAGCTCTTTCTGTTTCTTAAGCAACTCGGTCGAATCCACGTCGCGCGACAGAAAAAAGTGCGGCACGCTGGTCCAGCTTTGTGTGGTTTTCTCCGCCATGACACGCGCCACTTGCCCTAATGGAGCCGCCTCCCCCGGCGCAGCCACGGGGCTCACGCTTGGCTTCGCGCCTGCTAGAGCCTGCACATCTTCCGCGGTAATAACCCCATCGGGCCCGCTGCCGCGAATGCCGCTGATTTCTACTCCCAACTCTTTCGCCAGGCGGCGCGCCTTCGGCGAAATCTGAGGCGTGGCCGAGGGCCTGGGTATGGCCGCCGGCGCAACCACTGCGCCGGCCGAGTCCTTCCCACTCGAGGCCCGCCCACGTACCTCCGAGGGAGCCGGATGAGCGGGCGGCTGCTCACCCGGCTTAAGGAGCCATGCAATCGTTTGGCCGACTGGGATCTCCGCACCAACGTCGGCCGAAATTCCTGTAAGAATTCCTTCACCGGGCGACTCTACCTCGACGACCGCTTTGTCCGTCTCTACCTCAAGCAGCGGTTCGCCTTTGGCGACGTGTTCGCCCTCCTTTTTCTTCCACGCCAGGAGTTTGCCATTCTCCTGCGCCATTTCGAGCGCAGGCATCACGACGCTTATCGCCATAAAATTTGTGCGTACTGAGTACTCCTCAGTCCGTCGCTCCCACTCTTTCGATCTTTGCGCTTGCTTCCACCATCTCCAGCACGTGCCGGCTGGGTGGCGCTTCATTCTCGCGTGCCGTCGACAGCGGGCCGTTCAC
>Ga0306922_10004810_pt1 | contig 12835 bp, 10 predicted proteins | sample sta12Cox44000082_FD_203758 | JGI IMG/M metagenome (GOLD analysis project Ga0306922, IMG submission 203758) | Lab enrichment of tropical soil microbial communities from Luquillo Experimental Forest, Puerto Rico - statoxic.12C.oxic.44.000.082 (v2)... | ecosystem: Environmental > Terrestrial >... | reverse complement strand
CGCATGGGCATTGTCCGTCAGCACCCACTCGCCAGAGACCTGCGCGAGCAGCTGTGTCGCCGCGGCGGGCGTGAGGGGCGGAATCCCCCCTTCGCAGGGCTTGCAGCGGCGTGCGGCAAGCTCGCTCATGCGGAAGGCACGCCCCGGCGCACATAGTGACGCGCCACGTACTGCTCGACGATCTCCTGGAACTCCTCGGCGATGCGCTCACCCTTCAGCGTGACGGTCTTCTCGCCGTCCTCGTACACCGGTGCTACCGGGCGCTCGCCGGTGCCGGGGAGGCTGATGCCGACGTTGGCGTGCTTGCTCTCGCCCGGCCCGTTGACGACGCATCCCATGACCGCGACGGTCATGTCCTCGACGCCCGAGTACTCACGTCGCCACTGCGGCATGCGAGTGCGGATGTGCGACTGGATACGCGCGGCGAGCTCCTGGAAGAAGGTGCTCGTGGTACGGCCGCAGCCCGGGCAGGCGACCACGAGCGGCGTGAAGGCGCGCAGCCCCATGGTCTGCAGGATCTCCTGTGCCACGATCACTTCCTGGGTGCGGTCGCCGTTGGGCTCGGGGGTGAGCGAGACACGGATGGTGTCGCCGATCCCCTCCTGTAGCACCACGGCCATGCCCGCCGTGGAAGCGACGATGCCCTTGGAGCCCATGCCGGCCTCGGTGAGGCCGAGATGCAGCGGGTAGTCGCAGCGTCCGGCGAGATCACGGTAGATCGCGATCAAATCCTGCACGCCGCTCACCTTGGCCGAGAGAACGATGCGATCGTGCGGCAGCCCGAGCTCCTCCGCGCGCTGCGCGCTCCCGAGCGCCGAGAGCACCACCGCGCTGCGCATGACCTGTTGCGCATCGAGCGGCTCCGCGCGTGCGGAGTTCTCGTCCATGAGACGCGTCAGCAGATCCGAGTCGAGACTCCCCCAGTTGACGCCGATGCGCACCGGCTTCTCGTAGCGGCACGCGATCTCGATCATCTCGGCGAACTGCGGGTCGCGCTTGCTGCCACGACCGACGTTGCCGGGATTGATGCGGTACTTGGCGAGCGCCGCAGCGCACTCCGGATGCTCGCGCAGCAGCTTGTGGCCGTTGAAATGGAAGTCGCCGATGAGTGGCACGCGGACACCGGCGCGATCGAGACGCTCGCGGATGGGTGCGACCGCGGCCGCCGCCTCGGCGGTGTTCACCGTGATGCGCACGAGCTCGGAGCCGGCGCGCGCCAGCGCCTGCACCTGGGTGGCCGTCGCCGCGACGTCCGCGGTGTCGGTATTGGTCATCGACTGCACCACGATGGGAGCGCCGCCGCCGACGCGCACGTGCGCAATGGCGACCGGGACAGTGGAACGACGGGTTCGTGTCATGCAGGTAACGTAATGTGAAAGAGTGCGGATTCTACCGTCGCGGCGCTTGGCCGGCACCGACGGAAGGCTGCTATCATGCCACCCGCCCGAATCGGTCTGTCCGGAGAGAGTCCGGCACGAGCCGGAACGCCGAAGGCGCAAATTCCGCCCGGAAACGCTCAGGCACACGAACGGCAGACGGCGGCACGCAGGTGCCGCGGGGCTTCTGGAGAGCGGTGGATCGGTCAGCCAATCCACCCACCGAAGGGGAGCGGCGCCGCGGCGCCTGATCTCTCAGGTCACAGGACAGAAGGGCGGCAGGCGTCGCCGGGCCGTGTGTGCCCTAGGCGTGCTTGCCGCTCGTTTGTTTTATTGGCTGGGAGACGCCACCGTGGCGCGACAGACCCCACTCTACAGACTGCACCAGGAGCTCGGCGCCCGCATGGTGGATTTCGGCGGGTGGGACATGCCGGTGCAGTACAGCTCGCAGATCGGCGAGCACCACGCCGTGCGGCGCGGAGCCGGCGTGTTCGACGTGTCCCACATGGGAGTCCTCGACCTGCGGGGAGCGCGCGTGCGTCAGTTCCTGCAGCGGCTGCTCGCCAACGACGTCGCGAAACTCAAAGCGCCCGGCAAGGCTCTCTACAGCTGCATGCTGAACGAGCAGGGTGGGGTGCTCGATGACCTGATCGTCTACTTCCTCAACGATTACTGGTACCGCATGGTGGTGAATGCCGGTACGCGCGCTAAGGATCTCGCCTGGATCCGTGAGCAGGCGGGTCTCTTCGAGGTGGAGGTGACCGAGCGCACCGATCTCGCAATGCTCGCCGTCCAGGGTCCGGAGGCGCGTGCCAAGGCCACGCAGCTGCTGCCGCCCGCCGCGGGTGCCGCGGCGCTGGCGCTCGATACTTTCGTCGGCCGCGAGCTCGGGCGCTGGTTCGTGGCGCGCACCGGCTACACCGGCGAGGATGGCTTCGAGATCATGATGCCGGCCGCGGATGCGGTGACTGCCTGGCGCGGTCTCAATTCACTCGGGGTCGCCTCCTGTGGCCTCGGAGCTCGCGACACGCTGCGACTCGAAGCGGGCATGAATCTCTACGGCAACGACATGGACGAGCGCACTCATCCTTTCGAGTCGGGTCTCGGCTGGACGGTCGCGCTCGCTCCGAGCGAGCGCGGCTTCATCGGCCGTGCGGCGCTCGAGCCCATCGTGCGTGCGGGCTTGGAGCGGAAGCTCGTTGGCCTGGTGCTCGAGGAGCGCGGCGTGTTGCGCGCCCACCAGAAGGTGGTGCCGGCTGAGGCCGGCGAGGGCGAGATCACCAGTGGCACCTACTCCCCGACGCTCGAGCGCTCGATCGCGCTCGCGCGCGTACCCGCGACGACGGGGGGGCGGGTGCAGGTGGAGATCCGCGGCAAGCTCCTTGGCGCACGTGTCGTGAAGCCGCCATTCGTGCGCGCGGGCCGATCTCTGATCTGATTATGAAGGACATTTCATGAGCAACCTTCCCGCCGATCTCCGGTACACCAAGTCCCACGAGTGGGTGCGCACGCTTGCCGACGGCACGGTCGAGATCGGAATCACCGATCATGCCCAGCACGCACTCGGTGACCTCGTGTTCGTTGAAGTACCCGATGCGGGTCGCGTGGTGAAAGCGGATGAGCCGTGCGCAGTCGTCGAGTCCGTCAAGGCGGCCTCCGATGTGTACGCGCCGATTGGCGGAGAGATCACGGCGGGTAACCCCAAGCTCGCAGCCGAGCCCGAGATAGTGAATGCCGACCCCTACGGCGAAGGCTGGCTGATGCGTCTGAAGCCAGCGCCCGGAGCGGTGGCGGGCGCGGCACTGCTCTCGGCGGCGCAGTACCAGCAGGTGCTCGACTCGGAGGGTGACTGATGGCTTTCATCCCTCACACCGAGGCCGATGTGGCGGCGATGCTCGCGGCGATCGGGGTGGCACGCGTCGAGGATCTGTTCGATGAGATCCCGCCCGAGCTGCGCCTGAAATCCCTCGCGGGGGTGCCGGAGGCGCTCAACGAGATGCAGGTTGGGCGACTCATGAGCGAGCGCGCGCGGGCCGATGGCATCGCGCTCAGCTTCCTCGGCGCCGGCGCTTACGAGCATCACATCCCCGCGGCGGTGTGGGCGATCACCACGCGCGGCGAGTTCTACAGCGCCTACACGCCGTACCAGGCGGAGGCGAGCCAGGGAACGCTGCAGCTGATCTACGAGTTTCAGACCATGATGGCGCGCCTCACCGGCATGGAGGTGGCGAACGCCTCGATGTACGACGGCGCCTCCGCCACCGCCGAAGCGGCGCTGATGGCCGTGCGCTCCAATCGCAAGTCGAAATCCGCGCGCATCCTCGTACCGATGACGCTGCATCCGCACTATCGCCGCGTCGCGGCCGCGACCGCTGCCAACCAGGGGCTGAAGTTCGAGGAGTTACCCTACGGCCCGCAGGAAGGCGTCATCACCGCCACAGCGTTGGCGCCGTACGATGCCGAGGACATCACCGCGCTCATCATCCCGCAGCCCAATTTCTTCGGCCGCCTGGAAGAGGTGGACGCGCTCACCGACTGGGCGCACGCGCGCGGCATCCTGGTAATTGCCGTGGTCAATCCGACCGGGCTCGCGCTGCTCAAGCCGCCGGGTGAATGGGGGGCGCGCGGCGCGGACATCGCCGTCGGCGAGGGTCAGCCACTTGGGGTGCCTCTGTCCTCCGGCGGACCGTACTTCGGCTTCATGACGACGCGGATGGAGCACGTGCGCCAGATGCCCGGTCGTATCGTCGGACGTACACTCGATGCCGCCGGGAAGGAAGGCTTCACGCTCACGCTGCAGGCCCGCGAGCAGCACATCCGCCGCGCCAAGGCGACCTCGAACATCTGCACCAACCAGGGTCTGCTGATGACGGCGGCGACCATCTACCTCGCGCTTCTCGGCCCGCAGGGGCTCATGCGCACCGCGGCGGCTGCGCACGCGCGCACGCGCGAGCTCACGGCGGCACTCACGCGCGTACCGGGCGTGCGCCTCGCGTTCTCGGGGCCGTATTTTCACGAGGCGGTGCTGCAGCTCGACCGTCCGGTCGCGCCGGTCCTCAAGGCGCTCGCGAGCCGCGGAATCCTCGGCGGGCTCGATCTCAGCGCCTATTACCCCGAGCTCGTCAACGCGCTGCTGGTGTGCGCCACCGAGACCAAGACCAGCGCCGACATCGATCGCTATCGCAGTGCGCTCAATGAGACGCTGCAGGGCGTGCGTGCCGCCTGACGAGTCAGATGAGAGAGAGTCACGAGGTTTGAGCCATGCCGGTGCCTGAGAAGGTGATCTTCGAGTACTCGCGTGCGGGACGCGGGGCGATCGATCAGTGGCCACAGGAGGTCGCCCCGGCGGCGCTCGGCGACCTGCCCGCAAAGCTGCGCCGCACCCGCCTGCCCGAGTTGCCGGAGGTGGGCGAGCTCGAGGCGGTGCGACATTTCACGCGCCTGTCGCAGCTGAACTTCTCCATCGACACGCACTTCTACCCGCTCGGCTCGTGCACGATGAAGTACAACCCCAAAGCGTGTAACCAATACGCCATGCTGCCGGAGTTCCTCGCGCGCCATCCGCTCGCGCCCGAGTCGCAGGGCCAGGGGTTCCTCGCCTGCCTGTACGAGCTGCAGGAAATGCTGAAGGCGGTGTCCGGCATGGAGGGCGTGGCGCTCTCGCCGATGGCCGGCGCCCAGGGCGAATTCGCCGGTGTCGCCATGATTCGCGCCTATCACCGCGCGCGTGGCGATCTGAAGCGCAACGAGATCATCGTGCCGGAAGCCGCGCACGGCACCAACCCCGCGACCGCCACCATGTGCGGGTGTGTGGTGCGTGAGATTCCGGTCGCAAGCTCCGGCGACGTCGACATCGAGGCGCTCAAGCGCGCGGTCGGCCCGCAGACGGCCGGCATCATGCTCACCAACCCCTCGACGCTCGGGGTGTTCGAGCGGGGCATCCTCGAAGTCGCGCACATCGTCCATGACGCCGGGGGACTCCTGTACTACGACGGTGCCAACCTCAACGCCATCCTCGGCATGGCCCGGCCGGGCGACATGGGCTTCGATGTGATTCACATGAATCTCCACAAGACCTTCTCGACGCCGCACGGCGGCGGCGGCCCCGGGGCGGGTGCGGTAGGGGTGGGTGCACGTCTCCTGCCATTCCTGCCGATACCGGTGGTGGGGCGCGATGGCGAGCGCTACCGCTGGCTCAACGAGGCGGACCTGCCGCAGTCGATCGGCCGCCTCTCGGCGTTCATGGGCAACGCGGGAGTGCTGCTGCGAGCCTACATCTACATGCGGCTGCTCGGGCGTGAGGGGATGCGGCAGGTCGGTGAGTTCGCCACGCTCAATGCCAACTACCTGCTCAAGCGCCTGCAGGACGCGGGCTTCGATGCCGCCTACGCGCAGCGCCGCGCCAGCCACGAGTTCATCGTGACCCTCAGGCGCCAGGCTCGCGATCTGAACGTGACGGCGATGGACTTCGCCAAGCGACTGCTCGATTACGGGTTCCACGCCCCGACCACCTACTTCCCACTGCTGGTGCCGGAATGCCTGCTCATCGAGCCGACCGAGACCGAGAGCAAGGACACGCTGGACGCCTTCGTGACGGCAATGTCGCGCATTCAGAAGGAGGCCGAGCAAGAACCCGGGCGCGTGACCAGCGCACCACATACCATGCCGGTACGCCGCCTGGATGATGTGCGCGCGGCGCGCCAACTGGACCTCACATGGAAGCCGACAGCGCAGCCGTAGGCCGTTACAAGCCACGCGGCCTTCTGCGCATCATGCGTGCGCTCGGGGCCAGCGTGCATGGACTCGCGGGCGCTTTCCGCGAGGAAGCGGCCTTCCGACAGGAACTTGCCCTGGCAGCCCTCGTCATACCTCTGGGCCTGTGGCTCGGTCACAGCGGCGTCGAGCGGGCGCTGCTGATCGCGCCCATGCTGCTCATCCTCATCGTGGAACTGCTCAATAGCGCAATCGAGGCGACGGTCGACCGCATCGGTTTCGAGCGGCACAAGCTCGCTGGACTCGCCAAGGACATCGGCTCCGCCGCGGTACTCATGTCCTTCGTTCTGCTGACCGCGGTGTGGCTGTTGGTGCTGCTCGGGCGCTGAGAAGGCTGTTGATGAAGCGACAACTGCGCTCCGCGTCCCTAGGTCTGCTGCTCGCATGGACGTGCCTGGGCAACGCCGGTTCACCCGGGGACGGCGCCGCTGCGGCTGCGCCTCGCCCTGCCGCCAGCGCGGCTCCGGCGAGCACTACTCCCGTCAGTTCCAGTCCCGCGAGCACCACTCCCGCGAGCTCGGCCGTCGCCGTGCCAGAACCCCCCGTGCCGGCGATAAGCGCGCCGCCGCCGCGCTCGCCGCCGCCGCCGCTCGGCAGCGCCGAGGGCCAGGGCGCGATCGCCGCGGAGCAGGCCGCCGCGGGCGAGGAGAATCCCGACTGGGCCGTGACGCTGCAGCGCATTGCGAGCAGTGTCGTGTCGATCGACGTCGATCAGACACGGGCGTTCGATACCGAGTGGAACAACAGCGCCCAGGCGACCGGCTTCGTGGTCGACGCCGAGCGCGGCCTGATCCTCACCAACCGACACGTAGTCACTCCGGGGCCGGTGACCGCGGAAGCCACCTTCCTCAACCGCGAGGAAGTGCAGTTGTACCCCGTGTATCGCGACCCGGTCCACGACTTCGGCCTCTACCGCTACGACCCGCAGAAGCTGCGCTTCATCAAACCGCGCGCGCTCGCGCTGTACCCCGAAGGCGCACAGATCGGACGTGAGATCCGCGTCGTCGGCAACAACGCCGGCGAGCAGCTCTCGATACTCGCCGGCACACTCGCCCGGCTCGATCGCGACGCGCCCGAATACGGCGTCACCAAGTACAACGACTTCAACACCTTCTACCTGCAGGCGGCTTCCGGCACCTCGGGCGGCTCCTCCGGATCGCCGGTCATCGACATTCGTGGCCGCGTGGTGGGGCTCAACGCCGGCGGCGCGAATGGCGCCGCCTCGAGCTTCTATCTACCGCTCGGGCGCGTGCGCCGGGCGCTGAATCTCATCCAGCAGGGCAAACCCGTCGCGCGCGGTACGCTGTACACGGTCTTCAACTACATGCCGTACGACGAGCTCGAGCGTCTCGGGCTCGATGCCGGGACCGAGGCGGCGGTGCGCAAGGACTTTCCGCGCAACACCGGCATGCTGGTGGTGACCGAAGTGCTGCCGGGCTCACCGAGTGAGAGCGTGCTGCAGCCGGGGGACATTCTGCTGCGGCTCAACGGGCGCCACGTGGCGCAGTTCGAGCCCCTCGAGGACGTGCTGGATTCCTCGGTCGGGAGCGAGGTCGAATTGGAGCTCGAGCGCGGCGGCAAGCTCGTGTCCGCGAAGCTGCCGGTCGGGGACCTGCACGCGATCACCCCGAGCGCGTACGCCGAGTTCGGCGACGCAGTGGCGAATACGCTCTCTTACCAGCAGGCGAGGCATTTCAACGTGCCGGCACGGGGGATATACATCGCCAATCCGGGCTACGTGTTCGGCGCAGCCGCTATCCCGCGCGGTGCGGTGGTCCTCACGCTCAACGGCGCACGCACCGACACGCTGCAGCAGTTCGAGGGTGGCATCGCGCAGCTCGGCGACGGCGATCGGGCCACTGTGCGCTACCTCACCATCGATGACCCCAACAACACCGAGCTGCGGGTCGTGCGCATGGATCGGCTATGGTTCCCGGCGCATCACTGCGACCGGGACGACAGCCGTGGTCTGTGGGACTGTCACGATCTGCCGCAGGGACCGCAACCGAAGCCCGTGCCGGTGACGTCCACGGCTTTTCCGCACTACAGCGACCCGCGCATGGACGCGCTCGCACCCTCGCTCGCGTTGGTGACCTTCGACATGCCGTACTCGGTGTCGGGGATCACCGAGCGCAACTATCACGGCACCGGGCTCGTCGTGGATGCGGCGCGCGGACTGGTGGTCGTCGACCGCAACACGGTGCCGGTGTCGGTCGGGGACGTGACCGTGACTTTCGCCGGCACGGTGCAGGTGCCGGGCCGCGTGGTCTACGTCCATCCGCTGCATAACTATGCCGTGGTGGCCTATGATCCGCGCCTCATCGGCACGACCCCGGTGCGCGCGGCCAAGCTCGCTCCACGGCAGCTCGCACCAGGGGAGTCCCTGTGGGCGGTGGGACTCGGCGCCGACAGCCAGATGCGCTCGCGCAGTACCCAGATCGCCGGTATCGAGCCGCTCGAGCTGCCGCTGTCGCGCACCATGCGCTTCCGCGACAGCAATATCGAGACGGTGCAGCTGGTCAATCCGCCCACGGAGTTCGACGGCGTGCTGGCGGACAAAAGCGGCAACGTAGTCGGCACCTGGTCGAGCTTCGCTTACGAGAACGGCCGCGAGATCGCCCAGGACACGCGCGGCGTGCCCATCGAGCTCGTCGCCGACATGATCGACCGCGTGCGCACGCAGCGTCCGCTGCACTCGCTCGACGTAGAGCTGTCAGTGCTGCCGCTCGCGAGCGCACGGCAGATCGGCCTGTCGGACGCCTGGACGCAGCGACTCGCGCAGCACAGCCCCACGCGCCGCCAGGCACTGACCGTGGTACGCCTGGTCGGCGGATCGGACGCCGCCGAGCGGCTGCAGCAGGGTGACCTGCTGCTCGCGATCGACGATGTGGTGGTTACCCACTTTCGCGAGGTCGAGCGCGCCGCCGCGGACAAGGCGCGCGTAAAAGTCACCGTGTGGCGCGGCCAGTCTGAGCAGACCTTCGACGTCGCGACAACGGAGCTGCCGGGCACGGACGTCGGTCGCCTGGTGGAGTGGGGCGGAGCGACGCTGCAGGCACCGCACCGTGCCATGAGCGTGCAACGGGGCGTCGAGCCGGTCGGTGTATACGTCGCCTACTTCGCGTACGGATCGCCGGCAACCCGCTACGGTCTGTACCCGGGCCGGCGCATCATGGAGGTGGACGGTGTACCGACGCCGGACCTCGACACGTTTATCAAGACGGTGACCGGGCGGCCCGACCGCTCTTCGGTGCGCCTGAAGACCATCACCTGGAACAACGCGCCCGAGGTGATCACGCTGAAGCTCGATAAGCACTATTGGCCGGCGTACGAGCTGACGCGCAGTACCGATGGTCACTGGAACCGCCGCGCCCTGGAGTAGCGGCCCATCTGATGCTTTCCTGCAACACGCGGGAAGCGATCGTTGCCGCCTTGCTAGAATCCTCCCTGCATTTATGGTTCGCGTCGTCAGAGCAACCCAGGTCGAAATCGAGACCGCCGTGCAGGCGCTGCGCGATGGTGAGCTCGTCGCTTTCCCGACCGAGACGGTCTACGGCCTCGGCGCCAACGCGCAGAACCCTGCCGCCGTGCGGCGGATCTTCGAGGCCAAGGAGCGACCGCCCAATCATCCCGTGATCGTGCACCTCGACAGCCCGCGCTACCTGCACCGCTGGGTGCGCGAGGTGCCCGACAGTGCCGCGCGCCTCGCGGATGCCTTCTGGCCAGGGCCCCTCACGCTCGTGATGCGGCGCGCCGCGAACGTGCACGATGTGATCACCGGCGGCCAGGACACCATCGCGATTCGCGTACCGGCGCATCCGATGGCCCAGCAATTGCTCACCGCCTTCGGCGGTGGGATCGCCGCGCCCTCGGCCAACCGCTTCGGTCGCCTCTCACCGACTCGCGCCGAGCACGTGCGTGAGGAGTTCGGCGATAGCGTGCGAGTCATCCTCGATGGCGGGGAGTGCCAGATCGGTCTCGAATCGACCATCGTCGCTTTCGAAGACGGGAGCGTGCGGCTGCTGCGCCCGGGCAGCGTCACGGCCGCGCAGATCAGAAGCGTCGTGGGAGAGCTCCTCGTCGGGCCGGTGAGCGCCTCGCCGCGCGTGCCCGGGAGCGCCCCGACGCACTACGCGCCGCGCACGCCACTCACGGTGGTGCCGGCGGGGGAGATCGATGGCCAGGCCGAGGCCGCCTCCGCAGGTGGCCGCCGCGTGGCGGTGCTCGCGCAGCGATTGCCGCTGCGCTCCCACAAATGGGTGACCTGGATCAACGCGGGGCGGCGGCCAGAGATGTACGGCCGCGACCTCTACACCAACCTGCGTACGCTCGACAAGGCGGGCTGTCAGCAGATTCTCGTGCAGGCCGTGCCCGAGGGTGAGCGTTGGGACGCGATCCGCGACCGGCTGGTGCGGGCGGCGACCAGCGTGGCAGAGAGCGACGATGGCACGGGCACCCGCGCCGTACTGCCTTAGACTGCGCTAAGTGCGCCGCGCACGATTCATCGATCCGTTCCAACCCGCCGAAATTCGCCGCCTGGTCAAGGAGTTCGGCTCGCCGCTGGTCATCCTCGACTGCGAGCGCGTGCGTGTGCAGTTTCGCAAGCTGAAGAAAGCACTGCCGCGGGTGGATGTGCACTACGCCCTCAAGCCCATGCCGCACCCGGCGGTCGTCGAGACGGTGCTGGCCGAAGGCGGCTTCCTCGATCTCGCCACCACCGGCGAGGTGCAGCTCGTGCAGCGCCTCGGCGTCGACCCACGGCGCTGCATCCACACTCATCCCATCAAGCGCCCCGAGGACATCGCGAACGCGCTCGAGTTTGGCGTGCGGCTGTTCGTGGCGGACAACCCCGACGAGGTGCGCAAGTTCGCGCACCTGGCGGACCGTGCGGAGTTGCTGCTGCGCGTCTCGTTCCGCTCACCCGGCGCCGTGGTCGACCTGTCGCGCAAGTTCGGCTGTGACCCGGAGCAACTGCTCGCGCTCGCGCGTCTCGCCGCCGATCTCGGCGTGCGCGTGCGTGGACTGTCGTTTCACGCCGGCTCGCAGACGCGCGATGCCGCCAAGCACGTCGAGGCGCTCGCGGCGTGCGCGAAGCTCATGGCGGCCGCGCGCCGCGAACAGCTCGGGGTATTCGACACGCTCGACATCGGCGGCGGCTTCCCCATCGATTACACCGACCCCGTGCAGGACATCGGCCGCTTCTGTGCGCCGCTGCGCGCCGCGCTCGCCAAGCTTCCGCGACGGGTGCGTGTGATCGCCGAGCCCGGCCGCTACATCGTCGGGCCCTGCGCGATCGGCGTCGCCTCGGTCATGGGGCGGGCACAGCGTGAAGGCCACTGGTGGTACTACCTCGATGACGGCCTGTACGGCGCCTACAGCGGGCAGCTGTTCGAGCACGCACGCTACCCGGTCGAGCCGCTGCGCGACGACGCGGAGCGGCTGCCGTCGGTGCTCGCCGGCCCCACCTGCGACAGCATCGATGTGATCGCCGAGAATCTCATGCTGCCACTGCTGAAGGTGGGCGACCTGGTCGTCGGGCGAGCCATGGGCGCGTACACCTGGGCGAGCGCCACCGAGTTCAATTTTTTTCCGAAACCCACCGTAGTAACGGTCAACCGGCACCCCGGGGATGCCGGCGGGGTGGCGGCGCTCGCGCTGCAGCCGTAGCGCATGGCGACACCGCAGCCCATCCGCAACATCGTGTTCGACATCGGCTGGGTGTTGGTGCGGCTCAACTACCGGCCGCTGCTGGACTTTCTGCAGGCACACGGCGCGGAGCTCACGGACCGCGACGCCGTCATGAGCGGCATCCGGCTCGAGGACCACGAGACCGGACAGCTCCCGGGACAGGGGTTGCTCGAGCGGCTGCGCGGCCTCACCCGCGCGCGCACGGTGTCACTGGAAGAGACGCGCGCGAAGTGGCTGGACATGTTCGAGCTCGAGCCGGCGATGGTGGAGCTCGCGCACCGGCTCAGCGAGCGCCACCGGGTGTTTCTGCTCTCGAACATCGGCGATCTGCACTGGACACACCTTGCGCGTGAGTACCGCCTGCACGCGATCGGCGACGGTGCGCTTCCCTCCTACGTTGCCGGCGTGATGAAGCCGCACCCTGCCATCTATGCCGAGGCCGAACGGCGCTTCGCGCTCGAGCCGGCGGCCACGGTGTTCATCGACGATCGCGCCGCCAATGTCGCGACTGCGCGCACGCGCGGCTGGCACGGCATCGTGCACCAGGGCCACGCGGGCACTCTCGGACACCTGCGCGCTCTCGGGGTCGGCTGACTGCTGGTATTTTTCGTGGGACTCTTCATCATCGTGGGGGGTGCCGAGCGGGCGGGACTCACGGAGAGCCTGTTGCAGCCGTTTGTCGCATAGAATCTGCATCGCATCTGGATCTTCTCGTCCCTGATATGCCGCTCACCGCGCTCACACTGACGTGGGGGATCATCTGGCTGAGCCTGGTGCGTTAGAGGTCAGCACATGCCGAAGAACGAAGCCGCAGCGGAGCCGCTCACTGCCATTCATGCCCAGGTCGTCGCCGCGCGCGAAGGCCGCGATCCACGGGTGATCGCGCGACTGTTCTCCGGCTGGGCGGTGTTCGGCGAGCAGCAGTTCGTGCGCGGCTACGCGCTGCTGCTGCCCGATCCGGTGGTACCCAATCTCAACGCGCTCGGTGCGCGCGAGCG
>Ga0306922_10004809_pt1 | contig 12837 bp, 17 predicted proteins | sample sta12Cox44000082_FD_203758 | JGI IMG/M metagenome (GOLD analysis project Ga0306922, IMG submission 203758) | Lab enrichment of tropical soil microbial communities from Luquillo Experimental Forest, Puerto Rico - statoxic.12C.oxic.44.000.082 (v2)... | ecosystem: Environmental > Terrestrial >... | reverse complement strand
GATGGCAAGCACCTGCGTGCGATCGGCCATCACGAACCAAAGCTGCCCCTTGCCCGAGCCGCACTCCTGCTTCAGCTGCCCAAGCGTGGTCATGCCGCGGCTCCGGGCCAAGGCGGGCTCCAGCATGGCCCAGACCGCCGCCGAGACCATCCAGACCTGGGACTGGGGCACCGCCACGAGCTCCGTATCGCCATTCGAGAGCACGACGGCCTGGTCGCGCTCGGCGCGCTTCGCGGCCCGCTTCGCAGCGCTAGCCGTGGACGCTGTACTGGTAGGTGCGGTCATTGATCGGTCCTACGTCTGCTGTGTGGTAGACGGTGAACTGTCCGATGCCGCAGATGATCCAGATCTGCTCCTGCGCCGCGTCCTGTGTGATCGGATGAAAGGAGATCTGGGAGTTCGGGTTCACCAGCTCATCCTGAAAGGTGGTCGAGCGGACGCCGGAGCCGGAGCCCAGCGTGAAGGAGCGGCCGCCCGCGTTGTGCTTGCCCTTCAAGAGCTTGTTGATCGCCGCGGCGTTCCGAATCGCGCTCTCCTGCGCAACCCGATCCGACCAGGGCGTCCCGAGCGGCACGGGCACGCTGGGCGTGGGATTCGTGGGGCCGAGAGGGTTCGTGGGCATCAGCGCGTTCCCCTCTGCTGGGTCATGACGTCGAGGCCGACCAGAATCCCGAAGTTGCCGCCGGTCTGGATCTTGGCCTGGACGTAGCGGCCGGTCGTGCGCTGGCCGCACATGCCCGCTCCATTGGGTCCGGAGGCAACGCCGTAGGCGCCGTCGATCAGCGGCGAGACCTTGCCCAGACTGGCGATCGCGATCGTCGCCGTGCCGTCCGCACCCGAGAGCACGGGGCGCAGGCCGTGAACCGTCGCAAGGAAGCCCGGCGCAGGCTCTGCAAGCCCGGTCTCAAGCAACCCCGGCGTGGGTGACCCGTTGAAGATGCCCGGCGTGTGCGTCGGATCGAAGCCTGCGAGCTGCGGCGGGTACTGGAGCGTGCTCTGGCCCCAGGTGTCGAGGTTCGTGATCGCCGGGTCATCGAGCGAGCCCGTCATCTGGTCGAGCGAGAGCCCCGGCGGCACGAGCGAGATCAGGGCCTCGAGGTTCACGTTGATGAGCGTCCACTTGTCGAGCTTCCAGTTATAGAGCAGGAGCCGGTTGCCGATGCCGGCCACGTTGCCCTGGCCTGGGTAAAGCCAGGCGGCGAGTCCGCAGGAGAGATCGGTGCCCGTGAACCAGCGGTGTGACCACTGGCGGTCGATGTCGGCCATCACCCACTTGTCGATGCGCTCGAAGCCGATCGGTGTCACCTGCTGGCCGTCAAAGCGAACGAAGCCGTCATTCGACAGCCAGAACTGCAGGTTCCCGTAGTCGATCGTGCTGCCGGGGATGAGGCAGCCGCGGGTGGTGTCGACGGGGAAGAAGTCGAAAACCGTGTCGTAGCCCGAGTACTGCATGCGGACCACGCAGCGCTCCTGCAAGACGGTGCCGAAGTCGCGTCCGCCGAAGAGCGCCTGGACCTTCCCGTACTCGCCCTTCAGCGGCTGCATATCGGAGAGCACGCTGCGCGCCGCCAAGGTGCCGACCTGAGGCCACGACGTCGGATCGGTATAGGACGACCAGTGGAGCCCGTCGGGCACCGTGCCGATGGCTGCGTTTGCGCCCTGGCCGACGATGTTGCCCAGCACGAGGAAGCGCATCACCACGCACATCGCCCGGCATTTCGAGGCGTCTGGCGAGAGCACGGCGGGCATGCCGATCGGCCCTCCGACGGTGCCGACGTTGACGCTGATGACCGGGTCGTCTCCGTGAGTCTCGAAGACGAGGTCCTCCCAGCGGGCATAGACAGCTCTCGAGGTGGCTCCCGGCGCGATCGCGTAGAGCGAGGCCAAGGGGCCCGCGCCCACGTAGCCGTAGAGGTGGCCCGAGTCGGCGGCGAAGCTGAACGGGCTGCCCGCCATGCTGGCCCCGGAGACCGCGCCGATGCAGGTCGAGGCCAGCGAGCCGAGCGACGACTGCTGCATGAACTGCCGGTAGGGCGAGTAGCCGCGGATCCTGGGATAGACGCCGACGGCTTGGAGCAAGAGCGGGGCCATGATGGGGGCAATCTGGTCGGGGGCCCACTGGCCCAGCTCGACGTCCATCTCACATCGCCCGCACGGCCGGCTGCTGGCCGGAGTAGCGCTCGAAGGCCTCGTTCAGCATCGAGACGCGGAGTGCGCCTTGGTAGCGGGACTCCCAGGAGTCGCGCTGGTCCTCGCCCAAATAGGGAGCCGAGGCGGAGAGCGAGCCGTAGAGATAGATCGCGGGATAGCGCTGCAGCAGCCAGTTGGTGCCGCTCGTATTGTTCGGGTCGGTCAACGACTGGAGCTCGGCGTAGTAGGAGAAGCCGAAGACATAGGCCGCGTCGGGGATCTTTCCGAGCACCAGGTTGTTGCCCACGATCGAGTAGTTCCAAGGCATGCCGACGCCGTAGAAGTTGCTGTCGTTCACCTGCTGGATGGGGCTCTTGATTCCCAACGGGTAGAGGAAGCCTGTCGCGACCGAGGTTGGCTGGGTGACGGGCTGCCCCGCGTTCCACGCCGCCACGAGGCCATTGTAATCGGGGGGCAGCGGGATCAGCTGCGGGTTGGTGGCCGCGGGGTTGGCGATGAGCGTCGTGTTCACGATGGCGTAGCGCGAGCGGATCTCCGTGTTCGCGCGGTTCTCGAACAGCACCACCCAGTCGGGAATGTGCGAGGCGATCGGATCGTTCAGGCCTTCGCGTGAGATCCAGTTCGCGATCGCGGCCACCAGCTGCGTGAAGTTGCCGAAGGGCACCTAGATCCTCCCATGCCAGGTGCGCCAGGCGAGCATCGCGTGGTCGTTCAACAGCCGGTGCATGAGAGAGCCCGAGCCGTGCTTCAGATCGAGCAGCAGCTCGCGCATCGTGATGCCGTGCTCGACCAAGATGGCCTGGAAGGCGACTTCGGGGATGCGGGCCACGAGACGGAGGTCACGCGCCTTACCGTTCAACCTCGTGTCCCCGAGGTCGGCCGCGTACTCGCGGTTCCACCTGAGGATCGTGCGGATCTCGTCGTCAGGCTGGCTGTACTTGGCGACGAGCGTGTCGCTCGCACGATCGAGCGTCAGCTTCACGCCGAGCGGCATGGCCTACTGGCCTACCCGCTTGAACTCGAGCGAGACGCCGAAGGTCATCGCCGCGGCCTTCGCTCCCGTGCTCTGCACGTAGGCCCTTCCCGTATGGCCGATGGGCGGCGGCACGATGAGTGAGTAGTTCCCGGCCGTGGTGAGGTTCGTCCCGGTCGCGAGGGTGAAAACCCAATTCGCGCTCGTGCCCTCGTTGATCTGCCAGAGGAGGGTCGCCGACTCGCCCGCGGGCATGACGGTGCAGCGAAACAGGATGGTGACGTAGTCGTAGCGGGCCGGATCGTTGATCCAAGGCCCGATCACGTCCTGCCCGATCGGCTGCACCCCGAGGGCGATATACGGCGCGCCGGTCCCGTAGAGCTGGCCGCCCGCGCCGTCCTTGATTCCGCCGCCGATGAGAAAAGTCTTCTCGACGAATCCCATGCGAGTCCTCCGCCATGTGGGGCGGAGGAGGGGTGACCCCTCCGCCCCTCGACCAGTGGCAGCTCGCCGCTACTACTGGAGGTCCGCGCAGATCGCCATCGATCGCGGCTCCCGAGCCTCGAACGTCCACTCGCAGATCATGAGCCGACGGATCGCGTCGCCGGTATCCGCCAGGGGCTTGGTCTGGAACGGCCGCAGCCAAGAGAACGCGATGTACTCCGTGTCGAGCACCAGCACGCGCTGCGACGGTGTGACGCGCAGGAAACGCGAGGGCTGGATGTTGATGGTGCCAAAGTCCGACACGTAGATGTCGATCGCCGCGACGAGGCGCCGATCTTCCAGATCCTCGTACTTGGTGACCGCGGTGCCGAGCGTGGTCTCCTTGGCCGTGAAGCCGGACATGCGCTGCTTCATCTTCGGCGGCGCGATCGCGAGATTCGTATGACCGCCCTGGGTGTAGACCTGCTGCAGCACGTTCTTGAAGATGTCCTCGTCGAACGTGCGTGCAGTACCGTCGACGGGCGCCGTCGTCGGATGTCCGCTCGACCAGACTGGTGCTACGCCGCCCGTGCCACGGTTGGCCGGCGAGAGACCCGGCGTCCCGACGTCATTCGCCGCATCCATCCAACTCTCGATGCCAGCCGGAGTCCGCTTGCCGCCAGTCGAAGAGGCGATGTTGTTCTGCGAGGCCAGGGCCTCGACGTCGCGCTTCAACTCCAGGCCGCGCTTTGCGGTCTGGTAGTTCACTTCCGAGGAGCGGCCCGCCTTCAGGACCACTTCCTGTGTTCCTGACACGACGACCACCTTGCGGCTGATGCCCATGTAGTTGCCGAGCCGCTGCGTCGCCACGAAGGTCGTACCCGCCGGCGCGTCGTCGCCTTCCAGCTGCAGGTTCGTCGTATCGGCAGCGGCCAGGACGTCGCGCTGCCACTCGTGATAGAAGCCCGTGCCGTCCGAGCGCGAGCTCGAAGACATGAGCGGCACTTCGGTGGGCTTCAGGAGATAGATGACATCAGCGAGGTCTTCTCGGTCACCGACGGCCGTGAAGGCGTCGATCGTACCCGGATACTCTGCCATGGGAGTCTTGCCTCATCGTTGTCGTGCCCGGGCCCGAGCGCGCTGACGTGCGCCCATGAGCGCCACAGCGGCAGCAACGCTGCCTGTACGCTCGAGCCTGGCCTTCGCTCCGCCCACTTCGCGCTCTTCCACCTCTTGTCCTGTGAGCCCGCTGTCACGCGAGGTTCCAGGGCGGAAGACGCGAGGGACGTTGCGAACACGTTTATCGATGAGACCACGGCGCTCCCTTGCCGCCTTCGTGAGTAGTGCAGCCGTGATGGCCGCACGGACGACGCGGTGGTCGACGACGCTGTCCCATTCGGCGGGCGTAAAGCCCAACTCCGTGACCACGTACTCACGCGTCACGGCTCCGATCTCCGCGCGCATGCGCGGATCCTTCATCTGCGGGAAGTATCCCAGAAGCTTCTCCTGCTCCTGCGGAATCTGTGCTTGGAGGCGCGCGGCCTCGACCTCCGCGGCGTGGCGGCGGAGGCCCTCAAGGGCCTGCTGGCGTTGACCCCACTCGACCATGCGAAGCCGATACTCGGCGTCGTCCACGCCTCTCAGCTTCTGGATCTCTTCGTAGTCGTTCTTCAGCGGGAAGCGCAGCTGGATCTCGTCGTAGACCTGCTTGGCTTGGCTGCCGAACTGCTCCAAGCCCCTGAGGAAGACCTGCTGCTGGCCCTCGAACTCGCGGCGCTCATTCGCCAGCCGCGTCGTCTTCTCTTGGTAGTCGCGGCCGCGCTGGTAGCCCGCGACCGCCTCGGAGATCGGGACCTGGAGGTCCTTGCCGTTGATGCGGACGGTGATGAGCTGCTCGCGCTCCTCCTCGCCCTCGGGCTCGGCGCGCTCCTCCTCGCGCTCCTCCTCGCCGCGCTCCGCCTCCTCGCCCTCCGCGCGCTCCTCCTCTTCGGGGAGTTCCTCCTCGTAGGTCTCGAGGTCGAGCTCGGGGTCAGCCTCTGCCTCGCGGGAGCGGACGCGGCGCTCCTCACCTCGGCCATCGGGCCGCTCACGGCGCTCCGCGGGCTCACCGTTCGCGCGCTCAAACTCCCAGCTGAGGACAGGGCCGCGCCGCGGGCGATCCAGACCCTGGGTGCTGAAGCGCCCGTCTCCGGGCTCGGTGATGGCGCGCGTCAGCGCATCGAGGTGCCGCCCCGAGAGTCCCTCACGCGGGTCGCCGTCAGGCCCTGCCACGGGTGCAGGGATACGCCCCCGAGGGCCCTGCGGTCAAGACCCTAGGGATTTCCCCTCGTCAGCCCCAGTTTCTGCGGTCAGGGCTGACACGTCAGAGGTCGCGACGCTCTAACGTCCTGAGCCGATCGCGCTCCTCCTCGGCCTTGCGCTTCGCCAGCTGGATCTTGGCCTCCTGTTCGCCCTTGCCCACCCAATCCTCGAGCCGCTTCCTCATGGCGTAGAGCGCCTTGACCTGCAGCCAGATCGCCTCCCGGGCCTGGGGATCGTTGTTCGGAGTCGAGAGCCAGACGTCGTAGAGCTCCGTCTCCACCTGATCCCATGTCTCTTGGTAGACGGGAAGCTCAAGGAGAAAGCGCGCATCCTGGGCCTTGCGGAGGATCTCCTCGGGAGAGAGCGCCGCGCTGCGGCGACGCTTACGGGCCACCGGCGGGGGCCGCGGGCTCCGGCATCTGGTCGGGCGGCAGCTGCGTCAGTGACGGCCCAGGCGGGGAAGGCGACGGACCCTCGCCGAAGAGCCCCGGCCCGAAGAACGGTGCCGGCGGCGGCTTGTGGCCGTGCTCCATGTGGAGCTTGCTCATCTCGACGTGGTGGTCGAGCAGCATCCGCTCGCGCTCGATCTGGAGCTTCGCCGCATCGACGAGGCCTTGGAGCTGGAGCTTCTTGTTGTTGTGGTCGACCTCGCCCTGCTTGGCCTGCGCCGTGATGAGATCGGGGCTCGGCCCCGGCGGCGGAGGCGGTTGCCCTTGCGGATCGTTGAAGAAGCCACCGTCGCCGGCGAAGCCCCGATTCGCCACGAAAGCCTTGAGCGCGCGGTAGACGTTGTCCGGTGTCACGAGGAGGCCCCCGAGCCCCGCCTGCTGGATCTGCGACTGGATCGCCAGGATCTGGTAGGCGTTGGCCGCCACCGCGTCGCGCGAGCCCATGCCGAGGCCTACCGCGATCTCCATGTCCATCATCGTGTCCCACTCGCGGGGATCGAAGCTCACCCACTTGCCGCGGAGCTTCACCATGCGCGCGCGTGACTGGTGCTCGCACACCAGCCGCAGCACGTTCTTGCACAGGCTCTTGAGTCCCGTCTCGGCGATGATCCGGGCGATCAGCTCGATCACGGCGTCGCCGGCGGCCATGAGTTGCGAGATCCCGGTCGAGGTTGACGTCTCTTCGGAGTTGAGGCCCTGGTTCTGGCGCGAGACGCCCGTCCTGCGCTCGCCCTCCACCGTCAGAAACTCGAGCAGCTGCATCTGGCCCACGCCGAAGGGCGGAGTCGCGAGCACGTCGACATCGCCGTCCATCTCCATGCGGATAACACCGCCGGGGATGGAGTTCATCACGTCGTCGATATTCACCGACTGCCCGGGCCGGCCCTCCTTCACCTTGTAGCGCCCGTTGTTCACGTTGTAGCAGTTATCGATGTACTGGCGCGTAATCGAGGTGCGGATTAGCTGCAAGTCCCGCGTGAGGTCATGCATCGAGAGCCCGAAGAGTTTGTGCGGGATCACGATCGGCGTCACGAAGGCGAAGGGATGCCCCGAGGCCGGGTCGTTCGAGAGCAGGATCTCGGCGGTGTTGCCCGCGCAGACGATGTGGCGCAGCTCGGCGATGCCGTCGCCGTCGCAGTCGAGCTTGATGTAGGCGTCGGTGATCCAGGTCGTCCTCGAAGCGCCTGGCCGCTCCACGGGCTGGTAGGGATAGGACTGGTCGAGCTCGAAGCGCGCCAGCCGCTCCTGCTGGAGCTCGCCCTCCTCCGCCGAGTAGGGGAGCTTGTCGATCAGCTCTTTCGGGTAGCCCATGTCGAGGAGTTGCGAGGCGCTCTTGCGCACCCGCTTGCCGACGAAGGGCGTGTCGTCGAGGGAGACCGTGTCGCGCGAGACCAGGAAGTGCTCGGGCGCGATGCAGCCGATCTCGACCCGCCAGCGGCTGCGCCTCACCACGACGTCGTGCAGCTGGACGCGCACGGGCTGCATGGTCAGCGGATCCTCGATCTGGCCGATGTGCGTCTCGTGCTGTAGCACTTCGACCTGCGCATCGTCGTCGCCCTGGAGCAGGTCGGCGAGCTCCTGGTCGTCGAGCCCGACATAGCTCTCGGGCTCGCTTTTCTTCTCGACCCAGATGGCCTCCCAGATCCCACCTTTCTCTACCAGGCAATCGAAGAAGCCTTCGTAGAGCACAAAGAAGCCGTTGTTGTCGGTGCGGAGGATGTAGTTGACGTAGTCCGTGGCCTGGTCGGCCTGCTCCTGCTTCGCCTGGATGCGCGGCAGGAAGCGCACGATCAGGTCCTCGGAGAGGAAGGTGCGCACGAGCTTCGGCAGCGCCCAGATCACTGACTGCAGGAAGTCCCGCATGACGATGGTGGAGCGGCCCTCCTTCTCGTTGCCGTAGGGAAGGCCATAGAACTCGCGCAAAGCCGCGCGCCGGTCGTTCGAGATCTTCGAGCCCAGCCAGCCCAGGGAGTCGCGGATCTCGTTGGCGAGCCGGGCCTTGATCTCGGTCTCAGTCAGTGGCTTCGAGCGGCGGCGCGTGCGCGTGACACGTTTCAGCGTTGCTGACTGGAGCGTCCCCCCGATGGGTCCGGTGGTGGAGGGATCCACCGGGCCCATGGTCATGACGGGCGCGCCTTCTTGGAGGATTTCGCCGGCTCAGGCACGGGATCGGCCGGCGGAAAGGAGGCGAGATCTGCGCCGGTCATGCGGACATCCGCTCCCTGGAGGACGCCGATCTGGTAGTTCAGATTCGCGACAGCGATGTTCAAGCTCACGATGTCCTTGGCCTGCTGATCGAGCTGCTCCTGCATGCGCCGGCGCTCCTCTTCGAGGGAGCGCACGCGCTCCCCGAACTGCCGCAGCTGGCTCCGGCTGCGGGCGTCCGAGGTCGTGTACTCGATCCGCTCTTCCACCATCAGACGTAGGCCCTCAGGTCGTATTTGAGCTTCTGCCAGCCCGCCGCGTCAAGGAAGGGCAGCGCCTGGGGGATCCCGCCGAAGGCATCCGCGGCATCTGACTCCCAGGAGTGGAGCGGGTAGTCGAGAGGCTCGCCCGTGCGCTCGTTCCGCGCCCGGCGGTAGCCGCGCAAGGCCTCGAGCCCCTTCTTGCAGCGCAGGGCGTCGAAGAAGCAGCGCGGGATCAGGTTGCGCACTGCCTCGATGCGGAAGTTCACGTTCGGGATCCGCTCGAGCACATGGAACTGGATGCCCAGCTTGCGGCCGAAGCTCACGAGGTCCTCCCCCGTCTTCAGGTCCCGGGCCTTCGCATCGTGGGGGACGAAATGCTTGCCGAGGTTGTAGCCCAGGCCGCCGCCCTCCCGCGGCGTGCCCTTCGCACGCAGGACCTGCACGTAGTGGTTCAGCTGCACCCCGCTGTGCTCGTAGTAGTCGATGATGCCGATCTGATTGCGGGCACCCTTCTGGAAGAACCAAATCGACGTGTCGTCGCGCATCCCCAGGTCCCAAACGGTGTGGACGGGCGAGAGCGGGTCCACCGGCACGCGGCCGATCCGGTCGTCCTTCTCCGCCTCCTCGAGCAGCTTGGCGTAGTAGGCCCCAGCGATTCCCGCGGCGAACGAGCACTCGAACTCCTGCGCGTACTGGTCCTCGCTCATGCGCTTTCGCGCCGAGGCGAGCTCCGCCTCGTCCACCACGCCGGTCTCGCTGGCGCGGTAGACCCGGACAAACCACTCGGGATCGTCCTTTACCGACTCGTAGAGCTGGTAGAAGGCGTTCTTGCCCAGCGGCGTGCCCTTGATCAGCGCCTTCCCGTGCCGGTCAGCCAGCGCGGGCCGGATCACCTCGGGCCACGCCCGGGGATTCATCTGCGCGAACTCGTCCAGCACGGCGATGTCGGCGTAGACGCCGCGCACCGCGTCCACGTTGTCAGTGCCCAGCAGCTGGAGCCTGCGGTCGCCCAGGAAATCGACCCGCAGCTCGTTCTCGTTGATTTTTCGAGGGTTTAGGCCGCTGGTGAACTGCCGCGAAAAGTCCCAGGCCACCGTTTTTGCCTGGCGATGGAAGGGCGCGAAGTAGAAGCCCCGGGGATCGGGCAGCGGGTGCTCGCAGAGCTCGCGGATCACCTCGTTCACCGAGCAGACGGTCTTCCCGAAGCGCCGATGCGCCACGATCAGGCCGAAGCGGTGGGTCCGCATGCCCTCGTGGATCTCGCGCTGAAACTGGCGGGGTTTGTAGCCGATGGTCACCAGGCGCTCGGGCGCGTCCTCGCGGTGGCGCGCCCATGCGCCCACGGACGCCATGGCCTAGACCGGCTCGTCCTCGGAGTGGAGGTTCGCGCTGTCCGCCGGGGGCTCGAAGCTGATCTCGACCTCGAGCGCGCCCTCGTCCACCACGGAGGAGAGCCGGGTGAGCTCGTCATCCAACTCTTTCAGCTTGTCCTCCGCCTCCTCCCGGATCCGCGTCACCTTCGCCATCTGCTCGGCCACCGCCGTGCGCATCTTCGAGAGGTTCTCCGCCGCCAAGCGGCGCTGGTTCTCCAACTCCTGGATCAGGTCGTCCCGGCTCCTCCCGGCGTACCCGGCTGCGCTCACTCGTGGCTGCCGAACCGGCCGCCCCGGCCCCGGCTGTGCGCTTCGCCGCCCGCTTGGCCGCCGCTCGCTTGGCTTTGCGCGGCAGGGGTCTGCCCGCCCGTTGCTGCCGCTTGGCCTTCTTGCGTGACGCCTTGCCCACCGGCTGCCTCCTTCGCGGCCTCCGCCGCATCCTTCGCGGCCTGCTCCGCCTTCGCGTCTTCCTCGTTCAACTCCCGGTAGACGTCGAGCAGCCACTTCTGGCTGATGAAGTCCAGCGGCTGATCGAGCAGCAGGTCGCAGAGGACCGTGTACTTGCCGTCGCGCACCTCGGCGTAGGGATAAGCGATGACGGCCTGGACGAAGCGCTTGGTGTCGTGGACCGGCTTGTCAGGCTCCCAGCGGCCGCCAGGCATCAGCACCCCGCCCATGGTCTGGATGCCCTGAGGGGGCACCGGCTGGCCCGGACTCCACTGCGTGCTCTGCACGGCCGGCGCGACCACCTGGGCCGCCGGCAGCTGCGCGGCCTCCTTGGTCTCGGCACGCACCGCGAGCCCCTCCTTCGCCTCATCGCGGACGACCGGGTGGGAGGGGGTCTGGCCGTGGGTCGTGGGAGTGGCGTCTGTCATGGCTCCTCCTAGGTGTTGTGGCTCGCCTTCCAGCGCCTCTTTACCACGCCGTTGGCGATATGGATCGCGTCGCCCTCGGGCACGCCCTTCTCGAGCTGCTCGTTCACTATGTCGAGCCACTGCCTGGTGGCGATCGAGGACTCGGCGGCCCGCTTGTTGTGGCGCTTGACGTCCGCTTGGGTCTTGAAGGGCATCGGGGCGCATCATACGCCCAGCGCTAGAAGGCGTCGCGCAAGGATCGCCAGGGCAAGCGCCGCTTGCGCGGGCACCACCGCGTTTCCCAGACAACGCAGCTCGTCCAGCCTGCTTTGAGGCCCATCAGGGTCTCGACGAACCGCGGGTTCAGGACCGCCCCGCCGGAGCCATTCCCCCCATCCTTCCCAGTCGCCGGGGCCGGGCGGGAACGGCCACGCGACGAGCCCTTGAGGGCCAGATCCGTCAGCGAGGTGCCCGGGTGGGCGTTCGAGCCGGGCGCGTTCCGGCTGCCCGAGGCCTCCGAGTCCTGCGCGGGCGGGGTCGGCCAGCGACGCGCCTGTGTGTCGAGACCCGGTTCCATCCCCCGCTCTCGCGAGCGCTGGCGGAAGGAGTCCGTACTGGGCGTCTGCCAGCGCGTCGCCTGCCGGCCGAGGAGCTCGTAGGTCGGGTAGTCGTAGTCGGCCGCCGTCCCATCCTTCATGTCGCGCGCCGTCGGCGTCCCCCAGCGCTGCGCCTGATTCCCGAGCACCGACATCGTCGGCCGCCATGCCGAGTTTGCCCGGTCTCGCCGATCGCCATCCCGCGCCGTCGGCGTCGCCCACGTCCGGCTCCAGGTCTCGAGGCTCGGCGTCCCCCGGCTCGGCCGGTCGTGCGGCACCGCGCCCTCGTTCTGGGCACTGCCGTAGGACGTCGCGGAGGGCGTCGGGTAGCCCCCGCGCTGCCAAGAGGAACCAGCGCTCGCGCAGATGGGGCGCTCCCGCTTCTGCAGCGCTGAACAGATCCCACGCTGCATCGAACCCGCCACGGGCAAGTCCCTCGAGCACCGAATCGAGTCCGTGAAGAGCGAGGCCTGGCACATTCTCAAGGAATACGAGCGGGGGGTCGGCCTCGCCGAGCACGCGCTCGAACTCGGGCCAGAGCCAGCGCTCGTCGGCCTTGCCTCGCCGGAGCCCGGCGCCGGAGAAGGGCTGGCAGGGGAAGCCGCCAGAGACGAGATCCACGCAGCCGCGCCATGCCTGGCCGTCGAAGGTCGCGAGATCGTCCCATACAGGCGCTCGATCCAGGGCCTGGTCTGCCATCCGCGCCACGAGAGCGGCCGCCGCAAAGGCGTCCCGTTCGACGTAACCCACAGTTCGGTAGCGAGGTCCAAGGGCGAGCTTGAGTCCGAGCTCGAGCCCTCCAATCCCGGCACATAGAGCCAACCCACGCATCGACCTCCTCAGCAGTCATTCACCTGGAACTCCGCGTCCAAGAGGTGCGAGAGGAAGCGCTCCTGGTGCTGTACGGCGACGGGCCCGATGCCCGTCCCGCTCACGATCTGGCTGCCACAGCCCGGACACTCCCAGAGGTCGCCCAGCCAGACCTTGTAGGGGCGCCACTTCTCTGGCTCCTCTAACCCGGGCTTCGCCGTGGGGTGGACCGGTGCCCCTTCGCTGAAGCAGAAGCCGTTCTGCTTGGGTCGGAAGAAGCGCTGGCACTTGACACAGATCGGTTTCATGATGGCATCACCCCTTCGCGCTTGGCTCGATGGGCAGAGCCCCTCGCACTCAGGCGTAGACTGGGATCGCTTCGAGCACGTCCAGCAGCCGAGGGTCCTGACCCGCCAGCCATTCCTTGTCGGCCATCATCGCCGCTTCGGAGATATCGCACTCCTCGGTCGGCGACAGACCCACGAGGGCCACCATAAAG
>Ga0306922_10004802_pt1 | contig 12843 bp, 10 predicted proteins | sample sta12Cox44000082_FD_203758 | JGI IMG/M metagenome (GOLD analysis project Ga0306922, IMG submission 203758) | Lab enrichment of tropical soil microbial communities from Luquillo Experimental Forest, Puerto Rico - statoxic.12C.oxic.44.000.082 (v2)... | ecosystem: Environmental > Terrestrial >... | reverse complement strand
ATAATCAGCGCAGTGCATATCACGCCGCTTGGGAAGCGAGATGCACGGGCTGACGCGATGAGGATAAAGTTGAAAGGGACGGCCATGCAAATCGTCGTTGGACCTGTTTTAACCAGGGAGGGGGGTTGTGCCTTCGACTGCTGGACACCGCAGCACGGGCTCAGCCGCGGGTACGCCTACGGCCGGATCGAAGATGCTTATTACGCACGCAACATCGAGCTCAGATCTCGCAAGAAGGGTTATTCTGATCACATGATCGCTTGCAATACGGTCGATGATTTCGTGCGGTTAACGATTTGACATTCGAGGTCGGGAATTTCAGGCTTATTGTCGAACACTTGGTGCCACTCGCTGCCGCGTCGTGTGCCTTGCGGTGAAGCCAGTCGGAGAGCCGGACTCCGGAAATCGCGGCCGTCCCGCGGAACCGATGGTTCGAATCCAGTCCCCTCCAGCGGTGAGTCTGCAAACTATCAGTTCCTAAGATATCTGAATCGGGCGAGCGCTACGGTCGAGACGCGCTGGGCCATGGCCGGCCTCGTCCTCGCCAATCTCGCGGCCCACTTTGCCGAACGAAAACCGGTGGCATCTGTTTCCTGACCGGATAACTTGAACCTTGCGGCTTATCGGTCCGCTGCCGGACGCCAGCTGCTCACAGCGCGGCAGGGGATTGGCTCGGTCTACCAATCGCTGCGAGCAGCGCGAGTGCGGGCAGCGTAGCGTGCATAGACCGTCCCAACGGGAGAGGCGGCAAGCGGCGGCAAGCGCACCCCAAGGCATCGCTGCGCATCGGGGGCGATTGCCCATAGCGCCAAACGGGTCCCCTATGCGCGCTTGACGTTGTAGAAGACCGTAAAGCAGCCCGGGATGATCCCGGTGAGGCCCTTGCGGTAGGCCGTTGTCTGCCAGTACTCGCCCATCGGGATGAATGGTACGTCCTGCCACACCTGCATTTGCAATTCTGCGGCGATGCGCTGCTGCTCGGCTAGATCGCAGGCATCGAGCCAGGCGCGGCGCAATTTCTCGATCTGCGGGCTGTCAGGCCAGCCGTCATAGGCGGCCTTGCCGTCGGCCCGCAGATTCGGATTACCGAACGGGTGGATGTTCGGGATCGAGCGATCGATCAGTGTGAAGAATACATTCCAGCCGCCCTTGTCCGGCGGCGACTGGCTGGTCCGCCGCTTGACGACGGCGCCGAATTCCATTTCCTGCAGATTTACGTTGAGGCCGGCGCGGCGCAGCTGGTCCGCACCGACCAGGCTGAGCGGGCGCATGCCGCCGAGTTCGGTCGGCGCTATGACAACGATCGGCTCGTCGCCGTAGCCGGCCTCGGCAAGCTGCTTCTTGGCCGCAGACGGATCGCGGGGCCTCCGCAGGATCTCGATCCCGGCGTCGTTTGCGAGTGGCGTGCCGTGCGAGAAGAGGCCAATGCCGTCCAGCCAATTCGCCGGGTCGGCGCCAGCGACCGCGGTCATCGCCTCGGCCTGGTCGACGACCTTGAGCAATGCCCGGCGCGCCTCTGGCTTGTCGAACGGCGGATAGAGCTGGTTGAAGCGCAGGATTCCCATCGCCGGCATGTAATGAGAAATCAGCGTCACGTTGCGGTCGCGCGCGACCAGATCGGCGATGTCGCGGCCCGGCAATTCCCACCAGTCGATCTCGCCGCTGCTCAACGCCGCCTGCGCCGAGAACTCGTCCAATGTCAAAAATTCGACGCGTTCGAAATACGGCACCTTGGGACCGGAAGTGAAGCCGGGGGCGCCGCCGCTGCGCGGCCGGTATTGCTCGAAGCGCGCGAAGGCGGCCTTGGCGCCGCTGACATGCTCGTTGCTCAGGAAGCGGAAGGGGCCGCTGCCGACCACCTCCTTTACCGGCTGGTGCGGCGAGGTGGCCGCCAGCCGTTCCGGCATGATCGCCGGTACGGTGCCGCCGGGGCCGGCCAGCGCCAGCGGCAGATGCGGAAAGGGCCGCTTCAATCGGAACTTCACCGTACGGTCGTCGGCCACAGACAGTTCGTCGGTGGCCGCCATCAAGGCGCTGGCGAACGGAACGCGCACCGCAAAGCGGCGGATACTCGCCACGACATCCTTCGCCAATACCAGCTCGTTGTCATGGAAGCGCAGCCCGTCGCGTAGGCGGAGCAGCCAAGTCAGCCCGTCATCCTCGACCTCATGCCCCTCGACCATCTGGGGCTGCGCCTGCCAGCTGGTATCGAGGCCGTATAGCGTGTCGAATACCAGGTAGGCGTAGTTGCGCGTTTGACGGTTGAAGGTCACGGCGGGGTCGAGCACGACGAGATCAGCGGTCGGCGCGACGACCAAGGTATTGGCCGCTGCCGCTCCGCCGATGCGCGGCGCGGCGAGCGCCGCAGCTGCGCCGAAGCCGGTCTTTAGTAGATCCCGTCTGCGCATTGGCATCTCCTCCCTTTACGAATCGCTTTGGCGGCAATGTAGCATGCCAGCCAGCGGATTGGTCGGAGATCCTTTGTCATCAGCAGCATCTCGGCGAGGCCGATTGGCGCCGGCTAGGGGAATCTGGCGTCTGGTTTCGACAGGGCGATTCGGATCGCGGTCGACGCAAGGTCCGGTATCGGCGCATCCTGCTCGTTGGCTAGAGCCTTCGCGAAGGTCCGCAGACCGAACCGACATCAGCCGCTCGGCCTTGGTGGCGGGAGCCATCCAAAATGCCCCATTCCGGTCATCGCGCCTGTAGCGTGTGGACGAGGGAAGCAAGTGAGAAACTGCATTCGATGGCCCCATCGGCCGGCCGTCATGGGCCGGAACTGGCGCCATACATTGCCCGGGCGCTCGGCCAACGGGGCAAGCGGACTCGTTGAGCTCTCGGGGCTAGGTGAGCGGCGATCGGGAGGGCGAGCCCATCAAGGGACCAGATCGGTCCGGACCCCTCCTCTAGGGAATTGCCTGCAGCAGGATGGCCGTCAGTTCGTCGGGCATTTCGAGCTGGATGAAAGTAGTGCAGGACAAGGTGTGCACCATCCAACCCGGGTCGTTCTTCACCTTGTCGTAGAACTGGGTGAAGCGCGCGGGCTCCGTCGCCAGGATATACATCTTCTGTTTGACACTCCCGATGGCGCCCGTCAGCTGCACCGGCTGGGTGAGGGTGGCGAGCGGGTGCGGCCCGCTCTTGCCGTCCCAAAGCGCGATCAACTCGGGACGTTTGAAGCCGAAGCTCGCGGAAGGTATCGGCGCTGCCAACCAATCCTCACCCAGCACGGCGGCAAGACGGACGCCGGGCGGCAACAGGCTGAGACAGGATTGTCCGTTCTCCGGCAGGAAGGCGTCGAGATAGACGAGAGAGGCAACTTTCTCCGGCACCCGGTCGGCGACGCCGGTGATCACCATGCCGCCATAGGAATTCCCAAGCAGAACGATATCAGACAGATCCGCGTCGTCGATAACGCCGGTCACATCTTGGATATGCGAGTTGAGATCGATCTCACGGCTGAGGAGGTGCCTGCGCGCGCCGATACCGGTCAAGGTCGGAGCGTATACGTCATGCCCCGCCTTGCGCAGCCTCGGCGCCAGTTCCCGCCAGACCACACTGCCGGCCCAGCTGCCATGTACCAGGACGAACGTCGCCATAGCTTCCTCCCCTCATTAATGCGGCACGCTGCCCGTTAGCGTTCTCGGTTCGCAGAGACAGTACCATGATTGCTGCAACTGGCATGTTGCAGCAAGATCGGCCTCGATCGCGAGTCGGAGGTGGCCCTTGCCCGAGGGTGCCAACGCCAACCGCGGCTAGCCTGCGGCCCTGGGATCCTCGTATAGCGATTAAACGCCCGCCTTCCGCTAAATTGCCCAGCGGTTGATCAAGTTCGCCGGACGGACTCTTCTCGGACATTCCGTCCGATTATGCGCCGCGAACGCGGTTCGATCGCTTGATAAATGGCATGTAGTCGTCATGGTCGATCGTCGCTATAAGAATTGTAAATCGCCCTGAAGTAGCTGGTGGGGTCGCAAACCAGTGATACTTTATGGTTTCACGGAGAGCACAGGCCGCATCCACCCCTGAAGGAGCGACATCATGGAGGATAAAATCGAAGAAGCCGGTGACCCAGCCTGTGCCTACTCCGACCAGTGCCACGCCGATAACACTGAAGCTCGCAACAATGTGCGTGCGTAACCAATTGCGCGCTCGGCCGCCGGTCGCGTCTCCGGCCGCGCGCTGTTGACCCCTGTCCGCATCTACCAGACGCCGCCAGCGGCGATCTCGCATCGACGTGATCCCCGGAGTCCTAGGCTGCGAGCCGCGAAATCGTGCTGTTGTGGACGTTGTAGCTGCGGGCGATCTCCCTGATTGGTTCGCCCGCTTCGCGGCGCTTGATCGCTTCCGTTTGCTGGTGAGGGGTGAGCTTCGGCTTGCGGCCCATCTTCACGCCTCGCGCCTTGGCCCGCTCCCGGCCTTCGCCCGTCCGCGCCCGGATTAGGTCACGCTCGAACTCTGCAAGCCCGCCTAGCACGGTCAGCATCAGTCGCCCGTGTGATGTGGTGGTGTCGGCCCATGTGTCGCCAAGGGATTTGAAACCGGCTTTCTTGGCGGTGATCGCCGCAAGGATGTTCAACAAGTCGCGGGTAGATCGCGCCAGCCGGTCGAGCCGCGTCACCATCAACACGTCATCGGCCTCAAGCTGGTCGAGCAACCGGCGAAGCTGCGCACGGTCGGTCTTGGCTCCGCTTATATGCACGTCGCGGAAAACCTTTCTGCATCCGGCTTTGGTGAGTTGCCGAGCTTGCGCGTCAACGCTCTCGCTCTTGCCGCCCGGCGATACCCTTGCGTAACCGTATTTCATGGGTCTAATTATGCAGCTAATTTACGCAGCAAAAAGCCCAATTATTTCAGCGGTCGAATTTTGCTGCGCTATTTTGCAGTTCGGCGAGCAATCTCCGCTCGCGTCTCGTCACGACGCGAGCGCACCTCCTCCACCCTCTCTTCCGGCCACGCCGTCTCAGTAACGGTGAGGCACGCATTGAAGGCCGCGACGGCCTCTTGCAGGTGGGCCGTCCCGCTCTCCCGCTCGCCGAGCTTCAAGAGCGCAATGCCGAGGTTGTTCTGGGTCATCGCCCAGTCGAGTGGCACCCGCTCGCGGGTCATTTCCTCGAGCGCCGCGCGGTAGGCCGCGACCGCCTCTTCGAGCCGCGCCGTGCCGCTCTCCCGCTCGCCCAGCCTCGAGAGCGCGTTGCCGAGGTTGTTCTGGGTCATCGCCCAGGTGAGCGGTACCCGCTCGCGGGTCATTTCCTCGAGCGCCGCGCGGTAGGCGGCGACCGCCTCTTCGAGCCGCGCCGTGCTATTCTCCCGCTCGCCGAGCTTCAAGAGCGCAATGCCGAGGTTGTTCTGGGTCGTCGCCCAGGTGAGCGGTACCCGCTCACGCGTCTGTTCTTCGAGCGCCGCCCGGTAGGCCGCGACCGCCTCTTCGAGCCGCGCCGTGCCACTCTCCCGCTCGCCCAACCTCGAGAGCGCGTTGCCGAGGTTGCTCTGGGTCATCGCCCAGTCGAGCGGTACCCGCTCACGCGTCTGTTCTTCGAGCGCCGCCCGGTAGGCGGCGACCGCCTCTTGCAGGTGGGTGGTCCCGCTCTCCCGCTCACCTAGCGCCGCCAGCACGCCGCCGAGATTGCTTTGTGTCCTCGCCCAGTCGAGCGGCGCCCGCTCGCGCGTCTGTTCTTCGAGTGCCGCCCGGTAGGCCGCGACCGCCTCTTGCAGGTGGGTCGTCCCGCTCTCCCGCTCACCTAGCCTGAACAGCGCGTTCCCGAGATTGCTCTGTGTCCTCGCCCAGTCGAGCGGCACCAGCTCGCGCGTCCGTTCTTCGAGCGCCGCTTGGTAGGCCGCAACCGCAGCCTCCATATGTGCCGTCCCGCTCTCCCGCTCCCCCAGCGCTGCCAGCGCGTTCCCGAGATTGTTCTGCGTCTGCGCCCAGTCGAGCGGTCCCCGCTCGCGCGTCCGTTCTTCGAGTGCCGCCTGGTAGGCCGCGACCGCCTCGGTGAGGCGTGCCGTCCCGCTCTCCCGCTCGCCCAACGACACCAGCGCGTTCCCGAGATTGTTCTGCGTTGTCGCCCAATCGAGCGGTGCAGAATCCCGCGTGTATCTTTCCAGCGCCATATGGTACGCCGCGACCGCCTCGGTGAGACGTGTCGTGCCAGCTTCTCGGCCCCCGAGCGCCGCAAGCGCGTTGCCAACGTTGCTTTGCGTTGCCGCCCAATCGAGCGGCGCAGCGTCCGGTGTGTATTTCTCCAGTGCTGCGCGGTAAACTGTGATCGCCTGTTTCAACGCAGCATTGTCGCCCTGGCGCTCTCCCAGCCGCTCAAGCGCGTTGCCCAGACCGATGTGAGCGGCGGCATCGTCAGGATTGTCTGCGATGGCGAGCCGATATTCGCTGATCGCATCAGTGAACTGATCCTGATCATAGAGAACGTTTGCTAGGTTGTAGTGCGGCGTGGCATTGTCAGGATCAAGTGCAACAGCAACACGGTATTCCGCGATGGCCTCCTTCAATTTGCCCTCACGATGCCATCCGTTCCCCACGTTGTTATGCACCATTGCTCCGAGTGCTGGCTCGGTTTTATCGATGACTTTGATGGCAGCGTCGTTTAGAAGCGCCTCTGGCATATTTCGATCACCGTTCGCATCCGAAAAAATCACGTGGTGATTGCTGCGAAGCACTAGACCGAGATGATTCTGGAAAAGGGTGAACTCGCCCGAAATAACGACGCGCCGTTGAAGACCAAAAAACGCGTGGATCGTCGCCGCAAACGAATCAAGCGAGGTTCCGACAGCGGGAAGGGTTATCGTTGGAACATCTGATTGTTGGCTGAAATTTGCCCGTTGTCCGGGGATTGCAAAGAGATCGGCGTCTCGGCTCGCTGAGCTTGCCGGCGGCGCTGTTTGTTCCGCGGCCGGCCTAGGCTTGTCGATGTGGGCGAGGGCTTTGTCAATTGCGTCCTGCAATCGCTGGGAGGCAACACTCGAGCTAAAACCTTGATCCTCGGCAAGGCTTTTTGGCACAGAAATTGTCTCAATGGTGATCGAATGCCGAAGGGTATCCCACCCTAATAGCACGAGAAGGATAACAATCAGCGTTACTGCCCCCAGGCTAAGTATGAAGCCAAGGAAGTCTTGCCAACTGGGATTACTAAGTAAGCGCATTCGTGCGGCGCGAGGGCTGATCGGTTGCTGAAGCCCCTCTTCCGCCGCTGATGTGGAGACTTTTGTGCCATCCGTAATGGCAGCTCCAACCGCCAATGGTTTGTTCACAATATCGGCGGGACCTCGTGCGGCACTAAGTTCCGAGCCCGTTTCCTCTTGCATCGCTCCTTCCTGCAGAAGCACTGCTCAAAATCTAAATTTGGTACCTGCCTACCCACACGCCGAAACCACAGAAACTCTCACTGGCTCACGGTACCATCTGTCGCATTCTGACCACTAGCGCCTCCAGAAATCTTAAATTTTGGAACATCACTGCACGCCCTGACTTGCTCAATGCGAAGCTGAAGCCGTGGCGGTCAAGCTCGGTTGATGTCGGATAAAATCGCTTCTGGAAAATTCTAGACATTCCAGGGAAAACACGGGCGGGAGTTCTACCGGAGCGTGGAGATTAGCGGATAAGGGATGTCCTGGAAAAATCGGCGCGCAGCAGGCTGCCGAGATCACCACCATCCCAAGCCTCTCGCCAGAACTAGGAAAATTACGAGCGCTAAGAGGACGCAAATGGCGAGAGGCCCTTCCGCGACCGCTTCCATCAGCCACGGAATACGAAAGGACAATCGGTTTGGTTTCACCGCCATGCCTGGGGAACGGCTGCGAACTTAAGTTTCGGGTGGCAGGAGCTCTCGCATTGTTGGACTGGGCATATCGATGCGCCATCGCCCGGGAGCAACAGCCCTAAAGAAAGTGCGGCTGGCGTCGAACTGGTATGGCCCCCGGCGTGGTCTTTCGACGATTACTCGAACTGGATCAACGCTCGCGTCTACAATCCGTCCAGGCCCGACCTTTCTCCCTACAACAGTAACATCGACGTGGTCGCCCTTCCTCATTTTTATGAAATCGATTGTATCCAAGGAGACACGCATATCAGGTGTTACACGACCAGCATCGATCGCAGCGGCAGCAGCTCGTAGGATGTCCGCCCGATGCTCTTCGAATACCCTGACATACTCCGCAGAGGGCTTGCTCTCACGAAACCCGCCAAGATCGTCAAGCACCTCGTGAGCTACGAGCACCGCGTATTCGCGGCCCCGCCATTCAACTGGAATCAGCAACTCTGACCACGTACCCAACTTGACCGGCCAACGGAGGACGTTGGGTACTTTGGCAAGGAGGCATACCCCCGGTCCGTAATCATCGCGACTGGGCAGGAAAACGACCCCTTGGTTCTCAAGAGCACGACAAATCGCTTTCAGGCTGTCCATAGCACCAGCGCGGCGCTCATTTTCGTAGTCGCGGATCGTGCTAAGCCCGACACCAGCAGCCTGCGCCATCTGCTCTTGCGACCAGCCCAATAGAGCGCGGGCGGCTCTAAGTTGGGGCGGCGTAACGAGCATTCTTCCTTCCATGAAGCTGACCCCACATAGTGACGCCGGCTGATACCGACGAGTTCAACCTATTTTGCAGGGACGAAAATCATCTGTCAAGCACAGGTGTTTATCGTCTATACGATGGGCGTGATCGATCGGTTATCTATATAGGATAATGTCCTTTATCGGATACACGAGACCGGTTAAGATGCCCGCCAGGAGGCCCCCCTCGGAAATGCTCACTGTCACCCAACAGCGCGCCATCGACCGCTTTGCCAAAAGTCTGCTGACGCTCGACGACGATTCCTTGATCGATGCCTATCATCAGGCTTGGGAGGATCACCGAGACGCCCGAGCAGAGGGCAGCGACAACCTCGACAAAGTTTGCGCCGAGAGTCTCGCGACCAAGAAGGCGATGCAGGATCGCTTTCCGGATTATCAAAGCCGCTACAAGCTACGGTACCCGTGAACCAGCTCGTCATCCATTCCTCAGCCCCCGCCGTTCCGGTACTCGTAGCCGCAGCCGGCGAGCGTGCCGGCATGCGCTTCCTCGAATTCTTCGCGGCCAACATCCGCAACCCGCACACGCGCCGGGCCTATGCCCGCGCCGCTGATGAATTCCTGGCCTGGTGCGCTGATGCCGGCGTGCCGTCGATCGCCGCCGTCCAGCCGGTGCATGTCGCCACCTGGATCGAGGCCGGGACGCGCGAGCTCGCCGCGCCGAGCGTCAAGCAACGGCTCGCCGCGATCCGTCATTTGTTCGATTGGCTGGTAACCGGCCAGGTCGTGCCGGTTAACCCGGCCGTGTCGGTGCGCGGGCCCCGCCACGTCGTGACGTCCGGGCAAACGCCGGTGCTCGACCCTGCCGAGGCACGCGCGCTGCTCGATAGCATCGACACGTCGACCGTCGTCGGTCTGCGCGATCGCGCCCTGATCGGACTCATGGTCTATTCGTTCGCGCGGATTGGTGCGGCGCTCGGGATGACGGTCGAAGATGTTTTCACGCAGAACCGCCAGCTATGGGTGCGGCTGCGCGAGAAGGGCGGCAAGCGGCACGCGATGCCGTGCCACCACAACCTCGAGGAATACCTCATCGCCTATCTCGACGGCGCCGGGCTGCGCGCCGATCCCAAAGGGCCGGTGTTCCGCACGATCGGCCGCGGCACCGGCAAGCTCACGCGCACCGTGCTGCCGCAAGCGAACGCCTACGCGATGATCGGCCGGCGCGCGGCCGCGGCCGGCATCGCCACCAAACTTGGCAATCACAGCTTCCGGGCGACCGGAATCACCGCCTACCTAAAGAACGGCGGCACGCTTGAAAAAGCCGCGGCGATGGCGAACCACGCCTCGACGCGCACGACGCAGCTCTACGATCGCCGGCGTGACGAGGTCAGCCTCGATGAGGTGGAGCGGATCGTGATTTAAAGTCATGTCTGCATATATATTTCCAACCTGTGTGTGCGTTTCCAGCTATCCACGATTGCCACCCGCGAGTATGGAAGACTCGGGTCTGATACGCATGATGATAGCTGGGCCAGTGATCATCCTGTTCTTGTCAGCATTTATCGTCTTGCTTCCGGGAGCTGCCCTCTCCCAGGGGAGGGAAACCAACTCTGAAACGATAACTCTCGGAGGGTCCGTCAGCAACAGCACCATCATCAACACAGTCAATCGGCAAGACCCGGCGGTATTGGCGGCTATGGCGAAAACATTCGCCGATCAGATGGCCGCCACCACGGAGGCCAGGGCAAAAGCGGAGGCGAAGGCGGCGGAATTGGCAACCCAGCTTGGGCTTACCTCCACGGCTTTGACCGAGTTCTTCAGGATACTCGGCGAGCAGAATGTGCCACCAGAGCAAATGCCGAAAAAGCTCGTCGACATTGCCATCAAGTATAAACAAGACGCACGAACTTCATATCACGCGCTATGGCTTCGCTATTGGGCATGGATTAAGCTGGCTCCTGTCTGGCTACAGTTGTCCGTGGCCCTCGCTTTGGCAATAATGCTGTGGAGCAGCTTTCTTCTGGGAATCTGGATCCTCGCTCCTTGGCTATTAGTCAAGCTTTATGAAAAGTTGCCTGGCCAGAAGGTTATCGATGAACTAGCTGACCTCACCGCCAAGCCAACGATGGGTCTGTCGAAGCTCCTGCGGCTCATTGGCAGCGCCGCGTTGATCCGACTTGGAACTAGCCGACGAGCGCTAGACGGATGGGTAGGCCGAGCAGCCTCCGAAGTGCGAGATAGGTTCTCCCGGCTCAAGGTGGTTCAAGAAAGGCAAATAGCACTGAATCTGCCTGCTAAGCTGAACGGATCGACATTGGAGCAACCTTGGTCGGCATTGGATGCACTATTTCGTAAGCACACCACTTCACTGCTCATAGTGGGTCCGGGAGGTTCCGGGAAGACGACGTTAGCTCTGCGCATTGCGCGCCACTGCCTTGGTGAAGAGGGAGCACCTCTCGGGGGTCATCTCTGCTTGCCCCTGCTTATCGATCGTGATTTGGAAGCAACAGAAGCATCGGATGGCCTACTGGTGCATATGGCTGGGGCCCTCCGCGCCATGGCCGGCTTGCCCCGGTTGAGCATAGGATTAGGGGAGGCATTGCTTCGGTCCGGACGAGTAATGGTGATAGCTGACGGACTTTCGGAGCGCAGCCAGGCCACTCGACATCTGCTCGATCCCGGCAGACTCAACTTTCCGATTATGCGTTTTATTGTGACTAGTCGAAGTGCTGAACAGGGGAATGTGGATTCTGTCCTAGAGACCCTCACGATTCCTCCAGATGCCCTCTATAGCTTTATAGCAAGCTATGTCGACGCGATGTCGAAAAGCGACCCTTCGATATGCCTTTCCGACGCCGATATTCTCGAGGCGTGCGCGGGACTGATACGATTGTTGCGAACGACGCCGACAACGCCCCTATTCGCTTCAATGTGGGCGGAGGAAATTGGCCGCAGTGGTCAAGCCGCAGCGAGAGCAATTCATAGTGTCGCCGAACTAATTGACTCATACGTCGATAGACTGCTCTCGCCGGTCGCCGGCGACAACGCCATGCGACTTGATGGGCTGCGTTTGGATCTGGTGGCGATCGCCGACGAGGAGTTGAGAGAAAGTCTTACACCTGGGTGGCTTACGCGCGCCCAAGTTCTTGGCGTCCTCTGCGAGAGAGCTGAGGAAAATCCCGACGAGCGAATTCGCGTGCTCCTAGAGAGCAAGTTGCTTGAGACAGATTCCTTTAAGCCGGAGTTAATGCGAATATCAATGGACACCATAGCCGAACATTTGGTAGCTCGCGAGAAGATGGAGGAGCTGGCAGGCGACATCAAAAAATGGCAGTCTTTTTTGTCGGACCTCGACGCCCAGGGGCGACCCGCCGGTTTCCGCGATGCTCTTCGTGCTTGCATTGATCATCGCGCTTATGGACGATCGGTGCCAAATGTAATTCGGAATATGCTTCAAGCAGATCAGATCCGAGTGACGTCGGCAGCTTAGTTCAACTTTTCCCCCGCGGATTGCGATCCGGACCTGCGGATAGGCCTGCTGGATCCGGCGGCGACACCCGCGCAGGAGATCTACTGTAATGCCATCCGTCCGAACTCCTCGGCATTTGAGCAGGCTCCCACAAATGGAGAGATCGGTGCGAACCGATCGGCCGCAGCGCCGGCAGCTCAATGCGGGCCGGAACGCGATACACCGGATTATCACGTAGAGCCGTCATCAGCGCCGTCTAGATTGGTATCCTGCTCCTATTGGCCAACACCTCACTATATGGCAGCAGACGGTGGAGATGTGGGCTAATGACTACACAATTCGCTAAAGAGGTTGGACTACTTCGGACGCTGGCTCGGAACCTAATTTCGAAGCCATCGCCTTCCGGCCCGATCACCCAAGATTTTCTGCGCACCGAAGGCCTTGCGCGCGTGCGCCGCCAAGCAAACAGGCTTGTCGCGATCCTGCGGCCCGGACATGAGGCGTTCACCGCTCTTTCGGAGTCCATCATTGGCCAGTATCCAGCGATGGAACGAGGTACGATCTTTGGTAACTTCGAGAGGGAACTTTTAGACTTCCTAGGCACTACCTACGTTGGACGCGATCCCGCATCCATTAGCGCTGCAGAGGTGTCCGCCCTCCACGACCATTTTGCGGCGTGGTTTGCAAAATTGCGCTTAAGATCTCGCACGTCAATCCCGGTCCCAATCCCACATCCGATGCGAACGCCGCCGCCCTCAGCATTGACCTGCAGGCAGGTAAGGAGAGGGGTACGGCCGCCCAAGGCATCTTCCTGAAATCCACTACCGGCGGCACTTCCGGGGAGATCGT
>Ga0306922_10004799_pt1 | contig 12847 bp, 9 predicted proteins | sample sta12Cox44000082_FD_203758 | JGI IMG/M metagenome (GOLD analysis project Ga0306922, IMG submission 203758) | Lab enrichment of tropical soil microbial communities from Luquillo Experimental Forest, Puerto Rico - statoxic.12C.oxic.44.000.082 (v2)... | ecosystem: Environmental > Terrestrial > Soil... | reverse complement strand
GGTCGCGCTCGTTATCTGGCGCGGCGCCCTGGCCCCTCGCCCCATTGCGGGGCGAAGGGCAACTCCGCAAGTCCGGAGTTATGAGCCGCCCGAACCGGATGTCCCGTGGCCGGTTCCGGTACCGGGAGTCGATGTCCCGCCCGGAGACGGAGCAGGCGCCGGCCGCGGAGGCACATGGGGTGCCGGCGAAGCCGCGTGCGACGGGGCGGCGGGCGCAGGCGCCGGTCGCGGCGCCGCAGCGGGAACGGGACCGGGAGAAGGTGCGGCGGGCCGGGGCGGGGCAGGCGCAGGTGACGGCGGCCGTGGGGCCATCGGCGCGGTAGCCGCAGGCGCGGCGGGCGGCATGGCGGGCCTCGGCGCAGCGGTCATGGGCTTGGGCGCTGCGGGTGCCATCGGCTTCGGCGCGGGTGGTGCCGCAGGCTTGGGAGCCGCGGCCATCGGTGTCGGTGCCGCCGGCCTGGGCGCGGCAGCGCTGGGGGCGGCAGGCCTGGGGGCAACAGGCTTTGCTGCGACCGGTTTGGGCGCGGCGGGCTTGGATGCGACAGGTTTGGATACGACAGGTTTGGACGCGGGGGCGCTCACCGGCGCGGCGACGCGCTTTTTCGCCGGCGCCTTCTTCGCGACCACCTTTTTTGCGGGAGACTTCTTCGCGGCGGCTTTCTTGGCCGGGCGCTTGGCGGCCTTTTTCGCCGGCGCGCGCTTGGCGGCGGCCTTCTTGGTCACTTTCTTGGTCGCCTTCTTCGCTGCCTTCTTGGCGGTCTTCTTCGCGGCCTTCGCCTTCGAAGCGGCCTTTACCGCGGCCAATTTCTTCGCCTTCTTTTCCTTTTTCGCCTTCTTTGCCTTCTTCGCCATGATCGTCCTCCCGATCGTTGCGGCTGATCTTCCGATACACACCGGGATAATCAAAAACTCGATTAGCGGCTGTGTGGAACTCCACGTCGACAGACTCAAGGCTGCCGAATCACATCGGACGGCCTCTACTTTCGAGCGCCCTCGGCGCCGGCCCTCCGGTCGCCCAGTCGATTAATTCGATCGGATGCACCACCGGAATTCCAATGCCCGCTGCGATCTGGGTGATACAGCCGATATTTCCGGCCGCAATCAAATCAGGCGCAATCTCCTGGATATGCGCGATTTTGCGATCACGCAACCGGTTTGCCAATTCGGGCTGCAAAACATTGTATGTTCCGGCCGACCCGCAGCAGATATGGCCCTCGGGAATATCGGTGACGGAATACCCCGCCTTGGACAGCATCTCCTTCGGCAGCGTCGTGATCTTCTGGCCGTGCTGCAACGAGCAGGCGGCGTGGTAGGCGACCGCCAGAGGTTGCCGGTCGATATACTTTAAGTAATTGATTTCACATATGAATTCAGATATGTCCCGGACCAGCCCACTGACCCTTGCAGCGTCGTCGGCAATGTCCGGCGCGGTGCGGAACATGAAGCCGTAATCCTTCATTGTGGTACCGCAGCCGGACGCCGTGGTCAGAATGGCATCCAAGCCCTCCCCGTCGATTTCATTTATCCACACCGCAATATTGCGCCGCGCCGCCGCATGCGCCGCGGTTTCGTCGCCCATGTGGTGGGCGAGTGATCCACAACATCTTTCGCCGGTCGCGATCACGACATCGAAACCGTGGCGATTGAGAACGCGAATCGCCGACGCGTTGATCTCGGGCGCCAGCGCATTGGCGACACAGCCCGACAACAGCGCGACCCGGCCGCGCCGCGGCCACGGCGCAGGAAAGGACTTCTGCGACCGTGACGTGCCGTGTGGAAACCGTGCCGGCGCCAGGCTGAGCATCGCGACGACGCGCTTGAGCCCGACGGCCCGAAACAACGGCATCAGCGGCTTTGCCAGCAAAGCGGCAAACAGCGCCATCCGGAACAGCTTCGGATCCGGCAGCACCTTGAGGAGCATGGCGCGCACCAGCCGGTCGAAATAGGGCCGGCGGTAGGTCTTCTCCATGTGGGCGCGAGCATGATCGACGAGATGCATGTAGTGGACGCCCGACGGGCAGGTCGTCAAGCAGGACAGGCAGGACAGGCAGCGGTCGATGTGCTTGACGACCTCGCGGCGCGCCGGCTCGCCCTTTTCCAGCATGTCCTTGATCAGATAGATACGCCCGCGCGGCGAATCGTCTTCGTCTCCGAGCAGCAGATAGGTCGGGCAGGTCGCGGTGCAAAAGCCGCAATGCACGCAGGCGCGCAGGATCTGGTCGGCCTCCGCAATATCGGGATCGGCGAGCTGGGCGAGGGAGAACGACGTCTGCATGTCTACACGCCTGCCCACATCCGGCCGGGGTTGAGCACGCCCTTGGGATCGAAGCTCTCCTTGACGCGCTTGGTCAGGCCGGCGAGCGCCTTCCCGACCGGCTCGAACACGTCGACGGAGGCCCTGGCCGCCGCCGGCCCGCGCACCAGGGTGGCATGGCCGCCCACCTCGGCCACGGCACGGCGAATCGCAGCCGCGCCGCAATCGGGCGCCGCCGGCGGTGCCACCCATACGAGGCCACCGGCCCAGTCGAAGAACAGCTGAGATGCCGGCGAAATCCGGGCCGCGATCTCGCAGCCCTGCCCCGGCGCCGTAGAGATGCGCCACAGCGGTCGCGCGCCGACCTCTGTGTCGGCGGCCAACGGCCTGGCATCGCGGATGGCGCGCCACAGCGGGCGCGAGGCGCGTTCGTCTAGTTTCGCCATCGCGTGGATCGGCCGCAGCGCGCGTTCGAGACCTTCGATGCGGGGGGCCACCGAGGGTTTGATGCCTTCAATCCGGAGCAGGGTCGCGGCATCGGAACGCCCGAGGCCATCCAGGCGCGCGGCCAGGTAATCGGGCAGGTGCGCGGCGCCAGACACGTCGAACGGCGACCCCATCGCCTTGGTCATGGCCTCGCCAGCCTCCCGCTCGTTGAGGCCATACAAGACCAGCGTTGCCTCCGCCTCCGGCTGCGGCAGTACCTTGAGCGTGATGTCGGTCATTACTCCCAATGTACCCCACGAGCCCGCCAGCAGCTTGCAAAGGTCATACCCGGTGACGTTCTTGACCACCCTGCCTCCCGATTTGAAAGTCTCGCCACGGCCGGAAACGGCGATCAGGCCGAGAAAATGGTCGCGCACCGTGCCCACCTTGATGCGCCGCGGCCCCGACAGGTTGGCCGCGATCACGCCGCCGACGGTGCTTTGGCCCTCCGGCTCTCCGAGCACCGGTCCGTAATCCATCGGTTCGAAAGCCAGCGCCTGGCCCTGGGCGGCCAGCACCGCATCGATCTCGGCCAGCGGCGTGCCCGCCTTCGCCGACAGCACCAGCTCCTGCGGCTCATAGAGGGTCACGCCCGACAGCGCGGAAACGTCGAGGGTCGCGTCGTGCTGCGACGGGCGGCCGAGTGCGCGCTTGGAGCCGTGGCCGACGATTTCGAGCGACTTGCCGCCGCCGAGCGCCCATTGCACGGCTGCCTCGATGTCATTGCGGTCGCGGGGCTTGATTGTGTCGGCCATCGGGATCGCGGCATCAGAACCGTGGAATATCGGGAAACGGCACCCGGCCGCCGCTCACATGCATGCGGCCGAGCTCGGCGCAATTATGGAGCGTCGGAAACACCTTGCCGGGATTGAGCAGGCCCTGCTCGTCGAAGGCGCATTTGACGCGTTGTTGCTGCTCCATGTCGATCTCGGAGAACATCACCGGCATCAGGTCCCGCTTCTCGACCCCGACGCCATGCTCGCCGGTGAGCACGCCGCCGACCTCGACGCACAGTTTGAGGATGTCGGCACCGAACGCCTCTGCGCGCTCCAATTCGCCCGGCTGATTGGCATCGTAAAGGATGAGCGGATGAAGATTGCCGTCGCCGGCATGAAACACGTTGGCGACGCGAAGGCCGTGATGATGCGACATTTCGCGCATACGTTGCAGCACTTTGGGCAGCACGGCACGCGGGATGGTGCCATCCATACAGAGGTAGTCGGGCGAGATGCGGCCCACCGCCGGGAACGCCGCCTTGCGCCCGGCCCAGAACAGCAATCGCTCGGCTTCGGAATTGGAGCTGCGCAGCGTGGTGGCGCGGCAGCCGATGGCGATCTCCGACACCTTGGCGACGAGGTGGTCGACCTCCGCCCGGGGGCCATCCAGCTCGACGATCAGGATCGCTTCCACATTGAGGGGGTAGCCGGCATGGACGAATTCCTCGACCGCATGGATGGCTGGCCGGTCCATCATCTCGATGCCGGCGGGAATGATCCCGGCTCCGATGATGCGTCCGACGCAGGCGCCGGCGTCCCCGGCGTCGGGAAAGCCGATGAGGACGGCGCGCGCGCCTTCCGGCTTCTGGAGAATACGCACCGTGACCTCGGTGACGACGCCGAGCAGCCCTTCTGACCCGATGAAGACTCCGAGCAGGTCGTAGCCGCCGGCATCGAGATGCTTGCCCCCCAGCCGGATGACGTCGCCGTTCATCAGCACGATCTCGCAGCCGAGTACATTGTTCGCGGTCAATCCGTATTTGAGGCAGTGCACCCCGCCGGAATTCTCCGCCACATTGCCGCCGATGGTGCAGGCGATCTGCGAGGACGGGTCGGGCGCGTAGTAAAAGCCGCGATGGGCAACCGCCTGGGTAATCGCGAGATTGGTCACGCCCGGCTCCACCACCGCGACCCGGTTGGCGAAATCGACCTCGCGGATGCGGTTGAACCGCGCCATCCCGAGCAGCACACCATCGCCCAGCGGCAAGGCCCCGCCCGACAACGAGGTGCCGGCCCCGCGGGGAACCACCTTGATCCCGTTGGAATGGCAATAGCGGAGCACGCGCGACACCTCGTCGACGGTTCGCGGCAGCACCACCACCATGGGAAGCTGGCGATAGGCGGTCAGACCGTCGGTTTCATAGGGCCGCATCTCGCGCTCGGCCGAAATGACCCCCTCGCCCGGCACGAGGGCGCGCAGCGCCCGCACGATTTCGCTGCGGCGCTTGAATACGGCTTCGTCCCGGGCGGGCATCTGCGCCGGCATGCGAATCTCCTTAACCATGTTCTTTTAGCGCGAGAAAACGGCCGGGATAAGCTCAATACCGCCGATCCCGGAGCCCTCTACGTTCGATTCGCCGTTGACAGCGGCCGTCAAGCACGCCATTCGAACCATCCTTGGGGGCTCGTGAGCCAAAAAGGAGCGCCCACGAGCGCCATTGCGGCCGCTCGTAGCCAGCGCAAGGAGACGCAAAGATGAGACCAGTCGTGTTAGTTGCGGTCGGACTTATGTTGTCGACTGGGGCGGCACTCGCCCAGAACCTGGAAGAGGGCGAGAAGTCGTTCCGCAAATGCGCCCCGTGCCACAACATCGGCCCGGACGCCACCAACAAGGTCGGACCGATACTCAACGGCCTCAACGGCCGCAAGTCCGGCACCGTCGAAGGCTTCAACTACAGCGATGCGAACAAGGGTTCCGGCATCACCTGGAACGAGGCCATCTTCAAGGAATACATCAAGGACCCGCGCGCCAAGGTGCCGGGCACCAAGATGATCTTCGCCGGCATCAAGAACGAAAAGGAACTGGGCGATCTGTGGTCCTATGTGTCTCAGTTCGACAAGGACGGCAACGCCAAGAAGTAGCCATTGCCGGCGGGGCGGGCTCGACCCGCCCCGCGACGCATTCTGATTGCCGAATCAAGCGCCGATGGCGGGGGTGATCTAAGCTCGTCTGTGCGCGGCGATAGCCGCCATCCGGGAGAGTGGGCCTTGATCAAGGACCTCGTCGTGAACCTGGCCCTGGAGGTGGCCCGTGACCCGGCCGCCGAATTCGCCATCTCGATCGCAGCCGCGTTCGAGGCCCACATCGCCGGTATCGCCTTTGCTTTCGATCCCGTAGTCACGCCGGCCGTCCTGGATGGACTGTCGCCCACCTGGGTGGATGCCCAGCGCGACGAGTCCCGCGCCGCGGCCAAGGCTGCCATCGATCGTTTCGAGGCCGCCGCCAAGCGGGAGGGTCTGTCCGCCGAACACCGGCTGTTCGAGACGAGCCTCGGCGACGCCATCGGCCTGTTCGGCCGGATCGCCCGCTGCTTCGATCTGTCGGTGGTCAAGCAGCAGGAACCCGACCGACCGAACGGCGACGACCTCATCATCGAAGCCTCTCTGTTCCAGTCCGGCCGGCCAACGCTCGTCGTGCCCTATATCCAGAAGGCGCCTTTGAAGCTCGACCGCGTGCTGGTGGCCTGGCACGGCAGTCACGGCGCCGCCCGTGCGATCGGGGATGCGATGGTGTTCCTGCGCCGGGCCAAGGCGATCGACATCGTGACCGTCTCCAACAGCCGCACCAAGAAGGACGAAGTCCCCGGCGTCGAGATCGGCCATCATCTCGCCCGCCACGGACTCGAAGTCGAGGTCCGGCAGATCGTCGCCGAGAACGTGGACGTGGCCAACACCCTCCTGTCCTACGCGGCCGATAACGCCGTCGATCTCATGGTGATGGGCGGCTATGGGCATTCACGCCTGCGCGAATTCGTGCTCGGCGGCGCCACCCGCAGCATTCTCCAGACCATGACAGTGCCGACCTTGATGGCGCATTGAAACCGTATTCGCTCACCCCGCCTGCACCACCAAGCCGCGGGCGCGGGCGTCGACGACACCCAGCGCACGCAAGGCGAACAAGGTGAGCGCCTGTGCCGCGCTGTGCTGGGCCTCCGCGGTCTCCGACGCGCCGGAGAGCGGCCCCAGCAGCCCCTCAATTACGGCGCCGATCACCGCTGCGGCGGCGAATTCTGCGTCCTGCTCGGGCAGATGGCCGGCGGCGATCGCCGCGCGGATGTAGGTCGCGAGTTCTGCCACCAGCTGGTGCCGGAACGCCAGGCGGTCGGCTGCGGCATCGGCTTCGGCCGCGCCGGCCAGCATCGCGAAGGCCAGCCGGCGCTCCCGCAAGGCGCGGACCGCGAATGCCTTGATGGCTGCGGCCAGCGCCGATAGCGGACCCGGCGCAGCCGCCGCGGCGCCGCGGATGGCGGCGATCTCCTGCTCGGCGATGACGGCCACCAGCGCGGCGACGAGATCGTCCTTGGACGGGAAATAGCGGTAGACGGTGCCGGCGGCGATGCCGGCGCGTTCCGCCACCGGGACGATCTGCACCGCGCCCATCCCGCTTTCACTCGCCAGCGCCCGCGCGGCGGCGACTATGGCCTCATGGCGGGCGGCAAGGCGCGCGATCACCCGTTCCGTGCGGCGATAGGCCATGGCGTGTCCCGGCTCGCTCCGCGGAACGGATGCCCGTCCGCGCCAATTCCTGGGGTAGCCGCGCCCGCGTGCCCCCGTCCTTCGCGGTCCTCCAAAAAGGAAGGTCAGTGCTGGCGCGCCAGCGCCGCCTCACGGATCTTGGTCAGCGTCGTCGCGGGCGTGATCGCTTCGGGGTCGACTTTGAGGTGAATGATCGCCGGAAGGCCGGACTGTTCGGCGGCGCGGAACGCAGCCGCGAAGTCCGCGGTGTTCTCCACCTTCACCCCGAAACCGCCGAACGCCTTCGCATAGGCGGCGAAATCGGGATTGCGCAGAACGGTGGCGGAGACTCGGCCGGGATATTCGCGCTCCTGGTGCATGCGAATGGTGCCGTAAAGGCCGTTGTCGGCGATGATGGCGATCACCGGCGCGCCGAACTGAACGGCGGTCGCGAAATCCTGGCCGGTCATCAGGAAATCGCCGTCGCCGCAGATGGCGACGCAGGTGCGGTGCGGAAACACCCGCTTGATGCCGATCGCGGCTGGCAGGCCGTATCCCATCGAGCCCGCCGTCGGCGCGATCTGGGTGGCAAATTGGCGGAAGCGGTAGAAGCGGTGAATCCAGGCCGAGAAGTTTCCGGCGCCGTTGCACACGAAGGAGTCGTCGGGGAGGTTGTCGCGCAGCCACACCAGGATTTCGCCGAGATTGACGCTGCCGGGCACCGCGGTGGGCCGCTCGGTGAAGGCGAGATAATCCTCATGGGCGGTCTTGGTCTCGGCGCGCCAAGGCAACGCCGTAGGCGGCTCCAGCGCGGCCGCCGCGAGCGCGAAGGCCGCCGGGCTCGCATGAATCGCGAGATGCGGCCGGTACACCCGGCCGAGTTCCTCTGCACCCGGATGGACGTGCACGAAGGTCGTCTGCGGCGCGGGAATCGGAAACAGCGTGTAGCCCTGGCTCGGCATTTCACCGAGCCGGCCGCCCACCAGGACGACGAGATCGGCCGCCTTGATTCGTGCCACCAGCTTCGGATTTGGCCCGATGCCGAGATCGCCGGCATAGCAGGCGTGCAGCGGATGGAACAGGTGGGCGCGGCGGAAGCTGGTCGCCACCGGCATCGCGAAATTCTCGGCGAACCGCGCGATCGCTTCGCATCCCCCCTGCGACCACCGGCTGCCGCCGAGAATGAAGATCGGGCGCTCGGCCTTGGCGACGAGGCCCGCCAATTCGCCCATCTCCGCCGCTCCCGGCGAGGTCTCCACCGGACGGAACGGCGGCGCATCCGCGACCGCGACCCGCTCGATCAGCATGTCCTCGGGGACAGCGATCACCACCGGGCCGGGTCGGCCGCTGGTCGCCATATAGAAGGCGCGCGACACGATCTCCGGGACCCGCGCCGGATCGTCGATCTCGGTCGCCCATTTGGTCATGGTGCCGAACACGGCGCGGTAGTCCAGTTCCTGGAACGCTTCGCGCTCGCGCATCTCGCGCGCCACCTGGCCGACGAACACGATCATCGGCGAGGAGTCCTGCTGGGCGATGTGGATGCCCGCCGACGCATTGGTGGCGCCGGGGCCGCGGGTGACGAAGCAGATGCCGGGCCGCCCGGTCACCTTGCCGACCGCCTCGGCCATCATCGCAGCCCCGCTTTCATGGCGACACACAGTGACGGCGATATCGCGGTCATGGAACGCATCGAGCACGGCGAGATAGCTCTCGCCGGGAACGCAGAAGGCGTGGCGGACACCGTTGACGATCAACTGGTCGACCAGCACTTCGGCGGCGGTGCGCAGATTGTCCTTGGCTTTCATGTGAGCTTGTCCGGCATGGGTATTGGCGAAAAACGTGCGCTGAGGAATGGCCTCTTATAGAGGCAAGAGACAGGTTTGTCCCTCGTTCGCCGCGGCAGTCGCAGACCTGGACTCCCTCTCCCGTTTGCGGTCCACTTGCGGGGGAGGGAGTTTCAGGATCACCGCTTGATCGGTGCGAACTTGGTCGGCAGCATCAGGTTGTTCTGCTGCGAGACCGTGTACCCGGCTTCGTTGTTGAGACGCAGATAATTCTGCCACTCGGGATCGGCGGCCATGGCGGCGCGCTTCGTGGCGCGGTCGGCCGCATCTTCATAGAGCCACATGTGGACGAGCGTGTTCACCTCGCCGGACTCCGTGAACAGGTAGGCGAACGGCTTTCCGAGATGCCGCGACTGGGCGGCAAAGCCGTGCTTTTCGTAAATCTCGAGATGAGCAGGCACCATTCCCGGCTTGATCCGATAGTAGCGGTGGTCGATGAGCACGCGTTCCTCCATTGCGTTCGGCGCGCCGACGAAACGGCGCCCCAGCGCCGGATCATTCGGGGAGGCGTTCGCGCGGTCAATAGCGCGCGGCTCTGCATGAGCCGCGGCAGCGGTCGGCGCAGCGGCGCGGCCAGCCCACGGCCGCCATGCGGCCGCAGCACTGTAATGGGCCGGCCGGCCGTGCCACAAACGAAAGCTGGTTTCCCTGCACGATTGTCCCGAGGCCATGGCCATCGACTTCCGGCGTTTCGCGGTCGCAATTACGGGCTTCTGCACCTTCCTCAATCTTTACGCGCCGCAGGCCCTGCTGCCGGACCTGTCGCGCGAGTTCGGCGTCGGCCCCACCGAGATCAGCAGCATGATCACCGCGAGCACGCTGGCGATTGCGCTCACGGCGCCGTTCACCGGCGCCATCGCCGACGTGCTCGGGCGCAAGCGGCTGATCACCGCGGCGATGTTCGCCGTGGCAGTGCCGACCGTCATGGTGGCGCTTTCGCGCGACGTCCAGGCGATCGTCGTATGGCGGTTCATCCAGGGCCTGATGCTGCCGCCGATCTTTACCGTCGCGCTCGCCTATGTCGGCGACGAATGGCGGCCGGCGCAAGTGGCGGGCGTCGCCGGCATCTACGTCGCCGGCTCCAGCATCGGCGGCTTCTGCGGCCGCCTCATCCCGGGCGTGCTGTCCGAAGTGATCGGCTGGCGCCCGGCTTTCCTGGTGCTGGCGGCGATTTCGCTGATCGGCGCCATCGTGGTGGCGACGACGCTGCCGCGCGAGCGGCGCTTCCGGCGTTCCGAGGGATTCGTCGCGTCGGGCCGGCAGATGCTGCGCCACATTCGCAATCCGCAATTGATCGCGATCTACGCGGTCGGATTCGGCGTGCTGTTCAATTTCATCGCCGTCTTCACCTATGTGAGCTTTCATCTCGCGGCCCCGCCCTACGACTTCACGCCGGCCAAGCTCGGGCTTTTGTTCATCACCTATCTCGTCGGCATCCTCTGCGCGCCGATGACGGGATGGGCGGTGACGCGGTTCGGCCGGCGCGGCTTCATCCTCGTTTTGATGGCGATCTGGGCGGTAGGCCTCGCCCTGCTGCTCGCGGCGCCGGTGTCGCTGATCGTGCTCGGACTCGTGCTGTGCGCCGGCTGCGGGATGCTGTGTCAGGCGACCTCGACCGGCTACGTCACCGCGACCGCCCATGAGGGACGCTCATCGGCGGTCGGGCTCTACGTGAGCAGCTTCTATGTCGGCGGCAGCGTCGGCGGCTTCGTACCCGGCCTCGCCTGGAGCGTCGCCGGGTGGCCGGGTGTGATCGCGCTCGCCGCCGCGGTGCTCGTGATCATCGCCGCCATTGTCGCGGTGGTGTGGCCGGGGCGGGAAGGCGGAGGACGGAAAGCGGAGAAAGCAGAGGACAGAAAACGGGCGACAGATGACAGAAAACGGAAGACCGAGGAGAGATGAATGTCTGCCCTCCGTCGTCCGTCCTCTGTCGTCCGCTTACGCCTGCGGTTGCGGCTCCATGCCGCCGGTCTCGGGCCGCGGCCGCGGCTTGCCGGCATTGGGCACGGCGGATGAGCGCGGCGTCGACGGCTCGATCACCGATTCGCGGCGCGGCCGCTTGCCGTTGAGGAGATCCTTGATCTCGTCGCCGGACAGCGTCTCGAATTCGAGGAGCCCCTTGGCCAGCAGCTCCAGCTCGTCGCGCTTGGCGGCGAGGATGTCGTTGGCTTCCTGATAGCCCGCCTCGACCAGGCGCCGGATCTCCGAATCGATTTTCTGCGCCGTCGATTCCGAGATGTTCTGCTGGCGTGCCACCGAATAGCCGAGGAAGACCTCCTCCTGGTTCTCGCCATAGGCGACGGTGCCGAGCTCGTTGGACAGGCCCCAGCGTGTCACCATCATGCGCGCGAGCTTGGTCGCCTGCTCGATATCCGAAGCGGCGCCCGACGTGACCTTGTCGCGGCCGAACACGAGCTCTTCGGCGACCCGGCCGCCCATCATGATGGCGAGCCGCGACGTCATCTGCTCCAGGCTCATGGAGAGCTTGTCGCGTTCGGGAAGCTGCATCACCATGCCGAGCGCACGTCCGCGCGGGATGATCGTCGCCTTGTGGACCGGATCGGTCGCCTTGACGTTGAGGGCGACGATCGCATGGCCGCCCTCGTGATAGGCGGTGAGAAGCTTCTCCTCCTCGGTCATGACCAGCGACTTGCGCTCGGCGCCCATCATCACCTTGTCCTTGGCGTCCTCGAACTCGATCTGCGTCACCATCCGCTTGTTGCGGCGTGCCGCCATCAAGGCCGCCTCGTTGACGAGGTTCATGAGATCGGCACCGGAGAAGCCGGGCGTTCCGCGCGCCACCGTCTTGAGATTGACGTCGGGAGCGAGCGGCACCTTGCGCACATGCACCTTCAAAATCTGCTCGCGTCCCACCACGTCGGGATTGGGCACGACGACCTGGCGATCGAACCGGCCCGGACGCAATAGCGCCGGGTCGAGCACGTCGGGCCGGTTGGTGGCGGCGATGAGGATGATGCCCTCGTTCGCCTCGAAGCCGTCCATTTCGACCAGCAGCTGGTTGAGCGTCTGCTCGCGCTCGTCATTGCCGCCGCCGAGGCCGGCGCCGCGGTGGCGGCCGACCGCATCGATCTCGTCGATGAAGATGATGCAGGGTGCATTCTTCTTCGCCTGCTCGAACATGTCGCGCACGCGGCTCGCGCCGACGCCGACGAACATCTCGACGAAGTCGGAGCCGGAAATGGTGAAGAACGGAACGTTGGCTTCCCCGGCGATGGCGCGGGCAAGCAGCGTCTTGCCGGTGCCAGGCGGCCCGACCAGGAGTACGCCGCGCGGAATCCGGCCGCCGAGACGCTGGAATTTGCCAGGATCGCGCAGGAATTCGACGATCTCCTGGAGGTCCTGCTTGGCCTCGTCGACGCCGGCGACATCCTCGAAGGTGACGCGGCCATGCGCCTCGGTCAGGAGCTTCGCCCGGGACTTGCCGAACCCGAGCGCCTTGCCGCCGGCGCCCTGCATCTGGCGCGACAGGAATATCCACACCCCGACCAGCGCGATGAAAGGCAGCCACGACATCAAGAGCCCCACGAACCACGGCACATTGTCCTGCAGCGGACGCGCCGTGATGGTCACCTGCTTGCTGTAGAGCCGTTGCACCAGCGACGGGTCGTTGGGCGCATAAGTATTGAAGCCGCGGCCGTCCGTATAGGTGCCGTGAATTTCCGGCCCCTGGATCACAACATCCCGCACCTTGCCCTGATCAACGTCATTGAGCAGTTGGGAGAACGAGATGTCCTGCGACACCGACCGCTGTCCGGGGTTCTGAAAAACCGTGAACAGGGCCAGCAACA
>Ga0306922_10004789_pt1 | contig 12862 bp, 15 predicted proteins | sample sta12Cox44000082_FD_203758 | JGI IMG/M metagenome (GOLD analysis project Ga0306922, IMG submission 203758) | Lab enrichment of tropical soil microbial communities from Luquillo Experimental Forest, Puerto Rico - statoxic.12C.oxic.44.000.082 (v2)... | ecosystem: Environmental > Terrestrial >... | reverse complement strand
TGCCCGACGCGACACGCAATCCCGAGCTCGTCCATCAATTGCAGAAACCATCCCATCGTTCCCGTCGCTTCGATGCCGACGACGACCGGCGCCGGCAGCGCTCTGTAAAAGTCCCGCACCTCCGCGTCTTGGTGGTGCAGCGTCTTCTCGATCACCTCTCCCGTCTCGCAATCCAACATCGCAATTGATTGTTGGGCGGCGTGCAGGTCACAACCTATAATCCTCATCTCGGCCTCCTTCGACCCGAGCGCTGTGAGGGTGGATACCGCACAGTCTACGCGGGCCGTTGCGAGGCCGACGTCGTTATGACATCAATTTTTTGCCGAACAGCAGGTAACAGTCGGGTCCCACCCGAGCTACGGACACGAAGAACCCGCGAGTCCGAACACCTGCATTACGCTGTTAACCGGAGGGTTGCTGGTTCGGATGCCAGGCGAACAAGCGACGATGCCAAGAGACGACGGTGGCGGGTTGCACGATCTGCACGGCCTCCCGCCAGCGGCTCCACACTCGTGAGAGCGGCACCCACAAGAGTCGGTCGGCTCGACTGAGCTGAAGCCGTCGCGGTGCCGTCTGCTGGAGGACCGCGAGTTGGTGGCGGAGAGCTAAGATCGCCGCTTCGAGTTGGGCGCGCGTTCGGAGGCTAGACCGAATCGCCGCAAGCAGGGCCGTGATGCTGGGGCGCATGACTGGTGAGGTTATCAGCAGAAACCGATAAGCTCAATCGCCACACTGTCTACGGGGTTTTCGGGAGGGCCTGCTCCGTAAATACGTGCGCGCGGCGTGACGCAGATCGAATTCATGTACCCTACGCGCTGAAGGAACATCTGCCCGTCCACATCGCCTACTTCACTGCCTGGGTGAATCCCGATGGATTGTTGACCTAAACCGACGATCCGTACGAGCTCCACCAGAAGCAGGCCCAGCTCGAACATGGTTCGCGCTAGAATGCGCGAACTGACGGCGCCGTAACCAGCCGTCGCGCGGAGCGTACTCCTGTGACATTCAACGCCGCGGCGTCGCTTCTCCTGATCGTGGCTGTCGGCGCCGCCGGTCTCTTCATCCTTCTGACTTCGATTTACAGCATCGGCCCCACGCAGGTCGGACTGGTTCGCAAGCGATTCGGAGCCAAGCTCCCTGGCGACAATCCTCTCGCGTTTCTCGGGGAGGCGGGATACCAGGCGGACATGCTGATGCCCGGTCTCCGCTTCAAGCTCTCCCTCATGTACGCAGTCACGAAGCATCCGTGGGTACAGGTGCCCGCTGGGCAAATCGGCGTTGTAATTGCGCAGGTAGGACAACCGCTCCCCATTGGCGCGAAGTCGGCGGTTTACAAAATAGAGTTCGGAAATTTCACGGACCTCCGCACGTTCATCGAGAAGGGTGGTCAGAAAGGCGTGCAGAGGCCTGTGTTGTCCCCAGGCACTCTTGCGCCGATCCACCCTGCCGCATTCCTGGTGATCACCAAGCCGGAAGTGTTTGGCGAACCGATCTCAACGGACTTCAGTGCGTTAGCTCACAAGAAAGGCGCGCTCACGTACAGAGCATTCGGGCTCGAGGAACGACAACTCGACGTCACTCGAATCTCCCCGCACCCGACCGAGGCTGGACGAGTCCTTGACATGATCGGCATTGTCACGGCGCTGGAGGGCGACCCGCTGCCTGCGGGTGACATTGCCAGCCGCCTCGGCGGATTCGGGGACATCGAAGCGCTGGAGACGACGACCGGCAGCGGTCCCACGACGGACGCTCGACTGATCGAGACCATTCTTGGAAACCAGAACGACAGGCACAGCGCCTATCTTTCAGAAGTTCCTGGACCTGGGCGGCAAGATCGGACTCCAACACGATCCCTTGCTCTACGGCGCTTACAACCTCAACCCATTTCTGCTGCGGGTGGAAGAAGTCCCCATGCTGGTCGTCGAGCAGGGCCAGGTCGCCGTGGTCAAGGCATACGTCGGCCTTCCCACGCAAGATACATCCGGCAGTGAATTCAAGTTCGGCAGTCTCGTGCGGCCCGGCCATCGCGGCATCTGGCAGGAGCCGCTTCGAACGGGAAAGTATCCAATCAATCCGCGCTGCTACCAGGCGGTCATCGTGCCGACCTTCATCATCACGCTTAACTGGGCGGATGTGGTGTCGCAGGCGCACAATCTTGACGCGCAGCTGAAACAGATCGAGGCGAAGAGCAGCGAAGGCTTTCATTTTGCGATCGATCTACAGGTGCAGATTCACATTCCGGATACCCAGGCGCCCTATGTCATCTCCATGGTTGGAAGCGTGGCGAATCTCGTCAACGAGGTTCTGCAAGCCGCGGTGGGCAACCATTTCCGTAACAAGCTGCAAAGCATGCCTGCGGTCAGTTTCATCGCGACGCGCGAAGCCGTCCAGCAGGGCGCATTTGAGTACGTGAAAGCAGAGCTTGCGAAGTACCGGGTGGAGACCCGCGGCGTTTATATCCAAGCGGTCGTCCTGCCCGAACAACTAGTGGAGGTCCTGACCGAGCGGGAGATCGCCAATCAACAAGTGGCGACTTACAGGATGCAGAAGGCGGCGCAGGACCAGCGGACGGAAACGGAGAAAGCCAAAGGGACGGCCGACATGCAGGCGGATCTCGCGAAGTCCCAGGTCGGCGTTGATATTCAGAACAATCGGACGGCCGCCCGGAAAATGGAAGCCCAGGGCGAGGCCACGTTCATCGAAGAGACCGGGGCTGCGCAGGGCGCGCAAGTCAGATCGGTCGGCCTGGCAAGGGCCGAGGCGTACGAAAGACAGGTTGCGGCCCTGGGATCGACCGCCACGGCGTTGGTGAATGCCATTGAAGCCCTCTCGAAGAGCAGCGAACCCTTCATGCCGAACACGCTGGTCATGGGCGGCGGCGATGGAGGCGGCGCGCTCGGAGGAGTGTTCGCGCTCTTGATGCGCCAGCTCGACGCGGGGCTCGCGCAGAAGGCGGTGCCCCCGAAGGTCCCGAAATAACCTGTCGGTCTCGAATTGCCAATTCTCGCGCTGATTCCCGGATCGGGCAACGTTGCGTGGCGCCCGGCGTCTGACCGACGCTGACTCGCGCATGAAAGACCTCCTGCTCACCCTGCTCCAGCTTGCTGTCGTGACCGCGAAGCTGTGTGGCCCCGGTGGCGTGCGAGCGGTGATCGCAGAGAATCTCATACTCAAGCAGCAACTGATCGTCCTGCGCCGTGCTCGGCAGCGGGCACCCAATTTGACGCTGAGCGACCGGCTGCTCTGCGGAGTCGGGTCGCTCTTCCTTCGTCCCGGACGCCTCCGAAAGGTCGCCATCGCCGTTCGCCCTTCGACGCTGCTGGCGTTTCATCAGGCCTTGGTGCAGTGCAAGTACTGCCGGATGTTCTCATCGACACGGTGCCCCAAGAAGCCCGGCCCGAAGGGGCCGGACGAGGCCCTCATCCAGGCCATCGTCGAACTGAAGTCGCGCAATCCCGGGTTCGGCTGTCCCCGGATTGCGCGGATCATCTCCAGACTTTCGGAATCGACGTCGACAAGAACGTCGTCTACCGCGTGCTGTCGAAACACTATCGCCCCCCCGGGCGGAACCGGGCCCTCGTGGTTGTCGTTCATTGGCCACACGGCAGACAGCCTCTGGAGCGTGGACCTCTTTCGGTGCGAATCCATCGTGCTCCGGAACTACTGGGTGCTGGTAGTCATGGACCAGTTCACGCGTCGCCTCGTCGGTGTCGGCGTGCACCGGGGAGCCGTCACGGCCGCACCGATCTCTGCATGTTCAACGCTGCCATCCATGGTCAGGGCGCACCGCGGCATCTCAGCACCGATCATGATCCGCTCTTCGAGGCGTACCGTTGGAGGGCGAACCTTCGGATTCTGGAGATCGACGAACTCAAGACCGTGCCGCGCGTGCCCCTCTCACATCCGTTCGTCGAACGACTGATCGGGACGATGCGGCGAGAATTTCTGGACCATGTGCCGTTCTGGAATGCCCGCGATTTGGAACGGAAGCTTGCCGAGTTCCAGGTTTACGACAATGCGGCACGTGGCCACGCGTCGTTGAAGGGGCATACGCCGTTTGCCTTCGCAAGTGGGTACACGGCGGTCCCCGGCCGATCTGAACCATGTGCGCTGGGTCTCTCACTGCAGGGACCTCGTCCAGCTCCCAGTCGCCGCCTGACGACGAATTCGAGACCGACAGGTTGACGCGGGGGCACCGGAAGCCGCGATCGTATCCGGGCAAAACGCGGATCCGCGAAAACAGCCCAGATTACGCAGCGCCGCGGATGAGCCAGTTGCGGAAATCGTCCAGAACGGTGAGCCATTACACGCTTTAAATCACCAACTTATAGGCACCGTTCCGACGGGTTTCGATTGTCGCTTTGTTCCGGCGGGAACCGGAGGGTCGGACGAGGTGATCGAACGAAAACACTGAAGGTTTTCGCTCGTTTCGAGCGTGGCAAGACTCCTCGAGATCACATGGTGCCCTTTTCTTGCCCTTTTGCTGCAACAGAATCGAGCCTCGCACCACCTCGTGCACATCGCCCATCGCCCCATTTCGTTGGTTCACTGCGTGTCGAGAGTGCCCGCAACACGTAATTATTGCGGAGCACAACCACCGGTCGTTGACACGTTCACACAATATGACGTTATCCTCATAAGGCTCAGGCCCATTTGTACCTGAATCTGTTCAACCTCGCCGGGCTCGCTATCATCGGCTATATCCCGCTGATCTTCGCGCCGACCTGGCGCGGCACGCGGCGGCTGGCCGAGAGCGCGTTCTTTCCGATCTACATTGCGGTGCTCTACGCGTTTGGCGTGGCGGCGCTCCTGATGCAGCTCGGCCCCGGGTTCATCAGCGACTTCGGTTCCGCTGGCGGCGTCATCCGTCTGCTCGCCCGGCCGGACATCGCGCTCGTTGCGTGGCTGCACATCCTCGCATTCGATCAGGTGATCGCGATCGCGATCTATCGCGAGAACATGCGGCACCGGTACGTGCCGCTGCTGGGGCAATCGGCGCTGCTGTTCCTGACACTCATGTTCGGGCCGCTCGGCTATCTCGCCTTCCTGCTGGTGCGGATCGCGCGCCGAGGCACCGGCGCGTTCCGCTCGGATGAAGAGATTTCCGTACGAGGGTCGGTCTCCGAGACGCCGGTATCCGGCCGAGCGCCGACGATAAGACAGATCGTCGCCGCGTACCGCGAAGAGCGCGGCTTGACGGCCACGGCACTTTTTGGGATCGCGCTTGGGATCGTCGCGCTGCTTGTCATCGCCGTGCGCGGGAGCATCGTCCCGCCCGAAGGCGACCTGATGAAGCCTGCCAGCTTCGATATCGCGGTTGGCATTTACGTTCTCTCTTTAATCCCCTGGCTCCCGGCATCGGGATTCAGTCCAGCGGCGCGATCGCGGTGGCGGCACTGGTCGATCGGGCTGTTGCTGTATTCGTTTTCCCTTGAGACGATCCAGCAGTTTCGCGGCATCGATCCGCGCTTTTCGCGTGTCGAGCCGGCAAGCCAGGTTTTTGGCGGCATCTTCTTCGCGGTTGCGGTCGGGATCGCGGTGCTCTCTTTTGCTCTCGGTACGCAGGCGTTCGAGACACGCGCGGTGGGTCGACGTGGCCTTCTCGTCATTGCCGCGCGATGGGCCGCGGTGTCGACGACAATCGGCTTTCTTGCCGGAGTCTGGATGTCAGCGATGCAGGGGCGCGCTGTCGCGCCCGAGGGTAGCGTGCTGCCACTTCACGCTGCAGGATTTCACGCGGTTCAGGCAATTCCGCTCGTTGCGCTGCTGCTTGCGTGGTCATCGGTGCCGATCGAGATGGCACGACGATGGGTGCACGTCGCCGGCGGAGCATGGGCTGCCGCGTGCATTGCCGTCTGGTGGCACACCGCGTTCGGCCGCGCCGTGACCTCTCTTGAGGGGGCCGGGGCGCTGACCGTGGTCCTGCTCGGAGTGTGGGCGATTGCCGCACTTCGCGCGCTGGTCGCGTGGCGAAGCCCGGCTACAAGCGTCACATGACCAACTTGACTTGCTGATCTTTGCTGGCAAACGCGGTAGGGTGTCCTGTGTGTCTCGAAATTCAAATTCTCTCGCTGAGTCCAAGGTGGGCGCAACGCTGCGTGGCAGCCGATATCTGACCTACGCTGTCTCGCGCATGAAGGACGTCCCGTTCGCCCTCGTCCTGTGCGAAAACTCCGCCGAAGTCGGATTACCCGATGGCTCCCGACTTGGATGGGCAAGGTTAGGCCTCGAACACTTCCTTACACCGACAACCGAGCTTGTCTTCACGGACATTCGGCACTGTGTCGCGCGAGTTTTCGTCAGTGAGGCGGCCAGGGCCGCTATCGGCGTGAACATGATCCGGACAGGTTCTGCACCGTGTACTCGTGCGACGCGCGGTCACCGGTTTCTCCCGGCTTTGTCCCCAGACGCGCCGGGCCGGCGCGTCCCAGTGGTCGGACAGCGGTCAGCTGGCGCTCAAGAAGCCGCGCGAGCCAGCTTGACCGCGGACTCATTCGCGGCTAAGGTATACACACTGAGCGTGTGTATAAGCCCCACACCGGGGAGGTCAATCAATCATGAACAAACGCTTAAACATCACGCTGCCTGAAGAGACGGTCCGGCTTATGGATCGCGTCGCTGGCAGGGGTCGGCGCAGCAGCCTGATTGACCGCGCCGTCCGACGCTACGTCAAGGAGGAGACTCGAGCAAACGTGCGGAAGCAACTCGCCGCCAGCTACAAGGCAAACGCCGAACTGGATCTACAGCTTGCGGACGACTGGTTTCCATTGGAAGAGCAAGCATCGCATCTCGGCGGGCGTTGACTCCCAAACGCGGCGAGATTTATCTGGTCTCGTTCGATCCTGCGCTGGGCGCTGAAATCCAAAAGACGCGTCCCGCTTTAATTTTGCAAAACGACATCGGCAATCGACACAGTCCCGTGACGATCGTCGGCGCGATCACCTCGAACGTCCAGCGCCAGGGACCAACGAGCGTTTTGGTCAAAGCGCCCGAGGGCGGCTTGGACGTCGACTCGATCGTGCTGCTGAATCAGATTCGGACTGTTGACAAACGGCGATTGGTGAAGCGACTCGGCGTTTTGCGAGGCACAACGCTAAAGCAGGTCGACCAAGCAATCATGATCAGCCTCGCGCTGATCGAGATTTAGCGGAGCTGCCTCTACGGACATTCTGCACTTTCCCGCGCGAGTTCTCGTCACTGAGGCGGCTGGGGCCGCTATCGGGCAGCGAACATAATCTCGGACAGGCTCTGCACATCTACACGTGCGACGTGCGGTCCCCGGTTTCAACCGGCTTCGCCGAGACGAAGGGGCCCGCGGGTCCTGGTAGTCGGAAGGGTCGGTGATCAGGCGTCCGCGTCGATTGAGGGGCACGTCCCGCAGGCCGCCGATCGGTTGGCCTCAACGCGGGCCCGTCGTGCCGCGGCCGCGCGTGACGACAGGTCGGCGGGCACTGCGTCACCGGTGCCGAAATACATCTCGTCCGGCGTCTGTCCGCGAACGCCGAATGGGGAAGCACGCGGTTGTGCTCCTGGACGTAGAACGCGACCAATCGACGGACCGTGGTGACGCTGTCCAGCGGGTGGAGGAAGAGCCATTAGTGTTTCAAGGAGCGCCACCACGCTTCGATCATGGAGTTGGAGAACTTCAGTTCCGTGAAGGCTAAGACCCGGCGCAGCACGCCCGTAGCAATCAGGTCGTCGACGTGGGCATTCACGTTCTCGACGCCTGCGTCCGCCAGCACGACTGGCGTCGTTTCGGAAGGCGTTGCATCCCGACTTGCGTCGATCAGCACGGCCACAGTGTTCACCGGCGCAAACGTCTCAGCGACTCGCCACGCCAAGATCCGTCGAGAGAAGTTGTCGATCACCGCGGGCAGATAGGCGCGGGTCCCGTCGAGCAGGCGAATGACGGTGGTGTCGATGTGCCACATCTCGTCGGCGCGCGTCGTCGAAGGCCCACGGTCGGTTTCGCCGGGTGCACCCGGAGCCGGGTGCGGCGCCAGCCGTTTTGCCGGACGAGGCGGTACCAGGTGGAGGGCGAGGCCCAGACCTTGCCGCGCCGCTGGGCGAGGACGGCGAGCGTGCTGGTCGGGACGTGACGGTATGCGGGCGAGGTGACCATCTCCTTGATCGCCCGAACCTCGGGGGGCGTCAGTCGATACGGTGACGTACGGGGACAGGACGACTGATCGTCGAGCGTACACGTGCTCTGCCGCCGGCGCCAGGCATGGAATCGACTCGGCGACAATCGCAGGAACCGCAGGAGCACCCGCAAAGGAGGGCGAGAGCGAGCCGAAGCAGTGCCCTGAGCTTTTTCACGCGTCGCTGGAGCTGCAGGACTTCTTGCTGGAGTTCCGACGCCCGCAGGTCTGTCACGTCCAGGCTCACCACGGCCTTCGGTGCCTGGCGGAGCCACCCACGGGCGGTCGAGCGAGGGACTCTGAAGTCCGTGGCAACGGTCACGTCCCAGGTCCGTTGGACGAGATTCCGAAGCCGGTGGTCGTGGCGCTACTGAGGGCGCCCCGTGGTCGTCATGAGGATGATCATGGGGCGATTCGCTCACGTCGCTCAACTCCTCAAGGACATTGCGGCGCCATCCGCCGACATGAGATGGTGCACCTCAGTGACGCGAACTCGCGCGATAAAGTGCAGAATGTCCGTGGAGGCAGCTCTGCTGCGCGTCGGGGCCGCAGTGGCTCTGGCCGCTGGCGGCTTCATGGTGTTTGCGGTTACGGCTCGGCGCTGCCCCCTTCACGCCTGAGACCGGAAATTCACACTGATGTCATAACGACGTCGGCCTCGCGACGGCCCGCGTAGACTGTGTGGTGTCCATCCTCACAGCGCTCGGGTCGAAGGAGGCCGAGATGAAGATTATAGGTTGTGACTTACACGCGAGCCAGCAGACGATTGCGATGCCGGATCGGGACACGGGGGGAGGTTGTTGAGACGACGCTGAGGCACGAAGGCGAGACGGTCCGCGAGTTTTATGCGGGCTTGACGGCGCCAGTGGTGGTTGGGCTTGAAGCCACGGGCTCGATGGGATGGTTCCTCCAGGTGCTCGACGAGCTCGAGATCACGTATCGCGTGGGGCACCGGCAGCGATCCGAAGAGCCGAGCCGCGCAAGCAGAAGCACGATCGACGAGACGCGGCGTTGTTGCTCCAGCTGCTGACTGAGAATCGTTTTCCGGCTATCTGGATACCGTCAACCGAGCTCCGGGATTTGCGAGCTTTGTTGCTCCACCGTCACCAATGGGTGCGTCTCCGGACCCGCGTGCAGAGCCCGTTACACGCGATCGCCCTGGGGTACGGTGCAGCGGGGACACGCACTGTGGAATCGAGACGGCCATGCGATGCTGGCGTCGTTGCCGTTGCCCCCGCATGCGGCCCATCGCCGCAGTGAGCTCCAGGCCTTGCATCAGCATTTAGATGAGTAAGTCGATCGACTTGACGATCGCGTGAAGGACGTCGCAGCGCAGCGGCCTCGCGCGACGGACCTCATGACGCATCCAGGCGTTGGTCACGTCACGGCGCTGGCGACCGAAGTGTTTCTCGGCGATCCGGCGCGATTTGCCGACGGCAAAGCGGTCGCGAGTTACGTGAGGATGATCCCCAGCGAGTACTCCAGTGGGGCACGGCAGCGACTGGGTAGCCTCAGCAAACAAGGCAACCCCTTCCTGCGCTTCCTCTGGGGAGAGGCAGCCATGCACGCGGTGCGACGCGATCCCGAGCTGCAACGCTTTTACCGCCGGAAGTTACAGCAGAAAGGTCTCGGGAAGGCGCGTATCGCCGCGGCGCGCAAGCTTGGAATTCGCCTGTGGATTATGTTGCGGGATCGAATCGATTACAACGAGTTCTGCCGCCGGAGCCCACGGCGGCAATCATGACGGTGATGCCCGTGCGGGGATGCTTGTGTGGGTCGTGGTCCTCGTGATGAGTGACCGGCAAACTGATTAGGCTACCCGCCTCCCTCACGCGGAGGGAGTTCGCACGAGTCATCATGGTCCGTCATGGCCGAAGAGATGTTTGGTGGGCAACACCGTCGTGATGCGGTGACACGGATTGAGCGCGGAGAGTGGACGAAACAAACGGCTTGCGACACAGGCGCACGGCCGCCTCCGCCGGCTCTTTGGCTGATGAGAGCCGGCTCCGGCGGCCTGATCAGAAAACGTGTGCCTTGACACCGCCGACGTCGTTAGAGATGACCCACTACCCAACAGTCAAACAGTCAGACGCGTTCACGACGGATCGGAGCTGGATCGGTCCACCCGCCTGTGAGTTCCGCATGGCTTCCGAAATCCCTCGAACTTTATGACGGCGATCTATTTCCACTGTGGAGGCCTGGATCTATACCCACGCTAAAGCCGGATGGTTCAGAATCCAAAGCTCACAAAGCCACGAGCCGTTTCGGGAAGAACTGACCAGCGCCTACTTAACGCCGGTCGAACAACACCCGACCAATCCGTGCAAGTTCTGGCGCGTCGATCACAAAGTCGAAATCTGAGACGGCGGATCAACAGATTCGTTAGCACTAATCAGTGAGTTCCGACTAACTCACATCGAACATTCCAATCGTCGCTGGGTCATTTGGTCTTGACCGCGCCGCTGTCCCTGGAAGAACACAGTTCTGAGGGACGGCTCGAAGAGATCGGCCAGATTCACGCGTGCTTTCGGCGAGCGGGCGTGGCACATGCCTTGCGGGTCGAGTTGCGAGGGAAAGGAAGGCACGCCATGAAATTTCGCGAGCGGTTTACAGTTTCGTCGTCGCGGCGTTTCTCGTCTGCGCTCCCGCGTTTACTGATTCATACCCTCGCTCGCGCGTGGATGGCCGCTCTCCTCTTCGCGAGCGCGACGGTGTTGGTCGGCTGCGAGCAGAAGGCGGATGCGGTCACGCCTGAAAAGATTGAGCAGCAGTACGGGGTCTCTGGGGCGTACACGGGCAGCGTGCCGACCTCCGATGGCGGCGCGATTCGCGGCACGCTCGTGCCTGTGACCCTGGCCGACGGGCGAAAGGCCCAGTTGTTCGTCCCCCAGCAGCGCAGGGATGAGCCCCACGGCGTGTATCTTCACGACGACCAGGGGCTTCACCCCGTCCACATCAGGGAGCGCGCGACGCGGGATGAGATCACCAGCGCGCCAGCGGTCGTGGAGCAGCGAACTGAGCCAGCGCACAGGCAAAAGCGGTCATGGGAGAAGGAAGCGTTGATCATTGGTGGCAGCGCAGGAGCGGGGACAGCGATTGGCGCCATTGCCGGAGGGAAGAAAGGCGCGGCCGTTGGCGCCACCGCTGGTGGTATCGGCGGGTTGATCTACGACTTGGCGACGAGGAACAAAGATTGATGCTGGGACAACGGGATGTGCGATTTGATGTCCTGGGTGCAGGTTGTTACGGGAGGCCGTTATGAAGAGACGTTTTGCCCGGCTCGCACTCGTCGCCGTGCTCGTCGGACTTAGCCCCGCGTGCGCGCTCAGCCTGCGTAATCCGGACATTGCCGACATTCAGCACCATCCGGGCAGGTATCAGGATCATACGGTGGCCATCCATGGCCTCGTCACGAACTCCTGGGGGCTGCCGCTCGTCCCGTTCCGAATGTACAAGGTGGACGACGGCACGGGTGAGATGACGGTGCTGTCGGAGAACTCGCGCATGCCGGCGCGCGGCGAGCGCGTGCGGGTCAAAGGGACGGTGAACGAAGTCGGTCTGTTCGGCGGGCAGGCGATCGGGTTACACCTGCGCGAGGAATCTCTCTCTATAAAGCGGTGACCGAGAATCACGTTGGACCGGAGCACGATCATGAAGAGCAGGCAACCTCTGGTGTACGCCGCCCTCGCAACGTTTCTCTGCGCCGGACCGGCATGGGCGGACCAGTGGCATGAAGGCCACGAACACTGGAAGAAACACGCGAAGCATCACGAGGATCAGGACGATGACGACGACGATTTCGACCATGACGCGGGTGTGTGCTTCTTCCAGCCGCGAGACATGCGGGTGATCGCCGAGTACTACGAACCTGAATACCGACGTTTGCCGCCTGGATTGGCGAAGAAGTACTACCGGACCGGTCAGCTGCCGCCCGGTTGGCAGAAAAAGATGCAGCCTTTTCCAGTTGTCGTCGAACAGCAATTGGTGGTGCTTCCGCCGGAATACCGACGCGGCATCATCGATGGGTACGCCGTGGTCTATAACCCGCACACGCAGGTCATCATCGACATTGCGGCGGTGTTTGGACGGTAATCAGGCGAGCATTGATCCGCGCGTTGCGGGCGAAAGTAGCCAACGCGGCGAACGCCCCGCGTCGGCGGCCCTGAAACGACCGTCCTATGATGCTGGTGCATTGCGCTTTACGGCTCTGAGTGTGCGCGGTGGCGACTCTGCCGTTCTCGAATGTCGATCCGCGTCCACCCAAACAGCCGGGCGTCCACAGACCAGCCACCGGGCCCGAGCAGCGCCAAGCTAGGCGGGCGACGCGGTTGTGGCATCTGCCGCGTACTTAAGACAACCGGCTCTCTCTGTCCCAAAAACCTCTTGCGCTGGGGACCGACTTTCGCCCAAGTTTTCCGCGGGTCGCGGACGCCAGGAACGTGCCACCCACGAGATCGCCTCCTACGCCCTGGGCCAGCGAGGCAGGTGTCAGCACCCCATCCCCCTCATTGCGCGCGACAGAGCGCTTCTCGAATCGCCTTAACGGCGTCTCCGATTGTGAGACGCGCAGTGTCAATCACCAGGTGTTGACCCTCCCAGCCCTGGTAGTCGCGCGCCAGGACCTCCTCCCACGTCGGCAGCTCCAGCCCCTCGACATCCGCGTGCCTGTTCTCGACACGGCGTCGGTGCTCGGCGACGTCTGAGCAGATGACCTCGACTTC
>Ga0306922_10004786_pt1 | contig 12863 bp, 10 predicted proteins | sample sta12Cox44000082_FD_203758 | JGI IMG/M metagenome (GOLD analysis project Ga0306922, IMG submission 203758) | Lab enrichment of tropical soil microbial communities from Luquillo Experimental Forest, Puerto Rico - statoxic.12C.oxic.44.000.082 (v2)... | ecosystem: Environmental > Terrestrial >... | reverse complement strand
CCGGCATGGACGCGGAGACCCAAAGCCACCTGTTCGAACCGTTCTTCACCACGAAGGGGACCTCGCGTGGCACCGGGCTTGGCCTGGCCACGGCCTACGGCATCATCCGTCAAAGCGGCGGTGCCATCGGCTTCTCCAGCCGACTAGGAAGCGGCACTACCGCATGCATTTATTTGCCACTCGCGGCCGACCACGTCGAACCCGCCGCCGGCGGGAGCGTGCCCGAAGGCAGGCTGACCGGCGCTGAGACTATTCTTCTGGTGGAAGACGAAGCACGCGTCCGCAAGCTAATTGCCGACGTACTAGCCGCGCGCGGATACCACGTGCTCGAGGCCACGCGGGGCGGCGAAGCGTTGCGCCTCTGCCGCCTGAACAAAGGCAAGATCGACCTCGCGGTCGTCGACGTCGTTATGCCAGAGATGAGCGGTCCCGATCTGGTGCGCGAGATGTCTCCATTGGAGCCCCAGATGCGAGTTTTGTATATCTCCGGTTACACCGAAGAGGCCATGGTGCATCACGGCATCGAGCAGTCCGGCGCCGCCTTCTTGCAAAAGCCCTTCTTGCCCGACGTATTGGCACGCAAGGTTCGCGAAGTGCTTGACGGCCGCAGCAAAAGCGCGCCCAAGCCCTGACTATCAATAAGTCCACTTTTTTAACAAATACCCTAGAGTATAGAGCGCCTTGAGATCAGGTCTGATGGGCCACTTTGGTGGATGAGGTGCCCACTGGTGCCAAGATCCAGGGGATTAAAGCCGCAGGAAAAACAGGCACTTTCCTCATCGCCTGAGAAGGATCGAGAAGGATCGAGAAGGGTGAAAAGGTCACCCTGTCACCTTCGGCCGCAGGCTGCATCCTCTAGAGTGACTATGGAAATCAAGGTTCGACACCTCGGGGACACGCAATTTGAGGCCGAAGCGCGCGGCCATCGCGTGGTCTCGGACCAGCCGCCGGACAATGGCGGCTACGACGAAGGCCCGACGCCGCCCGAGTTCCTGTTAATCTCGCTCGGCACCTGCGTGGGCTTCTATATAGTCCAGTACCTGAACGCTCACTCGCTCGACTGCCCTGAACTCGAAATAAACGTGGCGGCCGACAAGGCCAAGGAGCCGGCCCGCCTGGGCTCGTTCCGCATCGAAGTCATCGCGCCCACGGTCGATCCCTGCCACGAGGCCGGCGTGCTGCGCGCGGTTCACAAGTGCCTGATCCACAACACCCTGCTGAACCCGCCGGCGATTGAGACGGTAGTCCGTTGTGGAGCGCTACAATCGTAGCTTGGACCAGCAGGGGGAAGTGGCACTCGCGCGGGCGCTGGCCGCGGGAGAGTCGCAAGCGTTTGAACGCTTCGTCGAGCATTTTCGCCCAAAGATCTTCCATTACAGCTGGCTGATGTGCGGCCAGCCGGACGACGCCGAAGAAGTTGCGCAGGAGGTGCTCCTCAAGGTCTTTCAGAACTTCCGTCAGCTGCGCGAGCCGGAGCATGTCCGCGCCTGGATCTTTCGCATCGCCAAGAATGCCTGCCTGATCAAGCGGCGCAAGAGCGTGTTCGCGCCTCAAGCTGAGGTGTCCGTCGATGATCTCGCGCCCGCTTCGGAAATCACCGACACGGCGCGACTGCCGGATGAGGAGCTCAATAGGGGGGAAGTGCGCGCTGTGCTTCACCAGGTCATCACCGAATTACCGCCGGCCTACCGCTCGGTTGTGGTGCTGCGCGACCTCGAGCAGCTTTCGACCGAGGAAACGGCCCAGATCCTCGATTTGACGACCGACACGGTCAAGACGCGGCTCCACCGCGCGCGCGCCGCCATGCGCCAGAAGCTCGATTGCTACCTGCGAAACCGCTGCATTGACGTCGAGCCGATAGCCACCCCGTCTCCGCTCAGCGAACGTGCCTGGAACCAACTGCATGCGGCCTGGCGGCAGGCCGGTGATTTGGATCACTAGTTTCCGCTGCCGGGCGGCCACCCGAAAGCCTAAGCAAGCTAAATAACCGACAGGCCGATCGCGGCCGCCGAGAACGCCCGTCGTCCTGCGCCGCAAAAAGCTGTTGCGGCCGAATAAGCGCGACCGCTTGGCCGCTCGTTTGAACTGGCGTTTCTCGCGCCCAATCGTTTGGACCGGCATCCAGTTTTACCGTTTCGAGCGCTACTTACCTCCCGCCTGGACTGGGTGGCCGATTGTCCGGCCGCCGGTCGATCGCGTCGGCTCACGAAGTCGAAGAGCGCATCACCAAGGCCTGGAAAAGCTACTGCTCTCGGGATTTATCGGTCTCGCGTACATCGATTCGAGCGCCCGTGGGGCCAGTTTCGTGTGGTTCGATGTAGGTCGGGACGGAAGATCACAGCGTCGTGCGGCTCAACCAAGAGCTTTATCCTAAATTTCGATCTCATCCCGCCGGGACGCTTCGCTAACTCCCTAGAGGCCGCTCTCGATCGACGACACTCCGATTCTAGCGCTCGCGCTTTTAAACAAACGCTACGAGGATTTCTAACTGCGGCGTTATCGCAGCCGAGGCCGATCTCGGTCAAGCAGGTGACCGACGTCCGGGCCGTGACTCTGATCGGCGGCCGGCGGCGCCAGGTGCGAGTGACGCTTCGATCCGGCCAACCTGGCCGCTTAGAGTCGGGCGCCGCTCCCGGTGGCCGCGACCGAAGAGTCTTGTGACGTCAACCAGCCCCCCGGCGCTGGAATCCGGCGTCGTCATGGTATCGGAAATACACCCCTGGGCGGTCTTTCAGGTCCTCGCTCACAACAGCAAGTTGGGGAGTTCGGATGCTTGCTTCGCCTGGTCGAAGTCGTGGATCAGCTTCAGGGCGTCCTCGATGCGGTTCGCGGCCATCCCGGACTGCGGCATCAGTGCGCGGAATTTCGCGTCCACGTCACTCCACTCGATGCCGCGCGGGGCTGAACCCTTCGGTGCATCGACCGTGCTGGTATACCGGTCACCAGATTTGGTCACGATCGTCACCGTGGCGCCCCAGCCCCATTCATAGCTCACCGAAGGCGGTGACGGATCCTGCTCAACCAAGCCCATAAGCCGGGCAATAACGGGACGCTGGATCTTCTCCGGAGAGGCAGGGACCCAGGAGAAGTCCTTGTCGGCTACGGCGGAAGCGAGGTAATACGGCAGGCTGTGGATAGCTTCAATCATGTCCTTGGGCGCTTGGCTGCGAGCGGCGAGGCGGCTCTGCGGCCCTGCGACCAGGATCTTCGCCACATCTTCCGGCTGTCGACGCGAGTTGCGGGCGGCGTTGATGGCCGCTTCCACGGCGGGGTGCAGCGCGTGAGCGCCCGGCACCAGCTTAATCGCCAGGTACCGAGTGATCTGATAGTTATTGTCGAGCGCGCGCGTCAGGTGGCTCGTGTCCGGCTTTCCGCCACCGAAGACTGCCAGGAATCCTCCCGGCGCTTCCAGCATGTCCGAGTTGACGCGATACCCGCGCCCTGCGGCCAGCGCGGCGTTCACCGCGCACAGGGCTGCGTTGCCCGCATGATATTCGCGCGCCCAACTATTGGTCCCGATGGCGAGACCGCCCACCGTAGTCGCGGTGATGCCGATGGCGTGCGCCATCTGCTCCTCAGTCAGCCGAAGGAGCCTGGCCGCAGTCACCGCTCCTCCGAACGCGACAATGGAGGACGCGTGAAACGCGCGCCCGACGCTGCCGCTGATGGCTCCGACGCCGCGGCTTGAAGAACCGGAACTCGCACCGAGAGCCTCACCTAGACGGCCCGCGGCCTCGTAACCCGCGACCATCGCTTGAAGCACGTCCGCACCGGTGGTTGCGGTCCGCGCGCCGATCGCCAGACCCACCGCGGTGAGACATGTCCCAGTGTGCGCCACATTGCGCAAGTCGCTGTCATCGGAAGCCGCTGCATCACTGAGCATCGCGTTGACGCGCGCCGCCTCTGCCACCGGAAGCTTGGCACCATCGAACCAGACGGTGGCGTCCGGCTGCCCGCCCTGCTCCTTGGCCAACTCGCGGACGATGCGTACTGACCCGATTCCTGTCCCGGACGCGGCGCTCGCGAGCGTGCTGGCAAGGATGATCTTGGCGTGCTTGACCGCGGCCGGCGGAAGGTCACCGAAGCTCACACGATTGAGGATGCGTGCCACCACCAGGGCGCTCGACGGAGAGCTGTCCTGGGCCTGAGCGGCGATGGGCCAGGCTGAGCTCATAGTTGTGATGCCGGTTGTGGTTAAAGCACCCTCTAAGAGGCGTCGACGGCTGAGGTGAAGCGTATTCATCGGATTGAGTTTACCGCGCAATCGGAGTACCAGGCGGGGAAGGCTGTAACAGATCAGGCGAGGATATCAGGTTCCATACCGCGGCCGGCGCGATGATTTCGCGTTTACGCTCTGCGCGTCCGCCCTTCAGCGGATTCTACCTGCCGCTGATGGCGCTCGGATGGCTGCTGATTCTGCGCGGCATTGCGATTGAGTTCCGCAATCAGATCCAAAACGCGGCGTGGGAGCGGTTGTGGGACGCTGTGTTCTCGGCTTCGAGCACACTAGTTGTGATCTCGTTCGGCGCGGCGCTGGGAAACCGTGGTCCGCGGCGTGCCCTCGATCGGTCGGGCCATTCCTGTCTTCCGTTCTGGAACAGTTTTTCCATCGGTCCGGACGCGGTATTCTCGACGGGTTCACGCTGCTCGTCGCCGCATCCGCGTTTCTCACCTTGGCGCAATACAGAGCCTTGTGGGTAACGTTCAAAACGGAAGGCACGCTGGAGCTCCGCGCGCGGCAAGCGGCGCGAGGGCCTGTGGTGGGGCGTGCTCGCCTTCGCCGCCGCTATCACCGTGGTGAGCTTCCGGGTCGAGCCTCACCTGGACGAGAGTCTTCGCGTGCGTCGCTAGCGGATTCCTGTTCCCGCCGCTAAGGGTGTCGGGCCTGCTGGCGTGGTGAAGGTCTTCTCGGGTCTTCGGGCGTTGGTCGCCTCTTGCGCCTTCATTATCGGAATGCTCGCCAGCGGCATCTATCCCGACGGATTGCCGTTCAATGGCGACCGTCCGTTTCCTGACGATCTACAACGCCGCCACGCCCGATTAACGGAATGGAAGTGGGGCTGAGGTGGTCCGTACCAGGAATCTTGCTCGCGGCTGCCTACTTCTTCTCGTCTACCGGAGCTTTTCGGGTAAAGATCCGCCTTTGATCAGGAAGCTTCTTCGTATGGCGGAAATCGAAAACGTCCGGAGATGCTCTGATCGCGTACCGAAGCCCAGCCGATAGCCTCGCTGAGCTTCGGATCATCGGCGCATCGCGTTAGGATGGGTAGTATGGAGACGGCCGCCGTTGCCGAGCCAGGCTGGTACTCGCTCAAAGACGAGGAGTTACTGAAGCTCCGTATCTGCGATCTGGGAGTCAGGATAGAAGGCAGTGAACTGGAAGCTCGGGTGGGACAGCTTCATGCCGAATTGGGGGCGCGGGGAGTAGGCCTGCGTCTCGATTGTTATCTCGGAGACGAGTGGTTTTCTCCAGGAGGTGTGCCCGCCATTGCCATTCCGTTCTACCTGGCGCATCCACGGCTCAAGGCGCTCGAGACGCGTCAGATGATGGAAGTCGAGGGAGGTACGCCGGAATGGTGTTTGATGCTGCTGAGGCACGAGTGCGGCCACGCCATCGATCACGCCTACCGGTTCTCTTCGCAGAAAGAGTGGCAGGCAACCTTCGGCAGCCCTGATACCGACTACACTCCGGAGACCTATCGGCCGCGTCCGTACAGCCGTAGCTTCGTTCAGCACCTGCCGAACTGGTACGCGCAGTCGCACCCAGACGAGGATTTCGCGGAGACTTTCGCAGTGTGGCTGGCCAATGACCCCGACCACTGGCGGCAGCATTACCGGGGCTGGAAGGCGCTCGAGAAGCTCGAGTTCGTCCATGGTCTGATGCAGCGGGCCGCCGGGACGGCGCCGGCCGTCCAGCGCGGGCGGCGAATTTCCGAAGCCAGCAAATCGCGCAAAACCCTCGACCGCTATTACGCGATCCGCCGCAAAATCTATGCCGAAGACTTCCCGGATTTTTATGACGCCGACCTGCGCGCGATCTTTCGCGACGGCCAGCCGGGCGCCGAATCGGCGGCGAAGGTTATGCGCCGGCATCGGACCGCGCTCGTGGAATCGATCGTGCAATGGACGGGACAGCGCAAATATACGGTAAGCATGCTGGTCCGCAAGCTCAGCTTGCGCTGCCAGGCGCTGAAGCTGGTAGCCCCTCAAGATCCGGCGCGGCTGCATTTTGAGCTGGCCGCTTATCTTGCCGCAGTGGTCACGAACCATATGTACACAGGCCGGTTCAAGAGGTCGGTTTAGGCATGAAGGTCCTGGTGCTGTTCGATGTAGCGCGTCCGGCAGACCCGAACGAAGCCTTTTCGCCGGAGTCGCTCAAGCAAGAGGACAAACCGACGGAAGCCGACGTGCTCGAATCCTTGCGGCGTCTTGGCCACGAAGTGGAAACCCTGGCGGTGTTCGACAACGTGACCAGGATCGTGGACAAGCTCAAGTCGCTTGGCCCGGACGTGGTCTTCAACCTTTCCGAGTCCTTCTATCACGACCGGGCCCACGAGCCCAACATCACCGCGCTCCTCGATCTGATGAAGGTGCGGTACACCGGATCGGGTTCCGACGCTCTGCTGTTGTGCAAGGATAAGGCGCTCGCCAAGAAGGTGCTGGCCTACCACCACGTCCGCCTGCCGCATTTCGTAGTCTCTCATCGCGCCCACCCGTTGCGCCGGCTCAGACGCTTCGCGTATCCAGCGTTCGTCAAGCCGGTGTGCGAGGACGCTTCCGACGGCATCTGCCGGGCGTCGTTCGCCAAAGACGAGAAGGAAGCGATCGAGCGCGCGCGGTTCATCCACCAAAAGTTCAACTCCGATGCGCTGATCGAGGAATACATTGAAGGCCGGGAGCTGTATCTGAGTGTGCTGGGAAACAATCGCTTGACGGTCTTCCCCGCGCGCGAAATTTTCTTCGACCAGATGCCGGAGGACGCCCCCAAGTTTGCCACCTTCCACGCCAAGTGGAACGACTCGTACCGCAAGAAGTGGGGCATCACCAACGGCCCGGCCAAACCGCTGCCGGAGGGCGTACCGGGTCACCTGAGCGAGCTGGCGCGGAAAGTCTATCGTCTGCTCAAGATCCGTGGGTTCGGGCGGATCGACGTGCGTCTGACCGCGACCGGGGACGTGTACGTAATCGAGGCAAACCCCAATCCCTGTCTGGCGCAAGATGAGGACTTCGCCCAGTCCGCCTGCCTCGGGGGCGTCAGTTATGACACCCTGATCCAGGAGATTCTGAACACGGCCTTCGCGTGAGCACGAAACCTCGAATCACGCAAACCGCCCGCCGCTGGCGAGTGCGTGGGCGCGTGCAAGGCGTAGGGTTCCGGTATTTTACGCAGCGTGTCGCGGCCGAACTCGGCCTCGGCGGATATGTGCGAAACCTCGATGACGGGCGGGTGGAGGTGTACGCCGTGGGGCCGGAAGAAAAGCTGTCCGAACTTGCCGCGAGGTTGTACCACGGCCCGCGTTGGGCCGAGGTCGACGGCGTCGACGAACAAGAAGCTGAGGTGTGCGCCTACGCCTCTTTTGAAATCCGACCGTAGTCGTGAGCTTGGGTTTTCCACAGAGCTGGGCGAGCATGGTTTTCACGGGAGCGGCTCTGGGCTCTCTGGATCTAGAGAGCCGTCGAACGCACCGGGCCGGTTGCTCTCAAGCGCGATCGGGCTTGCTTGAAACCGGCATGTTCGCCGGCGTGGGGAAGCGTCAAGCTGTAGGCAAGCCTCGGAGATTCTTCCTAGAGTTGGGGGCTACCAGCTAACCCAGCGTTCCAGCATCTTCGGGCAGATGAGGTGGCCGCTCTGCCAGGCACGCTTCAAGACTCCGCTGATCGTCCCGAGGGCGCCGGGTCCTCCACCCCGCCTGATGAGGCGGACCAGCAGATTGAGGAATCGAAGCTGGTACAGGCGGTCAGCTACGTTTCGCTTGGATCGAAGCGTTCAGTAGCCGGCGGCTTTCCCGGGGCGGCGGCTGTCCGCGGCGCCTTCGAGCCATCCTTGCTCGCTCGCGATCGCCTCTACCACCGCGGCCACGTCCCCACTGCCCCAGTCCACGTCGTGCCCGCGGGCTTTGAGTAAATCCACCGTGTCCGGCGAGAAGCCCGGCTCGAGATACAGCTTGTCCGGCTGCCATTGGTGGTGAAAGCGGGGGAAGTCTACGGCGTCCTCGACGTTCATACCGAAGTCAATCACATTGAGAATCACCTCGAGCACCGCGGTGATGATGCGCGACCCTCCCGGCCCTCCCACCACCATCGAGAGTTTTCCGTCGCGCGTCAGAATGGTGGGCGTCATCGAAGAGAGCGGGCGCTTGGTCGGCTGAATCGTGTTGGCTTCCCCCTGGACCAGGCCAAACATGTTCGCTCCACCGGGCTGGGCGGCAAAATCGTCCATCTCGTTGTTCAGCAGAAAGCCGGCGCCCGGCACGGTAATTCCGTTGCCGTAGCCGCCGTTCAGCGTGTAGGTGACCGAAACGGCATTGCCTTCAGCATCCACCACATCGTAGTGCGTGGTTTCGGTGGACTCACCCGCCGCCGGCCCTCCGGGCCGCACCTGCGCGCTGGGAGTGGCATGGTTTGGATCGATCGTCGCGCGTCGCTTGCGGATGTAGGCCGGGTCGAGAAGGCCCGCCAGAGGTACTTTAACAAAGTCCGGGTCGCCCAGATACTGGCTGCGGTCGGCATAGTACCGGCGCATGACCTCGGCCACATAGTGAATCGCGGCCGCCGAGCCCGCACCGGATCTTTGGTAGCCGGAGCCCTCCAACATTCCCATCATCTGAAGGATGCCGATGCCGCCGGCACTGGGCGGCGGCGCGGTAATCACTTCGTAGCCGCGATACTTTCCGGTGAGCGGCCGCCGTTCGACCGCCCGGTACTCGTTCAGATCATGGAGCGTCAACAGCCCGCCCCTCTGGGCCATGGCATCTGCAATCAGTCTCGCCGTCTTGCCTTCATAGAAATCGGCCCCACCGAGCTTCGCGATGCGATTTAAAGTAAGCGCCAGTTCCGGTTGAGCGAACGTCTCACCTACTCCGTAACCCATTCCGCCCTTCAGAAAAATACGTTTCGATTCTGGATTCTGGGCGAGCGCGCGCGACGCCTTTAAAGATTCGGCAAAAGCGTAAGTCACCGGGAAACCAGCCGAGGCAAGCCGAATCGCCGGCGCTACCAGAGCGTCCCACTTCGCGCGGCCGTATTTGCGGTGCGCCAGCTCCAAGCCGCGCACCGTGCCCGGTACGCCCGACGACCGCCAGCCTTCGATGCTCGCGCGCGTGGCGTGCCCCTCGGCGTCCAGATACATGTTGCGCGTCGCCTTCTGGGGCGCGCGCTCGCGAAAATCGATGAAGGTCGAGCCCCCGCCAACGAAACGGATCAGCATGAAGCCGCCTCCGCCGAGGTTGCCGGCGTAGGGATAGGTGACCGCCAGCGCAAATCCCACGGCTACCGCCGCATCGACCGCATTGCCGCCGCTCTCGAGTATCCGGACGCCGGCATCGACCGCCAGCGCGTCTCCCGCCACCACCATCGCATGGCGTGCATGCTCCGGCTGGCGCGCCAGAGCGCTCGCGCCCGCGGCCACCAGCAGCACGATCCATCGGTGCATTTTCGCTCACTTGCCTTTCGACTGGAGCGACGCTGCCACGCGCTCCACCTGGGTCATTATGCGCAGCGTGTTCTCGCCGTAGATTTTGAAAATGTCAGCGCGCGTGTACCCTTCTTCGAGCAGAGCCCGGGTCAGGTTGGGCCACTTATCGACGCCGTTGAGCTCGTCGGGAACGCAATCGACACCGTCAAAGTCGCTGCCGAGTCCGACCGCGTCGATCCCGGCGATATCGACCACGTGATTGATGTGCTTGACGACATCCGCAAGGGTCGCGTGGATGCGCGGATCAGCCACCGACCGCCGCGCTTCCTCCTCGGCCTTCTCGCGTCCCTCCGGGTCGGTTGCGTACTTCCGCCGCAGCTCCGCGAGCATCGGGCGCAGTTTCTCGTTTCGAGCCTCGGCACCCGCCGCCGCGTCCGGGTTGAGAAACTCGCAGGCAAAATTGATCTGAATCACGCCGCCTTTCTTGGCCAGCGCCGCAATCATTTCGTCCGTCATGTTCCGCGGGACATCGCTCACGGCCCGGCACGAGGAATGGGAGGCAAACACAGGCGCCTCGCTGGTTTCAAGCACGTCCCAGAATGTCTTGTCCGAAACGTGCGAGATATCGACGATCATTCCTAGGCGGTTCATTTCCCGAACCACATCCTTGCCAAAGCCAGAGAGGCCGTGATTGGGCTGGTTAGGATCGCCCGAAGAATCGGCCCAGTGATTGCTGTTGGCATGCGTCAGCGTCATGTAGCGCACGCCTAGGTCGTAGAAGCTGCGGACCAGACGCAGGCTGTCTTCGATGGCATGGCCGCCCTCGATCCCCATCAGCGCCGCTATCTTGTGCTCGCGGTGAATGCGGCGAATGTCCTCAGCCGTTGTGGCCAGCTCGAAATCGCGGGGGTAACGCGCGACGATATCATGCTTGACGGTATCGATCATCTCGAGCGTCCGGTTGGCGGCCCGATTGCCCTCGGTATAAGACGCTGCCACGAATACCGCGAAAAACTGCGCCCCCATGCCGCCTCTCTTCATGCGGGCGAGATCAGTGTGGGTATCGGCGTGCGGCGCGCCGATATCCAGCCCGGCCACCGTCCGGCTCGTAATGTCGTTGTGGGTATCGATGAGGATGGCCCCCGCATGAACGCGGCGGACCTCCGCATCCGTGACGGTTCGTTTCCCACGCCCCGGCGCTTGGCCAGGAAGAAGCCCCACACCCGTCACGGCAACGAGAGCCATCCCGCGCAGCACATAACCCTCCTCAATCATGATCAGACCGTCTGCGGTGTGGTAAAGGCGGGCGAACAAGAAACCCGAACCCGCTCTAAACGGCGGTCATCTTTCCGATCTTAGCACCAGCCAGCAGCCGGGAGCCAAAATCCCAGATCATCCGTGCGATCCTGCGCCGTGTAAACCACCCTCGCCTAAAGCCGAGGGCTTGTGAGGACGGCTGAAAGCCGCCTGAAGCGAAACGAATGCGACAGACGATTCGCGACCACGTCACGTTCGGCCTCTTTACTGCGGCCCTGCCGGATATTCTCGGCAGCGTTGATATCGGCATGCGCTTCCCTTCCGCACGAGCGACACCGAAAATTAGATTGATTACCTCGGTTGCCCTTCTCACAGTGGCCACACTGGGAGTACGTCCGGCTGGTGTTGCGCGGATCGACCAACGCCACCAGGACTCCTGCCAGTGCCGCCTTATAAGCGATCATCTGGCGCAACTGCCAGAACCCCCACGAGTGCAGAACCCCTCGCTGCCCGGGCCTAACTTTTACCCGTGTGCGGATTCCCATTCAGCTCCTCCATACGGATTTCGCGCCTGCTGATACAGTGGTTCACATGGCGAGCGAAACACGATTCTCCCCCCGCCAACTTCTTCAGTCTGCGTTTGGCGGAACGCGTTTGCTTGGCCTGCAATCTAGCCCGCAGCTTCCGGTTCCGCCAGCGCACATTCTTCACCTCAGAGCCACAGTAGCGTCCATCCGAATCGCTCGCCAGGTTCGCTACCCCCAAATCCACTCCCAGAAACTCATCCACAGCTCGGGGTTCAGGCACATCCACGTTCGAGGTGGTTGCCAACTAAACGTAGCGTCATAAATATTTGCGCATGATCGACGGACGTGGTCTGATGGAAATATGAGACCACTCGTCATATCTGGTCGCACCGCGGTGCAGACGCTGCAACACGAGATCCAACGTTCTGAGGAATCGCGTTACGACCACCGCTTGCATGGGGTACTACTGGTCGCGCAAGGGGTGACCTGCCCTGAAGTCGCGGCGCTGCTGGGAGATGCTCCACGGTCGGTGGAGTATTGGGTCCATCGATTCCAGCAGAAAGGCTTGGCCGGGTTACAGGAAGGAGAGCACGCTGGGCGACCGCGCCGCCTGGATGAGAAGCAAATGGAAGCGATCAATCGGGCATTGCGCGGAAGACCAAGCGACGTGGGCATGCGCGTAAATCTTTGGGATGGCAAAACCCTGTCGGCGTGGATCGGAAAGGAATACGGAATTCAATTGGGCGTCCGTCAATGCCAGCGTCTGTTCCGGCGCATGGACTTTCGTTTGCGCAAGCCACGACCGGTTTTGGCCAAGGGAGACCCGGCCCGGCAGAAGCGGCATAAAAAAAACTCCGAGGATTCTTGAAAGACGATGCCGTGGATCTCTGGGCGCTCGATGAAGTTCATTTTCAGCAGCAGGGATCGCGGTGCCGGATGTGGATTCCACCAGAGGATAAGGACCCAGTCGTATTTCATCACCCTACGCGAAAAAGCGTGGGGTACTTCGGAGCGGTCCGCTTGCGGGACGGCCGACTGGTGTTTCGTCGCCAATCCGAGCGATTTAACGGAGAGACCTTCTGGGAATTCCTGCGGCACCTCCGGGAAGCGACTGTCGAGCCTGGACGGCGAATAATCCTAATCAGTGACAACGCCCCTTACCACCGATCCAGACTCCATCTCGTCTGGCGCCAACAGCAACAACCCCAGTTTGCCTTGGACTTCCTTCCTCCTTACAGCCCGGAACTGAATCCCATCGAGCGGGTTTGGAAATTGACGCGTCGCCTTTGCCTTCACAACCGCTACTTCGCTTTCCTAGATAGTGTCGCTGAAGCAGTCGAAGGCCAACTCGCCAACTGGCTAGGACCAAACGAAACCCTCCGTCGCCTATGCGCAAATATTTAAGACGCTCTGTTTAGCAGAGGCGGCAGCGATGGTGGGGTATA
>Ga0306922_10004784_pt1 | contig 12867 bp, 14 predicted proteins | sample sta12Cox44000082_FD_203758 | JGI IMG/M metagenome (GOLD analysis project Ga0306922, IMG submission 203758) | Lab enrichment of tropical soil microbial communities from Luquillo Experimental Forest, Puerto Rico - statoxic.12C.oxic.44.000.082 (v2)... | ecosystem: Environmental > Terrestrial >... | reverse complement strand
CCAGCGCACAAGTGACGGGTGCGTAGTAAAGGATTAATTGCATTGGAAGTTCCTCCACAGCCACCTTAGTAAGACGCGTAGACGTCGCGCAGCAACGCGTCCGCGTCGGGGGGTGGCGCCGCCCGCGCCACCTCGACCGCATGGTCGATCAGCGCGGCGACCTCGCCCTCGACGCGGTCGAGCTCCGCCGCGTCGAGTAGGCCGGCCTCGCCGACCCTGCGGCGGAAATGCTTCAGGCAATCACGATCCTCGCGTAGGCGACGCACTTCGTCTTTGCCGCGGTAGAGCTGCGCGTCACCCGAGTGGTGCCCGTAGAACCGACAGGTGTCGACCTCGATCGCGCTCGGGCCCGCGCCGGCGCGGGCGCGCTCGACAGCCTCGCGCGCCGCCTCGTGCACTGCAAAGAAATCGTCGCCGCTGACCTTGGTTGCGGGGAGCCCGAAGCCCGCGGCGCGGCCGGCGATGTCGCGGCTGCCGACCGCATACTCGAAGGCGGTGCCCTCGCCGTACTGGTTGTTCTCGAAGACAAAGATCGCCGGCAACTTCAAGACGACCGCCATGTTCATCGCCTCGAAGGTGGTGCCCTGGTTGGAGCCGCCGTCGCCGGTGAACGAGACCGCGACGGTGTTGCGGCCGAGGGTCTTGGCGGTCAGCGCAGCGCCGATCACGAGCGGCGGTCCGCCGCCAACGATGCCGTTGGCGCCGAGCATGCCGCGGTCGAGGTCGGCGATATGCATCGAGCCGCCCTTGCCGCCGCAAAGCCCCGTCTTCTTGGCGAAGAGTTCCTGCATCATCAGGGCCGGGTCGCACCCTTTGGCGATGCTGTGGCCGTGCCCGCGATGCGTGCTGGCGATATAGTCCTGCGGCCCCAAATGCGAGCAGACGCCGACGGCGGCGGCCTCCTCTCCGGCATAGAGATGGACAAAGCCCGGGATCCCGCCTTTCGAGAACTCCTCCTGGACGCGCTCCTCGAAATGACGGATTGTCGCCATGTCGCGATAGGCTTTGAGCAATTCTTCTCGGCTCAATTGCAACTCACCCTCCCTGTGCTACGCCGCTGGCGCATAGTGCCTGTTTCGCGCCCCCTTCACAATTGAGGCGGCGTGCGGCGGGGTCAGTCGTGCGGGGTTTCCCGACCTGTGAGGGGCGGCAAGGCGCGCCGGATGGCGGCTTGCACATCTTGCGGTTGGACCGCCAGGGCGTCGCACATTCGGCGCAATTGGCGTCGCAGGTCGTAAACTTGGTCAAGGAGCCCCAAGACTAGCGGCAACGCCTCCTCGTCAATCGCAAACTCCTGGCGAATTTCCAGGATCAATTCGACCCGGGCGACATCGACTTCGTGAAAGATAAATGTCGGGCCCCGTCGCTCGGGCAATACCCAGCGATTTTCGACCCACCGCATCAACTCGTGGCGGTCGAGCCCCTTCATCTGGCGCAGCAGCTCGTCTATCGCGATCATGCTCCGGGCATCCCCTGCCGCGCGTCGAACCGGTGTTGCGGCGCCCATTTTTCGAGAAATTCCGCGAGCTCGGGATCCGAGCTCGGTCCGATGGACACCTTGAGCGTAACGATCTGGTCGCCGGGGCTCTTCTTCTGAATGCCTTTGCCGCGCAGGCGCAACTGCCCGCCGCTATCCGAGCCCTTCGGGATCGTCATCGTTACCGGACCTGTCACCGTTGGCACGGATACCCTGGCCCCGAGCACCGCCTCAGTGAGGCTCACCGGCAATTCGATCAGGACATTGTCGCCGTCGCGGCGGAATAGGGGATGCGGCGCGACATGCACTTCGATCAGCGCATCGCCCGTCGCGCCGCCGCCAAAGCCGGGTCCGCCCTTGCCTCTGAGCCGCAGTACCTGGCCGTCTTCGAACCCGGCGGGTATCGCCACGTCGAGCCATTCTTCGGGAGCGAGTGAGAGCCGCTGCTTGCCGCCGTTAGCCGCCGTGACGAAATCGACAGTCAGCGTGAAATGCCGGTCGGCGCCGCGCGCTTTGAACCCGCCGGCTTCGCCGCGTCGCCGCCCACCGGCCGAACCGAACGCTGCGAACAGATCCTCGAGATCGTTCAGATCCATCTCGCCTTCGGGCTGGTAATGCCGTCCTTGAGCGCCTTCGGCATAATTTCGATAATAGCCGCGCGGAGGACGCTCGGCGCCGGTCTCGTCGATCTCTCCCCTGTCGTACCGCGCGCGCTTGTCGGCGTCCGACAGCAGGTCATAGGCGGCTGAAATTACCTTGAAGCGAGCTTCCGCTTCGGGTTTGCCAGGGTTCAGATCCGGGTGAAACTGCTTGGCGAGGCTGCGGTAGACTTTGCGGATCTCGTCCGCGCTGGCGCCCGGCTTGACCCCCAGCACCTCGTAGGGTGTTTGCGCCATCCGCGGTCAGCGCTGTCGCGAACGCTGCCGCTGCGCGGTGGTCGTGGCTTTTTCGATGCGAACAGAGACGGTGCGCTCCGCACCGTTGCGCTCGACCGTGAGCTCGACCTCGTCGCCGATCCGCGACAGCCCGACGCGGTTGCGCAGCTCGGTGCCGCTGCGCATCGGCGCGCCATTGATCGCGACGACAAGGTCGTTGGTCCGCAACCCGGCGCGTTCGGCAGGCGAGCCCGGCTCGACGCGCGCGATCACTGCGCCCTGGGTGTGTCTTGTACCAACCGCCTGCGCGAGGTCGGGTGTAAGATCCTGGATCGCCACCCCGATACGGCCGCGCTTAATCTCGCCGTAGCTGATCAGCTGGTCCATGACTTGGCGCGCCATATTGATCGGGACGGCAAAACCGATCCCGATATTGCCGCCGCCGGGCGCCAAGATCGCCGTATTGATGCCGACGACGCGCCCCTGCAGATCAACGAGAGGCCCGCCCGAATTGCCCGGATTGATCGACGCGTCGGTCTGGATGAAGTCCTCGTAGCCTTCGATGCCGAGACCGCTGCGCCCGAGCGCGCTGACGATGCCCGAAGTCACGGTCTGACCGAGCCCGAAGGGATTGCCAATAGCCAAGACAAAATCGCCGACCTGTAGCCGATCGGAATCGCCGATCGGGACTGCCGTCAAGCCGCCTGAGGGGATTTGCAGTACCGCGATGTCGGTATCGGGGTCTCGGCCGATCAATTTCGCGGTCAGCCGCCGGTTGTCCTTTGTCGTGACTTCGACGTTGTTGGCATTCTCGACGACGTGCGCGTTAGTCATCACATAACCCTGCGCTGCGTCGACGATCACCCCCGAGCCGGTGGCCTGCGTCTCGCGCTCGACCGGCTGCTGTTGGAGATTGAAAAACCGGCGGAACATCGGGTCTTGCAGCAGCGGATTGTCCTCGCGCACGCGCCCGCGCACCGAGACGCCGACGATGCCGGGTGTGATCCGGCTGACCACAGGCGCCAAAGTCTGCACCGGTGCACCGTCAGCCAAGGGTATCGGCGCGCCGGCGAGCACAGGGGAGTAGTTGCCCGCTGTCATGGCGATCCCGCCTGAGACAACGAGGGCTGAGAGGACCCGCTTCATCGTTGTGGAAACCTTGGACCGGCGACGACCCGCATCCGGTAACAACCCGCCAGCATGGATGTTTCCGGTAGTGATTTAATCTAACCTTTCGCGCTGGGGCTTCAAGGGACGCTCGGCTCTAGGACTTGGCAGCACTCCGGTCCCTAAGCTGCTAACATACTGTTTTAGCCTAATTTTTTGTTGCTGCAAGGAAACTGACGGAGCATCCTCGCGGGCAGCGGGAACGAGCCGAAAGGAGACCCCATATGACCGATGCCCTTCCCGGGCTCCGTGAGTATCGGCTGACCACGGCGGAGATCATCTATCGGATGCCGGACCATCCCGACCTGCTGCAGAGCTTTATCTGGCAAAAGCTCGATCTCGCACCGGATTTTCCCGAACTCCGTCGCTTCCTGGAGTTCTGGAGCCGCAGCATCGAGGGGAAGCTCCATTCCGTAAAGGTCGGGCAAGCGGGAGCCCCCGGACGCGGCAGGTTCCGTTACGTCAATACGTCGCTGCGCCTCCATTAGCCGCCGCCGCGCCGACAATGCCGCCGCAATTAGGGTATCTGCTGCCGACCCGCGAACGGGTCATGGAAGGCCGGCCGGAAACCGCGCCGCTATTGGAACTGGCGGCGCGGGCCGAAGGATTGGGCTTCGACTCGGTATGGGTCGGCGACTCGCTATTGGCTCGGCCGCGTCACGACCCACTGACATTGCTGGCCGGTGTCGCGGCGCGCACTCGCAAAGTGGCGCTCGGCACTGCGGTGTTTTTGCCGGCGCTGCGCAATCCGGTGGTGCTTGCGCATCAGCTGGCGACGCTCGACCAAATCAGCGAAGGACGGCTGGTCCTGGGGGCGGGCATTGCGAGCGACGTGCCCAACATCCGGGCGGAATTCGCGGCGGCGGGCGTACCATTCGAGGGCCGCGTCGGCCGCATGATGGAAGGCTTGCGCCTGTGCCGGGCGTTGTGGACCGGCAAGCCGGTCGACTGGCAGGGGCGCTGGCCGGTGCAAGGCGGCATGCTCGGCCCGACACCCCACCGCGCCGGCGGCCCGCCGATCTGGATGGCGGGCTCGGTACGGCCCGCCCTCGAACGTGCGGCCCGGCATTTCGACGGCTGGTTCGCCAACGAGGCCGACCTCGCCCGCTGGACCGGGCAATGGGCCGAGGTGCAGCAAATCCTCCGAGAAGCCGGGCGTGACGTTAGCGGGTTTGTCGCCGCGATTTATATGACTTTGGCTATCGACGAGAATGCCAACCGCGCCGGGCAGAGGATCGACGCCTTCCTGGAGAACTATTACGGTCAGCCGGCCGCGGCGATGCGGCGGAGGCAGGCGTGCTACGCCGGGTCGCGCGAAGGCGCAGTCGAATTCCTGCGCGGCTTCGTCCGCGCAGGCGCCAATCACATCATCATGCGTCTCGTCGGGGACCCGGACGGCCAGCTCGAAATCGTGACCGGGTTGCGCGCGCAGCTCGCCGGCGCGTAGCCTCTACAGGGTGCTGAAAACCCCATCTGTCGTTCCGGGACGGCCCGTCAGGGGCGGGCCCGGAACCCATGCACACAGACCAATCCATTAATTTGTCTGGCCAGTGTTCTTGGCTTCCGGGCTCGCGGCCGGAGCCCGCGCCCCGGAATGACGACGTTCCTGCTTCCTTCCGCAGCCTGCTAGACCGGAAATCCGGCTCGCCGCGGCGACAGGCGGATGCCGGCGCGGGCGGCCTCAACCATGTAGTACCGCGTCATCTGCACGATGTCGGTGCGCCAATAAAGCTGCTGCGTCTCGTCCACGAGAAAATCGGCACCGGCAAATGCATAGCAATAGGTCTCGACATAGCGCCGGGCGGACTCTCCGGAAATTGGCGCATCGCGCCAGCCGAATTTCCAGCCGGCATGCTCGGCGCCAATGCGCCAGCGTTCGAGCCGCACCGCCAATGTGCTCGCATCGAGCGCATCGAGCGCGGGCACACGATAGACCACGACGAGCCGGTGCACATTGAGCTGCAATTGCATCAAGAGCTCGTCGCCGAACGCGTTGATGAGATACGTGGCGTCGCAGGCGCCGCGGACATGGCGGATTTCGACCCGGGAACGGGCAACATCCGCCAATGCGACCTCGATCGGCTCGGTGTCGAAACTCGGCAATTCGTATTCGACCGCGCGCAACGCCTCGAGCATCTGGCCGGTCAAAAACTGCTCTGTTCGCTTTTGCGCCTCGGTAATCGTTAGCATTGCGCGCTCCCGCCAACACCGGTGAGAACACTGTCCGAAACGGCGCCGTTCCTGCCAGGGTTATTCCGCTCCCGGCTGCGCCAGCGACCAGGCGGCGGCCGTTCGCCTTCCCTTCGCTCGCTCCGGGGTGGTAGATGTCGCCGCGCCTGAGATGCCGCAGCCATTGGGGCACCCTGACGCTTCGGCTTTCGCGTTTTAGGTCGCATATCGCTTTATGCAAAATCAGCCAAGTCGGACAGAGCCATCGGCCGACACAGACGCCAAGTCGAAGTTCGCGGCTGAGCAGAGTCGTCAGGATCGCCAGAGCGCGGTCGAATACACGAAGGCCATTTTGCAGTTGCTGATTGGTGGATCTGGCTTCCTGAGCACGGCGCTCGTGGCGATCATAGCCACCCACAAGGACAAGCCATTCTCCCAGCCGCTAATGCTCCTCCCGCTGTTGGCAAGCGTGGCGGCGGTGATGTGCGGGATGGTTGGAGCACAGCTTTTGTTCCTGTCAAAACAGGCGTTCGCCCTTCGTTGGGAATTCATCTTTTTCGGCTATCAGAGAGATCGTCGAGAGAATTTACTAAATGACGGGATGACAAAACAGAAGTGGGGAATTAGGTTCTTCTGGCTTGGGTTCATTTTGTTTGGCGTCGCTGCTGTGCTTGCCGCCATCTTCTTTCCACGTTACTCATAAGCCAGCCTCGAAAATGGGCTGGCGGCGGTCAAGATATCAGGCCGCGCGCGTGGCCCGGCGCATGATGGATATGCTGCGGTCGTAGGTGTGGGTCCATTCCTGCAACGTAGCACCCTGCGCGCGGCGTCTGCTGGCCTCTTTCTGTTGGGCCGGTGCTCAGGGCAGGGGGCCGCCCCATGTGCTTTCCTTGGGCCTTGGCGCGGCTCCTGCCTTCCGCGGTATGGGCGTGGATCAGGTCACGCCACACATCCGCCGAGCCGCCGAGAACGGCGAGCGCCAGCCGTAGTGCTCTCTAAATAGTTGAAATTTTGCTATCCTTTCGACTTGAGTGGGAGGATCGCCGGTGACTGACGACTTTGCTTTCCGGGCGGAAGCCGCTGCTGAATACGACCGTGCTTTTGCCCGTGTATCATCCCATTCCTTCCATTCGTGCTTGGTGCGGCGCGGCTTGCACACGGTCATCGCGTACTTGATGTGGCGAGCGGGACTGGCATCTCCGCCGAGGCGGCGCTTGATGCCGTCGGCCCAAGTGGGTCGGTGCTGGCCACCGATATCTCGCAGGAGATGGTTGAAAAGGCTCGTAAGCGGCTCAGTCGGTCACCTAACGCAGCCGTCGCGGTCGAGGATGGACAAGCGCTTAGCTTTCCCGAGGCGAGCTTCGATGCCGTTATATGCAGCCTTGGTCTTATGTTCTTCCCCGAGCCAGCGCGGGGCCTCGCCGGCTTCCATCGTATGCTGCGCCCAGGCGGACGGGCGGCTGTCTCCGTCAAGGTAGCGCCGGAGGGTTCCTATAATTTCAGGATCAACGTTGTCATAGCGCGGTACAAACCCGGCCTGGCCGATGCTGTCGCACGGCTTTTCGCACTCAGCGACGAGGCTCGGCTTAACTCGCTGTTCAGTGAGGCTGGGTTCGTGAACTTCGAGACCTGCACCGAGAAACCCACCTTTGTGCTGCCGTCGTTCGACGCCTATTATGGCCCCTTCGAGCGCGGCGGTGCGTCCACCGGCCAATTGCTGGCGACCATGCCCGAGGCGTCGAGGCACGCCGTCCGGGAAGAGATGCGACAAGCGCTCAACGATACCGGCGGGCCCATCACGATTGACGTAGAACACAGGATCGCTAGCGGTCGAAGGCAGCGGTAGGCGGCAGCGGTTGAATCCGGTGCAAACACTGAACCGGGAGTAACGCCATGGATTTACTCAAACACCTGCCGAGCCCGATCGCTCCGAGCTTCAGCGAGGCACTGCGCATCGATACGGACGCCGGCTGCTGGATTTTCGTCTCCGGCCAGGTCGGCGTGCCATTACCGCCCGACAAGGGCAGCGTCACGTTCGAACAGGAGGTGCGTACGACCTTCGAGCGCATCCGGGATTCGCTCAGCAAACTCGGCGCCGGCATGAACCATGTCGTCAGCATCAAAACATATTTGACCGATTTCGGTCCCTATGCGGTGTTCTCGCGCATACGCGGAGAGTTCTTTCCGAAGGACCCGCCCACCAGCACCGCCGTACAAGTCGCGGGCCTGTTGCTGAACGCGAAGATCGAGATCGACGCCATCGCCTTCGTGCCCGCAGGCACCGCCGCGTAAACGCGATCCCGGCGCAGTACTGCGCCCGCACCCCCGAAGCAGCGCCGCCAAAGGGGGCGGCGCTGCGGTGCAGCACAGGTTATTCCGCGGCGGCGAGGATTGCGGCGGCTTGCTTGTCGACCCGCGTGCCCTCGAAAAAGCGCGGGTTCTGTGTGCCCCACAGCTTGACCGCATTGGTAAAGGTGAAGGCGCGGAAGTCGTCGGCGGTGATGTGGCCGTCCTCGACGAGCTCATAGGCTTCGGGCAGCGGATGGCGCATGTCGATCACGTCGAAATGCCCGATGTCCGAGCTGAAGATCGCGTTGAGCTTGGCGCCGAACGGATTGCTATGGCCAAATGCGGTCGCATTCATTCGGTCGTCGGCCTCGCAGCCGAAGTAATAGGGCTTACTGTAAAGATCGACCCAGTCTTCCTTGCGGGTGATCTGGCAGGCCGAGAAGTCGTCGATGTTCTCGAGGTTGCCGGTGAGATAGGCCTGTTCGGGGTCGGGCAGCCCGCCACGCTCGCGCAGGGCTGCGGCGATGTCGCTGTAACCGTATTTTTCGACGAGGCTCATCAGTTTGGCGCGGTCGAGTTTGTCGGGATGCATGCGCTCCAACGCCTTGGCGCTACGCCGCTCCCAATGCTCGATGAGATCGCCGAAGAGTTGGCTGGCCCAGCCGACGCCGCCTTCGAGGAAGGCGAAACGCAATTCCGGGAACCGCCGCGTCACGCCGCCGAGGAAAATTGCCTTGGCGGTTGCGTGGCCGGCGGCGGCGAAATGGCCGATGTGGTTGTAGGTGAAATTGGTCGGCGACAGCCTGAGCCCCTGGTTGCTCGAGGCGCTGTGGAAGGTTGGTGCAATGCCCAACTCCACGCACTTTGCCCAGACCGGGTCGTAATCATACTCGCTGTCGAGGCCAAGGACGTCGTACCACACCCCAAACCGCGCGGTGTCCGGGTCGTTGGCGGCGGCAGCCGGCACCTTGCGAGCCATGTTGCTGCCGAACATGCCGACCTTCGAGCCCAGCTGCTTGGTCACGAATTCCAGCTCGGCGATCGCTTCGTCGGGGCTGTGCATCGGGATGATTGCGGCTGGCGTCAGCCGGTCGCCGAGGCCGCTGAAATAATCGGCCGAGACGATGTTGTAGGCGCGGATCACGGCGCGCCGCGTCGCGTCGTCCTGGATGCGCGGGAAGCGCAGCCCGGCGGTCGGATAGACGACGACAAAATCGAGGCCGAGCTCGTCGAGGCGATCGTAGAGGAGCTTCGGCATCATGGCGGTGGCGCGGTCAAGGGTGTTTTCCGCCTGACGCGCCCAGAAGGCCTGCTGGCCGATGCGCTTCTCACGGCGCTCGGCGACCGACATCGACAACGCCTCGCGCGTCGTGCCCATCGCCTTCAGAAAGCCGTCCCCGGCGAGATCCCCGCCGACCTTGCGCATCTTGTCACTGAACACCGGATCGTATTCGACCCAATGCCCGTCGCCATCGACGATCGGATGGTCGATTTTCGAACGGACCTGTTCAGGGGTCATATGCGCGCTCATGATCTTCTCCAGAGGGTGACAGCTCAACAGGATCGATTGTGCGGGCATCGCAAGCGCTGCGCCACAAGCGATCGCCGCCGAGCCCTGCACTCAGCGCAACGCCGCCCGTCATCTCCGCCGGGCCCCTATCGGCGGACGTATGGGCGAACGGCGTCCAGCAGTGCCGTGGTCGGCGCGAGGCGTGGGCCCTCGCCTTCGTCGACCGGCGGGACGATTGTCACGCTCCAGCTCGGCAGCGTTTTCAACGATGCCTGCGCCTGGGGGTGGTTCAGGAGCGGCGCGTTCAGCGATGGGCCCACAATCACCGGCGTGCCACGCCCTATCGCCTCAGCGACCACGGAGAGAGCGAGATTGTCGGCGATGCCCTGTGCGAGCTTGTTGAGGGAGTTGAAGCTGCAGGGTGCGAATAGCACCACGCCCCGCGGCGGTCGCGGGCGGATCGCCAGATCGAAATACGATTCAACGACCTGCACCCCCTCGACGTCCGCGAGGTCGCGCGGGGCGATGACGCGCGCAGCGTTCGGTGTCGGAATCGCGATGACAGTTGAAAAGCCGAGCCCGACCAGCCCGCGCAGGAGCTCGGGACAGCGGGTCGCCGTCGTCGTGCCGCTGAGTGCCAGATAGACTACGTCGAAACGTTCGCCCCCAGCAGCGGTACCAGGGTTCATCGCGTTCTCGTCGGAGCTCTGGCGGTTTCGAACGCCACCTCGCGGCGGTCATTTGACGCCCGCCTGATCGCGTCGACCAGGCGGTGCAGGTCGACCGCAGTCTCGAAGGTCGGTTGCTGGCTCTTACCCTGGCGGATCGCCTGCGCGAAGAGCGCGTACATTTGACCGACGTTGACGGCTTCACCCGGCGGCGTTCTGGGTGCGAAGAAGGTGAAGCGCTGCGGCACAGGGATGGGCGCGAGCGTGTTGTTGCCCGTCGCCCCATGCAGGAACACCTCGCTCAGCTGCGGCGAGTCCTCGCCCGCTGCGACCAAGGTTCCGTCGCGGCCGTAGATTTCCATGCGATAGCCGCTGCCGGCGAACGGAATGGCACCGATGTGCACCGACGCGACGGCGCCATTCGCCAGCTGCCCGCTGAATAAGACATTGTCGGGGGAGGTCACGTCCAACAGAGTGTTGGTGCCGGTGTCGGAGCCACTGCTTGGCCTGCGTCGCAACCACAGCGCTCAGCCGGGAAAAGTCGCCGGCGACAAAACGGATCGCGTCTACTGTATGGCCATTGGCGATCGTCAATGTATTAGCGCCGAGCTCGACGTCGCGTTGCCAGGTGCGGTGCGACGGCCTCGCCAGGACGCCGTCGCACAGCAGGCTGACATGCACCGCCATCACCTCGCCCACAAAGCCGGCGGCGACGAGTTCCTTCATGTGCATCAAGGCCGGATTGACGCGGGCCTGCAGGCCGACCGCGGTGACGAGCCCTTTTGCCTTCGCGAGAGCCGCCAGTTCCACGGCCTCCGGCCTCGTCCGGCCGAGCGGCCATTCGCAATAGACGTGCTTACCTGCTTCCAGCGCCGCCTTGGTGGGCGGGTGGTGGGAGGGCACGCGCACAACGACCGCGACCGCGTCGATCTCCGGCGAGGCGACCATGCTGCGCCAGTCGTCGAAGGCCAGGCGGGCGCCCCAAGCCCGCCGCGCCGCCTCGGCGGTGGCGGCCTTTGTAGTGCAGACCGCCGTCAGCTCGACATCCATGCTGGCCCGGAGCGCCGGAAGGTGTGAGCGGGCCGACCAAGTACCACTGACGCTCGCGCCGATTAGCCCCAGCCGGATTTTGTCTGCCATGTCCTTTCTCCCCGCGGAGACTAAACCCTGTCCCGGTCCTTTATGAAGCGCTCGGAAAGAGAGCGCGGCCGCAGATGGGTGGCGGCGGGGAATAAGCTCCGATTGATAACGTGTCGAAGGCTCAACCGGACGTCCGCACGCAGTGCGGACAGGCGGTCAGGCCGCGGCGCGGATCGCGACTTCCTTCACCTCGTTGCCGACGAAGGGCTCGTATTCGCGAAAGTTGGCTTCGAAACGGTGGGTCAACCCGCGGGCGGTCTCGTCATAGGCCTTCTTGTCGGACCAGGTGCCACGCGGGTCGAGCACCTCGGTGGGCACCTCGGGGCAGCTCTCCGGCACCAGCAGTCCGAAATTCGCCTCCTTGCGGACCGGCGCGGCGGCGAGGCGCCCATCGAGCGCGGCGCGGAGCAGGGCGCGGGTATGGGCGATCGGCATACGCCGGCCGACGCCGTAGGTGCCGCCCGACCAACCGGTGTTGACGAGCCAGCATTGCGCGCCGTGCTCGCGGATGAGGCCGCCCAGCATCTTGGCATAGACCGCCGGGTGGCGCGGCATGAAGGGCGCGCCAAAGCAGGTCGAGAACGTCGCCTCGGGCTCATTGCTAAGCCCCTTCTCCGTCCCGGCGACGCGAGCCGTGTAGCCGGACAGGAAATGGTACATCGCCTGCTCGGCCGTCAGTTTGGCGATTGGCGGCATCACGCCGAACGCGTCGGCGGTCAGCATCACGACGTTCTTTGGATGCGGCGCCAGACCCCTGGGATCGGCGTTGGGGATGAAGTCGATCGGATAGCAGGCCCGCGTGTTCTCGGTGAGGCTCTGGTCGTCGACATCGGGCATGCGCGTTTCAGGTCGGAGCACGACGTTTTCGAGCACCGTCCCGAAGCGGGTGATCGTCGCATAGATCTCAGGCTCGGCGGTCGGCGACAGGTTGATCACCTTGGCGTAGCAGCCGCCCTCGAAGTTGAAGATTCCCTTGGGGCTCCAGCCGTGCTCGTCGTCGCCGATCAGGGTGCGCGAATTGTCGGCCGACAAGGTCGTCTTGCCGGTGCCGGAGAGACCGAAGAAGATCGCACAGTCGCCTTTTGGGCCGACATTGGCCGAGGCATGCATCGGCAGCACGCCGCGGGCGGGCAGCACGAAATTGAGGTACCCGAACACCGACTTCTTGATCTCGCCGGCATACTGAGTGCCACCGATAAGCACTAGCCGCTCGGCGAAATTGACGAAGATAAAAGTCTCGGAATTGATCCTGTCCCGATCGGGGATCGCGAGGAATTTCGGGGCGTGCAGGATCGTGAAGGCCGGCTCGAAACCCGGGAGTTCATCGGCCGGCGGCCGGATGAACATGTTGCGCGAGAACAGGCTGTGCCAGGCGCTGTCGGTGACCACCCGGACCGGTAGCCGGTAGGCCGGATCGGCGCCAGCGTAAAGGTCCTGGACGAAGAGCTCGCGCCCTTGAAGATAGGCCAGCATGCGTTCGTGCAAGCTGGCGAACTGACCGGGCGACACCGGCTGGTTGATCTTGCCCCACGCCACGGTGTCCTTGGTACCGGGCTCCTCTACGATGTATTT
>Ga0306922_10004783_pt1 | contig 12867 bp, 10 predicted proteins | sample sta12Cox44000082_FD_203758 | JGI IMG/M metagenome (GOLD analysis project Ga0306922, IMG submission 203758) | Lab enrichment of tropical soil microbial communities from Luquillo Experimental Forest, Puerto Rico - statoxic.12C.oxic.44.000.082 (v2)... | ecosystem: Environmental > Terrestrial >... | reverse complement strand
CTCGTCGCCAAGGTCGGCTCGCGTCGCGGCGCTCCGGACATCGGCTTTGACGCCGATCCTAATTCTGGCGTGGCGGTCTACGATACCACACCGTGCCAGGGCCTCTCCGGGTGGTTGGTGTTTGGCGGCACGAGTGTCGCAGCACCCGCTCTGGCCGGGGTCTTCAACCTTGCCGGCCACTTCTACGCGAGCAGCAACATCGAGCAGTCAACTTTCTACAGCAACGTGGGGACGGCAAACCTTCGCGACATCATCGTAGGCACGGCGGGCGCCTTTAGCGCCGGTCCCGGCTGGGACTTCGTCACCGGGGTCGGATCAGTCAAGGGCGTCGCCGGCAAATAGGGGAGCGGGGTCAGTGAATGTGTTTCACTTTCTTCTGCATGTAGTCCATCAGCAGGTACTGGCCTAAGGTATAGGGTGTGGTAAAGTACGCTTTGCCGCGGCAGATTTCAGTCACCTTCTGGACGAAGTTCACTAAGCCGTAGTCTGAAGCCAGCATGAAGGTGTTAATCATGATGCCGTTACGGCGGCAGCGCGCCACTTCATGCAGGGTTTCGGAGACTACGAGAGGGTCCAAGCCAAAGGCGTTTTTGTAAATCCTTCCGTCCTCCAGCGTCAAAGCGGACGGCTTCCCGTCAGTGATCATGACGATCTGGCGCATGTCCTTCTTCTGGCGGGAAAGGATGCGCTGCGCCAGCCTCAATCCTTCGCGGGTGTTTGTGTAGTACGGCCCCACCTTCACGCGCGCCAATTCACCAAACGGAATTTCTTCCGCGGAATCGTGGAAGAGGACCATGTGCAGGGAGTCGCCCGGATACTGGGTGCGGATCAGATGAGTAAGAGCCAGGGCCACCTTCTTAGCGGGAGTAAAACGGTCCTCCCCGTAGAGGATCATGCTGTGACTGCAATCCAGCATCAGAACGGTGGCACAGGAACTCTGATATTCGCACTGGCGCACCTGAAGGTCCTGATAGTCGAGGTCGAGGGGCATCTTCAAGCCGGCGCGCCGGATGGAAGAGAGCAGTGTGGCGTTCACATCCAGATTTAACGTGTCTCCGAATTCGTAGCGACGGGTGGCGCCGTGTGATTCGACTCCCGTGGCCATCTCCCGTGTGTCATGGCGGCCGAAGCTGGACTTGCCGAGCGAGGCCAACAGGTCCTTAAGCGTTTTGAAGCCCAAAAAGTCCAACGCCTTGTCGGTGATTTCGAACTTGGCCTTGCCCTCCGCGCCCATGAGCTGGCCGGGTTGAGGCTCGGTGAGCTTGCCCGGTCGGGGTGGAGAATCGATGGTGATGTAGCCCTCTTCGGCCAGGCGCTCCATCAGCCTGCTAACGAGTTCGGAAAGCTGCGACCCCTGGTAGGTCTCCGCGCTTTCTCGTAATTGCTCTAGAAGCTCCTGCGAGATCATTCCCTTGTCGGTCATGGCCTGGAGCAGCGCCTGATGGAGTTGTTCCATCGTGCGTTCCTGGTCCATTTCGTAAAAGCCCCAGGAATCGCCGTAAAAACCGCTGTCGAGCAGGAAGTCCTGCAATATCTCCAACAGGTCTTCAGCACTGAGGCCGGCAAAGGGATCGCCGCTGAATTTGGAGTACTTGATGTATTTCATCTGACTAGTTGAAGAGTCGAAGGTCGAAAGTAGAACAGTTGAGCCTCCTTCGACCTTTAACCTTCAAACTTTGACTCCTTTGACTCATGTGCCCTTTACGATGGGATGTTCGATCCGCTCTGCAAGCCGGTCGAGGCGGCCTAACAATTCGGCGCGCAGATCATCGAGTCGTCGATTGGTGTCCGAGCGCAAATCATCGAGGCGTCGATTGGTATCCGAGCGCAGATCATCGACTCGCCGCTGCACACCATCGATGGCTCGATTGTTGGACATAATGCCCAGCAAAATCGTCACCATGATGATGGCGGCAGGCATATAGGCAGCGATGATCTGCGCCCACGTAACCGGCTGATTCACGCTTTACCTCGAAACTGGAAACTCGAAGCTAGAAGAACAATCCACTCCGATGCCTGCGGCTTCGGTTTTGGGTCCCGTTTGCCGTTTCCAATTTTCAGTTTCTAAGCACTGCTTCAGTTCAGCGGCCGGCGTCGGCGCAGCGGTCCTTCTTCCTCTTGCGGTACGGGTTCCGGGCGCCGATGTTCGAGGTGGTAGCCCAGCTCTTCGTTGCGGCTGATCTTCTTTAGCGCGTACAGCCCTTCCAGGACAAATTCCCCGGCGGCCACTTGCAGGGCGAGGCTGTCCTTGCTCTTGACCCCGAGCGGCTGGATTTTGTCGAGAAGCCCTTGAATCTTCTTCAACTCGCCGTAGACCTCCGCTACGGGCGCACCTTCGGGATACTTCAGCGTGCCGCCCAGTTCGAACCACTGCACGATGCCGTGCATCGGCACGCCGTCGAAATGCTTCTTGAAGACCCGGGCAGCGGCTTGGCGAATGATCTCGCGAGCCACGCTGTCGGCGCCCTTCAACTCGCCTTCATACTCCAGCTCAAATTTGCCGGTCATCGAAGGAAGTGCTGCGTAGATGTCGGAGAAGCGAGGTACAACGAGGTCTTCTTTGTTCACCAAGGCGCGTCGTTCGGCGTTGCTCAACACATTCTCGAGACACGTGATCGGCATGCGCTGGCTGACGCCGCTGCGCTTGTCAACCTTCTTTTCCTGGCGCGCCTCGAAAGCAATAGTCTCAATGACCTCGCGCAGGAAGGGCATGATGACCGGACGAACAGCCGGGCCGCGCTCGATCCAGGCTTCCTGTGCGGTAATGGTCATAGCGTGCTCGATGTTGGTAGGGTAGTGCGTGCGAACCTCGGAACCCATACGGTCCTTGAGCGGCGTGATGATCTTGCCGCGTGCCGTATAATCCTCGGGGTTGGCGGTAAAAACCAGCGCCACGTCGAGAGGCAGCCGTATGGGATAGCCTTTAATTTGGACGTCGCCTTCCTGCATGATATTGAAGAGGCCCACCTGAATCTTGCCCGCGAGGTCGGGCAACTCATTGATGGCGAAGATGCCGCGGTTGGCTCGGGGCAGCAGACCGTAGTGGATGGTCAGTTCGCTGGAGAGTGCATGACCGCCGCGCGCCGCCTTGATGGGGTCGAGGTCCCCGATGATATCGGCGATAGTCACGTCCGGTGTTGCCAGCTTTTCCACGTAACGTTGTTCGCGAGGGAGGTAACCGATAGGCGTGCCGTCACCCAATTCTGCGATGCGTTCGTTACAGGCCCGGCAGATGGGCTTCAGCGGGTCGTCGTTGATCTCGCAACCGGCGATGAACGGAATCTCTTCGTCAAGGAGAGTTACCAACGACCGCAGGATTCGACTCTTGGCCTGACCACGCAGTCCGAGCAAGATAAAGTTGTGGCGCGAGAGGATGGCGTTCGCAATCTGAGGAATTACCGTATCCTCGAAGCCAACGATTCCCGGGAACATCGGCCCGCCGGACTCGAGGCACCGGATCAGGTTGGCGCGCATCTCATCCTTCACGCTGACGCTGCGGTAATTTTCCCGTTTTAGTTCGGCAATCGTTCGGGCCCTGAGCATGTGCTAATTATAGGTGAGGCACTGCGCCAACTCAACGGCGGAATACCAAGCCCCCTTCCTGTCATTCCGATCCAGCATGCGGGAGAGGAATCTGTTTCTTCCTAACCACCTTACCGCAAAAGCAGATTCCTCGCTGCGCTCGGAATGACAGGCCCGGGGGCTTTCATGTCCATTGGTGGGCCGAAGGCCCAGGCAACACTCCTCGGAATGACAGGAATCTCTTGGCTAGCCAGCTAGCTAACTCTTCAGGCGCGCGTGGCCGTTGCCGCCCGCCTTCTGTTGGGCTCGCCGTAGGGCAGTAAGCCGCGGAACCAGTTGCTGAATGGCGCGCGCCACCTCGCGCAGGCGTCGCGTCTCGTTCCGCACCAACAGGAGCTGCTGCTTGAAATCGAGGTCCAGTGGAAGCGGCGCAGCAATGCGAAAGGAAAGGTTCTTATAAGGTCGCGGCAGGTCGGCCGGGAATTCAGTCGGATTCCCCAGCAGGCTTCGGATTTGGGTAAACAGCTCCAGGGCGCGCTCGGCATCCGTCTCGTTTGGCAAGTCGGCTCCATCGTCGTCGTCAAAGAACTCCACACCACCTCTCAAATAAGGTTCCTCCTCGTTGGTGAGGAAGACTTCAAAGCGCCGCGTTCCTCGCGAAAGGATGTCCAGACGCCCGTCCTCGTACTTGCGAACGACCTTGACCACCCGAGCGCTACACCCTACCGTGTTGATCTCCCCTTCTTTAGCCAGGACAACCCCGAACTGCTGCTGGCCGCTGGCCCTTTCCTGCGCTTCCAGGCAGGCTCCGATCATCTGCCTGTAGCGTTCCTCGAAGATGTGGAGGGGTAGCAACTCTTCGGGGAGAAGAACGCATTCCAACGGGAATAAGGGCAACAGGAGGTCGTCCAAGACAGACAGATTATAACACTTCGGGACCGCGGCTGACAGGGCAGGTTTCGTTGTCAACGCTTCCTCCATGCGCAGGCTCACCGCGCGGTTCATGACCAACGACCTAGCCTCAAATGTAGCGTACCGGGCCTTGACTGCCAGGCAGAGTTCAGGAAGCTCTGCGGCTCTGCCGCTCTGACTTGTAGAAAGGCTCTGCCTTCCCCTGGTTTTACATTTGGTAACCGTTCGAAGCCGCGGTCTTGTATCAGGGCACGGCTTGCAACCGTGGGCATCTTCGGCGTGATGTCCTATGCCGTGAGCCGCCGCACACAGGAGATGGCCATCCGCATGGCGCTGGGAGCAAGCAGGACGGATGTGCTCCGACTTGTCTTGCGAGAAGGGTTGATTGTAACGATGTTCGGGGTCGTGCTGGGGCTGGTGACCGCGCTGGCCGTGAGCCCGCGTGATGGCTGGCTATGTATACGGCATCAAGGCGACGGACCCGATCACCTTTGCGGCAGCGGCGCTGCTGCTGATAGGGGTCTCACTCTCGGCCGGCTATCTCCCCGCGCTGTGGGCGACACGGGTCGACCCGATCATGGCGTTGAGGTATGAGTGAAGTTACTCTACTGCGGGTTGTGAAGCGAGGGAGGCGTCTTCTGCAGCTGCTTGAAAACAGCGTCCTCCTTCTGTGCGTCGGTGGCGCGCCCGGAATCGCGGTAGAGCTGCGCCAGCAAGAAGTGGACCGCGGGATTGGGTGGCTTGCTGTCGCGTGCGGGCTCAAGCACGGCAAGCGCCTCCTGGTTCTGGTTCTTCTGCCGCAGCACCTTCGCCAGACCGATGCGCGCTTCCACAAAGGCCGGTTGTAACTCAAGCGCCCTGCGGAAGGCCGGTTCCGCTTTCTCCAGGTCACTGTGCTTGCGGTAGGCTTCACCGATCTCGTATTCCGCCTCGGCGCTCCCGGGATTGACCTTCAGTTCAGCCTCCAACTCCTCGATCGCCTCCTTCCAGTCGTCGGGATCCTGTGGGTGTAGCAGCATGAGAGCCGCTATGCGGAGGTGCAGGCCCGTCAAGTTCGGTTCCAGCCTCAAAGCCTGACGGTAGGCGTCGATGGCCACCTGCCAGTTGCCCTCGGTGGAGGCCACCTCTCCCGTGAGCTGATATCCACGAGCCGTGTGTGGAGCAACTTCCATCAAGTGTAGGTAAATCTGCGAGGACAGCTTGCCGTACAGTTGGCCCGCTTCGTAAAGCACGTCAACGTCGTCGGGATATTTGGCCAGCAGGTCCTGGGTTACATGGTCCGCTTCGGCCTGGCTGCCGGTTTGAAAGAGGCAGCGCTGCAGGCTGAGCCCCACGACGCGCCGCAACTTGATGTCCGGATTCGAGGAATACTCGTGCCGCAGCCCGGGCAGCGCCTCGTTGCATCGATTGAGACCTGCCAGGCCGAGCGGAAGGAACGACTGGGCGGTGGAGAGTGACGCGTTCTGCTTCAAGGCTTGCTGGAAGGCTTCCACGGCTTTAGCGTACTTGCCATCGACGTAATAAGCGAGGCCAAGGTTGGCGCGCACCTCTGCCAAGCTGGGATCGGCATCGAGTGCCCTTGATAGGTGTTGCTCGGCAGCAGCAAAATCACCGCGTTGCAGTGCGTCCACACCGAGCTGTGCCTCTGTCTGGGAGGCCGCCGCCGGAGCCTGCTCGCCCCGTAGGCACGGGCCTGACATCAACCACACGTAACCAAGGGCGATGGCGCCTGCTCGACTCATGCACGTCACCGTAAGCGGGGTAGCGGTCAAAATCCCCGCCTGTCCTTACACATTTCGTTTCCTGACTTGCTCAGCGATATATTCGGAAGTGCGCCAAGCCAGGGCCAGAATGGACAGAGTGGGATTCTTGTCGGCATTACTGACAAAGGGCGCGCCATCTGTTACGAAGAGATTCCTGCAGTCCCAGGCCTGGCAAAAGGGATTCAAGACCGAACTCTTCCGATCGGCACCCATCCGTGCCGTGCCTACTTCGTGAATGATGGCTCCTCCCGTTGAAATACCCCACTCCTCCTCGCTACCGGCCGTTCGTACCACCTCGCCTCCGGCGGTCTCGACGATGGCGCGGAAGGTCTCTCGCGCGTGCTTCGCTTGAAGGATCTCGTCGTCCGTCCATTGGAAATGGAACTTGAGTGTAGGGATGCCCCACTGGTCGATGATATCAGGGTCGATTTCACAGTAGCTCGCGGCGTTGGGGATCATTTCACCGCGGCTGGAGAAGCTGACGAGTGCGCCATATCTGTTTCGGGCGCGGCGTTTCAGCTCCGCGCCGTATCCTGCCAGGTGTTCTTGGCTGCCGCCTGTGAACCTGAGCCTCGGCATGCGGCGTCCGCCGCCGAACTCGATGTGATAGCCACGAGAGAAAGGCAACTGGTTTCTCAGTTGCTGCTGATAGTTCCACCAGGGCATGTAGAGATGCATGCCGCCTACACCGTCTTCGTTGTGCGGAGGGAGGTCGGTGAGGACGGGAAAGAAACCCACCGTGCCGTCGGTCCCGACCGTATCCATGAGGTACCGGCCCACAAGGCTTGTCGAGTTGGCGAGTCCATTGGGGTGAAACCGGCCGCGCGAATTGAGCAGAAGGCGCGCGGTCTCACAGGCGCTAGCGGCGAGTACCACAACCTTGCCTCGCACCTGGACCTCTTTGCGGTGCCGCGTGTCGATATAGGAGACTCCCGTGGCCAGGCCTTCGTTGTTGACCAACACCTCCCGCGCCATAGCGTTACAGCGAATTTCGAGATTCCCAGTTTCAAGCGCCGGGGGCAGGAGCACCGTGGGCGAGGAAAAGTTGGAATAGGTCGCGCAACCCCTTCCGCATTGACCGCAGTAGTGACAGGCAGGCCGTCCGTTGAGGGGACGCGTGAGGATGGAGAGTCGCGAAGGGATGCAAGGAATAGCGAGCTTTTGACAGGCTTTCTGGATTACCAGCTCATAGCAGCGAGGCTTGGGCGGCTGCTGGAACTTCCCATCCGGGGTATTCTCCAGATGCTCCTCCGACCCGAACACGCCGATCAGCTCTTCGGTCTTGTCGTAATAGGGAGCAAGGTCGTCGTAGGTGATGGGCCAGTCGAAACCCTTGCCGTCGCGGCTGTAAGGCTTGAAGTCGTAGGGGCCCATGCGAAGTGAAATCCGCCCCCAGTGGTTCGTCTTGCCGCCCAGCACACGAGACCGCCACCACATCCAGTTGCTACCGGGCGCGCTGGCGTAAGGTTCACCGGGCAGGTGCCATCCGGCATATCCGGGGTCGAAGTAGCCGTTGGGCTTCGCTGGAGTCGGTGCGCCTCGATGTGGCGCTTCGTAAGGCCACATCAGCATCTTTGAGTCCTTCGTCGTGTCGTACCAACTGCCAGCCTCAAGCATCAGGCACCTGGCGCCTGCCCTAGTCAGAACGTAGGCTGCCATGCCCCCGCCGGCGCCGGAGCCCACGATGAGGGCGTCATAGACCTCCGGGCTTTTCACAACTTGTACCATCCTGGCTGCTATTGTAGCGCAGGCTTGCAATCCCGTGGTGCCGGCAGGTGCCTCTAGACAGTTCTGCTGGCTGTCCTGCATCGTTTCGCCAGTTGCGATATGCTTCCGGCTGTTGCGAGTGGTAATGCACTGCGGAATTGCTAGAAGGGTGTCGTAGCCAAAACCTGCGGCAACTCACGGTGTTGCCCTTCGAGCAACGCCTCACAAGGAGGGACTAAGGATGAGTATGTTTCGCTGGATATTGGGAATGGTGTTTGCGGGTGCGCTCACAGCGCAAAACATCGTGGCGCAAACGTCGTCGTACGACGGGCTCTACCCAAATATGGGGAACTTGCCTCGCCTGTCCCACGCCAAGACGCGGTCGATCAGCCCCGAGAATCTTACCGGCGAAAAGGGTAAGGGCGGTATGGCAACGGAGGGGACCGGCGCTGAAGCAGCTCGCGACTTGGGACAGGGCTGGAAGATTTCTCCATCCGTGAAAGTCGGACCAAAGAAAGTGTTCACGCTGGCGGAGATTCAGGGTTCAGGAGCGATTCAGCACGTCTGGATGACTCCCACCGGCCACTTGCGGTTCTCGATCTTGCGCATCTATTGGGACGGCGAGAGCCAGCCTTCGGTGGAGGTTCCCGTCGGGGACTTCTTTGCCTGCGGCTGGGGACGGTACGCTCAAATCTCATCGCTGGCAGTGTGTGTGAATCCTGGCAGCGGGTTCAATTCTTATTGGGAAATGCCCTTCCGGAAGTCCTGCAAGATGACCTTGGAGAATCTGGATAACGAAGCGATGACGATCTACTACCAGATTGATTATGTTCTTACTGAAGTCCCCGAAGACGCGGCCTACTTCCATGCACAATTCCGGCGATCGAATCCGCTGCCGTACAAGACAGATCATGTCATCCTGGACGGCGTAAAAGGCTGGGGGCATTATGTCGGCACTTACCTTGCCTGGGGCGTTCACAACACGGGTTGGTGGGGCGAGGGCGAGATCAAATCTTTCCTTGACGGTGATAGCACCTTCCCGACGATCAATGGTACTGGTACGGAAGACTATTTCGGCGGTTCATACGATTTTGATGTCGGTCCCCCCGTGCCCTTTCCTTATGACCTTCTGCATACACCTGCTCCGCCTGAACCTTATCACTATCAGGAGTTCACCACTCCTTACTCCGGACTGGCTCAGGTCATCCGCCCGGACGGTCATTACGAGTCACAGCAGCGCTTTGGACTCTACCGTTGGCACATCATGGACCCGATCCGGTTCGATAAGGATCTCAGAGTCACGATCCAGGCCCTCGGCTGGCGCGCCGGCGGGCGCTACCTGCCGCTCCAGGACGACATTTCCTCCGTAGCCTTCTGGTATCAGGCCGAGCCCCATGCGCCATTCCCGAAGCTTCCGGATAAGGACTACCTGGAAGTACGGTAAATCATTCTTCCAATAGGTTGACCTCCCGGATCTCTCCGCCAGTCAGAGGAACTCGCAAAGTTTTGATTTCGAATGGCCGAAATTTTCCGGACCAGCGACGTTTGACCAACGCGAGATCAAGCGTCGCCTCCGCCGGCCTACCGGAAGTCTCATAGCACCGCACGATCAAGTCGTCACCTTCTTCGGCCTTCTTCACGACGGATACCACCACGTTGGGCGCGTCGACAGCAAGAAACGATGCCGTGAGCGGCCGCTGGCCGGGGTGAATTCCCTGGTAGATGATGGGGACAGGGGCAGTGAACTCCTCGGCGGTCCGGACCACCCCGGCGTCCTGCCAAGTGCCCGTATGCGGCTCGAGCAGCATGCGGAACTCCTGCCGGCCCTGATCCTGCCAGACGTAAACGCCCTGCGGATCGAGTTTATGCGGGTCGTGCTGCGCGTAGACGGCGCCGCGCACCACGGATATCCGCATGTCGCTGCCGCGCACACTGTAGCCGTACTTCGCGTTGTTGATCAGGCTGAGGCCGTACACCTGCCCGTCGCGCTCCCCTGAGAGGTCGATCCAGCGCTGGCCGGGATCTTCTTTGCCGTTGGCTTCGCGGACGATATAGCCGTAGGGAATCTCGTAGCTTGGCCTGGGATTTTCTACATCGACCGGAAAGGAGAACTTCAGCATCTTGAGGTGCTCGTGCCAGTCAAGCGCCACGCGCGCTTCCAAGTTCCCTCTGCCCGCGTAAAGGATCCAGTCCACCTCCAATGACGACTGCTGGTACGTGGACTTTACGCGTACCCTGGCCCGCACCGGGCCGTTCTCCAACACGCGAAACTGCGCATTGCCGAAAGCTCCGATTTCCTTCGAGTATTCGCTGACGTTGTGGCTCCAAGTGTCGCTGGGGTCGTCCAACACCACCGCCCGTGCGCCCTGCGCCCCAGAGCCCGAACTGCGCTCCAGACCTCCGAGCGGCGGAGCGGCTTCGGGCGCCGGGGCACCGGTCTTACCGGGAAGAAACACGGGACGCCCCGCAGCTTTGTCATAGATCGCGATGCTGCCATCGTCGGCAAAGGTCACCCGCAGGTGTTCGTTTTCCAGTTCCCTTTCGCTGGCTCGTACTGCGGCCGCCTGCTCGACCGCACCGGGTGCGCTTCGCAAGCGAAACTGCCGGTAACCAAAGGCAGGGACGACGGCGCGGAACACGAGCTTCTTGCGCCCGATAACTGTCGAAGCTTGCGCCCATTGGTGGAGGACAGGAGCGCCGGTTTCATCTTCCAGCAGGGTGTGGATTACAACCTTCTCGTCACCCCCAACAGCGCCGGGTGGCCAGCCCAGATCGTATTCCGCGTCTAGCGTCGCCTTCCAGGCGTGCGGGTTGAAGACCACCAAGTAGTCCGAGTCCGGGTCGGTGCTGGGAACCTCCCAGGCGATCTTCTCCGCCGCCCGGTAGAGGGCCTGATTGGCCACGTTCATTGCGTAACCATGGGCATCGTGTGCCGCAGCGTAATGCTCGGGCAACGCCGTCCCTGCCATGATGTCGTGGAACTGTTGGAACAGGGCTTTCTTCCAGGCGGAGGCAAACTCCGTCTTGGGATAGGGAACATCAGCCACGGCCGCGCCCAGCGTTGCAAATTTTTCTCCGGTCATCAGGAGGGTCTCGGTGGTTCGGTTGTTCTTCTTGATTTCTGAATTGGCGGTGTAGCAACCCACCGCGTGGTGCTCGAGATCGCTTTGCACAACCGGCAGATCAAGTCCGGTCATATGCCGAATCTCGTCAAAGTAGCGATCGGGTGTGCTGAAGAGGAGCGCTGGGGCGCCCGGTTGCTTGGCTATGTCAAGGATCGACTGGATGCTCAATTTGGTGAGGCCCCCACCGTGATCGCCTACACCATAGAAGGCCATCAGATCGTTCGTGGGCTCCTTGAATCGGGACATGGTGAGCAACTTCCCCGGCAGCTCTCCTTCCCAGTCACCGTAACTGATGGGGATACGGTAAGCAAGAAGTCGCGTGCCGTCCGGTCCCTCCCACCAGAACACATCAGCCGGAAGAGTCTTTTCATGCGGTTGGGGACGCATGAAAACGTAGGCATCCATCCCCTGTAGTTTGTAGATCTGCGGAAGGGTCGCGGGATGGCCGAAGGAGTCCGGGTTATAGCCGACGTGCGCCATGCGTCCAAACAGCCGCCGGAAGGTGGCTTGGCCGTAAAGGCCCTGGCGCGCCAGAGACTCGCCCGACGGGCTGTTCACGTCGGGCTCCACCCACCAGCCGCCGACAATCGACCATCGCCCTTCCTCGACCCGCCGGCGTATCTCCTGGAGCATCTGCGGATCGGTCTCTGCCACCCACTCGTAGAATTGGGCAGAGCTGGCCGTAAAGGTAACGTCGGGGTTCTCCTTCATGCGATCCAGGGCGGAGCGAAAGGTGCTGAGCACAACCGACTCACCTTCGGACCACTGCCATAGCCACACGGGATCGATATGCCCGTTGCCGATCATGTGAAAGCGGAGCTTCCCGGCTTCAGGTGGCCACGGTGTAGGCTCTTGCGCAAGACACCGGGCGGGGTTCAAAAGCGAGAGACCAAAGGGGAGAACCAGACAGCACCCAGCAATCAAAAGGCGATTCATAGGAGGACTCTCCTCGAACGGACGCGATATCAGCGTCTGCCCATTCTAACAGGGGGACTCTATCAACAGGTTAACGCAATTTGTCAACTCGGCCATCCTCGCTCTCACCAGTCTCACATCGGTTCCGGTCTGTAGCCTACGGCAAAAGAGCACCGGACCCAGAGACTGTAGCCTCGCGGTCGGAGGCCGGGTACCCACATCTAAGTTATTGATATCAGCCATGTTCGCTCGCGGAGCAGGACAGCGCGCGGGCGCTACCGGCCCCTGGGGCCGAGTAAGGTTGGGGTCCGAATTGGCATTAAATGGAAAGGCCAAGCTGCCCCGTGGTTGCCCTTCCAAGCCGCCCTCGGGCCTCGCCGAGAAACCAAGAGACACGAGGCACACGCTGGGTCTAAAATCGACTGCGTACCCTAAATCACGGAAGGAGGAGCTCGTTCATGAACCGTAGAGATGTCCTGAATGCTATGGCCGGCATGGCCATCGCCGCAACAGCGAAGGGTCAAACAGATTCCAACGGGATGATCTACAGGGAATTCGGCCAATCGGGAGAAAAGGTCTCGGCTATAGGGTTGGGAGGACACCACATCGGGCGGCCCAAGGACCCGAACGACGGGATTCAGATTATTCGCAGTGCGATCGATCGTGGGGTCAACTTCATGGACAACTGCTGGGACTACCACGACGGCGAAAGTGAGCGCCGAATGGGCGTTGCCCTTCGTGACGGCTATCGCCAGAAGGTTTTGCTGATGACGAAGTTCGATGGACGCACCAAGCGAGCTACGGCACAGCAGCTTGACGAGTCCTTGCAGCGACTGCAGACCGATCACATCGACCTGTTGCAGTACCACGAAAACATCCGGCTGGAGGATCCCGACCGTTTCTTTGCTCCAGACGGGTCTCTC